>Ga0272446_1000723_pt1 | contig 50336 bp, 42 predicted proteins | sample YNPCB0061_FD_194587 | JGI IMG/M metagenome (GOLD analysis project Ga0272446, IMG submission 194587) | Hot spring microbial mat communities from Yellowstone National Park, WY, United States - YNP-CB-006-1 | ecosystem: Environmental > Aquatic > Thermal springs > Hot (42-90C) > Sediment | place... | reverse complement strand
AGCCAGCCCACGCACTTTGTCCAGCCGCGCCGATGCCCCTGCCCACCGCCCCAGGTCAAAAGGTAGTCCGCTCCTTGAGAGCCATCCCGATCGAACGTTTCCGGCATTTATGTACCCGCTCGCCGTGTCACCATCCCGCACCATGCGCCATTCCCCCCGACAGCCATTGACACTCATGTTCATTCCGACCAACCTTTCTGCGTTCACCCGCACCTCGGAGTACTCATGCGAATCGCAGTCCTGTCCGCACTATTCTTTGGAATCGGCATGCTGGCCTTCCTCGGCTGTGGCGACAACTCCCCAGCGGCCCCCAACAGCAACGGCGGGTCCGGCGGAGCCGCCGGCCAAGACGCCGATGTCCCCGACGTCGACCTCGGCGATGTCGACCCGGGGCTCGAAGGCGGCGGCGGCAACACGCAGAAACCGTATCCGCCCTTGCCCTATGGCTACGCCGCTGGAACCGTCATCCAGAACTACAAGTGGCTCGGGTGGACCAACCCCGCCGCCGTGAACTACACCGGCGACCTCGAGCCCATCGAGCTGGCTGACTTCTACGACCCCGACGGCTCCAAGGGCATCAAGGCGATCTTCATCAACGCATCCGCGCGCTGGTGCAGCGTCTGCAAGGCCGAGCAGAAGACGATCGCCAACCAGAAGAAGGTGTACGGCCCCAAGGGTGTCGTGTTCCTCGAAACCCTCTTCGAGGACGCCAACCAGTACCCCGCCACGCCCAACGACCTCGCCGCGTGGACCAAGACCTACCAGATCGATTGGATCGCCGTGGTCGACCCGAACAACAAGCTGAGCCCCTTCTTCGACACCACCGCCACCCCGATGAACATGATCATCGACGCGAAGACGATGACCATCGCGACCATCGTGACCGGCCTGCCAGACGCTACCTGGTGGGGCACATACCTCGACCCGCTGACCGAATAGCACCATCATGCCCCCAGCTCACCCTCGCTCGCATCAAGCCGCCATCATCGCGTTCATGGTCACCGTCGTGCCAGCCACGGCGAGCTGCGCCGGCGCTCGCTCCGCTGAACCTGCCACGCCCGGCAATACCCCTTCTTCCGCCTCCCGCGCCACACCCGCCCGGGTCGCCGACTTCACCCTCGAAACCGTTGACGGCAAGACCGTCAGCCTCTCCGACTTCACCGGCAAGAACGTCGTCATGATCGACTTCTGGGCCACCTGGTGCGAACCCTGCCTGTCGGCCCAACCGCTGCTCAACGACATGTACAAGCGCCTCAAGGACAAGGGCTTCGTCCTGCTCAGCATCGCGATGGACGGCCCCGACACGGTCGCGGAGGTGCGCTCCTATGTGCAGCGACAGAACCTGGCGTTCCCCGTGCTGCTCGATCAGGAGTCACGCGCGGTCTCCCTCTATAACCCCAAGCGCTCCGCCCCCTTCAGCGTCATCATCGGCCGCGACGGATCCATCGTGAGCAAGCACGACGGCTTCCAGGTTGGTGACGAAATCGAGATCGAGAAAGACGTCCTGGCCGCCCTCGCCGCCAAGTAGGCGCCCCCATCACGCCAGCGTCCAGCGTTCCCCCTCGCGACGACTCTCGCGGGTCAACGCGCGATCGAGGTCGCCTGCCCCACCGCCATGTCCCCAAACACCCCTCGCGCCTTGGCCGCTGCCAGCTCGCGCAGGGCGGTGCGGTAGCCCCGCAGAATCAGCGACCGCGCGGCAACCTGGTTCAGATACCCGATCATCCCCACCTTCGGCGCCAAGTCCAAAAACACCACCTCCGGATGCTTGCGCGCGTGAAGCTCCAGCCCCGTCTGTTCCTTCTGCGTCAGCACGATGTTCATCGCCTGGCGCAGCACGCGCATCACCCCCTGTCTCGCAACCGATCGCTGCGCCGCCGGATCGATCTCCACCGGCCGATAGATGTTCGACACGATCACCACGTCGGCGCCTGCCTCGACAGCCAGATCGGCAGACAGCGTGCGCGCCACCTCCCCGTCGACATGGTACGTCTGCCCGATTCGATACGGACGAAACAGCCCGGGAAGGCAGCACGACGCAGCCACGGCCTGGCTGATCGGCACCGCGTCGTCATGCCCGTGCCCGAACACCACCCGTTTCGCGCGGTCGATGTCGACGGCGGTAACCATCACGGGATACGGGAGCTTTCGGAAATCGTTGATGGGAAGGCGCTTCGCGAGGTAGCGCTCGAGCTTGTCGATCGAGAACACGCCCGAAGCCAGATGCCCCGGGTCGAGCCACTCCGACAGCCGCGGCATCCCGAAGAACGTGCGCATGCCCAGACGCATGCTGCCCGGGTGACGACGTCGCCACGGCGGACGGTACGCGTCGACGAGCACGTCGAGCGGTGTGTTCTGGGCGTACTGCACACTGACGATCGCGCCTGCGCTCGTTCCCACGAAGATCTCGGGCGCGATCCCCAGATCCTCGCAAGCTCTCAGCACGCCGAGATGCGCGATGCCGCGAGCGGCACCTCCTGAAGCCACGAAGGCTACTCTTGGGCTTGGGTTCGTCACGTCGGCACGATCACCTGCAAGCGTATTGTGCCCGCTGTGCTCGATGCGATCCAATGCTCGACGCTACATGCCGGCCGTGATCAGGAAGCTTTCTCCCTGGGGCTCGAGCTCCAAACGGTTTTCTGACACGGTGCGGCGCCACTCGTCCTTGTCGTCAGGGCCGGGGATCTTGTAGCTCGCCGAATACGTGTAGTCGACGTACACCCGCTGCTTCTCCTTCAACCACACCACGCGGCGATACCTGATCTCGTACCGGATCGCTTTCGACTTCCGGAACTCGTTGATCATGTAGTTGCGGAACCCCTCGTAGTCGAGGTCGTCCTGCGCATCCACGTTGCCCCCGTCCTCGTAGTACCGCTTCGATACAAGAGCCATGAGCTGCCCCACGTCGCGGTTCTCCACCGACTTGCGGTACTTCTCGCAGAATTGAACCACTCGACGGTTGTCTTCCGTGTCCTCGACGTCGGTGTTCGGAATGTAGTGCGTCGTACATGCCGCAACCAACGCCATGTACGCAACCGCTACGATGGGCAGAGCTTTGCGAAGAAGGTTCCACATGGGCGAACGACCCGGGAACAGGCGGACGCGGCCGTCCATTCCCGTTGCCAACGATGCCGCCTCTCGGCCCTGGTTGCAACCATCCTGTCTCACCCGGGTGCATTACGTCAGCCCGGGTGCCCGACCCTTGCCCTTTCCCCTGCCCCTTCCCTTTCCCGACGCGCTGGCAAGTGTGCGAGACCGCCAAGCGTTCGTGGTCGACCATCGCGCGCGCTGCTCGCAGGCGTGCTAGCCCAGGTACACCGGACCCATGCACATTTCTCGTCCCTGCACCCGCTCGGAGCGTTCTTTGGGCCCCATCGGAGATCGCTGCACGTACCCCCACAGCTTGTCGGGTTCTTCGATTCCCTCAGCATGGCCGAGCCGCCAGACCAGACGCTCGGTTGCCTCTCGCGCATCGTCGGCATGGTCACCCTGGGGCAACGACCACGCCTTGTCGAACGCCACCTGGCTTGACCCCCACGCGTCGCACTCGCGGCGACGCCTCCGGGCAGAGGAAAGGGCAGGGGTAGGTGCAGGGGATCAGAACCCAGGCCCACGCAATGCACCCGTCTCACCTCGTCGGCGGGTTCAACGTGCCGGGTTCTTCTCGTCGCGTCCAGAAAGCCGGCGAACACGTGCCCCGGCTTCCACCGGTCGACCGCCGCTCCCCTCGCTGCTCTCCCCGAAGCCGGGTCCGCTACCTGATGCACGGCCACCCCAACACGTGTTGGCCTCCACCCCAACACGTGTTGGCCTCCACCCCAACACGTGTTGGCCTCCACCCCAACACGTGTTGGCCTCCACCCCAACACGTGTTGGCCTCGCCGGACAGATCATGGCCGCTCGCGGCCCGCGCCACCGACCATCGCGCGTTTCCGCTGGCGATATCGCAGCTCGCGAGGGCACGCCCGGCAAACTCGCCGGCCACACGCGGACACCACGTCTCCCTCTCGCGCTCCGGACGCTTCCCACATCGTTGCCGTCCAGCCCCGACCCGGAATACTCTGAAAGCGTGACCCCCATCGCGCCCGTCCTGGTCGTCGACGACGACGCCGTCAGCCGGCACGTCATCGAGCAGGCGTTGCGCGCAGCCGCAATCCCGTGTGTTCTCGCGGCCACCGGGCAGGACGGACTGGATTGGCTGCGGCAGTCCACGCCGTCGTTGTTGCTGCTCGATCTGGTGATGCCGCCGCCCGACGGGTACGCCATTCTCCAGGTCGCGCGCGCCGACCCCCGCCTGACCGATCTGCCCATCGTCGTGCTCACGGCGGTCGACTCCGACCACGAGGTTGCACGAGTCTTCGACGCTGGCGCAGACGATTTCGTCCGCAAGCCCTTTCGCCCCGATGAGCTGGTGGCCCGAATCCGGGGTCAGCTCAGGCTCCGATCGTACATCGAAGCCCTGGCGCGCAAAGAGCAGGACGCCAAGACCGTGCTGGAGCTCACCCAGACCCTCGCCTCCAGCCTCGACCTGAAGGACGTTCTGTTCAGTGTCGTCCGGCGCATCGCGGAAGTCGCTCGCGTCGACCGGTGCAGCATCGTGCTCGTGCCCGAGGTAGGCACGTCCGGCCAAGTGGCGGCGACCAGCGATGACCCGAATCTCTCCGGCCTCACCATCGACCTCACTTCGTACCCGGAGATCCGCGAGGTCGTCGCCTCTCGCAAGCCCCTCGTCATCCCCGATACCAAGACCCACGAGCTCTGGGACGTCGTTCGCAAGGATCTGCCCGCGGACGCTCCCACCTCGATCGCTTTGGTCCCCATCATCCACGATGAGCGCGCGATGGGCGTGCTATTCCTGCGCGCCAGGCATCCAACCGTCATCGGAGAACACGAGCTGTCCATCGCCGCCACGATCGCCAATGCCACCGCGATCGCGCTGCGCAATGCGCGCGTCGTCAAGCGCCTCCGCGATCGCACCGAGCGCGTCACCTTCGCCAGGTTCAAGGCCGAGCGGCGTCTGCGTCTTCTCAAACGGTACGCCGCGTTCTTCGAGTCGGGCGCGGACGGCGTGCTCGTCACCGACGTCGACTGGCAGATTCTCTTTTCCAACGCGAAGGCGCGGGCCATCACTGGGTTCAGCGACCAGGAGCTGCGCGCGCGCCGGTTCGACGAGCTCGCGGTGGACGCGGATCGCTTTCAGAGCCTCGTTGCAGGCTTCCAGCGTGGCGTCTACCCGCAGAACGTGGACTTGCGTGTCCGCCGCGGCGACGGAGAGATCGTCTTGCTGAGCATCAATTTCAACAGCGTGCTGCGCGACGACAGCGCCACGCTGCTCAGCTTCCGCGACGTGACAAGGGAACGCCAGGTCGAGGCCGAGCTCAAGCACACCAAGGAGTTCCTCGAAAGCGTCATCGGCAGCTCGGCCAACGCGATCCTATCCATCGATCGCAGCGGCGTCGTCCGACTCTTCAACCGCGCGGCGGAGCGCATCTTCGGGCGCACCGCGGAGGAGGTCATCGGCCGCATCCACGCCTACGAGCTCTTCCCCGACAACCTTCCCCCCGAGCTGTCGGCCATGCTTCGCACCCCCACCCGATCCCGCCTCGCCAAGATCGACGACCACACCACATTCGTCATCGGCTCCGGCGCCGATCCGGTGCCGGTGTCCCTTTCCGCGGCCCAGATCTCCGAAGGCGGTGAGCCGGCCGGCGCCGTCGTCATCTTCACCGACCTGCGCGACAAGGTGCGGATGGAAGCCCGCCTCGCCGCGGCACAGGAACAACTCCAAGCCCGCGAGCGGCAGGCCCTCATCGCCGAGCTAGCAGGAGCCGCTGCGCACGAGCTGAACCAGCCGCTCACCAGCGTCATGGGATACGCCGAGCTGCTCAAACGCAAGCTCGATCCCCAGACCCAGGCATACAGCGCCGCCGAAGTCATCATGAACGAAGCCGAGCGGATGGCCGAGATTGTCCGCAAGATTGGCAAGATCACGCGCTACGAAACCAAAACCTACGTGGGGGCAGCCAGGATCCTCGACCTCGACCGATCGAGCGACGACCGATCGCCGTCCGGCCGACGATAGGAGCTCAATCGTCAATGGGACGTTTTTCCGACACCAAAGAGTTGCAGCGCCGCCCCGAGTCGCTGGCACCCGTGTCCTCCCGCCAGGCTCAAAGCGCACACACCACGCTGGAGCGGATCCTCGAAGTGGTCTGCTTCGCCCCTGTCGATGGACCTTTCGACGACACGATGCGTTGGGCGCTCACCGCATTCTCCGATATCTTGCCGGGGTACTCGCTGGGGCTTCGCATCGCGTCGATCGACGGCGCTCCACCGCTGCTCGTGTGCGTGCCTCCCGGCAGCCAACCACCGGAGCTCGCCCCCTCCGGCGAGCTCGTCATGTTCCCTGACCTTCCGCACGAACGCGTCGTGCCCCTGTCCTGCCGTCCACACCCAAGCAGCCTGCACTGCGCAGCCGATGACCCTAACCTCGAATCGCCTGACAGCGCGGTGGGCCACGTCGTGCGGTGGTGCGCCGAAGCCCTCTGCACGATCGTCCGCCATGCGGACAGCGCACACGCCGCCCATGCCCTCGAGCACGAAACCGCCCGCCTTCGCGAAGCGATTGCTCACACCCAAAAGCTCGCGTCCCTCGGCCAGCTCTCCGCCGGTCTGATTCACGACATGAGCAACCCGCTCACGTCCATCGCGGTCTACGCCGAATATCTGCAACGCAAGATGAGCCAGCGCGACGCCGACCCCGATGACGTCCTCCGCGTTCAACGCATCGCCGAGGCGGCCGATGTGGTCCTATCCCTCGTGCGCGCCATCAAGTCGTATGCGCGACCGTCCCACGACCCACCATTTCCCATCGACGCACGCACCGTCGTGGATCAGGCCGTTCGCTTCTGCAGCCATGTCATCGATGCATCCCACGTCGAGGTGCAGGTCCAGCAAGGCCTCGACCTCCCGCTTCTGAACGGCATCGCGTCCGAGCTCATCCAGGTGTTCGTCAACCTCATCAGCAACGCCTGCGAAGCGCTCAGCCCGAACGGTGGCGTCGTGACGATTGGCATCGTCACGGACCCGGCGCGCTCCAACGTCGTCTTCACCGTGTCCGATTCGGGGCCGGGCATCGCGCAGGAGCACTTGCAGCGCGTGTTCGAGCCCTTCTTCACCACGCGCCATGACACGGGTACAGGCCTGGGGCTCGCCATCGTGCGTCAGATCGTCAACAAGCACCATGGGTCCGTGACGGTGCAAAGCGTCCCCGGGCATGGCTGCACGTTCACCGTCGTCCTCCCGTCCGCGGCGACAACCTCACCATGATCCGCATCCCGCGTCACCAGTCCGTCGCCGTGCTCACCGGCGCCGGGATCTCGGTGTCGAGCGGGCTCGCTCCGTTTCGTGGTCCAGGCGGCATCTGGAACGACCTCGACATCGAGGCCGTCGCAACCGCGCAGGCCTGGCAACGCAACCCCGACCGTGTCCGCGCATTCGTCGACCAGATGCGCCGCGCGGCACTGGCCGCAGCCCCGGCTCCCGCCCACCTCGCCCTCGCACGCGCCGAGCACGCTCGCATACCCCCTGCCAGCTTCGACATCATCACCCAGAACGTCGACGGCATCCATCGACGTGCCGGAAGCACACGGGTCCACGAGATTCATGGGTCGCTTCACGTCGAACGATGCGAAGCATGCGGCCATCGCATCCCCTGGCCCTCGAGCACACGCTGCACGTGCGGGGGCACGTTCCGCCCGCATGTCGTGCTCTTTGGCGAGATGCTGCCCGAGGACGTCATGACCGAGGCGCTTCATGCCTTGCAAAGGTGCCACTGGTTCGTCGCCATCGGCACCTCCGGCGTTGTCTCGCCGGCCGCCAGCTTCGTGCTCGAAGCCCGCGCCTCGGGCGCGACTTGCATCAACGTGAACATCGAGCCGAGCGGCAACAGAGCCTTCGACGAAGAGCTGATCGGACCGGCCGACGAAATCGTTCCCGGTCTCTTCGCCGTGTAGGCCCCGCTCAGAACACGCCTTGGACCCCAATCACCGCGCCCCTGTCCACCGCCGATGCCGCCGGCACCAGCTTCAACGACGGCGGCAACGGGCGCTGCAGCACGATACGTCGCTCGGGCACGAACGTCACCTGCGCATGCACCACACCGCCCGCTGCTACCACGGCAAGGGCGACGAACGATAGCTGGTTGACCTGCTTCCAGGTCCGCGTGCGTTGGTTCACGTCCGCCACGTCCACGTTCGGTCGCGTGCCCTGCGACTGGACCGATTGTACGATCATACTGCTGGCGACAGTGGTCGACGCCAGCGCCGCCTCGATCGTCAAGAAGGTCCACCCGAGGGCGTTCTGATCGTTCTGGAACTGCCCCACTCCGAACGGGATGAAGCCGATCCAACGCGAACGCTCCTCGACGCGGACCTCCTGGCCGGCCAGGCGCTCGAGCTCGCGGATGCGCTCCTGCTCCTGCTTCTTCCTCGCCGCTTCCTTGCGCAGCCGCTCCCGCTCGGCTTCAGCCCTCTCTTTCAGCTTCTGCTCGAGCTCGGCCCGTATGCGCTCGCGAACCTGCGTGAACCGGTCGAACACCTGCGTCGGGAAGATCGGATCCGGCACCGCTTGCGGGTTCTGGCGAAGAATCACCTCGATCTCAGCGTCCGCTTCCTTCAGGTGGTCGGTCGCGATCAGGCTCGCCACCAGATACATTCGCGCCCGCTCCAGCAGCCATGGATCTGTAAGGTGCTTGGCCGACCCGGGATCCACCAGCTCGCGGAAACGCGCGACCGCTTCTTCGTACCGCCCAGCATTGAACGGGTTCTTCGCCAGCTCGAGCTCCGTGTGGTCGTCGGCGAGCGCAGCCCCCGCCAACGTGACGCCCGAGATCACGCCAAGCAGCAGGAACAAGAGCTTCGCAGTACGTCGCATGCCCAGGAGTGCCGGCCAGTCCGCCGAGGCGGACACCTATGGTTCGGGCCATGGTACGACGGACGACTGCCCCGCATTAAGCTGAACCTGCTTGGGCTCCCCCGACAGGCCCGCTCCGAACAGATAGCACGGCATTTGGTCGCTGATGTCGGTCATCTTGACCGCTACCTGCACGCCTGGACGTACCTCGCCAGCGACGCGCGAGCATGTCATGTACGATCCCATCGGTCCCGCAAGCGACACGCGTGCATCCCGGAACGTAAACTGCCCGACCACGGTCTGCGATCTGTCTCCTTCTTCCGCCGGCCTGACGGTGATGTTGACGGCGAAGGGGTCGCAGCACACGTTGCCCTTGGGCGGAAAGAACCGCACGACATGGGGCCCGATCACCAGCCGCTCCGTTCTGCCGAAACCAAGCTCTTTCACCGGGTCGCCGTCGATCTGGTACAGCGCGTTCTTCAGGTTCGCGGTGATCATCACCTCGGGCATCACCTTGTCCTTGTCGAGTCGGAGCAACGGAACGGGCCTTGGTGCCACGCTGCTCGTCGCTCCGGCCGTCGGACCGATCGACAAGGCCGGCGCGACCGATGTGTCCGGCACGACCGGCGTGGACGAAACCACCGACGTCACCGTAAGCGGCGCAGGCGAGGATGGCGCTCCTGCGGACCTTGGTGCCGCGCGGCCGCGATGCGCCGTCATCGCCCCCCACGTTCCCACGCCCAACACCACGAACGGCACCAGGACCGAAGCCGCCCTACGCACGATCGTCCGACGTCGCTGGCCCCTCGCCAGATCGGCCAGCTTCGCCAGCAACAGCGCATCGTCCGGCGCGTAGGCGATGGCGCGGTTGAGATCCGCTGCAGCCGCCGGGATGTCACCGGCTGCCCTGGCCTTCTCTGCGCGCGCCACCAGCGTCTCGACGATCCTCGGTGCGGCCTCGGACTCGTACGCGCGCGGATCCCGAAAATAACGGTAGACCTCCGAAAGCGGATCCTCGATGCCTGCCTGCGTGAGCTCGCCTCGCAGCGCAGCACCAAGCTGCCGAATGTCCTGATACCGGTCCGCAGCAACGCGCGACATCGCCCGCGCGATGATGCCCGCCCATCGCGCTCCCACCAAAGGACGAGCCCTGTCCGCAGGCGTGTACTTGCCTTCCAGCACCCGACGAAGCACCTGCGCAGGGTTCTTGCCGTCGAACGGAAGCTGCCCCACCACGCACTCGTACAGCAGCACGCCCACGCTGAAGATGTCCGCGCGGGTGTCGATCGGCCCTCCCTCGATCTGCTCCGGCGCCATGTGCGCCGGCGACCCCAGCACCTGCCCAGTCGACGTCACCCCCTGGGCATCGAGCAGCTTCGCGATGCCGAAATCCGTGAGCTTGACCGACGCCGTCTTCGTGTTGTCGTCGAGCTCGACCAGCACGTTCTCGGGCTTGACGTCGCGATGGATCACGGAGGCGTCGTGCGCGTGCGCGAGCGCATCGCACAGCAGCACGCCGATGCAGCCGCCGATCTCCGGTGGGAACGGGCCGCTGTCGCGAAGGAGCTTGCGAAGCGACGGCCCACGAACAAGCTCCGCCACCAGGTAGCGCTCGTTGTCGTCTTCGTCCGAGATGTCGTAGATCTCGACGATGCCGGGGTGACGCAGCTTGGCGACGGCGCGTGCCTCGGTGATGAAACGCGCGGCAGCCTCTGCGTTCTCGCGCAAGTGCGGGTGGATGAGCTTTACGGCCACCTCGCGCCCCAGCCGTACGTCGAGGGCTCGGTACACCGTCGCCATCCCGCCATGGCCGATCTCGTCCAGTAGCTGGTACTTCACCAGATCCGGCGGGGCCGCGACGGGCGCCAGCGTCATCCGGCCGACCTCACCGTGATCGAGTTGGTGCCGCTACCGCTGCTCACCGGTGCCCCGAACACAGCCACGAACAGGTCACCCGGCGCTACGATCCGATGCTCGGTGAGATAGCCCGACGCGAGCTTCACCATGTCTTCTGAGTGGCTCACGTTGGGCGACTGCCTGGCCGACACCCCCCAGTACAGCGCGGTCTGCCTGCAGGTCACCTCGCGCGGCGAGAACGCGATGATCGGTACCGACGGTCGCGCCTGCGATACCAGCTTCGCCGTGAGCCCGCTCGCAGTGAATGCAACGATCGCCTTGGCCCCCACCTCTTCCGCGATGTCCGCCGCGTTGAACGCGATGGACTCGGCAAGCGACGCGCGCTCGGCAGTCGGCGCGCGAGCCGCGTCGCCATACGTGGACTGCTCCGCGGTCGCCACGATGCGCGACATCATCTGCACCGCAAGGCTCGGATGCTTGCCCGTTGCGCTCTCCGCTGACAGCATCACCGCGTCCGCTCCGTCGAAGATCGCATGCGCGACATCACTGGCCTCCGCCCGTGTAGGCCGTGTCGCCGTCACCATCGACTGGAGCATCTCCGTCGCCACGATGACCGGGATGCGGCGGCGCCGGGCAACCTCGATGATCCGCTTCTGCAACACCGGCACCTGCTCCGGCGGGAACTCCACACCAAGGTCACCCCTCGCCACCATCACGCCGTCCGACGCCGCCACGATCGCCTCGAGGTCTTCGATGGCCTGCGGTGTCTCGATCTTGGACACGACGGGAACATGCTTGCCTCGCGCCTCGCAGAATGCCTTCAGCTCGTTCAGGTCCGCGGCGGAGCGCACGAACGAAAGCGCGACGTAGTCCACCCCGTGGGCGAGGCCGAACTCCAGGTCCGCCTTGTCCTTGTCCGTGAAGCTCGGCGTCTGCACGCTGCGGGCCGGCAGGTGAACCCCCACGCGGTCGCGCAGCTCACCCGCGATTTCCGCCACACAGCTTGCCCTGCCTTTCGTCGCCGACACCACCCGCAGCGTGATGCGACCATCGTCGATGAGCACACGATCATCCGCTCGCAGCGCTTCGGCAAACCCGTGCTCCTGGATGGCGATCTGCGGATACGCCGAGCGGTCTCCCTCGATCAGCTCGACCGTCTCCCCCAACGCCACGATGGGCTTCGGTGAGTCGAACTTGCCCGTTCGAATCTTGGGACCGCACAGATCCTGCAGCACCGCCACCGCCCGGCCCCGACGCGCCGCCGCCTCGCGCACCATCGTCAGCCTTCGCGCGTGCTCCTCATGCTCGCCGTGCGAGAAGTTCAGCCGCGCAACGTCCATCCCCGCCTCGATCAAGCTGCCGAGCGCTTCCGGCGTGTCCGACGCCGGCCCTATCGTGCAGATGATCTTCGCTCGTCGGTTCGTCATCGGTCTCTCCTCGGTTCGCGTGTCATTGTACAGCGGCGTCGGCGCCACGCCTGCATGACACACGTAGACACCGCACGACCTTCGGTCGTGCTACGCGCGCAGCAGCGCAACGCTCCCCTCGACGTTCCGATCAGCCGGGTGGCAGGGACTTCGTTCTGCGACGCGTTGCCTTCGGTGCTCTCGCAGGGACCGAGGACGACCGCGTGGGCACGGCCGAATCGGCAATGGCAGGCGGCACGGTCGAGCGCGAACGCACAACCTGTCCGTCGACCATGACCTCGACCCCTAGTGCCCGGCATTTTCGTGCGATCATCTCCATATTCTTGCCGGGCGCCACGAGCAAGCCGCCCGGTGGAGACGGGTCCAGGAAAAGATCCGACGTCTGCCTCCGCGTCCGCAGCATCTCACGGATGTCCGCGTCCTCGCACCAGAGGAACCCCGAGGCGCCCGCGAATGACACGCGCCCGACCACGACCGTCATCTGGTCCAGCAAACGGGAGATCGTGTCCGACGGCGGAGCCACGGTCTGCAGACTTGCCCGGATGACATCCGCCTCAATCCCCTCCGAAATCGCCCGCGTCAACGTCGCGGGAGAAACAACGAGCTCCAGGTGATCGGCCACCTTGCCCACTTCGACCGTCGGAAATAGCGCTATGACCGACGCTACCGGCGTGCGCGCCCCGACGCGAAGGGTCGTCTCGTCGATGAATGCGCTGGCGTCCTCCAACACCGCATGCTCTTGCCCTTGCAACAGCGCACGCCCGCGTCGCGTGATGCGCACCAACGGTCCGGTGTCGCCCGATCCGTCGTCTTCCGAATCCGCCTCCCCAAGGTCCACGACACCCAGAACGGGGAGAGATTCGAGGACAATCCGCTGCGCCACCTCGGTCGGCGTCGGCGCTTCCAACCCGACACGATCCGCCCAGCGCTTCAACAAGCGCGCAACCCCCGCCGTGCGCGCGTCCTCCCGCACGTAGTCCGCCAACGCCTCGAACGGCACCCAACGCCCCTCTCCCAAATCCTCCAACGCGTCCAACACGATGTCCCGGACCACACCGATCGGCCCCGTCTCCCTGGAGTCCACAGGCACGCGAAGCACCTCGGGTTCAGGTCGGGCTTCGTCCCACACGCCACCCTTGCGCCACACGGCGAACAGCGCCGCCGCCAACTGCGCCAGCGCGAACGAACCGGGCGGCATCGTGCGCGACAAGCAGCTCGCCTCCCATAGCCCGATCGCCCGGCTCAACGCGCACAGCAGCGCAACTCCCTCCGCCTCGCGCCCAAATCGCTGCGCCAACCTCACCACCAGCGACCGCGGCGTCCCAACCCCGTCCCGCGCTTCCAGCCCCCATTGCCGCACGGCCATCGCCATCGCCATCACCAATGGCACCGGGTCCGTCGCAAAACGCGCACGTCGAGGCTCATGCTCGCCGTCCAGCACGAACGCCCGGATCTGCGCACGCTTGCGCTCACGTACCGACGCGTCCGACGCACCGATCACGGCGGCAACCTCGGTCGGGATGATGTGGCGGTTGGGGTGCACGGGAATCAACATCCCGCGACGCTCGAGGGAGAACCCCACACCGCGCCGCGACGGCGTCGCGCCGGTAGCCCGATGCAGACGCAACGGCTCCCGCTCCAGGTCCAACAACTCCGCGGTGTCGACCTCGCCCCCCACCTGCTCGATGGCCGAAAGCAACCGCCTCTCCGCCGACGGCAGTTGGTTCACCTCGGCCACGATCCCGTCGTGGGTCCGCAACGCCTCCCACGCCGCCTCCATCGGCAGGGCGAGCGGGTTCATCGCCGGACGCCCCGTGTAGTGCGAAGCCATCGCTGCCCATGTGTCCGCCGACGCCTGCGCCAACAACACGCGCAGGCTTCGCGGATCTTCGCCCTCCCACGGCGGTAGCTGCACCACGAACGCGCTCGGCAGCACCAGCTCGTAGCGCCTCTCCGCACACACCCGCACATACACGACGCCTCGCCCAACCAACCCCTCCAACCCTTGCGGCAACGACTGCACCGTCAAGACACCCCCAGCTTCGGTGATGCGTCGCAGCAACTGCACAGCGCCCGCGCCCAACCGCGACGGCTCGCGAAGATCAGGCATAGCCGCAAGCACACGCGCCACCTGCGTCGGCACGTCAACCCGCTTGCTGCGGTCCAGCACCGCTCCAACGCGTTGCGCAAGAGACTCGAGCTCCGTCGATGGCAGCGCTCGGAGAATCTCGATCAGCCGCGTCGGAGACCCGGTTCGCTCGGTTTGACTCGTGCTCTCAGTCATCGGATCGCTCAACTTGTGCTCGCTCCGTCACGCCTTCGTCGCGCGAAGCGACCTCAGGTGGCGAAGGCCTATCGCACCCGCACCTGCCCAGGGGAACGGGTAGCTTGCCACCCTCCTGCGATTCGCACAACCCGCGGCAGAACCAGCCTGCACGGTCCAGCTATGCACCAATTTGCCGAGAATAGCGGCTGCTTCGCCGCGGCCGCGCTGCCGCTTCCCACCTGCCCCCGAACCGTGTCACAAGCCTTGCTCGCACCATGATCCTTCGCGACCCCGTCCACGGCCTCATCGCCTTCGAGTCCCCGGAATCCGAGATCGTCGAAAAGCTCATCGACACCCCGGAAGTCCAACGGCTCCGCAGAATCCGCCAGCTCGGATACACCTCCCTGGCCTACCCCGGCGCAGAACACTCCCGCTTCGCCCATGCCGTCGGCACCGCACACGTCATGCTGCGCCTCGCGCGCCGCCTGACCGATATCCAGTCGTGCCTCCCACCCAAGCATCGACTGACCCCCGAGCTGGTGAGCGATGCGCTCGCCGCAGCCCTCCTCCACGACCTCGGCCACGGTCCCCTCTCCCACATGTTCGAAAACGCCCTGCCCGGCGCGGCACGTCATGAAGTCTGGACCACGCGCATCCTGCGTGACCCGGACACCGAGGTCCATCGCGTCCTGGCTTCCCAGGATCACGCGATGCCCGAGCGCGTCGCCAGCCTGATCGAGGGCCACCACGCCCTCACCTACCTCGCACGCGCCATCAGTGGAACGTACGACGTCGATCGTTGCGACTACTTGCTTCGCGACGCACATGCGACCGGCGTTCGCTACGGACACTTCGACCTCGATTGGTTTCACCGCAGCCTGCGCTTCGCGCCATCGCCGCCCGACGGCACGCCGCCTCCGCTGGCCATCGACGGCGCCAAGGGCATCGCCGGCATCGAGTCGTTCGTGTTGGCCCGCCTGTTCATGTTCCAACAGGTCTATTTCCACAAGGCCACCCGTGCGGCCGAATGGATGGTGCACGCCGCACTCTCACGGGCCGTTCGCCTGATCGCCGACGGTACCTCGCTGCCAGGAACACCCGGCGCGATGGTGTCGTCCGCCGCTGGACGATCTCCTTCCCTCGGCGAGTACCTCGAGCTCGATGATGGCGTGTTCGCGGCCACGCTCCACGCCTGGGAGTCCGGTCCCGACCCCGCCCTCGCCAACCTGTGCGCACGGCTTCGTCGCCGCCACCTCTTCAAGACCATCGAGCTCCACGAAGAAAGCGCCACCAACCCGGACTTGCAACTCCGCGCGTTGACCGTCGCCCGCGACATCGCCGCTGCACACGGCCTCGACCCGGATGTGTACGTCGGCCTCGACCTCGCCACCGATACTCCGTTCGACGATCGCAAAGACACGCTCGTCGTGGTGTTCGGCCACGGCAAGCCGCGACGCCCAGCCGAGGTGTCCTTTCTGCTCGGCAGGCTCGACGGTCACGCGCTCACCCGCGTGCGCCTCATCGTGCCACCCGAGGTCCGTGAGCCCATCGCCCAGGCCCTCGCCTCATGAACCACCGCAGGGCCGCCTTCATCCCAACCGTCGCCGCCATCGCCGCGCTCGTGGCCCCGTGCAAAGCCGACGACGATGGCGCATACGGCCGACTGGCCGGCGACCTCGCCTGGCAACTCGATCTCGGCGCCGGTCTGAGCCACGCCAGCGTTCGTCCCGCGGTCGCCGCCTCCGTCCGCTACCTGGACACCGCTGGAGTGTACGTCGGCTCGTACAACCCCACCGGCGCCAACCGCGAAGCTGCCATCGGTGTGGAGCTGCGCCCGCTCTTCCTTCCTCGTTTCCTCCAGAACATGGAGCATGGCCCGCCGGTCCTCGACCTCGCCCTCGATTCGATCTCGCTGCGCTTCGGCACCGTCTTCCAACCACGCCACCGCAGCGACTGGTCCACCCCCGGCGTCGAACTCGCCGCTCTGCTCGGCGTTCCCCTCACCTCGCACGCACACGGGCCTTGGATCCGGCTCGCGAGCGTGCTGCATTGGCCTCACCGGTCGCCAGGCACCCAGCCCGATCCATCCCCCAACATGCTGTGGATCTTCGCCTTCTCTTGGCAAGCTTTCGCGGACGCCGGACTCGTCGACCTCACCGACAGGACACCACGATGACTGGGCCCGACCGACAGCGGTTGCTTCGACACGCATTCGATCGTGCGTTGAGGGAGATCGACCCCGCCGACCGCGTTCGATCGGCTTGCGCTCCGATCCTCGGCGCGGCGAGCGTCGACGTCCTCGCTGTCGGCAAGGCTGCCTGCCGAATGCTGGCCGGGCTCCGCCTCGCGCTCGACGACCGCATACGACGCGGTCTCCTCGTCACCACCGATGGCACACGCTGCGATGGGCTAGATCACCGCTTCACACTGCGACGCGCAGGACACCCTTTGCCCGACAGTCGGTCCGTTGCTGCCGCGAACGAAGCGATCGACTTCGCGCGCTCCTGTCGTTCGGAGCTCCTCGTCGCGCTCGTGTCCGGCGGCACATCCTCGCTGCTGAGCTCCCCGTTCGACGCATCGATCGAGGACCTGCGTGCTCTGTCGGCCGCGTTGCTGGCATCTGGCGCATCCATCCACGAGATGAACATCTTGCGACGCCACCTTGGCCGGGCACACGGAGGACGCCTCGCAGCCGAAGCCCCCGTGCCGACGTTCAGTCTCGTCGTGAGCGACGTGATCGGCGGCGAGGTGCATGACGTGGGGTCCGGGCCCACGGTCGAGGATCCGACGACCTCGCTCGACGCCGCGCGCGTGTTGCAAGCCGTGCTGCCGCCACAGCAGGCATCGTTCTGGATGTCGAGGCTGCGCGAGACCCCCAAGCCCGCCACGCTCGCGCGCCCCTGCGCCAGTTTCGTCGTGCTCCGACCACAAGACCTCGCGATCTCGATGGCCGCACAACTCGAGGCCGATGGCATTCGTTGTCGTGTGGACACGATCCTCCATGCAACCGGCGACGATCTCGCAACACGGCTGGTGTCCGAAGCGCGGCAGCTCGACCGCGGACACGCCTGCGTGGTGACGTGCGAGCCCACGATGACGCTGCCCGCTGATCACGGCGCTGGCGGACGCGCAGGATGGGTAGCACTGTCCGCGTTGTGTCGGCTGCCGGAGGACACATCGTTGCTCGCGGCCGCGTCCGATGGAGTCGATGGTACCTCCGGCGCCGGCGGCGCCTGCGTGAGCGCAGAGCAGGCGCGTGATCTGGACCGCACGCTCGTGGAACGAGCGCTGCGCCGTCGAGACGACGCCACGGTCCACGCAAACCTGGGGACGCACCTGCCGGGGCTTCCAAGCGGGCTGAACCTGAGCGACGTATACGTGGTGCTGCGCGCGTGAGGCCTACTGCACGCCTTCGTCGCCGAGCATCTTGCGAACGGAGAGCGCGAGCGCGCAGTTATTCGCCTGACGGCGGACGGCGGCAGCGGTCTTCGGGTCCGTAGTCGGGGTGCCGATGTCCGCCAGGACCGAATCGCGCATGCGAAGCAGGGGCTTGTGGCGCTTGATGTCGTAGATGAATACGCGCGTGGGGTGCTCCACCGCCTGGAGCGCTTCGCTCTGTGTCCCGGCCTCCGGCACCTCGACGCCAACGGCCGCAGGCTCATCGAGCACGAGCAGGAAGTACTGGGCGCGGACGATGAGGTCGATCGCGACAGGGATGTCGTCGTGCACGGCCACGTCCATGTCTCGCTCGAGCAGGCGAAGGCGCATGTCGTTGCCCGCCTCCCGTACCTCGCGGACCCACTCTTCCGACAACACTCGTGTCGCACGGTACGCCACGCGCAGGTTGTAGGGCTGGGCGGGGACGGAGCAGTGAGACACCTCGTTGCAGTGCTGTCCCTCGGGGCATTCGTGGTTGAAACGGCAAGCCGGACCCGCGTAGGGGTCCGGATTGCTGGCCCGGGTCAGGCAGGAAGTGAAGCCGTCTCGCAGGGAGTCGATCGAGGCCTTGCGGATGCTGTCGATCGTTCGCGCATCATCGATGAAGAGGCGCAGGTAGACGCCCGGCCGCGATCGGAAGTCGGAATTGGGTGCATCGGGGTCGACGAAATCGCCTGGGTATGCGCCTGCGGCTTCGACGACCCAGGACTCGATCATGTCACGCAGCGGCGTGAAGCGGGGACCGAGCTCGGCGGCGACGGCACGTTGCCGGGCCATGATCCGGCTGCGCCAGGACTCGAGCTGGCCCTGGGTGTACTTCCAATAGACGATGGCCCAGACGGCCAGGACGGTGAAGACCCAGAGCCAGAAGCGCGGGGGGATCTTTGGGAAGCCCTTCCGGGCGATCTTGTCCTGCTCGACAGCGTGGAGGCCGCGCGGGCGAGGCTGTTCAGGGGGAGCCATGCGGGAGGAGATCAGTGACCGCCGCCACCGCCGTGCTGGGTCTTGGGGATCTGGCCGACCATGAAGCTCACGTTCGGATAGCCTGCGAACGCGGCGGTCTGGAACACGCTCTTGACGACGAGGGCGCTGACGCGGCCATCGACGGACATCACGCACACGCCGGGGAAGTCGGCCTTGGGATTGATCTGTTTCCACGTCTCGCGCTTGTTCTTGAGCACGTTGTGGAGCTCGTCGATCTTCATGAGGCGTCCCGAGTCTTCGATGGGGCGGGTGGATCCAGCGGCGACGCCATCAACGAGGATGTTGGTTCCGGTGATGGCGATGATGGGAGCGTCGACCATGTCGACGGTGTGCTCGGCGCTGGGGAGTTTGGTGTTCTTGTCGACGGGGATCTCACCGGTCGCGGAGAACGACATGAGGAGGAAGACCACGACGACGATGAGGAAGTCGATGAAGGAGGTGAGGTTGAGGGATGCGTTGACGGCTTTGCCTCCCCCTCCCTGGACGCGCTTCTGGACGAACTTGAGACGGACCGCGTGCATCAGGCGTGGGCCTGGGGTCTTGATCATCTCGTGTTCGAAGTGTCGGTGCGGCTTCGCAGACATGGTTGCCTCGGACCGCTATCGCGCGGAGAACGTCACGTTGAACTGGTTGATGTCGAGCCCCTTGAACTTGCGCTTGCTCGCATACACCGCGTCGATCACGGCGATGATGTCGCTGAAGGGCGCGCGATTGTCGACGGACAGGATCGCCTGGTCGAGCTTCTTGTCGTCGTCGTTCTTGTGGCTGCAGTACTGCTTGCACTGGTTCTCGATCTCCTTGGCGAGATCGGGATAGCGCTTCTGGACGAGGCCGCCGCCCTGGCTGAACTCGACAGCCTTCTTGGGAACTTCGGAGGTCGCGTGGACGGTGGCGCCGGACTTCCAGATGAGGGTGAACTTGTCGTCGGCCTTCATTTCGATGGTGAGCATCTTCTCGGGCTCGACGTTCTCGCGCTCCTTCGTGTCGTCGGGCGGGCCGGGCACCTGGGCGTTGGCGTTGATGCGCGCCATCTGCGACCAGACCGCAGTGATGAGCAGGAAGCTGATGCAGCAGATGAACAGGTCGATCATCGGGATCAGGTTGATCTCCGAATCGAGCGCCCGTCGGCCGCCTTTTCCGCCGGTGTCAACGCTTACGCCACCCATGTGAGACTCCTGCTGTTCAGAGACAACGTCATCCCAACTACACCCCGGGCACGTCAGCCCTGGGGCACGCCCTGGAGGTTGACCTTCTGGCGATTCGCGATCACGAGGTTCAGCACCTGCACGGACGCCTCGTTGATGTCGTCTTCGAGGGCCTGTGTCTTGCCGTTGAGAATGGCGTACCCGATGAGGCCGGTGATGGCGACGATGAGCCCGAAGGCGGTGCAGTTCATCGCCTCGGAGATGCCTTCAGCGAGGATTCGCGCCTTCTGGCTGGGGTCGACGGACTCGCCGCCGACCGCGCCGAAGGACTTGATCAGGCCGGTGATGGTGCCGAGCAACCCGGAGAGCATGGCGAGGTTGGCGAGCAGCGCGAGGTAGCCCGTGCGGGTCGAAATACGGGGGATCTCGCGAAGGGCAGCTTCGTCCATAGCAGCCTGGACTTCTTCGTCGGGACGATTGACCTTGACGAGTCCCGCCTGAACGATGCGGGCGAGGGGCGCGTTCGCCGCCGAGCACATCTTGATCGCCTTGGCGATGTCGCCCGCGAGGATGCACTTCTGCATCGAGGCGAGGAACATGTTCTTGTTGATCGACGACTGCCCGAACAGAACGATGGTGCGCTCGATGATGACGCCGATCGTGATGATCGACCAAAGCACGATCGGGTACATGCCCCAGCCACCGTCGTTGAAATGCTTCCAAACCGAGCTCATATGCGTTCCTCCTCCATCCCTGTGAGCGATCGACCGCCGATGGCGGCGTCCGTGGCGACTGATTGCGCTCCCGTTGAACTTCAACTGGGCTGCCTAGCCCGGCGCCACCTCGCGCGCGATTGCCTGCGGTCTCTCCTCGTTGTCTCCGTCACGGCGTGCGACTCGAAGCCACGGTTGCGAGCATCGCGCCGCAACATGGGTGGATATTGTCCGGGCGCACCGCGCCTCGTCAAGCCCTATCGCTGCCGGAGAAGATGTTCGCATGCGGGCACAAAGTTACAGAAATGGCGGGGCATAGCCCCAGGGGGCTGGAACGATATTATGGATGGGCCCGCGGCGGAAGCTGCGTCGCCGCACGCTGCGGGCTTGGGAAAATGGGGCGCGATCCGGGGGCCGGGGAGACGATTTCATCGCCGTGCAGACCTCGCGCTTGCTTTGGCGAATCCACACCATCTATAGTCTGCGGCGACGTTGGTGCGGGCACATCGGATTCGCCGCAGGGAGAACCGCTGAGGCCGGGTTGGACAGCGCCGAGGTTGACGCGAGGAGTTTCGAAGAAAGGAGTCTCGAGGATGCGTTTTCTGCTGTTGTTGGCAGCTCTGCAGGAAGCCGCCGGGGGTAGCAGCGACACCGGCTTCATCGCCGCCTACAAGCACAGCCCCATCTTCCTTACGGGCAACATGGTGGTCTCCGTGGTCGTGGTGACGATCATCGCCGAGCGGCTGATCTACCAGCTCACGAAGTATCGCGTGAACGCCAAGGAGTTCTTCTCGCAGGTCAAGAAGCTCGTGGCCGCGAACAACATCGACCGGGCGATCAAGCTGTGCGAAGCCAGCGACTACCCCATCCTTTTGCTCGTCAAGGCGGGGTTGACGCACGCGAACAAGAGCCCCGACGAGATCGACGCGGCGTTGAGCGAGCGGTACTCCGAGCTCAAGCCGGCGATCGAGAAGCGCATTGGATCGCTGTGGTCGCTCGCAAACATCTCCACCTTGATCGGTCTGCTCGGCACGGTCTGGGGCCTGATCAACACGTTCGCGGCGGTCGCCGCACAGGGCTTGTCGCAGGCCGACAAGCAGCGGTTGCTCGCGCTCGGCATCGCCGAAGCCATGTACAACACGGCCTTCGGTCTCGGCATCGCGGTGACCTGCATGATCGCGCACCTGTATCTCAACATGCGCGCCAAGACGCTGGCTCACCAGCTCGAATCCACCATGGAGAAGGTCTTCAACCTGCTCGCGATCTCGAGCAAGCCCGGCAGCTACTGATCCGGTTCGGGAGCATGCCCGATGGCTGACCTCAGCGCCTCTCAACGATCCAAGATCAGACGGCTCTCCCAGCCGCACGAGCACACGCCCGACGAGGCCGGAGGCGAGCTCAACATCGTGCCGTTCCTCGACATCATCATGAACGTCCTGATGTTCGTGCTCGCCACGGTGGCGGTGACCTTCACCACCACGATCGAATCCACACCGCCCTCTGCTGGCGGCAAGGGTCCGCGCATCGTCACCGAATCCAAGTCCCTCAACCTCACGCTCTTCATCACCAACGACGGCGTCTCCATCAAGGCCGCGGGGGGCAGCATCGCCCCTGGTTGCGAAGGCATCGGGCCCGGCATCACCGTCCCCGCTCGCGGCACCGACCCGGAGACCCACCAGCCCATCCTCGACTACGCCGCCGTCACCACCTGCTGCAAGCGGCTGAAGGACCAGTCTCAGGACTTCAAGGACGAAACCCAGATCCGCATCACCGCAAGCAACAACATTGCCTATCGCAAGATTATCGAGACCATCGACGCGGTCCGGCAGACCGAGACCGGTGAGCAGCTCTTCCCCGACGTGCTGTTCGCTGTTCCACGTTGATCGGAGGCCGAACGGATGAATCCCACTGCACCCGCGACCGCACCGAAAAAGGCGACCGTCGCGCAGTACAAAGCCGCCCTGCGTGCTGCCAAGCGTCGCAACGAGGCCGAGCCGGAAATCGACTTCCTCAACATCACCGCGATGCTCGACATGATGACCATCATCCTGGTCTTCCTCCTCAAGACCATGGCCACCTCGAGCACGTCGCTGCCCCAGTCCAAAGACCTCACCCTACCTGCCTCCATCCTGCAAAGCCAGCCACATCAGGAAGGTGTCGCCGTCATCGTCACCAAGTCCCAGATCCTCGTCGGCGACAACCCGAACCCGGTCGTGACGCTGCCCAGCCCCGAGTCCCGCGCGCAGTCCGGCCTTGACGCCCAATACAAGAAGAACGGCATCAACGACCTGCACATCGTGCCTCTCGCCGATGCGTTGCTCAACGTCCGCGAGATCGACAAGAAGGTCCGCGAAAAGAAGGGCCTCGACCCCAACACATCCGAAGCGATCGTCATCGTCGATGAAACCACCCCCTACCGTTTGCTCATCGAGGTGCTCTACACGCTCGGACAATCCAGCTTCGGCAAGTATCACCTCATGGTGCTTCAGTCCAAGAAGAAGGGCTGACGCTTTCCATTCCCCTCGCCCCTTGCACCTCCCGCCGCTGGCGTGATACTCGGCCCTCGCCGCTGTATGCCGCCGTTGTCCGATGATTGAATTCACCACTGCTCTCGCCGCAGCCTCCATCGCGCTCGGCTGGTCCTTCTGGATCGGCCGAGCGTTGCTTCGTCGCGGATCCCTCGTCAGAACCGAGGCTGCTCGTGCCGGTGTGCTGCGCCACGCGATCCTGTCGCTGCTCGGCCCGTCGTCACGCTCGCTCCTCGTCATCGCCGTTCTCATCGCGTTCGTCGGCTTCGTCGCGCTCGGCATCGTGCGGGCCAGGACTCCAGCGGATCCAGCCGCCTCCTCGGTCGGCCTCGGCGGATGGACCGCCACGGCACTGCTCGCCGGCACCGTCGGATCCATCGCCACCGCGTACCTCGCATCGTGGGCTGCCTTGCGCTCGACCAGCATCCGCGCCGCACGCTCGGCGAACCTGGTCGCCCTGCTGCTCGCGCCCAGCGCCTTCGGCGCGTTCGTTCCCGTTTTCTTCGCCTTCGCATTGCTCATCGCGCTCTGCATCGCCGCTGCGTTCGCCACCGGAGCGGCGGCCAGACCTGTCGACGGCCAACTCGCGTGGAACATGGCGCAACTCGTCGTTGCCTTCGGCGCGGGCACCTCGCTCGGCGCTCTGTTCTATCGCCTCGCAGGTGGCTGGTTCTACACTTCGACGGTTGTTCGCACCGGTGGGTCGGACGACGCGAAGCCGCAAGCGGCCTTGCGCGGCGCGGTGAACTTCGCGGCGGAGAACGCCGTGGACATCGTCAGCACGGTCAGCGTTGGGGTGGCCGCGTCGCTCCTACAATCCGCGTGGTTCGGGCTGGCGCACGTCGCTCAGCTTCACTCGCCAGCGGCCGTCGCCTTGTTTCCCATCGTGGCGATGGGCTTTGGGACCGCGGCTGCGGCGGTGGCCACGATGGTCGTGCGAACGGAAGAGGGGGAGAGCCTGCTGGCGGGGTTGGGTCGGGGGCTGGCCGTGGCGACGCTGTTGAGCTTCGCCAGCCTGTTCGGAGCAACGCATTGGCTGTTCGACAGGTTATGGCCGGGTCCGTTCGTCGCGGCGGCCAGCGGGCTCGGGCTGGCGGTGGTTGCGCTGGTCGTGGGGGCGCTCACCACGAACGACGCGCAGGGCGCTGTCAACGGCTGGTCGAGGGGGTTGGCGGTGGGTCGCGGGTTCCAACGCGCGGCTCTTCTCCTGTTCGTAGGTTTCGCGTGCTCCTTCGGGGGAGCGCACCTGCCGGCGCTGACGGGCTTGTCCGAATCGTACGACCTGGGCATGGCAGCCGCGGTCGTCGGCTTCTTGATGCCCGCGCCCTTCCTGCTCGTGGGCGCCGGATTCGACGCACTCCTGCCCACGTTGCAGGATCGGCCCCACGGCACGCGAACGCACCGCGATCGGCTCACCGGGGCGTCCTCCGCCTACATGACCACGGCAGCGTTGATTGTCGGCCTGCTGGCTGTGGCCGCATACTCGAAATCGGCGGCGGTCTTTCGCACGGGTTCAGGGGCAACGTCGATGCTTGCGGCGGACCACCTTGTGGGCGCCTCGGCGGCAGCGGGGGCGGTTCTCGTGCTGATCGTCGTGGGACATCTTCTCGCAACGACGGCCCATGTCGTTCGGCGGGTTTGCGAATCCGCGGAGACGACATCCAGCGCTGCCGAAACGACGGAGCTGGCGTATGGCGCCGTGCGGCAGGCGATTGCGAGCACGCTCATTCTGTTAGGGATGGGAGCGGTGGCCTGGCTGCTGGTGGTCCTGGTGGCAGGGATCGAGGACGCCGTTCAGCGGGCCACCACGGCGCTTTCGGGACTGCTCGTGGTGATGGGGTCGTCCTTCTCGGCGGCTTTGGGGGGGGTCCGTCCGGATCCGTCACGCAGCCGCATGTCCTCGGTTGACGGACCGGGCGATTCGGCCAACAATCCTGCTCGCGGCGCAGCGGTTATGATCGACCGGCAGGGGATTCCCTTCGGATACGTCGCGGGACCTGCACTCCACGCCTTGACCCGGCTGCTGTCGGCAGTCGTCGTGGCTTTAGCGCCGCTGGTTCACTGAATCCCGTCGGCGAGGCACGCAGGCGGGCTTATCGATTTGCGAGGAATAGATTGTCCTCTCCGTTGTCGGACGCATTGTCCACGTTGAGCGATCGCGGTCTGCGCCGCTTGCTGGGTGCGCGGACCTTTCTGAGGGGTCTCGACTACGCGCGCCGCAAGGTCGTCGAGAACGTCGAGGTCGGTGAGACCGAAGCGCACGGGCACGTACGCGGCTCGGAGGCCGAGCCCTACGCCGTGACGGTCGGACTGTCGCCCGACGGCATCCGATCGCATTGCTCGTGTCCCGCGTTCGCCAAGTCCAACCAGCACTGCAAGCACGTCGCCGCGCTTCTGATCACCGTGCGCGATCAAGCACGTGGATCGCTTCCGCGCCGGACACCGCAGCCCGCGCCAGCCGCACCAGCGCCTGCTGTGGCAGCGGAATCCAAGAGCCGCCGCAGAGACCGGCGTCGGCGAGCGTCACCCGTGCACGCGGTTCCAACCCAACTCGGTGCACTTCCCGAACCCGATGCGGTGGCGAGTCCCACGGGCATCGGGGCATGGCTTCCACCGGACGGCGTGAGTCCGACGCGCCCCTTGGAGTACCGGATCCATGTCCGGCAAGGCGCCATCACGGTGACCGTGCTCGACACCGAGGCACGCGTTCCCATGCTGCCATCGCAGGCGCTCGCATGGCAGGCCCTGCACCCGACACCGGACCGCGAGCCATTGCGTGTGCTCGCGCGTTTCGAAAGCGGCAACCCGAGGCATCCGGCCGTCGACGTCCGAGGTGAAGACGTGGCGGATCTGCTGCCCTTGTTGAGGGAACGTCGCGTGCTGCTCGAGCCTGCGCTGATGCAGTTGCGCTATGCGGACGATCAGCTCAAGCCCCGCTTCGACTTGGAGCTGGTCGGCGGGGACACGTTCGTCGTGAAAGCAAGCTTCGAGCGATCCACCGATGGTCGTCGTTTTTCCCTGTCGCAAGGCGGCTGGTTCGAGGGGGTACCTGGCTGGCACGTGGACACCAGCTCGGGCACCGCGTATCCCATCCACCGTCGCGTGTCGCCTGCGGCGCTTCGCCGGCTGCTGCGCTCGCCTACCATCGCGGAGCCGATCCAGAAGGTCGCCGAGCTGATCATGACCGGCCTGCCACGGGTGGCGCTCGAAGTGGGCGCGGAGCTTCCGGACCTCGCGCAAGTCGCCGATGTCATCGATCTCGAACCAACGTTCCGGCTCAGCGCGCAGGGAGATCTCGTGGGGGTCGAAGTCGGGCTGTACGCCGGCTACGGCGACGTCGAAACCCAGGTAGCCTCGAAAGGCCTCGGCACGCCGGTGTTGATCCAGGCGCCGGACGACGCGAATCCGCGGGTTCGTTGCTACCGCTGCGACATCCCTGCTCACCAGGACGCCGTGAACAAATTGCTGGAGCTCGGTCTGCAGCCCGACGAAGAGGGGCGGTACTTCGTCGCCCATGGTGATGCAGCAATACGGTTCTGGTCCGAGGGGTTGGGCTCTCTTCCGGAGACGTGGACGCTGTACGTTCCCGAAGACTTGGTGGACACGCATGTGCGGTCGACACCGATCAGGCCCTTCGGCAAGGTGTCATCGGGCGTGGACTGGCTGTCGATCAAGGTTGGTTGGGAGTCGGAAGGAGTGGGCGCTTCTCGCGAGGAGCTGGCGCGCTGCCTGGCGACGGGGCAGAAGTACGTGAGGCTGGAGGACGGATCCTACGCCACGTTCGACGCTGCGCAGGTGAGAGCCGTGCTTGACCGCGAGGTTGAGCTGATGACGGCAGCTCGCGGGGGCAAGCTTCCGCTGGCGCAGGCTGGACGGGTGCGCGAGCTCGAGGAGCTGCTGAACAAGGCCGGCGGATGCTCGACGACGGCAGCGGCCAAGAAGCTGTTCGAAAAGCTCAACGACATCGACAACATCGCTGCGACCAAGAAGCCCAAGCTGCTGAAGGCGAAGCTTCGCCCGTACCAGGAGCAAGGCATCTCCTGGCTGAAGTTCATCCACGACATCGGGTCGGGCGGCGTTCTTGCCGACGACATGGGCCTGGGCAAGACGATCCAGGCGATCGCGCTGTTCCTGATTGTGAAGGCTGAGGAGAAGCGGCTTTCGGCGCTCGTGGTCGCGCCGACAAGCGTCGTGCCCAACTGGGAGCGAGAGATCCAGCGCTTCGCGCCAACGCTGAAGGTGACGGTGTGGCACGGCGCCGACCGGCGCGAGCAGATCGAAGAGCTGGAAAAGGCCGAGGTGATCATCACGAGCTATGCTCTGTTGCGCAGAGACGTGGAGCTGCTCCGCTCACTCGACCTGACGTACTGTGTGCTCGACGAAGCGCAACACATCAAGAACCCGACGAGCGCGACGGCGCAGGCGGCCAAGACGCTTCCGGCGGCAAGGCGTCTAGCGCTCACCGGAACGCCAATCGAAAACCGTCTCTCGGAGATATGGTCGATCTTCGACTTCGTGAGCCCCGGGTTGCTCGGGCCCCTCGACAAGTTCGAGGAGCGATACAGCCGACCCATCGATCAGGGCGATGCGCAGGCTGCGGAGCGGCTTCGCGCCATCATTCATCCGTTCATCCTGCGGCGCACGAAGCTCGAGGTTGCGCGAGACTTGCCGGAGAAGATCGAAGACGACCGGATCTGCGAGCTCGCGGGGGACCAGAAGACGATCTACGCGCAGGTGGCACGGGAGGTCCGCGCGCAAGTCATGGGCGAAGTGGAGCGCGTGGGGCTCGCGAGGAGCCAGCTACACATCCTGGCCGGGCTCACGCGCTTGCGCCAGGCAGCGTGCGATCCTCGTCTGCTCGGCCTGCCGCGCGAGTTCTCGGACGAAGACTCAGGCAAGCTCGTGGCCCTGCGCGAGCTCGTGGAGGAGTGCGTCTCCGGCGGCCACAAGGTTCTCATCTTCAGCCAGTTCGTGTCGATGCTCCACATCGTGCGCCAAGCTCTCGACCAGGACGGTGTCCGCTACGAGTACCTCGACGGCTCGACGAAGGATCGGGCGGAGCGCGTGAACGCATTCCAGACCGATGAGTCGATCTCCGTGTTCTTGATCAGCTTGAAAGCGGGCGGCACAGGGCTGAACCTGACCGCGGCGGATACCGTCATCCACTACGATCCCTGGTGGAATCCGGCGGTCGAGGACCAGGCGACGGATCGTGCTCACCGGATCGGCCAGACGCGCGTGGTCACGACGTACCGTTTGATCGCACAGGGTACGATCGAAGAGAAGATCCTCCAGCTCAAAGCCAAGAAGCGAGAGCTGGTTGCTGCCGTGTTGAGCGAGGACGTCGGCGGAGCGAAGAAGCTGACCAAGGCCGACCTCGACGAGCTGTTCAGCGTGGACACCTGAGTCGCGCCGACAGCACGATCGACAGGTTTGCTTGTGCGAGTGCTTGCGACGGGAGTCGCGGGAACAGGGCACGGGGCCGCGACCGCATCGACGAGGCAGGGAACCGTACACTAAGCAGCGGTCACGGGTAACAGTCGCCGAAGATCCAGACCTGATCGCTGGCGCACTTCGACGACGGCTGCATTTGCGAGCCGGAATACGCCATCGAGCCACCAGAACCGGCGGCCCCGCCTCCTGCTCCACCGCCGCCATAGCCACCGGTGTAGCCGCCGGTGCCGTAGCCGCCGGTGCCGTAGCCGCCGGTGCCGTAGCCGCCGGTGCCGTAGCCGCCGGTGCCACCGGCACCACTGGTGCCACCCGTGCCGTAGCCTCCACTGCCGCCCGTGCCGTAGCCTCCACTACCGCCCGTGCCAGCTTCCGTGGTGGTGCCGCCGCTGCCGGCTTCCCTGTCGGGCGACGCGTCCACGACGCCAGGCTCGCTCGGAATGTTGGCGTCCTCCGGCGAGGCACACGCCAAAGGAAGGATCGCGCCCACGGAAAATACGCCGAAGGCGCCGAGGAGCAGATGCCTCATCGCTTTGCTATTCATGGCAGCTCTTGACTCCCTGCAAGGACCCGATGGCGTGATTCGCACGCATCACCCGAGTACGTCTGCAAGCTATCATACGTCTCCCGAGGTGCAAATAGAGCGTCGAAAGCGAGGCTCGTCGTGGCATCCCAGGAATACGTCGCTCGTCCAGCTCTCGCGGAATCATCCAACGGCCCGCCCCCTGCCGCGCCAGGGGGCTTCGTTTGCATATGTCCGCGTCGGGGTCGGTCCGTCGGAAAAATTGACCGAAGGATCTCGAACCGGAGCGCCCTGCGCTCACCTCGGGTCGCACGTCACACCTAAGATCTGGATGAACAGCGATGTCAGCGTGCACGAAGCGCCACCGTCCGTCGTGTCGATGACGCCGCAGGTGCCGAGCGCAGGGACCAGACAACAGGCATCGTAGTCGCCGAAATGGATGGCACCGACATGACAGGTGAGGTCGGGGCAGACGACAACGCCGCATGGAACCCCCGCTCCACCCGATCCAGCCGTTCCTCCGGTACCACCCGTTCCTCCGGTACCACCCGTTCCTCCGGTGCCAGCCGTTCCTCCGGTGCCAGCCGTTCCTCCGGTGCCAGCCGTTCCTCCGGTGCCAGCCGTTCCTCCGGTGCCACCCGTTCCTCCGGTACCACCCGTTCCTCCGGTACCACCCATTCCTCCGGTACCACCCGTTCCTCCGGTACCACCCGTGCTTCCTCCTACGCCGCCTTCGGAGGCACCGCCGTCGCCCGCCGTGCCGCCTTGGCCGCCTGTTTCGCCGCCCGCGCCTGATTGGCCGGATGCGCCCGCAGCGCCGCCCGTGGCTTCGGAACCGCCCTCGCCCGACGCTCCCCCGCCTCCGCCCATGGCTGACGCGTCGTCACCACCGGCATCGGGATGGACTTGGTCCACGCCCACGTCTTCGACGCTCTTGGCACACGATGGGGGAGCAAGCAGGACCGCCGCGAACGGTGCCATCCAGGGCGGGAAACGGAAGCGACGACAAGCCATCATGCACCGATTGTACGGGTGCATCGATGGGGCGCACAAGCACGCCGGGTCACGGTCCTCGAAGCCGGAGCTCGCCGGCATGGAGCAGCGTGCCGGAGTGGCGTCGGAGCGAGACATTCATGAGCAGGCCCATGCCGATGAGGATGGTGATGACGGACGAGCCGCCGTAGGAGAACAGGGGCAGGGTGACACCGACGACAGGGAGGATACCGACGACCATCCCGAGGTTGAAGAACGCGTGCCAGAAGACGAGGGCGCCGACGCCGACAGCGACGACGGCTCCGAAGCGGTCGCGGGACTGCGAGGCCACGCGCACGGACCAGAGCACGAGGAAGGCGTACAGGCCGATGAGCACGAGCGAGCCTGCGAAGCCCCAGTCTTCGGCGAAGACAGGGAAGGGGAAGTCGGTATGCTGGTCGGGGAGGAACAGGTACTGGTTCTGCGTGCCCTTCATGTAGCCTTGACCGAACAGGCCGCCGTTGCCGATGGCGATGCGGGCGTGGTGGGCGTGCCATCCGGCGCCTTGGATGTCTTCCTCGGGGTTGAGGAAGGATGTGATGCGGGCCCGCTGGTAGTCTTTGAGCACATACGACCAGGCGAGGGGAACGCTGATCAGGAGCGACACCCCGATGAGCAGGGCGGTCTTCCACTGGATGCGGGTGAGGCCCATGATCGACACGAAGATCAAGCTCAGGATGAGCGCGGTGCCCAGGTCCGGTTGACGGAGTACGAGGAGCACCGGCAGAAGCGTCAAACCTGCGGGAGCGAGGAGGTCGCGCAGGGTGCGTCCTTCTGCCTTGGGGTCGCCGTGCAAGTACTTGGCGAGCGCAACGATGAGGAACAGCTTCATGAACTCGCTTGGTTGGAAAGCGAAGGCGCCGATGTTGATCCAGCGGGTGGAGCCGCGGATGTCCTTGCCGAGGATGAACACGAGGACGAGCAGGACGATGCCGACGGCGTAGAGGATGTAGCCGAAGCGCTCGATGTGGCGGTAGTCGACGGACGCAACGATGACGGCGAGGATGCCGCCTGCGACGAACCAGTAGACCTGGTTGAGGTACAGCTCGCTGCGGGCGGCGGAGGTGGCGACGCTGGTCGCACTGTAGAGGTTGACGATCCCGATGACAGCGATGAGGGCAGCGCAGATGAAGAGAGGCCAGTCGAACCGGTCGCGGGCCTGAAAGCTGTCGCGCAGGGCCATGGTCAGCGGGTTCCCTTGGGCGCCGAGGCAGCGGGCGCTGCGGCGCCGGCACGCTCGGCCTTGAGGCGTTCGTAGGCGCGGATCACATCGAACACCACGGGCGCGGCCTTGACTCCACCGAATCCACCGTGCTCGATGAGCACGACCACGGCAATTTCGGGCGAGCGGGAGGGAGCGTAGCCGACGAACCAGGCGTGGTCGCGGTTGAAGTACCAGGTGCTGGTTTCGTCTGCTGCATTGCGAGCTGCACGGTGCGAAACCTGAGCGGTGCCGGTCTTTCCAGCGACGTCGAGCTCGGGCGGGTGGTTGTGGTAGACGGTACCTTTCTCCTCGTTGACCACGCCCCAGAGGGCACGGCGGACACGAACGATGTCGGGGAGCTGGACGTTCACGCGACGTCGCACGCGCGGGGCGAACTCCTGCACCACGGTGCCGTCGGCAGTCTCGACCGCGCGAACGATCTGAGGTTCGTACAGCGTGCCGTCGTTGGCGAGGGCCGCATAGGCGAGAGCCAATTGAAGTGGCGTGACCGTGGTAGCGCCCTGGCCGATGGCGGCATTCAGGGTGAAGCCCTGCCGAAACTGCCGGTAGTGCTGGGCGTACCAGGCGCGAGTGGGCATGCGTCCGGCGGCTTCGGGGTTGGTGCCGAGGCCCGTCTTCTGACCGAAGCCGAACTCGAGCCCGATCTTGGCGAGCCGGTCCATGCCGATGGCCTCGCCGAGCTGGTAGAAGTAGACGTTGCATGAGCGCACGATGGCCTCGTGCATGTCGACTGGACCGTGCACGTGGGTGCACTTGAACACGCGGTTGCCGAACTGGTAGAAGCCGCGGCAATTGACGCGCTTGTTGGGGTCGACGAGGCTTTCGCCGAGCGCGGCCAGGGCGGAGAACGGCTTGAAGGTGGAGCCTGGTGGATAGGCGCCGCTCATCGTCTTGTCGAGCAGCGGCATGAGCGGGTCCTGCTGCAGGCGTCGGAACGCTGCCCGGACGGCCTCCACGCCATTTCCTCCGGAGAGCTCGTTGGGGTCGTAGGACGGCTTGGAGTACATGGCGAGGATGCGTCCGCTGCGGACCTCGACCACGACACCAGCTCCGCCGAGGTGCCCCCGCATGCTCTTGGCGAGGGCCTTTTGCAGATCGAGATCCAGCGACAGGCGCAGGTCACGGCCGGGGACCGGGTCGCGCCTTTTCGGGTCGTCGATGAGCTTCTGGGATTCCTCGTCGGGGTGACGCCGCCCCCGCGCGTCGACGACGACCTTCTGCCAGCCGCGCGTGCCGCGAAGGTAGCTCTCCCAACCGCGCTCGATGCCCGCCACACCACGGCGGTCGCCCTCGACATAGCCGAGCGTTCGCAGCCGCATCAGCGTGTCACCGTCGATCTCGGCCATGAAGCCGAGGGCCTGTCCGACGAGGTCCTTGTTGGGGTAGTAGCGAACTGGGAACGGGACGACATCGATACCCGGCAGCTCGGCGATATGGGTTTCGAGCACGGCGACAGCGTCGCGGGAGATGTCCTCCTTGACGAGGATCTGCCAGTCCTTTCGGGGACCGTTCTGCAGATCCTTGATGCGCTTCTCGGTCTTCTCGCGCTCGTCGGCGGGCAGGTTGAGATCGTTGGCGAGCCTTGGCCACACCTGCTTCATGTCGAGCTTGGAGGGGACGCAGTAGACGTTGTACGAGGGACGGCTTGCGGCGAGCACCCTTCCATAGGCGTCGCGGATGACGCCGCGGGTCGTCGCGAGGGTGACGCGACGGATGATGTTCTCTCGGGCGAGGGCCTGATTTTCGTCGGCCTGAATGACTTGGAGGTAGAACAGGCGCACGACGATGGTGAGGAAGCCGAGGATGACGACGAGGGCGAGCCAGCGAGGGCGCTTGCGAAATTCGGCGGTGTCGGGGCGGGAGACCAGCGAGCTCATGGTCCGGTGGACCTCGCGGCAGAGGCGGGAACGCCCGTGAAGGTGTGCAGGCGATTGGCGAGGGCGAAGACGATCGGGGAGATCGCGGCGGTACTGATGGCGTGGGGGAGGACGAGGGCGACCATTTCGCGGGCGCCGTAGGGGTTCTTGCTGAAGATGGCGAGCAGGACGAGCGCCATGACGCTCTGGGCCGCGGAGAAGGCGAAGGCGAGGGGAACCTGGGTGATGATGTGCTGCGCGGCGAGGCGAACGCCGGCAGCGCGAGCGAGCACGAAGATGGCGACGGACACGAAGGTGAAGAGGCCGACGGGCGCGGCGGCGAGGAGATCGAGGCCGTAGCCGAGGACGCAGGCCAAGGCGGCGCCTCGTGCAAGGGAGTACTCGTGGGTGCCCATGAACACGATGAGCGGGAGGGTGAGCGACGGCGTGAAGCCGGACCAGGGCACGAAGCCGATGAACCAGAACAGGACGGACTGCATGAGCAGCAAGCCGAGCCCGAGGGCCAGGAAGGCGGTGTTGCGCATGGTCAAGGCCCGGAAGGTGGTCGGGCGGAGGGCACCGCGGGGACACCAAGGGTGTCCTCGTCGGGGCCCATCGAGGTGACGATGAGGACGTTGTCGAGGCGCGACATGTCCACGACGGGGGTAGCTTCGACGGTTTGGTAGATGCCGAACTCCTTGCGTGCGACCTTGGTGACGCGAGCGACGGGGATCCCCTTGGGGAAGCGTTTGCCGACACCGCTGGTGAGCAGCAGGTCGCCTTCGTCGACCTCGTCCGTACGCTGCACGTATTCGACACGGCAGGCGTAGCGGTTGCGGTCTCCGGTGCCGCGGACGAACCCTCGGGCGCCGGTGCGCTCGACGACGACGTCGATACCGCTGCCGGAGTCTACGGTGAGCTGGACGTCGACGGTTTCGCCGGCGACGCGGTAGACGGTGCCGACGACGCCGTCGATGGACAGGACGGGCATGTTGGGGCGGATGTTGCGGGCGGATCGATCGAGTGTGACGCGGGCGACGCGGAAGAACTCGGTGGTGTCCTTGGAGACGACATGGGCGCTGACGACATCGGCAGGGAGAGCGTCGCGCAAGCCGAGGAGCTTCTTGAGGCGAAGGTTCTCGGCTTCAGCCTGTTCGAGGCGCCGAACGCGATCCCGCAACACGGCGTTGTCGTAGGCGAGCTGACGGTTGTCGCGCTTGACATCGACGAGGTAGACGTAATCGCTGACGAGGGAGGAGATGCCCCGAGCGAGCTGGGAGGCTGCCCACTGGAAGGGCGTGGAGATGCGGATGATGGCGCTGTCGAAGACGTTCAGCTCCTGAGGGTTGCGGATGTTGGCCCGAAGGAAGAAGAAAGGGACAGCGAGAAGGACCACCACGATGAAGGGGTCACGGTAGCGGCGCAGAAAGTCCACGGCAGCATCGCTCCGGTCGCGACCGTACCCGGCGGGCTAGCCGATCGTGACCTCCTTGAGGAGTTCCATGTGGTCGAGGGCTTTGCCACTGCCAAGCACCACGGCCGAGACGGGATCATCGCATACCATCACGGGCAGGCCGGTCTCTTCGCGCAAGAGCACATCGAGGTTCTTGAGGAGCGAGCCGCCTCCGGTCAACACGATGCCCTTGTCGACGATATCGGCAGCAAGCTCGGGCGGCGTGCGTTCGAGGGCGACGAGCACGGCCTCGACGATGGCATTGATCGGCTCGCTCAGGGCTTCGCGGATCTCGTCGGAGTTGACGACGACGGTCTTGGGAACGCCTGCGACCATGTCGCGTCCCTTGACCTCGAGGGTGGCCTGCTGATCGAGGGGGTAGGCGTTTCCGATGGTGATCTTGATGCGCTCGGCGGTCTGCTCGCCGATGGCGAGGTTGTACTTGCGCTTGGTGTAGGCAACGATGGACTCGTCCATCTTGTCACCGCCGACGCGCACGGACTGGGAGTAGACGATGCCGGCGAGGGAGATGACGGCGACCTCGGTGGTGCCGCCGCCGATGTCGACGACCATGTTTCCGGATGGCTCGGTGATGGGCAAGCCAGCTCCGATGGCGGCGGCCATGGGCTCTTCGATGAGGTAGACCTCACGGGCGCCGGCGCCTTCCGCACTCTCCTTGACCGCGCGCTTCTCGACCTCGGTGATGCCGAAGGGCACGCAGATGATGATGCGGGGCTTGACCAGCGTGCGACGGTTGTGAGCGCGGGCGATGAAGTAGCGGAGCATCGCCTCGGTGATCTCGAAGTCCGCGATGACGCCATCGCGAAGGGGGCGCACCGCCTGGATGTTGCCGGGCGTGCGGCCGAGCATCTCCTTCGCTTCACGTCCGACGGCGAGGACTTTCTTCCCACCGCGAGCGTCGCGTTGGACGGCGACGACAGACGGCTCGCAGGAGACGATGCCTTTGCCCTTGACGTAGATGAGGGTGGTGGCGGTGCCCAGATCGATGGCGAGGTCGTTCGAGAACAGGCCGTAGAGCCAATCGAGGATCATCGCACGGTCTCAGGGGTCAACGGGCCAGGAAGAAACTGCGGCAGCAAGCCGGGCGATTGCACCAAGCAAGCGCTCGGCGCGGGAGCCGGGGCAAGCGCGACGCCGGGCGGGCCTTCTCGTATCACGCGCCCACACGAGTGGCAATCGGGCGCCCTTGGGGCCGGGCGCAGGCTCCACCGAGTCACCCGTCGTAGATACCACGGGTGTGGTCCGAGCGATCGGGCAGCAGGACTCACCGCAACCTGAAGCGGCGACAGGCCGGCCGCCGGGGCGGCTACTTGCTGATCTTGCCTTCCTTGTGGACGTGATGTGCGCGGCACGCCGGGCAGAATTTCTTGATCTCGAGCTTCTGCGTCATGGTGCGCTTGTTCTTGTCCGTAACATAATTCGCGCGCCCGCAGTTCGAGCACGTCAACTTGATGAGGTCACGCATCAGAAAACTCCCAGAATCGGTCGGAGGGCAGGCGTTATACGGTCCCTGAAACGGATGTCAAGGCGAACCTGCGACGCCGTGCGCCATCCCCAACCCATCGTCCCGGCGATCTGTTCCCGGAGCAGCCCACCTCACTCGTCGTCGTCGTCGAGGTAGTCGGTCTCCCAATCCTGACGGTTGCGTCGCTCGCGAGGACCGCCTCTGGCCTTGCGTCGTCCGCGACCGTCGCCGTCGGGCTCGACACGGGCAGGGGCACGGCGCCGGTCATCGAAAGTTCGCCGCGGCTGATCGGGCGGGGGTGCGGGCGGGAAGGACTGACCCACGGCGCGGGGGGGACGGTCGCCCGAGGGCGGCGGGCCGGAAGGACGGAAGGATCCGCCTTGGGACGGCGCCTGGCCTTCGGCGCGAGGTGGGCGCTCGCCCTTGGGGTGGGCGATATTGATGACGAGGCGACGGCCGCGCATGTCTGCGTTGCGCAGAGCTTCGAGTGCTTTCTGGGCCGCATCGGCGCTTTCCATCGTGACGAAGCCGAAGCCGCGACGGCGGCCATCCTGGTCCATGGGCAGATTGACGCGCGCCACGTTGCCTGCGCCTTTGGACTTGATGAACTCCTCGACTTCTTGCTCGGTCGTGTCGTAGGGCAGGTTGCCGACGTACAAGGTGCGGTCGGGGGATGCCGGGCCGGCGGACGCCGCAGGCGGCGAGGTAGGCCGAGGGCCGCTTTCGCCACGGCGGGGTGGTTCGGCCTGAAAGGGCCTGACGGAGATCGGCCGACCGGCCTGCACCGAGCCATCGAGCGAGTCGCGGGCGGACATGGCCTCGTCCGAGGTGGACAGCGTGACGAAGCCGAAGCCCCGAGGGCGACCGGTCGCACGGTCCCTCGGAATGCTCACATCGACGACGGTGCCGCCCGTAGCCTCGAAAAGCTGACGAAGAATGTCCTCCGTGATGGTGTCGGGTAGGCCCGCCACGAACAACTTGCGAGCATCCTCAGCAGACATGCAGACGTTCGTCTCCTTGTGGAACGGCGAGATGAAGCATCGGGTTCGTTGTCGTATCGATGTTGGTGCGGATTGAAGGGAGCAGCGCTCCTCCAGGAGGAGGATACACCGCATTCGTTTCGTTCGGGAACTGCCTTCCGACGATATTCGACTGCGGGGAAGCGTCAAGCGGGAGCGGAGGCTCGCCCCCCTGCCCTGCGGGGCGAGTCCGAGCTACCCTGGCTTTTCGATGTCGGAAACCCGTCTCAGGCTCATCCTGAACCCCCGGGCCGGAAGCGGCGCGGCGGCGCGACGTCTCCCTCTCATCCTGCAAACCATGCGCAAGCTCGACCTGCGCTTCGAGGTGGCCCGCACGACCGGTCCCGGCGATGCCACGCGGCTGGCCCGCGCTGCTTTCGACGACGGCGTCGACGTGATCGCGGTCGTGGGAGGAGACGGGACCCTCAACGAGGTGGTGCAAGCGTGGCTCGGCAAGGACGGCGAGCCGCAAGACGGGCCCGAGCTTGCGGTCATCCCAATCGGCACGGGCGGCGACTTCAAACGGACCATCGGCCTGTCGGGCGACGTGGATGAAGCGGTTTGTCGACTGCGCGCTGGGCACATCCGCGCGATGGACATCGGCGTGATGCATCTCGTGGACTTCCAGGGAACGGACGTCACGCGCGCGTTCATCAACATCACGTCGTTCGGCATCGGTGGCGTGACCGACAAGCTGGTCAACGAGACGCCCAAGTGGCTCGGCGGCAAAGCGTCGTTCTTCATCGGCAGCGCCCGCGCGCTGCTGCGGTACCGCAACGCCAGCGTGTGCGTCGAGGTCGACGGCAACGTGTTCGTCGATGGTCCGGTCTTCAATGTCGCCATGGCGAACGGCAGGTACTTCGGCGGCGGCATGATGATCGCCCCCCATGCCGATCCGAGCGACGGCCTGCTCGACATCGTGTGCCTCGGCGACATGAAGCGACGCGAAGCGCTGGCGTTGTCGTCGAAGATCTATCACGGCGATCACATCGGCGTACCGAAGGTGAGCACCACGCGCGGAAAGAGGATCGTCGCGCGCGCAGCTCCCGGTGAACCCGACGTGCTTCTCGACATGGACGGCGAGACGCCCGGCAAGCTGCCGATCGAGGTGAGCGTCGCGCCCGCTCGCGTACGGGTGCGCCTGTGAGCAACAGGTCGATCGCGGTGGTGGCGTTGGTGCTGGCGGGCTGCGGCATCTGCGCAAAGGGACGAGATGCGAACCGCGAAGCCGGGGTGGGACAGCCGCCTTCGATGGCTTCGTCCGGCAGCGCCGCGGCCTCCTCCGGAGCAGCGCCAGATACGACGCCGCGCGTGCGCGGCATGCTGGGCGCTCGCGCGTTCGCAGCGCGCACCGCCGTGGCCGACGTGTATCCCAAGTGGGTCACCATCACGATCTACGATCGCGACCTGACTTGCGCAGGCACGGCGTTGCAGGCAGGTGACATGGCGGTGCAGCTCACCGTTCCTTCGGGACCGGACGGTGACTTCTTCGTGTCCCGCGAGGTGGCCGTGCCGCTTCAGATCACCGGCGCAGGAGGCGTGAGCGCGATACCGGCGAGCAGCGTGTCAGTGCGCATCGACGAGGTTCGGATAGGCCACGGCTCGGTGGTGCGCGGCAGCTTGGAAGCGCAGTTCGCGACAGCAGGCGACGAAGCCGCACCACGCTACACGCTCGCAGGGCCATTCGAAGCGATGGTGTGCTCGGCGCAGCCCACGGTCGCGTCGATGCCGTCGGTGGATCGTTCGCGGGCTCCGGTTCAGGGCCGGGTCGCCGGAAAGATGACGACGTTTCCGACGGTGCTCGTGTATCTGCGCGACGATGGGTGGAGCAAGCCGACGCTGCTACTCAAGGCGTACACGCGAGCGGTCGACTGTCATTCGGTGGAGCGCGCGACGCCTTTCCTCACGGGCGTGGAGGTGGGTGCCGGTCCTCGCGGGGACTATCATGCGCGCTCGCTGATGCCTGCAGCATGGGTGCTGCAGATGAGCGACGGCCACAGCGCAGAGCGTTCGGTTCACGCGGACGACGGTGCTGGGATCATCCAGATCGACTCGGTGGACCCGCGCGTTGGCGGTGAAGTGCGTGGAAGCCTCGCAGCGATGACGATCGAAGAAACGGATCCTGCCCTGGCGTTCGAGCTTTCGGGTACGTTCGTGGGCAAGGTATGCGGACGCGAGCAGCGCGCGTGGTGAGCGTCCGCGATCGCTACTCGTGGATGTACACGACGGTGCCCTTGTCGTTGGGGCCGCGCGCGTACACGCCGTGCCAGCCCTGCGGCACGTTCGGTGTCGTCCAGAAGAACACGCGGTGAGCGTCGATGGGCGAGAGGTTGACGCAACCGTGGGAGCGCGCGTGGCCGAAGACGTCGTGCCAGTACGTGCCGTGAAGCGCGTAGCTGCCCTTGAAGTACTGGACCCAGGGGACGTCGGCCAGGAGGAAGGTCCCCTGCCCTCTTCGCTTCGTCTTGCCGTACTCCGGATCGCCCACGTCCCGCGTGAGACCCTCCGATGAATCCATGGCGGTGGTGACGTGCTTGCCGAAGATGCGGAACGTTCCCCGGACGGTCGACTTGGTGGTCTTCGGGTCGCCCATCATGTCCTGCCCGGTGGACACGAGGGTGGCGTACACCGGCTTCTGTCCCTCCCACAAGACGAGCGTCTGCTGCATGATCGACACGTCGATCCACTTCTCGCCCGCTTTGGCCGCGTCGGGCATGACCGCGGGCGCGGCAGCAATCGCGATCTGCGACGCCCGCAGCCATTTGCCGTCGGTGGTTTCGTAGTACAACCGCTGTTCGAGGAGCTTCTTCCGGCCGGTGAGCTTCACGACCGTGCGCAAGGGCAGGGTCTTCTTGTAGGCTCGAACCTTGTCCCCCTCGATCTTGTAGGCGCGCGCATCGTCTTCATTGACCCAGGCGACGGGAAGGGTGAGCTCGCCGTCGAGGGCAACGCCGTGGAAAGGCGAACCACGGTCGGGTTTGACCTTGGTGGCAGGAGCCAGGCGCAGATCGACGGTGATGGCGAAGCGGCGGTTGAAAGAGTCGGGGCCGGTGGGGAAGGATCCGACGAACGACAGGCCGGCATGGCGGCGAGCACGGTCGGCGAACACGGCGAAGTCGGGGACCTTGAAGCCGGACACGTTGGGGATCTTGCGCGAGCCTTCGAGCCACCATGGGATGGGGTCGTCGTCGCCACGTCCCCCGAACAGCTCGCCCTCGGACATGTCCGTGACGAGGCGCTTGACCTTGATCTCGTCGTGCGGGACGCCCATCGAGTCGGTGAAGACGTCGTTAGCGCCAAGGGGGACGTCGCGGTTGAGCTTGCGGCCCTCGGCCTCGAACCACTCGAGGTGCTCCTTGAGCTTGAACTCAGAAGCGAGTTGCTCCTGTTGGTTGGGGATCTTGAGATACAGCGGGAGCACGGCACGGACGAAGCCGTAGGCGTAGGGCATCGGCTTGTCGAGGTCGGGACGTTTCGAGGCGGCGCGGAGGATCGGGTCCTCGGGGTCGAGGGTGGCGTCATCGTCGTTGCAGGCGTAGCCGTGGGGCCGGACCTGGTACCAGCCGCCCGGGCAACCGGTTTTGGAGACGGGGTCCGGGTCGCGGCCCACGATGCCGCCCAGGCGGATGTAGCCGATTTTGTCGGAGGACTCGTTGGGCTTGTCGCGCACGACGACCCAGAGTCCCTTGGCACCGATGATGGGGCCTTGCGTGGGGGCAGCGGACAGGTCCACGCCGGCGGGCGAGCCGGCCGGAATGGCTGCGGAGGAGGCGGACGGCTCAGCGGCTGCGCCGGCGTGGGAAGTCGGAGTGCACTTGCAACCAGCCACCGGGAACACGGCGGCCGCAAGCACGAGCGCGAGGTTTTCGTGCGAGGGTCGCATCGGGCTGGGTATGCCACGGCAGGTCGGGAAAGCACACCCCAAAGGCTGGAGGGCGGGAAGGGAAAGCGGTAGGCAAGATCCGGGCAACGTTTCCACGGGTGGAACAAATCGCCATCATTCCCGGCAAATTCGCGCGCAGGCCAGCGTCAAACCGATGACCACGCGTCAGAATCACGGCGCGCACGGGGTCGGCAGGCGAACCGGGACGCGGGGTGGTCCGAAGTCGAACGTCACTGCGCAGTCGGCGCGAACCAATCGCGATGGTCCGGCATGAGATTCGCAGTCTGCCCATCGAAGCCCTTGCTCCGAGCCGTGGCAGGGCGCCCTGACAGGATGGAAGCGATGCGTTGGACAAGGTTCTCCGAATGGTCCGTGTTCGCGAAGGTGTTGAGTGTCTCGGTGATCGCAATCATGCTGCTCGCAGGCTTGTCGATTGGCTATCTGGTTCCGCTGGCCGGTGACCGGCTGATGGAGGCGCGGCGCCGGGAAATGCGGGACGTCACCGAGATGGCGATGGGGATGGCGGCGCGGTTCCACGAGCGAGCGCAACGGGGGGAGCTATCGGAAGAGGACGCCAAGAAAGGTGCGCTCGAAGCGATCCGCGGACTGCGTTACGGCGGCGGCAACTATGTCTGGATCAACGACATGCAGCCGCGCATGCTGATGCACCCGATCAAGCCCGAGATGGATGGCAAGGATCTGGCGGGGGACAGGGATCCCAGCGGCAAACCGCTCTTCCTGGAGATGGTGGAGACGTGTCGCAAGCACGGCCAGGGCGACGTGGCATACATGTGGCCGAGGCCCGGGTCGGAACGGCCGGTGGACAAGGTTTCGCACGTGCGGCTGTATCAACCGTGGGGCTGGGTGTTCGGTACGGGCGTGTACGTCGACGACGTAGCGGAGGAAGTCGCATCGATGCGGTGGAAGGTGGTGGGCGCCACGATGGCGACGGCGCTTCTGGTGCTGCTGCTGGGCGTGGGGATTGCTCGGACGATCACGGTGCCCCTGGACCGGGCGGTGCGCGCGTGCAACCTCGTATCCGAGGGGGATTTGTCGGTGCGAGACGCACTGGACCCGGGGCGTAAGGACGAGCTTGGCGTGTTGATGCGAGCGATCCAGCGGATGGCGGACAACATCGCAGCGCTGGTGCGGGACGTCGGCGGGCTATCAAGGGCGGCGAAGTCGGGGCAGCTATCGGTTCGCGCCGACGCTTCGACGCATCGGGGTGACTACCGACGTCTGGTGGAGGGCGTGAACGAGACGCTGGACGCGGTGGTGACGCCGCTGAGGACGGCGGCGGACCATGTGGAGCGCATTGCTCATGGTGACATTCCGCCGAAGATCACGGCTGAGTACCAGGGAGACTTCAATACGATAAGGGATAATCTCAACCGCTGCATCGACGCAGTGAACCTGCTCATCGCCGATGCGAACCGGCTTTCGGCGGCGGCGGTGCAAGGGCACCTGTCGACACGGGCGGACGTGGGCAGGCACGAGGGCGATTTCCGGCGGATCGTGCAGGGTATGAACGACACGCTGGACGCGGTGGTCGGACCGTTGAGCGTGGCGGCGGGGTACATCGAACGGATATCCAGAAGCGATATTCCGGAGAAGATCACGGCGGAGTATCGGGGAGACTTCCATGCGATCAAGACCAACCTGAATACGCTTCTCGACATCCTGAACGGCTTCACTGCGGAGATGAACGAGATGGCGCGCAAGCATGCGCAGGGGGAGACGGATGCGATGGTAGACGAAGCGCGCTTCGCGGGACCGTACCGGGCCATGGCGAAGGGGATCAACGACATGGTGAAGGGGCACATCGCGGTGGGCCAGAAAGTGGTGGCGTGCGTGCGCGAGTTCGGGCAAGGCAACTTCGAGGCACCGCTCGAACGATTCCCGGGTAAGCTGGCCGCGAACAATGAGACGATCGAACAGGTGCGTGCGAATTTGAAAGCGCTAATCCGGGATTCAGAGATGCTGGTGCAGGCCGCCGCGGAGGGCAAGCTGGCGACACGTGCGGACGCGACACGCCACCCTGGCGACTTCAAGAAGATCGTGCAGGGGTTCAACAGCACGCTCGACCACGTGCTCAATCCCATCAACGAGGCATCCGCGGTGCTCGAGCGGCTAGCCAACTGCGACCTGCGCGCCCGCATGAATGGCTCCTACTCTGGCGACCACGCCAGAATGAAGACGTCGGTCAACCGCATGGCGGACTCGCTGCACGACGCGCTCCTGCATGTGGCCGAAAGCACATCCCAGGTGTCATCGGCGAGCGAGCAAATCGCGTCGAGCAGCCAAACGGTGTCCACGGGAGCAACGCAGCAAGCCAGCGCGCTCGAGGAGACGTCGAGCACACTCGAGCAGATGAGCGCGACGACACAGCAGAACACGCAGAGCACACTGGAGGCCAGACGGCTCGCGGAGGACACCCGCCGGGCGGCAGACCGGGGGAACACGGCGATGTCCCGCATGGTGGAGGCGATGGGCCGCATTCGGTCCGCCTCGGAGGATACGTCGACGATCCTTGCCGACATCAATGAGATTGCGTTCCAAACGAACCTGCTAGCGCTGAACGCGGCGGTGGAAGCTGCGCGCGCCGGCGACGCGGGGCGAGGCTTCGCGGTCGTCGCCGAAGAAGTGCGCAACCTGGCGCTCCGCTCCAAGGAGGCGGCCAAGAAGACCGACGACCTCATCAAGCAATCGATGGCCCTCGCGGGTGAGGGCGAGGCCATCTCCCACGAGGTACATGACAGTCTGAACGCGATCGTGTCGTCGGTGGCGAAGGTGACGGATATCGTGGCCGAGATCGCCGAAGCAAGCCAGGAGCAGACGCGGAGCATCGAGCAGTTGAACCGGGCCGTATCCCAGATCGAGCAGGTGGTGCAGCAGGCGGCGGCAAACTCGGAAGAGACTTCGAGTGCGGCCGAGCAGCTTGCGGCGCAGGCACGGGAGCTGGATTCGCTGGTGAGCAGATTCCAGCTTTCGGGCGGCATGCGACGCACCGATGCGTCCGTTCGTACGAGCGGGGCGCCGGCGGCCAACCCTGCCTGGGCAACCTAGCCGGAAGGCATTCGGGCCGGGTGGCAGCGGCAGAGAAGCCGTCCATCCCCGGATGCCCTGGACGCCGGACGACCGTGGGGGACCTGCCGACCGGCGCTGCCCAGGACGATGGTTCCATCGTTGCACGAACCCGTCACGCCGGCGTAAGAATCGGATCCTGCCCTTCGTCGGCGGGAAACACGTCGGGATGACGGCGCGTCTGGCCGTTCAGCCCGTATGCGGCAATGCTGCGCCTGGACTTCCCGCCTGCCCTTCGAGCCCCGACGCTCCTTCCGGCAGATCCGGCAACTTCGATACATCGTAGTCGGGGCTGACCCAGAACACCTCGGGGGTCGGACGATACTCGCTGTGATACCAGCGTTCGACGACGCGGCCATCGGGATAGCGAAGGCGGACGAGCGAGGAGACGGAGTAGCCCTTGATGCCTTTTTGCTTTCGGATCATTCGCCCCGAGGCGAGTCCGGGCTTGACGGTAATACGTCGCACGAACGGCTCGGACCGGGCGATACCGTAGCTGTATTCGACCTTGGCAGACGGCGGACCACCGAGAACCTCGGCGCGGAGCAGGCCCGCTTCCGGGAGATAGACGTGCAACAGCACGGGATAGGGCAGGGCATTCCTGAAACGCAGATCCTTTGCGCCATAGAACACGGTAGCGTCGAGTCCGAGGCGGGTATAGCTCGACGGCCTGGCGTGGGCCCAACGTTCGGTGATGTCGAGGGCGGCGAACAGCGCGGCCGCATAGAGGGTGCTGGCGACCTGACACACGCCGCCGCCGATCCCCATCTGGAGCTCGTCCCCCACGATCTCCGGCGCCCAGGTATAGCCACGGGCCAACGATCGCTCGCCGACGACCTTGTTGAATACGAATTCCTGGCCCGGCATCAGCACGAGCCCGTCGATGGAGCGGGCTGCGCGTGCAATGTTGATGGCGCGATTGCCTCCCACGCCGTGTAGGCTGAACCGGGTATCGAAGCTGGCGACGACCTGCGTGACATCGACGCGGCTGAGGTCGTCGGTGCCCACGCGGGCCGGGATGGACCGCGTCACGACGGCAACGGCGTCCTCCCCGCGCGACAGGGCGTCGAGCACGGCGTTGGTCGTGGCCTCCACATCGAGCTCCTCGCCGAGAATCGAAGGGATACGCGCGTGAGCGTCGAGGTCCAGATGTGCGTCGACAGGCTCGCGGTGGACGGCTGAGGCGACGTCGGCCAGGGCGGACGGCGGACGAAGCGTATCAATGGAGTACGACAAGGGAACGTCGAGCTCGCCCCGTCGCGCGGCCATGATCTCGGAGAGCCTGTGGCGGAAGGAGCCCGTGCGGCCGGGCCGCAAGCTGTCGTGCATGACCTTGGCGACGTCGACCTCGATGCCGAGCGTGCCGAGAGGGATACTCCAGGCCTGGTTGCCATGGACGAGCGTCATCGTGCGGGCCGCCTCACGAAGCCGCCGCTGCTCGATCCATTCGCCGAGCGGCTGACCCTCCGGCAGGACACGCCCGCCGACGAACAGGCCGGGCAGAGGGCGGCCCTCGGACGGCCAAGCCCGGTATGCGACGGTCGCTCCGCCGCCACCGGCCGCCAGCACCGCTACCGCGACCGCGGCTGCGGCGACGCGAAGCGAACGGAGGGACGAAGGCGAGGACATCGCGCCCAATCGTAGCGTGCCGAGCCGAGGGGGTCCAAGTCCCGGGAGGTGGCGGGGCGGCAGCGGAGACGAGGCTACCGGGTACGAGCCGAGGCATAAGCCTGGCCCAACGCAGCATAGGTCGCGGCCCCGTCGGGTCCGAGGCGACGCTCCGCCTCGGTTGCCTGGCGGATGACCTTGGCAGGCCGACCCATCACGAGCGCGCCAGCCGGTATCACCATGCGCGCGGTCACGAGCGAGCCGGCGCCGATGACGACGTCGTCACCGATCATCGCATTGTCCAACAGGATGGAACCCATGCCGACGAGGACTCGATGACCGATACGGCAGCCGTGCAGGATACAGCCGTGGCCGACCGTCACGTCGTCACCGATGTGCGCCTCGGAGACGTTGGTGGTGGTATGCACGATGGTGCCGTCCTGAATGTTGGATCGCTTGCCTATCCGGATGGGGCCGACATCCCCGCGAAGCACAGCGCCGAACCAGACGTTGGAACCTTCACCGATGTCGACGTCGCCGATGACCGTGGCGTTATCGGCGAGGAAGACGCCGTCGGCGATGCGTGGCATATGGTCGAGAAATGGCAGGATGAGCGCCATGGGCTGACCTATGCGGATGCTGGAGAGCGTCGATGGACCAGGGTTGTGCTGGACTGGTCGGTGGGCACGACGAGGATCTCGCTGATGTTGACGTGGGCGGGCCTGGTGACCGCGAACAAGACGATATCAGCGACATCTGCGGCGGACAGGGGGGTCATTCCTTCGTACGTCTTGTCGGCGCGTGCCTGATCGCCGTGGAAGCGCACGGCGCTGAACTCGGTATTGACGAGACCGGGCTGGACCTCGGTGACGCGAACGCCGGTGCCGGTCAGATCGAGCTTGAGCCCTTCGCTGATGGCGCGGACGGCGGCCTTGGACGCGCAGTAGACATTGCCGTTCGGGTAGGTCTGGCGACCGGCGATGGATCCGATGTTGACGATATGCCCCCTGCCCCGCGCGACCATGCCAGGGACGACGGCGCGTGTGACATACAACAAGCCCTTGACGTTGGTATCGATCATCTCCTCCCAATCGTCGATGGCGCCGGTGTGGACCTTGTCGAGCCCGCGGCTCAATCCAGCGTTGTTGACCAGGATGTCGATCTGGCGGAAGTCGTCGGGAAGGGTTTGAAAGCACTGCGTCACGGCGTGCCGGTCGCGGACGTCGAGCTGGATGGGGAGGACTTGCTGAGCGCGGAGCGTCCGGAGCTCGGCGGCGAGCCGTTCGAGGCGGTCGATTCGCCTGGCCGTGACAATGAGGCGCGCACCTGCGGCAGCGAGAGCGCGTGCACAAGCCTCTCCGATTCCGCTACTCGCGCCGGTAACCAACGCTGTCGTGCCCATCAGGTTCATGCAACCGCTGTAGGCGGAGCATGCGCGATCGTCAAGCACGCTCGTGGAGACAGGGACCGCCGTGGAAGTTGACCGAGATGTCGACGGCTTCGTAGCATCACGGCATGCATCCAACCTGCAAACGTGCCGACCAGGATCGAACCCGATGAGCCGGTCCAGGCGCTCGTCGTTCGCGTCCATTTCGATCGAGCGAATCCTGGTCCGCGCGCTGTCCCCGGCATTCGACCGCTGCGAGCGGAGCGACCATAGCGCACCGATCGACGTCGACTTGGCCCGCAGGCAGCATCGGTCTTACGTGGCGATCCTGCGCCGAATGGCGGATGTCATCGAGGTGGCGCCATCGGACCTGCACCCGGATTGCGTTTTCGTCGAGGATACGGCGGTCGTGCTCGACGACCGCACCGCGGTGGTGACTCGCCCGGGTGTGCGCTCCCGGCAAGGCGAAGTGGACGAAATCGAAGGAGTGCTCGTGCGAAGCGGGTTCAACGTCGTTCGCATGGCCCCTCCAGCCACGCTCGACGGTGGTGACGTGCTGCGGGTGGGCGCACGCCTGTTCGTTGGGCTGTCGACGCGGACGAACGAGCACGGGGCCAGGTGGATCGGCGGGGTGGCGAAGGAGATGGGGTTGGACACCGTCGTGGTTTCCGTCACGGCCGGCTTGCATTTGAAGTCCTGCTGCTCGTTGGCGGACGAGGGGACGCTGCTGGCGACAGCGGACTGCCCGATCGACGACGCGATGGCGCGTCGGGAGGGGCTACGGCGGGTCGTCGTGGAGGAACCGGCGGGAGCGAACGTGCTGGCGTTGGGCGGCGGCCGGGTGCTGGTGTCGGCGGCGAGCCCAAGGACCGCGGACCAGTTGCACAAGATGGGCCTGCATGTGCAGCTTCTCGACATCTCGGAGCTGCACAAGGCGGATGCCGCGATGACGTGCTCGTCGGTCCGGATTCCCGCGCCAGGAGCATGGTGCACGTAGGCGCCGTCGTGGGATGGCCACCGGCCTGCGCGCTGCCCTCACCGCTTCAAGGTTCCGAGGCGACAATGGGGAGCCTGCGGGCTCGCGCCCGAGAACCGTCGCCGGCTCCAAGGATGGTGCCTTCGAGCGAATGGCGAAAAGCACGCTGGATGCGAACCTGTACGATTTCCCCGAGGCGGGCGTCACCATCGGCGATGTGGACGATCTCGTTGCGCTCGGTCCGCCCGGAAAGCCGACCGTCCTGTCTGGGGCCTTCTTCTTCCACCAGCACCTGCTGCACCGAGCCGACCAGCACGGCGAAGTGCTCCGCGAGCAGGTCGTCGGCCAGCTCGAACAGCCGGCCGAGCCTGTCGGACTTCACATCGTCGGAAGGCTCGCCGTCGAGTGCGAGCGCGGCGGTTCCAGGCCGCCGCGAGTACTTGAATGCAAAGACGCCCGCGAAGCGGACCTCTCGCATCAGCGACAGCGTCTGCTGGAAGTCCTCCTCGGTCTCTCCTGGGAACCCCACGATCAAGTCGGTGCCGAAGGTCATGTCCGGCCGCGCGTCTCGCAGCATGCGCACGCTCTCGAGGTACTCCTCGCGGGTGTGGCGGCGAAGCATGCGCCGGAGCACTGCATCGCTGCCGGATTGCACGGGCATGTGGACGTGACGACAAAGCACGTCGAGATCCTTGTGGGCGTCGGCGAGGGCGCGGTCGAAGTACCGCGGGTGCGGGCTGGTGTAGCGGAGACGAGCGAGAGCGGGGACCTGCTCGGCGATGCGCCGGAGCAGGGCGGGGAAGTCCGACGAGGCGATACCGCGCCCTCGGGCACGGGCGGACAACGCCCCCGAGGGATCCCGATAACCGTTGACGGTCTGGCCGAGGAGCACGACCTCCCTGGTTCCTGACGCGACCAGGTCAGCGACTTCGGCGACGATCTCGTCGGCCGGACGATGGCGCTCAGGACCGCGGGTGGAGGGCACGATGCAGAAGGAGCAGCGTTCGTCGCAGCCCTTGGAGATGGCGACGAAAGCGGAGGGCGCACCCGCGGCGGCGTCTGCACCTGCTCGCAAGAACGCGGGCGAATCGATGTCGAAGGCGGTGTGGACGACGGGCGGGGCGCCATCCGCGGCGGCCCTGGCCAGCGCGGGCAGATCCTGGATGCGATCGGGGCCGAGCACGATGTCGACGTACGGCATGCGGTCGATGATGGCCTGTCCACGTTGACGCGCGACACAGCCAGCGACGGCGAGAACCGGAGGTGTGGGCCTTTTCTTGAGACGCTTGAGCTGACCGAGCTCGCTGTCGAGCTTGGCCTCGGCCTTCTCCCGCACAGAGCAGGTGTTGACAACGATGAGATCGGCTGCGTCCGGGTCCAGGACTTCGAGCATCCCCTGGGCGCGAAGGATGCCGGCCATGCGCTGGGAGTCATGGACGTTCATCTGGCAGCCGAACGTGTGGATGTAGAAGTGCTGCATTGGGGGGCGGCATTGTGACATGGAAGCAGCCATCGGGCACGCGGGATTGAGGAGCCGCGCGGGACTGCGCGCCTCTTCCGGGATCCAAGGCGTGCGCGGGCAGAATGACCGCGCTGGTGCCAAGCCACGCCGGAATCATCGACGGGCAACATGCCGCGAAACCGGAGACATGGCGACACCGCAACACAAGGGCGCGGACGATCCGGTCTTCCGGCGCAAACCGAACGCCGCACGCGTGGCGTCCATCGCGATGGGAAGATCCTCGGCCACCGCCCGGCGGACACACGTTCATGTCGCCCGAAGGACACAACGCAAGGCAGATTCCATGCTTGAAACGTCGAGGAAACGGTGGGACGTTCGGCGGATGAAGCCAGCTCACCGGCCTGCCGCCGTGCTGACATGCATCTTGCTCCCCGCGTGCCAACCGCCCCCCGCTCCGGTTCCCACCGAGAAGGCGGCGGTGATTCGGGAGCCAGTCGCGCCAGGATTGCACGAGTACGAAGACGACGAGCCATCCTTGCGCACACTCTTCGTTGGCGATGTCGTGCTGGTCGGGAAACGATGGCCGACGCTTCGGTGGCACGGACTCCTGGAGGGCAGCG
>Ga0272446_1000722_pt1 | contig 50390 bp, 45 predicted proteins | sample YNPCB0061_FD_194587 | JGI IMG/M metagenome (GOLD analysis project Ga0272446, IMG submission 194587) | Hot spring microbial mat communities from Yellowstone National Park, WY, United States - YNP-CB-006-1 | ecosystem: Environmental > Aquatic > Thermal springs > Hot (42-90C) > Sediment | place... | reverse complement strand
TGTTGTACGTGTTGCCCGTCGTGTTGCTGTATAGCGCCTGATACCCGAGGGCCGAGTTCGCAACGCCCGTCGTGTTCGCCTGTAACGTCTGATACCCCACCGCCGTGTTGTACGTGTTGCCGGTGGTATTGGCTTTCAGCGACTGATATCCCACCGCCGTGTTCCCCGCGCCCGTCGTGTTGGCGTAAAGGGCGTCATACCCCACCGCCACGTTGCCCGCACCGGTCGTGTTGCTACGAAGCGCCCTGTAGCCCACCGCCACCGCACCAGACGCCGTAGTGTTCGAATACAGCGCCTCGAACCCGCCGGCGAAGTTGCCCATCCCCGTCGTCGTGCTGTACAGCGCGTTGTAGCCAACAGCAGTGTTCCACCCGGTCGTCGTGGCCGCCAGCGTCCCCACGCCAAGCGCGGTGTTGTACAGGTTAGTCCCCGTCTGCGCCGCCAGCGTCCCAGGGCCCAAGGCAAGGCTCGTCGTATCGCTCGCCGGCTGGTGCAATATCTTGTTCCCGGCGAGGTAATACGCGTTGGTAATGGCCGAGAGTTTCACATCGCCCGCGAACGTCGTTTCGGTCGGCGTGGTGCGCACGCGCTCGGTGCCGCTGATGGATACTGCGACGCTGGTCGCGGTGTCGCTGAAGAGGCCCGTCGTCACGTCATCGGAGCGCGACGGCGCGGTGTGGGTGGAATCCGCGCCCAGGTAAACCGTGGCGCTGCCCGCGGGGAACAAACTGTCCCACGCCGAACCGTCGCAGATCTGAAGCGACGTTCCGGTCCACTGCACCAGTCCCGCCGTTCCCGCAGCGCATGAAGAAATCGCCGCGCCGAACTGGAACGCAGGACGCTGCCATTGACCGGAGGTGGTGTTGCAAATGCTGGACTGTTCCCAGAAAGCAGCCTTCACCGTATCGCCGCAAGCGGCGCCGGGCGAATACACCTGTTGGGCGCGCGCATACGGCGCGAGCGCAAAGACAGCAGCCAGCGCAGCGGCGGCGAGGAAAATCGAACGGCGCATCATGACTTGCGCCATTGCACCTGAACCGCCTTAAAAAAACCTTAACGCAAAGCCGATTCAGAACCGGCCGGCGGCCTTCAGTTGCGCCATCTTGAGGCCGTCTCCGGCGAGTGGGGTTTCCGCCTCAAGCGGGCTTTCTCCGGCCGCGGGAAGCCGCGGCCATTTTCCTTCGGCAAGATGGCGCAAGCCTTCAAGCGGTTCTCCCAGGCGGGTTCGATAGGCCCAATAGTGGGAAAGAACCGCCGTTATGTAGTTGCGCGTTTCGCGCTGGGGGATTGTTTCGATGAAAAGCAGCGGATCCGGTTTTTTCCCGCCGTTTTTCATCTTGTGTGCTTCAAGCCAGCGCGCCACTTTGGCCGGACCGCCGTTGTAAGCGGCGAGAAGCAGAAGCAGGTTGTCGCCTATCGCCGGTTGGGAAGCCAAATGGCGCACATATTTCTGCCCCAGCTCGAGGTTGTATTCTGGATCGGAAAGTTTCGCCGCTGTCCATCCGGCTTTGCCGTCCATAATCATCGCCGTGGCGGGCATTATCTGCATAAGGCCGCGGGCGCCGCGGACACTCACAGCTTCTGGATCGAACCTGGATTCATGATGCGCCAGCGCGTACACCAAGGACCTGTCAACCGCGAACCCGCCCTGCGGGCGCCAGCGTGGAAGCGGGTGGAAATGCGTCCCCTCTTTTCCGCCGCTTCCCGGCAAACCCGCAAGGCGGAAAGACAGAGCAGGCATGCGCGCATAGGCCGCAAGCGCGGCCATGGCTTCCCGAAGTCCAGTGTCATCTTGTGGGTTCAAGCGAAGCAGTTCGGCCTCGGCGAGATCGGTCTCCCCGGCCTGTATAAGGGCCAACGCGCGCCATCCTGCTTTATATTTGGCTATCGCTGCCCGCTTTTCGCTGTCCCATGCCGGTTTTTTGTTCGCTCTTTCTTTGCCGGTGCCGCCTTTTTCTCCGCCCAGCAAACCGGCGGCGAGAAAACCATAGAAGCTGCGAGGATCGGCGGCGGCTTTTTCAAGTTCGCGGCGAGCTTCCCTTGTCCGGCACTGCCTGGCAAGGGAACGATATGACCAAAAACGCGCGGCGGCGGCAACCGCAGTTCCGGCGTCAGGATGTCCGGCAAGCCTTGAAAAGAACGCGGAAGCAAGCTGATAGTCGCCTTCCTCCCACGCTATAAGGCCGCGCACCCAAAAAGCCAAAGGCCTTCCCGATTCCGCGGCGCGACCGGAAAGAATTTTCGCCTGTTCGCGCTCCCCCATATAGAAATATCCCGCAGATATCGCGGCTTCGGCGGCGGATATCAAGCCCTGGTCGGACTGACCGGATTCGATGGCTTTTTTCAAGCGCTCCGTTGCCGCCGCAGGGCCTTTCTTGCGCAACAGCCGGTTGATGTCCTGCGCCAATTCGCGCGATTCGCTTGCGGGGAATACTGTTTCCATAGGTATTTCAGCGGAGAAATTCACCCCGCCCAACGTATCGACTCCTCCGCCGCTCCATTGCCTTTCCCGCTTTGCCTGCAAAATGGGGCGCGGCAGCGATTTTCTTTCTTCTTTAGTAGCCTTCGCCAAAGCTTGCCTGTAAACCGCTTCGGCCACAGAAAGATCGGCATAAACCGAAAGCCAACTCTTCATTTCCTCGAGCCCGCCCAGCCCTTGCCGGTAGCGGTAGGCCAGGACGTACCCCACAAGCCTCTTGTCGTTCAACGTAAGCGCGATTTCATCGGCCTTTTCCCAATCTCCGCGCCTTTGAGCGGCGAAAACGGCGCGATAGCGGGCGGCGTCGTTCGGAGAAAGGACATTCATCGATAAATCGATAGAAGACGGCTCTTTGGCGACAAGTCCAGGCGCAGAAAAAGAAGGCAACGCCTTCGCCTCGTGCAATAGAGACAAAGTATTCGCGCCAGTAAAGTTAAGTGTTACGGCCAAACCCAGGCTGGCAAAGGTCAATATGGCAAGTTTAGCCCTAATGACCGCCGGGAGGCGTGAAGTCATGGACAATTTCATCCGGCCGCCCTACTAGCCGTTTTCTTGCCCTTAAGCAAGGACAAACGTTCAAGACTTTTGCTTTTTCTTGTTTATTATTGCTTTTTCAGTATGTTAGCTTCGTTAATTTCTTTCGCCAAAAGCAGCATATCGGCCCATGCTTGCCTTTTCGCCGCCGGTTGTCTCAAAAGATACGCCGGATGGTATGTGGGCAGGCAACGGATGGGTGTCATGCCAGCGCGTCCTATTTGCGGAGTATATTCCGTCCAGCGGCCGCGTATTCTTGTTATCCCCTCTTTGGTACGCAAAAGGCTTTTGGCCGCCACTCCGCCCAGCAAAACCAGAACCTTCGGCTGAACCAGAGCTATGTGGCGCTCGGCGAACGAGAGGCAGGCGGCTATTTCGGCGTCGGTCGGAGAGCGGTTGCCGGGGGGACGCCAAAACAGAACATTGCTGATATAGACCGTCGAGCGATCCAGCCCTATCGCAGCCAGCATCCTGTCGAGCAGCTTTCCGCTTGCACCGACAAACGGCAGCCCTTGCCGGTCTTCTTCCTCGCCCGGTGCTTCGCCGACAAGCATTATTCCGGCTTCGGGATTGCCGTCGGAAAAGACGAGATTCATCGCCGTGCGCTTGAGAGGGCAGCCCTCGAAAGCCGCAAGCTCCCGCCGCAAGGCGTCTATCGAAGGAGGTAAGCCGTAAGAAGGTGATAGCGGCGGTATCGGGTCGGCATTGTTTTTCGTTCCTGAAATAATTTGTTGCTTTTCCGTTTTTTCCGCCTGAAACGGGCGTATCACCGCGGAAAGGGAACCCGAATTCGCCACTGCTTCGGCTGCGGATGTTTTGCCCCCCTTTCCGCCGCCCTCCTTACCCCAAGACGAAAGGGATGGGACGGTTCCTATAACCTCGTCGGCTCCGGCCTCGATCTGCCATATAAGCGAATCCATCGCGCTTTTCATGATCGGCATTGGGCGACTATGGTGAAGAAAGTGTATAACGACAAGCGGTTGATACTTTTCCGGAGGCCCGCCGGGGTTTTTTGTTTAACCCAAGCTGTTGATAAAGCGGGCTTTTAGCTTTCACCAGTTTGTATTTAACGGAAAATTAATGCTTTGGATGTTAAGCTGCAAGGTACTGGCGTCTCTGTTTCAAGGAGGCGGAAATGGTATATACCGGAACCCGCGTTCGGATTAAAGAAGACGATTTGGGTCTCCCTCTCGTCGAGATCCCCCATCGTCTGACACCAGAGGAACTTAAAGAGGCTGCCGAAGGAATAAAAAAAATAGAGCCTCCGGAAAGGCCGCGAAAAAATTTACCGGCGAATACCCCGCGCCTTTCTTTGTAACCGTTCTTTACAGCCTGAGCGGAAACAAGAAACATGGACACTCTTGCGCACTATACGCGCGCGAACAGGCTTGCCCCGCTGTTCCTGGGTTGATAGCCTGAAAATATGGCTGCACAATCGCTTGCAAAAAGCGCTTCTTACAAGCGTGTTTACACAACCGGAACGTTTTTTTCCGCTATTTCATGTTGTCTCTTGCCTGCACTGGCTTTCGTCCTCTTGGCGCTTCCCCCCGCACACGCGACCAATGAACCACGGCGGACAACTTCTGCGCCTGATGTGCGCGCAATTTTCAACATCGAGGGAAGGCCGGGCTTTTGCCTGGCGGAACATAAATATGATGATGGGAAGAGGCTCGTGATAGCTGTGTCACCGAGAAAAGAGATCAATCTTGAGGTGTCGGTTCCAAACGCGGGATTCATAAAGGGCGAGCAATATGACCTGAATCTTTCTCTTGAAAAAGGAGCGGAAAACGGAAACAGGGAAAAGCCCTTCTCGCGTTTTGTGCGCGCTATCGCGCTGGATGATAAATCTATTCTGCTGCAAATGGGAAGCAACCCGAAATTTAGGGAAGCGCTGGCGAATAAAGATGTTCTCGCCCTTGAAGCCGCGGGGGAAAAGATTGCTTTCGATCTGCCGGACATGGCTCTGACGCTTGAAAAGCTCCATGACTGCAATAGAAAAGCAATAGAGACAAAAAGCGGAAAAGCAAAGGTTATGCCGGAAAAGCTGATGGCGCTTTTGGCGGCTTCAGGCTTAAACAGCATAGAGCCATTGCCCATGGACAACATCCCGGCCGAGGAAAGGCCTTCAGACTATGCCTGGAAGACCGGCCGTCTTCTGGGTGGAATACGCGAGCGTATGGTGCGCGAAAACAAAAGCCTGGCCAGCCTGTCTGGACTTTACTTACAGGGGTTGAAAAAGCGTTGCGCCGGATCGTTCAGGGCAGAGACGGGAAAACAGGAAACTTTTGGCAGGCTTGAAATGATGTCAGTAAACGCGGAGTGTGTTTCAGGAAAAAGAAAAGGGGGAAAGGGGAAGGGAGAAGCGCCCGATTTGGCTGTCGCTTTGCTTTTCTATATCACCGACGCCGGCCGTTTCACGGTCTTCACGCACGAAAGCCTGCTGGAAAACAAAGATGAAGCCGCAGCCGCGCGTGATTCCATAAGACGCGTTATCACCAAATTGGCTTCTTCGGAATAACGCCTTAGCGCAAAGGTTTTTTCTCGAATATAAAAACACTCGGAGATCGCGCGTCTCTTTGTCGTTTCATTCGCTCTTCAGGGGGCGTGACAGCAGAGAATTGATGGAAGCTTCCACGCTGGCACCATGGTTGAGAATGGCGTCAACCGCCTCGACTATCGGCGTTTCGACTCCATACTTTTCCGCCAACGCGAGGGCCGCGGCCGCAGTCGTAACTCCCTCGGCGACACTAGAGCGCGCGGCAAGAACATCTTCCAGCTTCGCGCCTTGCCCAAGCGCCATGCCCAGCGACATGTTGCGTGATTGTGCGCTGGAACAGGTAAGGATCAAATCACCCAGGCCGGAAAGACCCATGAGCGTTTCCGCTTTTGCTCCCAAGGCAATGGCCAACCGCATCATTTCAGCAAGACCGCGCGTTATAAGCGCGGCGCGCGCATTTTCCCCCATGCCGCAGCCGGTGGCTATGCCGCAGGCGATGGCTAGCACGTTTTTCACCGCGCCTCCCAACTGAACGCCAGCGATGTCTCCGCTCAGGTATGGGCGGAACGTGCGACTGCTTATTGAATGCGCTAGCGCCTCGCCAAGCTTATTATCGGCGGAAGCTATCGTCATGGCCGTAGGCTGGTCTTTCGCCGCTTCGATCGCGAAAGTGGGGCCGGACAAAACGGAAATAGGGCAATCAGGCATCTCAGCAATCACTATGTCAGACGGCAAGGACAGCGTTTTTTGTTCAATTCCCTTGGAGCAAATAACAACCGGTCGTGGCTTTTCCGCGCATATTTTCGCCAGTTTTTTGCAAACTTCGCGCAGGAATTGCGTAGGCACAGCAAGCAGCCAGGCATTGCATTCCGCCAGCGCTTCGAGATTCCCAACGGCCTTGATCCGCGGCGAAAGAGAGACCCCGGGCAAAAACATTGTGTTTTCATGTCTCGCGTTTATCGCCGCGACAACGTCGGCTTCGCGCGCCCAAAGCGTAACGTCGCGCCCGGCCCGCACGAGAACCTGCCCCAGCGCTGTCCCCCACGCGCCGCCACCGACGATGCCGAAATGCTGAAATGAAGGTTGCATATAATACCAAAAGCTCAGGCAGCGAACACATTTGCCGCGATAAAATCGTAAGGCTATCGCAGCGCAGCGTCAAATATAGTTTTCGAAGAATTTAACAACGGCTATTGCAGTGAAAGGAATTTTTAAAAACCACAAACGGCTAAAGCCGCTGCAAAGGCCACCATCGTCGGTGGCGGCGCGTGGCGGCGCGTGGCGGTAAAATCTGTCAGATTTCCTCGGGAACCATTACTATGCTGCCGCAGGGGCATTCATTCACGCATAAAGCGCATCCCTTGCAATAGTCGTAATCTATCGCGAATCCCTTCCCGTCGCCAAGTTTTTTGATGGCGTTGTCAGGACACACCGCATAGCAGTTGTCACATTCAAAACAATTGCCGCAGGAAAGGCAACGCCTGGCTTCATGAAGAGCTTCCGATTCCGTCAGGCCTTTCTGCACCTCTTCGAAATCTCCCGCGCGCCCGGCGGCGTCCGCCATTGCTCGCTCTTTCCTCGGTGAAACAGCGTAATACCAAGTGTTAAGACGTTCGCGCCGCGCTGTTTCGTTTTTCACAACAGACTGAACATGTTCCCCGCGAAACCAAAGGTCTATGCAACGCGCCGCTTTCTTGCCGTGTCCTATGGCCGTCGTCGCTGTGCGCGCGGAATCCACCATGTCACCGCCAGCGAAAATTCCTGGATGTCCTGTCATCATTCGCGAATCCGTCTCCACAACGCCTTTCACCACTTTCAGGCCGGGGACATTTTCAAGAAACGATGTATCAGGCTCCTGACCCAAAGCCAGCACCACGCAATCGGCAACCATCGTTTCCATTTTTCCCGTAGGTTTCGGGTTTCCAGCATCGTCAAGGGTCATGATTTCGAGAGTCAATCGTTCCTTGTCATAGCTTTTGATGGTTGAAAGATATTTTATCTCTATTTTCTCCTGCAGCGCCTCTTCTATCTCGAATCTGTGAGCTGACATTTTTTCCCGGGTGCGACGGTAAACTATCGTAACTTCGCTTGCGCCTAGGCGCCTTGCCGTACGAGCCACGTCCAGCGCCGTGTTGCCGCCGCCATAGACGGCAACGCGGTGGCCAAGATTGGGTTTGTCCGCGCTTTCCATGCCGCGCAGAATCGACACGGCATCGAAAACAAGCGCTCCGCCATTGACGGGGAAAGATGCCCTTTTCGCGACATGAGCTCCCGCGGCGATAAACACAGCATCGAATCCGCTGTTTTTTATGGTTTCGGCCAGATCCGGCACTTTCTCTCCAAGCCGGAGCTCTATCCCGCTATCGAGAATGCGCCTGATTTCAGCATCGAGAATATCACGCGGCAACCTGTAAGCGGGAACGCCATAACGCAGCATGCCTCCTGGCTTGTCCTGCATCTCCATTATCGTGGCCTTGTGCCCCAGCCGGGCCAAATGGTATGCAGCGGAAAGACCGGCCGGTCCCGCTCCTACGACCAGCACCTTTTTGCCGGAAAACTTTTCAGGTTTTTCGAAAGACCATCCTTTCTCTATAGCCTTGTCGCCAAGGAACCGTTCAACTGAATTGATGCCGACAGGTAAATCCAGAACCTCACGGTTGCACGCCTTTTCACAAGGATGGTAACAGACCCGGCCCATACATGCGGGAAAAGGGTTGTTTTTGACTATTTCGCGCCACGCTTCTTCGTATTTTTCCTGCTCCACCAGGGCGAGCCAAGCCTGAATGTTTTCGCCAGCGGGGCATGCTTCGTTGCACGGCGGCAAAAACTGCTGGTAAACCGGGCGCTCGGTACGCCACGACCCTGTGCGATTGGCGAGAGAAGAGTCTACCTCGAGAACAGTGGCAAAAGGCTTCATCTATCTTTTCCCCCGTCGTCCAGCAAATTGAAGCGGCGGATGTTCGCGTCCGCTATCGCCTGAATGCGCGCCAGTCTTTCATCCACAGGGCCGTTTTTCTTGAACAAATGAGCAAACCGTTTCTGCAATCGCAAATAATCTTCCACCGGCGCACGCGCACGGATTTTCGCCGTTCGTACGACCTCTCCATCCTCCGCCTCGAACAGGGGGAACAGTCCGCACTGAACAGCGAGCCGGGCCAAGGCTACAGTATGCCGGGGCAACGCTCCCCACCCAAGTGGGCAGGGGACCAAAATGTGTATGTAGCGCGCTCCGGTGAAGCTCATCGCCCTTATGACCTTGGCTTCCAGATCGCGTATATCGCCCACCGTAGCCGTGGCGACATATGGTATCTGGTGCGCCATGGCGAGAAGAGGAAGATTCTTTCCCGTCCCGAACACGTTGCCGGGTTCATCCCCCATGGCCGGCGTTGTCGCTGTGCGCGCCGCCGGAGGAGTGGCACTGGAGCGTTGCACTCCTGTGTTCATGTAGGCCTGATTATCGTAACAGACATATAGAACGTCATCGTTGCGCTCGAACATTCCCGACAGGCATCCGAAGCCTATATCGGTCGTGCTGCCGTCTCCTCCTTGCGCTAGCACACGAACGTCTTTCCAGCCTTTGACCTTCATAGCCGCCGCGACACCCGTCGCCACAGCAGGCGCATTGCCGAAAAGCGAATGCACCCACGCGGTGCGCCATGCGGTTTCAGGATAGGGGGTGCTGAAAACCTCCAGACAACCTGTAGCATTGACAACAATAAGCCGTCCTCCGGTGGCGCGCATGGCGGCGTCAACGACACAGCGTGCCCCCAGAGCTTCGCCGCATCCCTGACATGCGCGATGTCCGCTTGTCAACGAATTGTGGCGATCAGCGCTCGATTGAACGGCCCGTTCTTTCTTATCCAAAAGCCGGTTGCCGACCGTATATATTCCCTTGGGGTTAGTTTGCATACCTCTCATGCCTTTTTTCTTCGGCCTCTGGCTATGGGCACGGTCTTTCCGTTCTTTGACGGTTTGATCCCGGCTGAACGCGAAGCGCGAAATTGCCTTATCTTTTCCAGCTCTTTCCCTACCACTTCCTGTTTCAAATCCAGGAACAGCAACTCGTCGTTGGCCGCGCCCTTTACGCCATCGACAAACGCCGAGAGGGAATTCTTGGGTATTGGCCTGCCTCCAAGACCGGCTATCAATGTCGTGACGGGAACTCCTTCCCTAAGACAGGAACGCACATGCGCGGCAAGCACGCCCCCCTGCCCCGAAGCGAGGGATTTTTCCAGAACGATCACATGCCGGACGTTTTTCAGTGCTTCCCTGACTTCTTTGGAAGGGAATGGCCGGAACGAACAAACAGACAACAGGCCGATCTTTCTGCTCGCATCGCGTTTTTCCTCTATCATGTCTTTCAGGGTGCCTATGACCGATCCCATCGCTACTATGACAACCTCGGCGTCATCGGCAAGAAATGTGCGCACAAGCCCGCCGGAATCCCTGCCGAAAGCGCGCTTGAATGCGCGGGCGGTTTCGGAAATCACGTCAAGGGCCATTATCTGTTTCTGGTGATCAAGATAACGGACCTCCATGAATGCGTCAGGCCCGACCAGAGCGCCGATGGTTACGGGGGCATCGGGATCAAGAACCTGAACCGGCTTGAATGGAGGCAAGAAAGAATCCACCTGTTCTTGATCAGGAATATCCACCTGTTCAACGGCATGGGTGAGTATAAAACCATCGACACAGACCATGACCGGACAGCCTATGTCTTCAGCTATGCGGAACGCCTGTATGTGAAGATCGGCCGCTTCCTGATTGTCCTCGGCGAAAAGCTGTATCCATCCCGAATCGCGCATGCTCATCGCGTCGGAATGATCGTTCCATATGTTTATCGGGCTTCCTATCGCCCGGTTGCCCAAGGTCATGACAATAGGCAGGCCAAGACCGGAAGCGTTGAAGACGGCTTCCGCCATGAACAGCAATCCCTGACTCGACGTGGCGGTGTAGGAGCGAACGCCTGCCGCGGAAGAACCTATAGCGACAGACAGCGCAGCGAATTCGGATTCTACATTGATATACTCGCAATCCTTCAAGCACCCGGACTTCACCATCTCCCCCAGGGCTTCGACTATGTGGGTCTGTGGCGTTATGGGATAGGCACAAACGACCCCAGGCCGGCACATGGCCACTGCCTCGGCGATAGCGCGTGAACCTTCAATCTGCTTCAACATGCGATCGCTTCCCTATACACAGGATTAAATGCCCGCTGTTTGCCGGCGACGTAAGCATAAGCTTCCGTGGCGGCGGCGGTGTTCGCCTGGCCGACCGCTCCGGCGAACGTTTCGCCGATAGCCCTGGCGATAGAATCCATCCTGACGATTCCCGTAATGGCGGCGAGCCCGCCGAGCATCGCCGTATTCGGCAGCGGACGACCGATGTGCTTCAGAGCCAGATCCGTAGCCGGTACCGTAAGGACATGTCCGCGCGGCATCTTTTCAACAACGTGCTTTATGCCCAGGTCCACGGCTTCACGGCTGCTGTTTATCAAAACATATCCTTCGTCTTTAAGGCCCTTAAAAATGTCGGAGGATTGGAGAAGCGTGGGATCCTGTATGACAAGAGCGTCGGCTTCGAATACAGGATCGCGCAAGCGTATCTTGCGCTCTGATATACGGCAAAAGGAAACCACCGGAGCGCCCATGCGTTCCGATCCGAAACTTGGAAAAGCCTGTGCGTGCTTGCCCTCGATGAAAGCGGCCACCGAGATCATCTCGGCGGCGGTTACAACGCCCTGTCCGCCGCGGCCATGAAAACGCATTTGGAACATGACAACCGGCACTCCTCCCGTATAGTTTTTTCAAAATATTTTTTTTGAGTTTAGTTACTAAAGCATATCGAAAGAATATAAAAGCAGTTTTTCTGCTTCTCAATTCCCTGGCACCGTCAAGGTTTTTCTTTCCGGAACAAACAGGCTCCGCTATATGGCTTCCGGCTTAAACGACCGCACTGCAAAAAAATCAGGGATCAATGCAACGAAAATACATGGAATTTTGGAGGCACGGGCCGGAATCGAACCGGCATACAAGGATTTGCAGTCCTCTGCATAGCCATTCTGCCACCGCGCCACATGGTGTTTACCGCAGCGCACACTTTAGGATTTTATATAGGTTTGGGTCAAGTATGGTCACCTACAGCGTCAAAAAATTCCGCAACAATTGAACCCGGAAAAACCGTCTTTCACTTTCCGCTTTTTCTTTTGCCCAGATTGGGGGGTACAAAATTGAAATAATTGTCGTCAAACTCGACGCCCTCGCGTGCGTTTTCAAGATGAACCCCCGTCAGGCGCCCTTGCGCGTCCAGAACTTTCCATTGCCTCAATTTCAGCGGATTATCTTCGAAAACCAACGTCAATTCCCCCTCCTCGGGGTTTTTTGACGACACAAGGCTTATTTCCAGCTTGGCGGGAAATCTTTCAAAACGGGTGACCGTAACGTCGCCTTCCAATTTTATGTTCTCGCGCAGCATGAATTCGGCAACGCTTGAGCCTATGGGCATGCTGGTCTGCTGTTCCATCGCAGCGTCCCATACATGCACAAAAGAGCCATCGGCGACGATAAAATCATTTTCAGGCGGGGCATAAACTACGCGCATCTTGCCCGGGCGCTTGATAGCGATTTCGCCGTAACGGAATTCTCCGGCATCGTTGAATTGGGTGAATCTCGCCGAAACGCTTTTAAGCTGGTTAAGATAGGATTCGATGCGGGCAAGATCGGCTCTTTGCTCGGCCGAAAGCTGCGCCGGAGCAACGGAGCGCGCCGCCGCAAACGCCGGTAGCGTCGCGAAAAAAAGAATAAAAACGATGCTTAACAAGCGCATACGAAGCACATTGACGATAAATTGTGGCGAAGAAAAGGAAAAAATTCTATTTTATAAAAACGTATGTTTAAACGTGCGTCCGGTACAAGGCATGACCGTCTGGACCCACATAACCCTTGAAGAAGCGGATGAATGGCTGTCCGTGCGCGGGTTCGGGCGTGCCGCGAGTGTCTTTCCGATCGAGGAAGGAAGCGAGGACAGCGTTTACCGTATCGGCCTCAAAGACGGCAAAACCCTTTTCATGCGCGTCTTTGAAAGAACCGAGGCCGAAGGCCCGTCGCAGCTTGCGTACATCCTCACTTCCTGCGGCCTGCCCGCGTGCGGTCCGCTTAAGGACTCGGCCGGGTGGTTTCTGTCCGAATTGAAAAACAAACCGGCCGCGGTTTATCCTTGGGTAGAGGGGAGATGGACGCCATCGCCTTCCCTGAATCAGATATACGCAATCGGGGAATTCCTGGGCCGTATGGGAAGGATTGGTATGGAGAGCTGTTCCGGCTGGAGGCGGGAAAATCCGCGCGGCTGGAACTGGTTCAGGGAAACGGCGGAGAAGCTTTGTCCCGTGCTGGATGCCGATGAAAGCAGGGAACTTGAAGAAGAAACCAGATTGCACCTATCGCATTGGCAAGCCCCTGAAACAAAATCATTACCGCACGGGCCTGTTCACGCCGATCTTTTCCGCGACAACGTGATATGGGATTCAAGCAGCGGGCTCGCCGCGGTAATCGACTGGGGTTTTTGCGCCAGCGGCTGGCCGCTTTTATACGACCTTGCCATAGCGGCGAATGATTGGTGTCTGAAGGAAGGCTCTTTCGAACTGGATGCGGATAAACTGGACGCTCTGCTGCGCGGACGCGAGGATGCTTTGCCGATGAGCAATGCCGAACGCAAAGCCTGGCCCATGGCTTTACGCCTGGCGGCTTTGCGCTTCTATCTTTCGCGGTTGCATGACAAGAAATTCCCGCGCGGAGGAAAAGAGCTGGATCCCAATCATTTCCTTTGCATTCTGCGATCAAGAACAAAGACAGCCGGAATATAGAAATAAGAATAGCCGGCTGATTGCCAGGAATGTCTCAACTGTCAAAACCTTCCTTGATAATTTTTCTCAGCGCCCCCGGATCTGCGCCTATGGTTACAAACCTTTGCGGCAAGGACAGAATGTTTTCGAAGCCCTTGGGCGCAGGCGGTTCAAAGCCCAAGGCTTCCTTGATCGTTTTTCCGAATTTTGCTGCTTGGGCAGTCTCTAAAGCTATCACGCGCTCACCCGGACGGCGCAGCGACATGGCGCCTTTAAGGCCATCGGCGGTATGTGGATCGACAACTATTCCCCATTTGCTGTGCGCCTCGCGTATCATACGGAGGCGATCATCGTGAGTTCCCGCCGACGAACAAAGCCCCAACGATGAGAATCTTTCCCATGTCGTGGGATAGTCTTCACGAAAATTTATATGCCCTTTCAGCCGAAGATCTTCCATCATGCGCGCCGTCGCGGCGCCATCGCGGCCCGCAGCTTCGAAAACAGCACGTTCGAAATTGCTGGCTTTCGTTATGTCCATCGACGGGGACGATGTTTCTTCGGCCCGTGCCCGTGGTGCATAGATTCCCGTACGAATTGTTTGGTGCAAAACGTCGTTTTCATTGGTCGCCACTATTATCCTTTCGATCGGGGCGCCCATAAGCCTGGCTGCCAGCCCGGCGTAGGCATTGCCGAAATTGCCGCTTGGCACCGCAAAAGAAACCGGGCCGCCTGCAACTCCGGCGCACTGAATGCAGGCCGAAATATAATAAATTGCTTGTGCGACGATTCGCGCCCAGTTTATCGAATTAACCGCACCCAACCTGTGTTTTGATTTGAAACCGGCGTCGCTGTTCAGCTCTTTAACCAAATCCTGGCAATCGTCGAAGGTCCCCTCGACAGCAACGTTCACTATGTTGCCGTCCAAAACCGTATACATCTGTGCGCGCTGGAATTCGCTCATGCGCCCGGCGGGCGAAAGCATGACGACGCGCACGCGCGGCTTGCCGCGCAAGGCTTGAATGGCGGCGCTTCCGGTATCGCCTGAGGTAGCGCCCAGAATGGTGAGCGTTTCCCCCCTTTTCTCGAGCGCCCAGGCCAGCAAAAGCCCCAGCAACTGCATGGCCGCGTCCTTGAACGCGAGCGTGGGCCCGTTGGAAAGCTCCAGCAAATACAAACCTTCTTCGAGTGCCCTGAGAGGAAAAATTTTCGCCGTGTCCGAATCCCGGCGCGCAAAGCCGAATTTTACTGGAGAGTAAGCCTGTACGGTGAGTGCCATCAATTCCTCGAAAGGAATTTCCGGCGCAAATTCCGCTGTCAGCACCGCAGCAAGCTCAGCATAAGAAAGAACAGCAAGCCGAGCCAGTTTGTACGGCGTAATACGGGGCCATTCCTCAGGCACGTACAGGCCGCCATCGCCCGCCAGACCTTCAAGAAGAATCCCCAGAAAGCCCGTCGGCGCCGTCCCGCCACGGGTGGAAACGTAACGCATCATCCCGTCCTGAATTTGTGCGCCGGATAGGTGCCCAGTATCTTTATCTCGTGAGCGAAGAAAGCGAGCTCTTCCAGGGCGTTTTTCAGTTTTTGCTCTTCCGGGTGGCCTTCAACGTCGATGTAAAACTGCGCCGCCGTGAATTTGCCGTCGACCAGATAACTTTCCAGCTTGGTTATATTGATGCCGTTGGTGGCGAAGCCGCCCAACGCCTTGTAAAGCGCCGCCGGAACGCTGCGCACACGGAAAACCAGGGTGGTTACGCAAGCACCGGTGCCTGGGTCCGGAATGACAGGCTTCTTGGCCATGATGAGAAAACGCGTGGTGTTGTTGCTCTTGTCTGCGATGTCCTCTGCAAGGCTTTGCAGACCATAGAGCTCGCCCGCCAGCGACGACGCTATGGCGGCGATGGTCTTATCCCCCGATCCGGCCACGAATTCCGCCGCCATAGCGTTGTCCACGTTTACCACCGGTAAAATTCCGCGTTCACGCAGCCAACGGCGGCATTGCGCCAGAGATTGTATGTGCGCGTGAGCCTGCCTGATGTTTTCCAGTTTGGCCCCCGGCAAGGCAAGAAGATGATGCACTACTGGTTGATAATGCTCGGCTATGATATGCAAACCGCCTTCCGGCAATAGCCGATGCATGTCCGCCACCCTTCCGGCGACCGAATTCTCTATTGGCAGCATGGCGAGCTCGGCTCGCCCCTCGTGCACGGCCGCGAAAACATCCTCAAACGAAAGGCAAGGCAGGGTAGTGCAATCAGGCGCGGCGGCCTTGCAGGCGAGATCAGAATAGGCGCCCGGCGCGCCCTGGAATGCAATGTATTTGGCCATACCCAGAATACGGGTGACAGATGGTAGACGACAGGGGTAGATAGTCTTTTTTCCCTTTTCTGTCATCAATCATCTGTTTTTTCATCCTATGCTGCGCATCGCTTCGTTTCTCGGTCTTTTGGGACTGGCGGCCGCTACCGGCGTCATCATATGGAGCGGATATGAACAGGTTATGGCCGCGTTGGCACAAGCCGGATTGGGTATAGTTTGGACCAGCCTTTATCATCTGATCCCCATGCTTCTTTGCGTCATCGGCTGGCGGGCTCTTATGCCGGGGAACAAACGCCCCGGAATTCCGTTCATGCTTTACATACTATGGCTGCGCGCTTCGGTGAACAACCTTATGCCTGTGGCTCGCATCGGTGGCGAAATTGTGGCGGTGCGCGTTATGATGAAGCACGGGATGCGCAAGAACACCGCCGTCGCCAGCACGGTAGTGGAGACGACCCTTTCCGTTATAGGCCAGTTTCTTTTCGTAATCATCGGCGTGGGCATGTTCATTTTTCAGGGCGCCACAGAAAAGGTGGAAATGAAGCTTCTGCTTGGCATAGTGATGTCGGCCCCGCTGATAGGCGGCATGCTGCTTATACAGAGAATAGGGATTTTCAGCATATTAACCAAGTTGTTCAACCTGCTGTTCCGCGATAAGTGGAAGAGTTTCGCCGGAAACACGAAAAGGCTGGACCACGCGATACGCCTTATGTACAGGCGGCAAAACAAGGCGCTGTTCTGCGGCGCCATGCAGTTTCTTTCTTGGGTAGCTTGCAGCGTGGAGATTTGGCTTGCCTTGTTTTTCCTTGGCCGTCCTTTGCCCTTCGCTGAATGCTTGATGATAGAGGCTCTCATCCAGGCGGCCAGCAGCGCGGCGTTTGTCGTGCCGGGAGCTCTTGGTGTGCAAGAGGCCGGTTTTTTGCTGTTCGGGCATTTTCTCGGCTTGACGCCGGAAATAGCCGCCGCGCTTGCAGTAATCCGCCGCTGCCGCGATTTGATGCTTTATATTCCTGGTCTTATGGCGTGGCAAATTCAGGAAGGAAGGTGGCTCGTTCAAAAAAACGGAGCAAAAAACAATATGCGTGAATTTGTTGTTTAACTCCGTCTCAAAAAAAATATATAACTGCTTCAGTTTGTGAGTCATAAGCACATAGTACATCATGGATTACCGTTCTTTCAGCGCACGCGCTTTTATATCCTTGTCAATGTCCGTTTGTTTCGTCGCACTTTCGGTAAGCGGCATAGTGTTTTACCTGTCGCCTCACGGTCCGAGGGCCAAAGATTGGATGTTTTTGTCCTTGGCAAAGAATTCATGGGAAAATATACACATAGTGTTCGGTTTTTTGTTCATTGCCGCCGGTCTTTGCCATCTCTGGCTGAACCGCAAACCGATGCTTAGCTATTTTCATCGGTCTTCGTCCGCAAGGAAATCGGGAGAAAACACAAGAACACTCAGTCTTGAGCCTTTTATCGTTCTGGCCATGGCGCTTGTTATAACGGCCGTTTCCATCATAGCGGCTTCCTCCGCAGGAACGCAGTCTGAAAAGTTCAGGGGTTATGCGCCGGGAAATTTTTCTCCGCGCAATCAAGAAAATCCACGATAGCGCGCGAAACTTCCGCCGGTCTTGTAAAATCAACGCGCGGATGGCGGAAGGGCACCCATTGGAAGCGTTCATACCAAAGCACACCGGGATGCGGCGGCTTACCGTAATCATAACTGGCCAACGGACGATATGATTCCTTCTCGGCGCGCACATAATTCAAGTTGCTTTTCTCGGAAATATAAACTGCCAAAGCCTTCAGCTTTGTCGCTTTTTCTTCAGGCGTCAGGACAATCGTGCGTTCTGTGCCGTTGAGGCTGGGAAATTCCTGCGAACGGGGCTTGCCCCCGGAAAAATTGTATTCCGCGAATTCCAGAACAAAAGGAGTATTTTCTGAATCCACCCTTATTCCCCCCGCAACGACAGGAAGATTCATGCTCGCGGCCTTCGCCACGGCGTTAAGCGCGTCATGATCGGCGTTGCCCCCTTCATAGGCGGGCGCCCAAATCTGATCGATTCCGTGCGTGGAGATCGCATCTATAATTTCCGCGAACACCGCCCGCAGATCGCGCCACAGATGCCGCGCCGGACGCGATGGCCGGGACAAAGGAATGATGTCTAGAAATTCTGCCGCCTTTTCCGCTTCTGAAAGTCGCCGGTTCACGAAAAATTCGTAACGCTTGCGTTGCCATGACCACATGTTTTCGCGGGCTATGCAACCATTGGTCATATAGAGAACGTAAACTTCCGCCCCTTGCCGCAAAGCGCGTCCGATAGAGGCAGCGCAGGCGACAACCTCATCGTCCGGATGAGCGGCCAGAACAAGGATCCGCCTGCCAAACATATCAACGCGATCCATCGTTTGCCGCTCTTTGCCATACCGCGAACAAATCCTCCGCCATTATGTCACGCCAACTTGCAATATGCTTGCGGCTGTAATCTATGGCTGTTTCGCGCATTCTCTCGCGCAGTTCTGGGTCATCAGCTATAGTGCGAAGCGCTCTCTGCCACGCTTCTATCTCGCTTTCCACCGTGATCATTGCCGGGGAGTGTTCGAAGAGGGCCGCCACTCCGCTTTTCTTTGAAACCAGCACGGGACACCCCGAAACCATGGCCTCCACCCCAGCCATGCTGCGTATTTCCACCTCAGATGTCAGCGCCAAAACATCAACGCTGGCGTAAAGCCTTGCCAGCTCCTCAGGATCCACAAACCCCGGCACAGAGGCGTTTTCCCCCAAACGGCTTTTTACCTCGCCCATGGCGGGCCCTGTTCCTGCGGTAATAAGATGCATAGGCAGGCCTTCTCGCAAAAGGTTTTCCATGGCCTCTACCAAGGTATGGATGTTCTTGCCTATATCCACGCGCCCGACGAACAAAACAACTATCCGGCCGGCCGGAATGGCGTAGTCTAATTCTACGCCCTTGCGATCGCGGCGATGCGGCCCGAACATGTTTCTATCCGCCCCGAGGCGCAGATTATGGACTCGATCCTTTCCCAAAATGCTCCCGGCCAGATCTCTGTCCTCGGCGCGGGTGACGAGCACGGCATGGCACAGAGATACGTGCCGCTTTAGGCGCTCTGTCATTTTACGGCCCTGGCGTTCAGGCAATTTCCATTTTTCAACCAGAAGACGGCTTGTTCTGCCCTTCCCGAACAGGCTTTCAATCGTATGCTGCGTGAATATCCTGGCATAGGATGGCGTGTCGGTGTGAAACGATGTCACCAACGGTATCCCATGCTTCCGGCTGATTCGCTCGGCGGTGCGGGCAAATGCGAAGAAACCATCGGTTGTGTGAATCACGTCGAATTTTTTCAACTCTTGCGCCAAGCGAAAATGATATGGGGCAAGATCCGTATGGTCAGGAACATAGGGCAAAAACCTCAACAGCTCTGTGCTAAACACAGGCGGCAATTGGCGAATGATAGCGCCAGGTCCAAGCTTTTCAGAGCTTTCCCTGCCCGAGAAATAAACGCAAAGATCCAGGGGTAGCTCGGAATTAGAAGCCGCCGCGGCCAATCTTTCCCAGCACTTCACGTGCCCACCGGCCTGCGCCGAACGCGGCAGATCAACGAGAGCTGCTACCTTGAGACGTTTTGTTTCCTGCATGTGGATTTCCCGACTTCGCTTTTCTTTAAGAGCGGTGCTAAAATACAGCCGCACAACCAAAACTATTTTCCATGATCATAAAACCAATACAAGCCCGGGCGGTGTTTTTGTTTTCGGCCTTTGTTTCGGCGATATTTCTGTTTCCCGGGGAAATTTCCGGAGCCCAGATCAATATGGATTCCGGGGCAAGAAACAAAGAATCGCGGCAAGAAGAAGTCTTGCCGCTCGGCGACCTCTTGCCGAATGCCGAAGATATCCTGCCTTCATGGCTGTATTCCCGGGACGATACGTTTCCCGTTCAAAAGGAAAAAACCGCCGAAAAGAACGCGGAAAAAAACATGAAACAAGGCGGAAATTCCGATGGAGAATCAAAAGAAAAAGAAGCCGCCGACAAAAAGCAGAATGACGTTCCGGTAACCAAAACTCCAGACCCAGCCCCTGCGTCCAGAGAAAAGCCTGAACCTGCCTACCGTGTCTATCCCTCCCCTTACGTGCCGGACGAAACGCCATCATACCCTGCGATGGAGTTCCCTGCAAAAACTTATGAATCTGAAATGTACGGGAAAGAACCCTTGCCTCCGCTCCGCCCCCTTATACTGGCGAGAACCGGAGGAAACACATCTGGGTTTCCTGTTCCTCCTGTCGCGGGACTGGTAAGACAGTATTTTCCCGTTTTGCCTTTTGGAGCCGCAAACGACGCCTCGCCGCAATATATTCCGCTGGCCAGCAATCACGATCTTCTGGACGATCACAGCGGCGCTTACAGGGCCATAGTTTTCATCCACGACATTTCACGCAATGCGAGCGAGAGTTTGGCCATGCTCACCACCATGGCAGGTACGGAAAACGAAACCACTCTTATGCTGGCACCACAGTTTCTGCTCGAGATAGACATAACGCGCTTTCTTCCTTGGCTGCCGGAACAGGGACGCAACATAGCGAGATGGGCAGCGAACCATGGATCGGGATGGCAAACCGGGGAAGATTCCGTAGCGCGGCCGCCGCAAAAAGGCATCAGCTCGTTCACGGCTGTTGATTTCATCCTGATGTTTTTATCAGACCGCGAACGATTTCCTAATCTCAAGCAAATAGTGATCGCAGGCCACGGCATGGGAGCCGACTTCGTCCAACGTTATGCGGCTGTCGGCAATGCACCGTCCTTGCTGGCGAAACAGGGGTTGCCTGTGCATTTTCTCGCCGCCAACGCTTCTTCCTATCTTTACTTCACGCGAGTAAGGCCCGGCGCCGGCACCGGCGTTTTTGGCCTGGCGGAAGCGCCTAACTGCCCGAGCGCGAATGATTATCCGTATGGCCTCGGCAAATTGATACCTTATGCGCGGCGCGCGGGTGGAGACACTATCAGGCTGCGCTTCCCGGAAAGGAGAATAACCTATCTTCTCAGCGAAAAAATATCCGGCGATCCGTATATCGATACTGGATGCGAAGCCATGGCCCAGGGCAAGGACCGGCTTTCGCGCGGCCGCAATTACGAAAGATATTTGATGATGAGCTTTGGCGATGATGCCCGGAAAACCCAATCCTTCGCCGTGGTGCCGAACGCCGACTACGATCCTGTTTCCCTGTTAGGATCGTACTGTGGCATGGCGGTGTTGTTCGGGGATGGAAGATGCACAAAAGAAAACATGGCCCAGTAGTTTTTTTTCAAGCTTCCGGCCATGAAAACGGAACCCCTCTGTCATTTTAACTGATTGATAAAAAAGCCTAATTTGGCGGCTAACAGCGCTACACAAAGCCGTCTTGCTCCAGATGAATTCCGCGCACGGGAAAAACGATGGAAACTGCTTCTTGACGGTTTTAATGTGATACTAATGTTTTTCTGATAGACGTAATTTGTCCCTTATACGTTCTTGTTCCGCCATGGCTGAATCTAACACAAAACTGGTTTTAATCGTCGAGGACAACGACCTCAACATGAAACTGTTCCGCGACCTGCTGGAAGCGCACGGCTACAGAACCATGCATACCCGCGATGGCAAAGAAGTGCCGGACCTCGCCCGTGAGCACAAGCCGGACCTTATAGTCATGGACATACAACTTCCGGAGGTTTCCGGCATCGAAGTAACCCGCTGGATTAAAAACGACTCTGAGTTACGCTCGATACCGGTAGTCGCTGTGACCGCCTTCGCCATGAAAGGCGACGAGGAAAAAATACGCGACGGGGGTTGCAACGCCTATCTGGCCAAGCCGATTTCCATCAACGAATTCGTTTCCACCGTCAAACGCTTCACAGAGGCGGACAAGGCGATGTGACATGTCGGCGCGCATACTCGTCGTTGACGACAACCCGCTGAACGTGAAGCTTCTGGCGGCGAAACTGACAAAAGATTATTACTCGGTGATAACCGCAGAAAACGGCAGCGAAGCGTTGCATAAAGCGGTTACCGAACAGCCGGACATAATACTTCTCGACGTCATGATGCCGGAAATCGACGGGTTCGAGGTGTGCCGGCGCCTTAAATCTGACAATACCACCAGGCACATTCCGATAGTTATGATAACTGCGCTGTCGGACGTGTCCGATCGCGTGCGCGGCCTTGAGGCGGGCGCCGATGACTTTTTGACCAAACCCATAAACGATGTGGCGCTGATGGCGCGCGTGCGCTCACTTTTGCGCCTTAAACGCATAATGGACGAATGGAGGCTGCGCGAGGCTACGGCGGCACAGTTTTCCATGCCTGCCGTGACTGAGAGCGAAGAATCCGATGCAACCGGAGGATGTGTGCTTTTTCTAGAAGATAACCTGGGTGAACGACAAAGGATAGAAAATTTTCTGAAGGCCATGGGTTTTTCATTTCTCCCGGTTTCCTCGACTGACGAAGCGGTAAAGGAAGCGCAAGAAGGCAACCATGACCTTGTAATGGCAAGCCTCGATCTGCAAAACGAAGACGGCCTTGCCTTGTGTGGAAGGCTGCGGGCGAACGAAGCGACCAGGACTTTACCTATACTGCTTATAGCCAACGCCGACGAAATAGATCTTGTCGCGCGCGGTCTGGATCTCGGCGCCAACGATTACCTGCTAAGGCCTCTCGAGGGCAGCGAATTCGCCGCGCGCACACGCACACAACTAAAACAAAAGCGCCACTATGACAGGTTGCGCCACAATTATGAACAAAGCCTTGCGCTTGCGCTCGTAGATCCGCTTACCGGCGCTTTTAACCGCCGTTATCTCGATATTCATCTCGCGCGCATGTTCGCAAGATGCCGCTCCGCCCATAAGCCGATATCTGTTCTTTATATAGACATAGACCACTTCAAACAGATCAACGATGTTCACGGTCATCCGGCCGGCGATGCGGTTTTGAAAGAGGTCGTGAATCGCGTCAGTTTGAGCCTGCGACCCCAGGATCTTGTCGTGCGTTTGGGCGGCGAGGAGTTCTCCGCCATTCTGCCGGAAATAGAACAGAAAACCGCGCTTTCCGTAGGGGAACGCCTGCGGCATGCAATCGCCGCTACGCCTTTCAGCATTTCCTCGTCTTTGGCCATACCTGTGACTATAAGCATAGGCGCGGCGTCTCTTGAACCGGACGGCAAGGAAACTCCCGAAGAGCTTTTGAAAAGGGCCGATGCCGCGCTTTACCGCGCCAAGGAAAGCGGACGTAACAGAGTGGAGGTCTGGAGCTGAGAGACGCGGCCTCCTCTTTCACCGTATTGGACACGGCAGCTTAAAACAGCTATTACCCCCACCTCATGAACGGAAATGCTTTGACAAACGCCGTTATAAGCCGCCGGACGTTCGCGATTATCGCGCACCCGGACGCGGGCAAAACGACACTTACCGAAAAGTTGCTCTTGTTCGGCGGCGCAATTCAGATGGCTGGCGCGGTCAAGGCGCGCGGCGAGCAGAGACGCGCGCGCTCGGACTGGATGAAGGTAGAGCGCGAGCGCGGCATTTCCGTGACAGCGTCGGTGATGAGCTTCGATTACGCCGGTCGCGAGTTCAATCTCGTTGACACCCCCGGCCACGAGGATTTTTCCGAGGACACCTATCGCACGCTGACGGCCGTGGACAGCGCGGTGATGGTGCTGGACGCCGCAAAGGGTATCGAAAGTCAGACGCGCAAGCTGTTCGAGGTATGCCGCCTACGCGACGTGCCGATCATGACATTCGTCAACAAGATGGACCGCGAGGCCCGCGATCCGTTCGATTTGCTGAGCGAGATCGAGCAGACGCTGGCTCTGGACGTGACTCCGGCCAGTTGGCCCATCGGCATGGGAAGGGATTTTAAGGGATGCTACGACCTGCTGCGCGACCGGTTGATTTTGATGGACAGGACGCAAGGCGACCACGTAGACGAAGGCATCGCGTGCGAAGGATTGGACGATTCTCGTTTGAATGAGTTGCTGGGCGAGGATTTCGCCGCGCGGCTGCGCGAGGACGTCGAGGTTGTGCGCGGCCTGTGCAAGCCGTTCGATCTGAATGCCTATCGCGAAGGGCATTTGACGCCCGTGTATTTCGGCAGCGCCATCAACAATTTCGGCGTGCGTGAACTGCTGCTTGGGCTGGCGGGGCACGCGCCTTCACCGCGTCCGCAAAAGGCAGACAATCGAATGGTCGATCCGTTGGAAGACAAAGTAACCGGCTTCGTGTTCAAGGTTCAGGCGAACATGGATCCCAACCACCGTGATCGCATCGCGTTCGTGCGGATGTGTTCCGGACATTTCAGGCGCGGCATGAAGCTTTTCCATGCGCGCAGCGGCAAGATGATTGCCGTCAACAACGCCGTGCTGTTTCTGGCGCGCGAGCGGGAATTGGCCGAAGACGCGTTCGCGGGCGATATTATGGGCATTCCAAACCATGGCACGCTGCGCATCGGCGATACGCTAACGGAAGGCGAAGCGCTGAATTTCGTCGGCGTGCCTAGCTTTGCTCCGGAATTGTTCCAGCGCGTGCATATCGGCGATCCGATGAAGGCGAAACATATGCGCCGCGCGCTGGATCATTTCGCCGAGGAAGGAGCAAGCCAGGTGTTCAAGCCGGTATCGGGAGCCGAATGGATCGTGGGCGTCGTTGGGCAACTGCAATTCGAAATTCTGGCGGCGCGGCTTGAGGCGGAATATGGCCTTCCGGTACGGTTCGAAAGCGCAGGCGTCGAAGCGGCGCGATGGATAGAGGCCGACGATCCTTTGGCACTCAAGTCGTTTATAGACAAAAACCGCAACAGCGTGGCCGAGGATCACGACGGCGTGCCGGTTTTCCTTGCCCGCAACGCCTGGCATCTCAACCGCACCATGGAGGAAAACGCCGATGTCAGATTTCTTAAGACCAAAGAACAGTACAGGGTTTAATCCGCCGACGGAAATTTCGCGTCACCTCTTTTTCGCCAGTTCTTCGACAAAAACGTCCACCGGTTGCCCGGGGTGGAAAGCTTCAGGACTCGATAACGGTGAAGCCTCTATCATAAACAAAAGCCGCTCACGGTTGTCCCGATTATAAAGCTGCGGCGGTGAAAACTCAGCTCTCGGCGAAATGTAGTTGATTTTTGCGGCGCGCTCTTCCTTGTCGCCGTTTATGCGCACCATGACCTTCATGCCAGGCTTTATCGAAGAAAGATCTTTCTCCGGGACAAAAAACCTCACTTTTATGTTTTCCGGCGGCAAAAGAGATACAACAGGCTGTCCTGCTGGAATGTATTCTCCGGGACGGTAAAGCGTGTCGAAAACGAAAGCTGCGGCGGGAGCCACAACGCTTTTCTGATCAAGCCTCCATTGGGCCTGTTCAAGAGCGGCCTTGCTTGCCGTCACCTCTGCCTGCGCCGCACGTATGGCATCATCGCGTCCGATGCTCAGGCGTCCGGCGGCAAGGGCGGCTTCCGCCTCGGCCAGTTTTCCCCTGGCTTGGTCCATTGCGGCCTTGTCCGCGTCAACGGTCGCCTGGCTCACTGCTTTTGACTGAAGTTGTTTCAGGTCGCGTTCATAAGTTATTGTAGCGAGCCTGAAGGCAGCTTCAGCCTGATCGCGTTGAGCCTTAAGGGCTTCAAGCTCTGGAGGTCTTTTCGCTTTCAGCAGATCGTCAAGTGCGGCTTCGCTGCGATCGGCTTTGGCCCTGGCTTCAGCCAAAGCGGCTGATTCGGCAGCGTGTTCAAGAGTGAAAAGAACTTCACCTGCCAAAATGTTTTGTCCTCTGCTGACGTAAAGAGATTCCAGTTTGCCGGCTATCTGGGACGCCGCGAAAACGTATTCTCCCTCAACATATCCCTGATATGCCACCGCACCGGACCCAAACAGCCCGATTGCTGAAATAAAGGAAAATACAGCAGTCAATGGTTGGATGCGCATGGGGGTAATGGCTCCCTGTGCTTTATACATTCGCAAGCGCTATTTGGTACACAACAAACCTGAAAGCAGGAAACTCCGGCTGCAACTGTAAAATTAACCTTACAACCGGCGAAAAAATAAGCTAGAAACTAGTTATAAACCATTTATGGTTAATCATCCTGCCTGATTCCACAAACTGGACTGAATTCCATGACAGAGACTTGGCTTGAAAACAAAACGTATGACGAAATCAAGATAGGAGATAGCGCCCGTCTGGTACGTAACATGACGCAGCGCGACATAGAGCTGTTCGCCGTCGTGTCGGGCGACGTGAATCCCGCCCATCTCGATGAAAGTTACGCGCGTGACAGCCTTTTCCACGGGCTCATAGCTCACGGGCTTTTCGGCGGAGCCTTGATATCGGCCGTGCTGGGAACCAAGCTTCCGGGACCAGGCACGATATACCTTAGCCAGGATTTGAAATTCCTGAAACCGGTGAGACCGGATGACACCATCGAGGTATCAGTAACAGCGATAAGCAAGGAGGACGAGAAGAAAATCATCGTCTTCGATTGCGTCGCCACCAATCAGGACGGCAAGGAAGTCATAAAAGGCACGGCCCGCGTGATAGCCCCGACCGAAAAAATACGCCGCTCCATGGTGGGCTTGCCCGAAGTGGAGGTGTTGCACCATGACCGGCTGCGTCAGATTATCGACGCCGCGAAAAAACTTACACCGCAACGCACAGCCGTCGTTCACCCATGCGATGAGGTTTCTCTCGCCGGCATGGACGCAGCAGCGAAGGAAGGCCTGATAATTCCGGTTCTGGTAGGGCCTGAGGCAAAAATCCGCGCCGCCGCCGAAACGTACGGAATAGACATAAAGAACTATGAACTTGTGTCCACGCCCCACAGCCACGCCGCCGCCATAGAGGCGGTTTCGCTGGCGCGCGACGGCAAGGTTAGCGCACTGATGAAAGGCAGCCTGCACACTGATGAATTGATGTCTGCCGTGGTGCACAAGGAACTGGGGCTGCGCAGCGAAAGGCGCATGAGCCATGTTTTCGTCATGGACGTTCCGACCTATAAATGGCCTCTTTTGATAACGGATGCGGCGCTGAACATCGCGCCCGACCTTACGGTAAAACGCGACATTTGCCAGAACGCCATATATCTCGCTCACGATCTGGGGTTGTCCAAGCCGAGGCTGGCGCTTTTGGCCGCCACAGAAACCATCAACCTCCACATGCCTGCCACGCTGGACGCCGCCGCTCTTTGCAAAATGGCCGATCGCGGACAGATAGTCGGCGGTTTGCTTGATGGACCTTTGGCTTTCGACAATGCCATCAGCGTTCAAGCGGCCAAAATAAAGAAGATAGTTTCTCCCGTTGCGGGACAGGCGGATATTCTTGTGGTGCCGAACATCGAGGCCGGCAATATGCTGGCGAAACAGCTTTCCTATCTGGCCGCGGCCGAATCTGCGGGCATAGTGCTCGGTGGCCGTGTTCCCGTCATTCTAACCAGCCGCGCGGACAACGCCCAAGCGCGTCTCGCTTCGTCCGCTCTCGCCGTTCTTTCTGCGGCCGGCGAAAAATTGCGTTCGTCACAAGGAAAGGGTTGATACATGAACGGTGGGGCATATATTCTTGTTTTGAACGGTGGATCTTCCAGTCTCAAGTTTGCTCTTTTCAAAGACAATGAGCACAACTGCGTCGGTCGTGGAATAATAGCCGAGATAGGCAAGAAGGCCCGTTTTTCATGTAAAGGGCCGCAGTTCGAGGGAAAATATCCACCGGATGTGGCCGGTTGCGATAGCCCTGGATCTGCAACCAAGATTCTTCTCAAATGGCTGGAAGAAGCGGTGCCACCGGGTGAACTTCTGGCCGTGGGACATCGCGTGGTCCATGGCCGCGATTTCAAGGAACATATGGTGGTAAGGCCCCATATACTGGCTTATCTGAACACGCTGATACCATTGGCGCCCCTGCATCAGCCCTTCAACGTCGAAGTGATTGAACGGGTTCTAGAGGTCTATCCCAAAGTTCCGCAAATAGCCTGTTTCGATACGGCGTTCCACGCCACTATACCATCCTTGCATCGCCGTTACGCGATTCCCCGCATCTGGGATGAAAAGGGAGTGCGCCGTTACGGCTTCCACGGTCTTTCCTATGAGTACATCTCCGGCCGTCTGAGGGAGGTTTCGCCGCGCGCCTACAATGGCCGGGCGGTGGTCGCCCATATGGGTAATGGGGCCAGTTTGTGCGCTTTGGACAAGGGAAAAAGCTTCGACACCTCCATGGGCTTTTCCGTGCTTGAAGGTTTGGTTATGGGCACGCGTCCCGGCAATCTGGACGTGGGGGTGCTGCTTTACTTCATGCGCGAAGCCAAGCTCGACGAAAAAGCCATCGAGCGCATGCTTTATCACGATTCCGGGCTCAAGGGCGTTTCCGGCATCACTTCGGATATGTCTGAACTGCTGTCCAGCCGCGAACCAGCTGCGCGCGAAGCGGTAGATCTGTTCTGTCTGCGCGCGACACGCGAAATAGGCGCTTTCATAAGTATGCTCGGCGGTGTTGACGCACTGGTGTTCACGGGAGGAATAGGGGAAAACGCGGCACCGATACGCTCCCAGATCGTCTCATCCTTCAGCTGGCTCGGAGTCACCCTGGACGAGGAAAAGAACGCCGCGCCAGGAAGCGGCGAGGTTTTGCTGTCCACGCCGCAGAGCAGGATAGAGGTATGGTTAATACCCACTAACGAAGAAGCGGTCATCGCCCGCAACGCGCGCAGACTGGCCGAAACCGCTGGCTGAAAAAGCGGGTTTTTCATCTCTCTGACCGACAAGAAAAAGAAACGATATCTCTTCTTTCCGTAAGTAGCAAAACTTTCATATTATATTAATTTTTTAGATAAATAATGGGCATATTAGAGATAAATTTTTCAATAAAGGAATATTGCCATGCCGCTTTCAAAAGAAGTCATAACCACCTTGGTCGATCTTGTCGAAAACAAGCTGGCGGTTATGCAAATAGGCGATCGCGACGACTTGCGCGAAATGGTTGTTTTGCAGCATTGCCTGAGTGAGTTGCGCGGTCTTGGGCCGGAAGATATGATTTTGCCTCTCAATCCGACCGATATCCCCCGCCGCGGCCGGCATCGCAAACTCAGCGCAATAATGGAAGACATGCGTTGCAACCAGACGCGAAGGCGCGCGTGACCGGCGCAAGTGATTTTGAAAGAACGGTTATGTGTTTTTTCTGCCGCCGCGTCGCTGCGGTTTTCGTCGCCGCATTATCGTCGGTTGCTCCTGTGCCGGTGAATGCGCAGGAAGGCGGGTTTTGCGCTCCGTACCCTCTCATAAACATCAACGTCTATCCGGTCTTCGACCAGCCGGTGGTAGACGATTCGTTACCTCTGGCGGCAATTCAGGAAATGGCGCAATCTTCCAGGGACATCATACCTCGCTATGACACCGTTACATTGGGCATCACGCATTACGAACCGGTAATAGAATTCAAGGCACCCATGATCGCGCGCTCACTGCCGGATGGCACTTTTTGCTCCCGGGTTGAACAAGTGGACGTTGTCGTCGGATATCGCAATGTAAGAATTTTTATAGCCAGGGAACTTACCCCTGATCCATGCAGCGCGAATCATGTTTATGAACACGAGCAAAAGCATATAGCCGTAAACCGCGCATTGCTGCAGGAATTTGTGCCGTTGATACGGGATAAGCTGACAGCATATTTCAGGTTGTACGGCCAGTTCATAGCGCCAAATCCGGAATACGCTTCAAGCCTCTTGCGCGAAAAGGCCAATTCGATTCTGACCGATGTGTCCAACAGCATGCTCGAAGAAAACCGCCGCAGACAACGCATGGTGGACACGCCGGAAGAATACGCCCGCAACAATGTTGTCTGCAACGGCTGGATAAACAATCTTATAAGGCAATATAAAATCACCCGGCGTTAGCCGGATTGTCTTTTCCACTACCTTCCTCGCTTTCATTTTTCCCAAATCCGCTTGCGGAAGCAAAAGCTTTGCCGCGCTCGGTGAAGTCGCGGAAAAGACCGTAGCTTGGCGCAGCCGGAGAAAGAAGAACCACTCCGCCGGGAGGCGTTTTTCTTCTTGAAATATCGACGGCTTCTTTCATGGAATCCGCCAGAAACACCCTGTCGAAACCGGCTTTTTTCAAAAAGCTGGCTATGCGTTCGCCGCTCGGCCCCATGCAGATGACTGCGTTTATCTCTCGTTTTATTATACTATCTACAAGAGGAGCATAGTCTATTCCGCGATCGAAGCCCCCGGCGATTAGCGTCACCGGTCTGTCGAAATATATATCCATCGCGGCAACCGCTGATTGGGGTGTGGTCGATATGCTGTCGTCCACATACAAAACGCCGTCCTTTTCCCCCAACTCCTGTTGCCGGTGCGGGAGACCGCGGAAATCCTCCATATTCCGCAGCGCTTTTTTAACGTCGAAGCCTAGCTGTTCAAGCGCCGTCAAAGCCGCACAGACATTGGAAAGATTATGGGGTCGCGCCAGATAGCTGTTGGCAACAATTCCTATCCGCATCTCTCCTGAGTAAATACTTCCTTTCCCGGCGTGTAATCCTTTGCGGTCATTGAAAGCTATCGCTTCTCTGACCAGCCTTTCGTCTATCTCCCTAACCGTTTCGGCGTTGATAACCTTGACACGGCTGTGGCGGAGGAGATTTATTTTGTCCCGAAAATAGGCGTCAAGCGAACGATGCCAATCCAGATGCTCCGGATACAGGGAAACCAGGATTCCCAAATCGCATTCTCTCTCCATATCAGCGGCTTGATAGCTTGACACTTCTACGATGGCAAAATCCGCTTCCGTTTCAACTATATCGGTTACGGGAACCCCTATATTGCCCGCCAGGGCGACCTTTTCGCCGAATGCTTTAAGCGCGTGGGCAATTAGCGATGCCGTAGTGCTTTTTCCCTTGGTTCCGGTTACACAAATAACTTTCGTTGTATGAGGTTCGGCCAACCAAAGATTCAGCAGGGAAGTGACCAGCGTGCCCCGGTTTTTCGTTTTTTCCACAAGCGGATGATAAAGACTTACCCCCGGAGATTTTATAACGGCGTCTGCCTTTTCGAAAGCATCGGCAATGGTCCCTGGTTCGCGCACGACATGGAATCCTTCCTCTTCAGAAGGTCCCTCGTCTTCATCGGCAAAAACTATTTTCGGATTACGCAATCGCCTCAACAGAAAAGAAGCGGCGGCCCGTCCTTCCTTTCCGGTGCCCCAGATGACGATGTTTTTGCCGTCGAGGTCACACGCACGCACGGAGAATCTCCAGATATTTTGCCGGCAGGCAATGGTCATCACCGAACTCGAAAAGACTGTTAAAGCTGTTTTCCAGATTTTTTATTTCCGGCATCATTCCGGCCAGGGACTTTACCACAATATCGTTTTTCCACTGGCTGTCCCGGGACAATACCCGCAAAAGCACCGCGCTTTCCCCCACCTCCCCGACACATTCGAAAGGTTTGTGGGAAGACAGTCCACACAACTCCGCGAAGCCTTCCTTTTGAGTTTCATCGTCCAGAAGATTTTTGCCGAATATATCAACAAGCTCCCCTTTGTCCATGAAAGGCGCAAGAACAAGGAAGACGAACCTGCATTTGGGACAGTTACAGCACCATCCTTCGCCCCGCCTTTTCTCGTCAAGGCGAAAAGCCGAGTTACAACTGCGGAAGATCCGGTGATACTTTTTCAGGCCCGCGAAGCGCCGCGCAATCGCCGTTTCGGAAAGAGGACGCAGAAAGGAAAAACATTCCAGGTTGGAAACTATATGGCCGCGCACGAATCCGGAAAAGTCTTTTTCGAATTGCAGCGATTTGCTGTATTGATGGTTTATTTCCCGCGTTCCTTCACGAATATTCGGTTCACTCGCCGAGCGTTCGTTGGAAAAAGCTATGGCGCCAAAACTGTGCAAGATGGCGCAGCAAACCGCTATGCTATTTAAAATCGCCGTTATAGGCACATGCCCGTTAAGCGCCCCGGAACGGTTCAATTCCGCAAGCATTGGAGACAGAGAGCGTCTTACTTGCAGAGACCAAAGGCCGGATGTTTCTATCGTCGCCCTTATAGGTTCCGCCAATCCCGTAGCCGGACCCGCCGCGAAAAGCGTAATATTGGAGCCGGCCTTTCTAAGACATTCTATTGTGACTATGGAATCCTTGCCGCCGCCGACAGGCACCAGGACGCGTTGCGGCAAATCAAGCTCGGTCGGAAGCCAAGGATCGGTTTTTTCCGTAATAAAATTAACGCGCCTGGAAAGGTCTATTCCGTTCCGATACGCGAACTCGCCAAGACCGTTACGATAGGTTTTTTCCAAGAATCCGGCCGTGGCTTCATCGAGAGAAAAAGCACGGCATACAAGTTTTTCGGGTACATATGCCTTGTAGTAACTAACCCCGGCTAGAAGGAAAAGCAGGCGAAAGCTTGCGTCCAGTGCCGCGTCTTCCTCCGGTGCAAGCGATTTGGCTGCAGGAGGAAAAACTATCCTTTCCTCGAACGCGGGACCGTCTTCAAAAGCGTAACGCAGAGAAAGCTCGCCGGTTCCCCGGCTGTACTCGAACGATTCGAAGATGAAAGCTTCGTAAGTCATATAATTGGCCGTAACCGTCCAGAAATGTCTTCCCGGCGGCACGCCGGACCAAAGCCACATTACCCCCACAACCGCGGTTCGGGAAGGCCGACACGGCCCTTTCCGTAAAACAGACGATGTGGCCTGTCGCGTGCCAGCAGCATGGCTCCGTCGAGATCGGCGAAATCGGCCTTTTGCGCCAATAAAACGGCCGGAGCAATGGCAAGCGAAGTTGACACCATGCTTCCGGCCATTACGCTGAATCCCATATTTTTGGCCTCTTCCGCCATGGCCAGCGCTTCGGTCAACCCCCCTGTTTTGTCCAGCTTTATATTCACCATGTCGTACTTGCCCTTCAAAGCAGGCAAAGTGTGGCGATCGTGGACACTTTCGTCGGCGCAGACCGGCACCTTTCTCGGTGTATAGGCTAGAACATCGTCGCTTCCCGCGCGCAAGGGCTGTTCTACAAAAACTATCCCGGCCCTGTTACAGGCGTCCATATTTTCGTCAAAGTTTTCTAAGGACCATCCTTCGTTGGCGTCGGCGATAATGACGGCGTCAGGAACCGCCGCGCGCACGGCTATAATTCGCTCTGCATCCCCCGGCGCGCCCAATTTGATCTTCAGGCGCGGCCAGAGTATGGACGCTCTTTTTGCCTCCACGGCCATCTTTTCCGGATCATCAAGCGAAACCGTATAAAAAATATCCAGCGGGTGAAGGGATGAAAAGCCCGCAAGCACATAGGCCGGCTTTCTGCTTTTTTTTGCTTCAAAATCCCAGAAAGCGCAATCTAACGCGTTACGCGCCGCTCCGGCACCTAAAACTGCCTGCACCCCGTACCGGTCCAGCCCTTCGCTCAAGGCGCCGCGCGTATTTTCCAGCGCTGACACCACGCTTTCAATCGTTTCTCCATAGCGCGCATAAGGCAAACACTCGCCGCGCCCTTTGTTTTTTCCGTCGGACAATTCCGCGACGACTACTTGCGCTTCCGTTCGCGTTCCGCGGCTTATGGTGAAAGAATTCGCCAACGGCCAGGCTTCAACATATATGTTCAAATTAAATCCTTGCATGGGCCTCCGTTCGTGAAAGAATGGAACAAACGAAAAACGTTGTCCAGAAAACCTCTTTTCCGTATTAATACGGCATCATATTTCGTTAACCAAAAGCATGAACTCAAAGGAAAATCATACTCCCAAAAGCGCACGGGAACGCGAAAGCAAGTTGGCAGCGGCCCTGCGGGAAAACCTGCGCAAACGCAAAGAACAACAACGGGCCAAGGAAAATGAAAATATGCGTAAAGCAGGTAAAATGCCGCCCGATTGAGCTTTGTCGCTTGCCGCTTTCCCATACGGCCAGTGCAAGCTATAGTCCCGTCTCCTTGCGAATGTGGTTAACCGTTCCTTCATCAACCGAGTTTCCGCCATGCCCGTAATGCCAGACTGCTGGATTCGTGAAATGGCCCGCAGCGCGGGCATGATAGAACCCTTCGTCGACAGGCAGAAACGCGATGGGGTAATTTCATATGGCCTGTCATCCTATGGGTATGACGCGCGAGTGGCCGACGAATTCAAGATTTTTACGAATGTGGACAATCCCGTCGTCGATCCCAAGAATTTCTGCCCTTCCAGCTTCGTTGATCGTAAAACCAGCGTTTGCGTCATTCCTCCCAATTCCTTCGCTCTCTCCCGCACGGTAGAGTATTTCCGGATTCCGCGGGACGTTTTGGTCATTTGCCTTGGCAAATCCACCTATGCGCGTTGCGGCCTGATAGTGAACGTGACTCCCCTTGAGCCGGAATGGGAAGGCCATGTGACGCTCGAAATCTCAAACACAACGCCGTTGCCGGCCCGCGTTTACGCCAATGAGGGAATCTGCCAGTTCCTTTTTCTCAAGGGGGAAGGGCCATGTGAGGTTTCATATGCCGACAAAGCCGGCAAATATATGGGACAAAAAGGCGTGACTCTGCCAAAAATGTAGCGGCAAATGGAGAAAATGCTCATACGCGGCGGTGTGCCGCTTAAAGGCAAAATCCGCATAAGCGGAGCGAAAAACGCCGCACTGCCCCTTATGGCCGCCAGCCTTCTCACGGAAGAAACGCTGAAGCTCTTCAACGTGCCGCGCCTTGCCGATATAGCGACGATGTCCGCTCTTTTGCGGCAGCATGGGGTCGAGGTAACACAGTACTGGGAAGATTCTGGCCTGCCTCTTTTCAGAAGAACCCGCGGCGTTGACTCCGGCGGCACGATAGAATTGCGTGCCGCCGAAATAGTGAACGCCACCGCCCCATACGACATGGTACGCAAAATGCGGGCCAGCATATTGGTGCTAGGCCCGCTGGTAGCGCGTTACGGCAAGGCCAAGGTGTCTTTGCCCGGCGGTTGCGCCATAGGCACCAGGCCCGTGGATTTCCACATAAACGCTCTTCGCGCCATGGGCGCGGAAATAGACATAAAGGACGGATACATAATAGCGACCGCAGCGAAAGGCCTGCGCGGCGCCGAGATAGAGTTCCCGACCGTAACAGTGACCGGAACCGAAAACATCATGATGGCGGCTTCTCTGGCGAAGGGAGAAACCACCATAATAAACGCGGCGCGCGAGCCGGAAGTAGGCGATCTGGCCAAATGTCTCGGTGCCATGGGCGCGGAAATCGAAGGCGCGGGGACCGGCAAGATAAGAATAAAAGGAAAAGATAAATTGCGTGGCGCTGATCACATGGTCATTCCAGACAGGATAGAAGCCGGCACTTTTGCAATAGCCGCCGCAATAACGGGCGGCGATTTGGAACTGACAGGCGCACGGCACGAAAGTCTTCCCACTTTCACGGGCGTTTTGACCAAAGCCGGGGTGTGGATCGAAGAGACAAAAGGAGGCATAAAGGTGCGCCGCACCAATGGGAAATTGCGCGGCGCCGATGTTACTACCGAGCCTTTCCCCGGCTTTCCAACGGATTTGCAAGCACAGATCATGGCCCTAATGTGCGTGGCTGATGGAGCTTCTGTAATAACTGAAACGATATTCGAGAACCGATTCATGCATGTTCCCGAGCTGGTGCGCATGGGGGCCGACATAACCGTCCACAACGCCACGGCCATCGTCCGTGGCGTGCCTAGCCTTAAAGGTGCTCCGGTGATGGCGACGGATCTGCGCGCCTCCGTTTCCCTTGTGCTGGCAGGCTTGGCCGCAGGCGGCGAGACTATTGTCAACCGGCTTTATCATCTGGATCGCGGCTATGAACGGCTCGAGGAAAAGCTCCGCCTTTGCGGCGCTGACATGGAGAGAATCAGGTAAAATTTCCACAGGCCGCGAAGCTTTGCTTTTCCGCCGGTTTCAGGTATTTTTGATGCAATAATCCGCCGGTATCATCACACTTTTATCACTTTCACAAATTCGCAGAGAGATGAACGAGGCTCTTCTCAAACTAATGGCCAAGGACGCGGAAGACGTTCAGGTAATTGCGGTAATGCTGCAGGACGCCATAGTCCCTTTATGTGATATGCTTTATACGCCGGAAGAAAAAAGCTTTATCATGATTGCGCAACGCTTTAGGTGGGATGACATAAAAAACCCGGAACCTGACGGTTCTGGTTGTTTCGAGCGCATAAATTGCGCAGTCGAAATAAACGGAGTTGAAGGTGTAAAAAAACATGGTTTCGGTAACTTTTTGCCCTGCAGCATGCTTGAATTGCTGACCATAATGCTTGAGGAAGGGACTCTAAGGATGGTTTTCGCCGGCGGGGTTGAGCTAAAACTGGCCATAGGCCCATCATGGAAGTTGGGCATGAGGGATTTTGGAGTTCCTTGGCCTGGGGCAAAAAAGCCCATTCATCCGGCTTGACGAAAGCCTGTAAAAAGGCCATTTTCCCGCCGCATAAACCCGGGAAAACTATATGGCCAAGGAAGATTTGCTTGAATTCGAGGGCACAGTAACCGAGCTTTTGCCCAACGCTATGTTCAGGGTAAGGCTGGACAACGGCCATGAAGTGCTGGCTCACACATCGGGGAAGATGCGTAAAAACCGCATACGCGTTCTGGCCGGCGACAAGGTCAACGTTGAAATGACGCCCTATGATCTCACGAAAGGCCGGATAACTTTCCGCCATAAATGAGCGCCGTGCTTTCATAATAGCGTTCGGCTTTCCTGGCACATCCGGCGTTAACCATAATCGGCCAGAAAGTTCATTAACCTCTTTAATACTTTTCCTGTTGCATGAAATAGCAGGGTTTTTGGCATGATTCGCCGCCTGTGGTCTGCCGACCGTATGCGGAAGGCGCATTTTGAAAGCTTTTTACGAAAGAGAGAAGTTTAGCACATAGACGTCAAAGACGAGATGAACAGGCTGTTAAAAAAACTGATCTTGTTTTTCGCCCCGCCTCCGTCGCTGAACGAAAGGGCTTGGCAACGCCGTATGTTGCGCAGTCTTTGGGTAGTGACGGCATTAGGGCTGGCGGCCGCCTTGGTCCCTTCGCTTTTGGGAGAAACGGCGGGTTTTCTAACGCGCTTCGCCTTGGCGGCGTCCATAGTGATCACGGCCGTCTCCATAGGGTGGCTGCTTCATCACATGAGCCCGGCGGCAGAGGAAGAAAGCCTTTTGCGCGAGGCTTTTCATGGTGTGCTGACTCCGCAGCTTATCACCGATTCTTCGGGACACGTGATACTGGCCAACCGCGCGTTTCGCGGCTGGATCGATCCCGGGGTTCAGAGAGCTATGAAAGCGCTAGAGGCGCGTTTCGGCTCAACGCCGGAAGGCGCCGAGAAATTCAGGTTGCTTCAGGAAAATCTTTACAAAGGCCAATCCGTTCTGGGCGATTTTCCAATAGTCCGCAGCGGCAGGATAGTCGAATGGAGGCGTATTATCGCGCGTCCCCTTGAAGGACCAACAAAAAGCTATCATTGGCGTTTCGAAGATATAAGCGAGCGCCGCCGCATGGAACGGGCCATGCGCGAAGAGCAAAACAAACTGCTCGATTTCATGGCGAACGCGCCGGTCGGCATCTATTCGGTGGACAGGCATGGGCGCTTTCGTTTCGTCAACAATACCTTGGCAGCATGGTTGCAGGTAACCCCCGAAGAGCTGGTTAAGGGCGATGTGCGATTGCACGACGTTATGAACGATCCCCCCAAGGGATCGCCTGCCTATGCGATAGTTTCCGGTCCTCAGGGTGAACTGCGCGGTGAGACTACGTTTCGCCGCCGTGACGGCAGGCTTTTCCCTGTTTCCATAACCCAGACGATCACAGAAAGCGACGACGGCAAGACGTTGCGCACGCGTTCGGTGGTTCGCGATTTGTCACCGGAACGAGAATGGCAGATGGCGCTTTCTCTTTCCGAACACAGATTTCAGCGTTTGTTCGCGGAAGCGCCGATAGGAATTCTGCTGATTGACTCTGATTTCAAGATTATGGAATGCAATCTTGCCTTGCAAAAAATCGTGCGCCGCCCGCGTGAAACCATAATCAACCAGCCGGTAACCAGCATTGTGAAAAAAAAGGAACGGGAAGAGGCCATAGAACATTTGCAACAAGTCATGGCAGGAGCCGATCTTATCAAGCCATTCGAGGCACATATAGAAGCCGATCGTGAAGTAATCGTTCAAATATTCGCCAAAAGATTCAGCGCCGCGGAGAAAAAGGATGAAACCGGTTCCGAACGTGGCCTTATGCTATATTTCATAGATGCCACCGAGCAAAAAAGGCTGGAGGTGCAGTTCGCACAATCGCAAAAAATGCAGGCTATAGGTCAGCTTGCAGGCGGCGTGGCGCATGACTTCAATAACCTGCTGACAGCCATGATAGGATTCTGCGACCTGCTTTTGCAGCGCCACAAACCAGGCGATCAGAGCTTTTCCGACATTATGCAAATAAAGCAGAACGGCAGCCGCGCGGCCAATCTGATCAAACAGCTGCTGGCGTTCTCGCGCCAGCAAACGTTGCAGCCCAAGGTTCTAAACCTGGCGGACGTGTTGTCCGATATGACCATCATGTTGCGCAGGTTGATAGGGGTTAACATAAAACTGGAAATGATCCACGGACGCGATCTGGGGCTGGTCAAGGTGGACCAGGGCCAGATAGATCAGGTGATAGTCAATCTGGTGGTCAACGCCCGCGACGCCATGCCGCAAGGAGGCACGATCACTATAAGAACGTACAACCTTCACCAGAAAGAGCCGGTGTTGCGCGGACAGGACGAGATGCCGCCGGGGGATTATGTAGCAATAGAGGTTAGCGATACCGGCATCGGCATACCGAAAGAGAATTTGCAACGCATTTTCGAGCCGTTTTTCTCCACCAAGGAGGCCGGATCGGGCACAGGGCTTGGTCTTGCCACCGCTTACGGGGTCGTGCGGCAAACCGGTGGGTTTATCAGCGTGGAAAGCCGTGTCGGCCACGGAACTACCTTCACGGTTTATCTACCCGAGTTCAAGGAAAAAGGAAAGGCGCAGACAACCAGCGACGAAGATCGCGAGGAAAAGTACGGTCTTGATCTCACCGGCGCGGGAACCATCCTTTTGGTTGAGGACGAGGATGCCGTGCGGGTGTTCTCGGCCCGGGCGCTGCGCAACAAGGGTTACAACGTTTTCGAGGCGCGCAGCGGCGAAGAGGCGATGGCTCTTCTGGACAAGGACGGCAAAAAAATCGACCTAATCATAACCGACGTCGTAATGCCACAAATGGATGGCCCGACTCTATACAAGCGCACACGTGAACGTTGGCCGGATATGAAGGTTATCTTCGTATCAGGATATACCGAAGACCGGCTGCGTGAGCAGTTCAAGTCGGGCGAAAACATACATTTCCTCGGCAAGCCGTTCACCCTCAAAAAGCTCGCAGGAAAGGTCAAGGAAGTGTTGACCGGAACCGAATAGCCCTTCCATATCCGGAAAAACAGGCGGTGGAACTTTGCTTTCAGTCAATACCTGTAATGTTCCGGTTTATAGGGTCCGTCGGCATTAACGCCTATATAGGTTGCCTGTTTATCCGTAAGGCGTGTCAATTTCGCACCCAGTTTGTCCAGATGCAGCCGCGCGACTTTTTCGTCCAGTATCTTAGGCAGCGTATAAACCTTGTTTTCGTATTTTCCCTGATTTTGCCAAAGCTCTATTTGGGCCAGGATCTGGTTGGAAAACGAAGCGCTCATAACAAAGCTCGGATGGCCCGTGGCACAACCGAGATTCACCAGCCTGCCCTTGGCAAGAACGATAAGGCGTTTGCCGTCCGGGAAAATCACCTCGTCCACCTGTGGCTTGATTTCCTCCCATTTGAAAGCGCGCAGCGCGTCAATCTGTATCTCGGCATCGAAATGCCCTATGTTGCAAACAATCGCCCGGTCTTTCATGGCGCGCATATGTTCAAGGGTTATGACATCGGTGTTGCCGGTAGCCGTCACGAAAATGTCCGCGATGGGGGCGGCTTGTCCCATGGTGACAACCTGATAACCCTCCATCGCCGCTTGCAGGGCATTGATGGGGTCTATTTCCGTGATCATTACCCGCGCGCCGGCGCTGCGCAAACTTGCGGCAGAGCCTTTGCCCACGTCGCCATAACCGCAGACCACCGCGACTTTTCCGGCTATCATTACATCGGTGGCGCGGCGGATACCGTCAACCAAGCTTTCGCGACAGCCGTAAAGATTGTCGAATTTGGATTTTGTCACGCTGTCGTTAACGTTGAAAGCTGGTATCTTGAGGCTTCCCGCCTTCATCATTTCATAAAGTCTGTGCACGCCGGTGGTGGTTTCCTCGGAAACGCCCTTGACGTTTTTCAACAAATCCGAGTGTTTCTCGTGCATAACAAGCGTAAGGTCTCCCCCGTCATCCAACAGCATGTTGGGGCGCCAGCCGTCCGGACCGAAAATCGACTTTTCGATGCACCACCAGTATTCTTCCTCCGTTTCACCTTTCCACGCAAAAACAGGTACCCCGGCAGCAGCCATGGCTGCCGCCGCGTGGTCTTGTGTGGAAAATATGTTGCATGAAGACCAGCGCACTGAGGCTCCGAGATGAATGAGTGTTTCTATAAGCACAGCGGTTTGAATTGTCATGTGCAGACAGCCGCAAATACGCGCCCCTTTGAGGGGTTTCTTCGGCCCGTATTCCTCACGAATCGCCATAAGCCCGGGCATTTCGGTTTCGGCTATCGCGATTTCCTTGCGACCCCATTTGGCAAGGGCGATATCTTTTACCTTGTAATCAGGCGCAATCTTGGCGGCTGCGAACATCGGATACCCCTGTGAAAATTCGGTGAGAGAGCGGAAAGTAACAAACACAACCCTGATGGAAAAGCGGAAAATCCGTCACGGCCTAATCCAGCGTTTCCCTGTACCTCTTCAAAGCCACTATCGACAACACCATGAAGAACAAAAGAATCGGCCAAATATGCGGCAAAGAATCGTGCAACGAGTTGCCCTTAAGCATGATTCCGCGGATAAGTCGCAAAGCGTGGGTCACCGGAAAAACCGAGCCTATGGTCTGCGCCCATTCGGGCATACCTCGAAAAGGAAAAACAAAGCCGGAAAGCATCATGGACGGAAGAAAATAGAACGTGGCCATCTGCATGGCCTGAAGCTGATTGCGAGCAAAGGTGGAAACGGTGAATCCGATGGTAAGATTGGCCGCTATGTACGCCCCAATTGCCGTAATCAACAAAAATGGACTTCCTACGAAAGGCACGTCGAACAAAACGCGCGCCGCCGACAAAATCACTATTATCTGCAGATAGGCTATGATTATAAACGGCACGATCTTCCCCGCCATTATCTCCACGGGACGCGCAGGTGTAGAGAGCAGAAATTCCAACGTGCCGCGTTCCCGTTCGCGGGTCATCGCCACGGCTGTCATCATGACCAGCGTCATGTTCAAGACTATGGCCAGAAGGCCGGGTACAACGTTGTATGCCGTTATACCCTCCGGATTATACCGGTTATGCACGCGTATTTCGAACGGCGGCGCGCGTGGTGAAAGATTTGGCATGTTGGCAAGGTCGCGCTCAAGCGCAGTCCGGTTTATAGTGTTGAGCGACGCGATGGCATTGCCGACAGCAACGGGGTCGGAAGCGTCCGCCTCCACAAGAACCACCGGCCTTTCGCCGCGCAAGAGTCGGCGTGAAAAATCCTCCGGTATCGATATAATGAAATGAACATCGCCCACCGCCATCATTTCCTCGGCGGCTTTCAGGTTATCCGGCCGCGCCACGAATCTGAAATACCCCGTGTTCTGCAAGGCCGCCGTTATACTGCGCGTATAAACCGAGTTGTCGGCGCTTACCAAAGCCGCGGGCAGTTTTTTAGGATCTGAATTAATGGCGAAACCGAACAGAATGAGCTGTACCAACGGCATCATGAAAATCATGCCGAAAGTCGGCCGGTCGCGTTTCAGCTGAATAAATTCCTTGACTACAATCGCGCCCAGTCTTCTCAAAGAAAAGTGCGCGCTCATGTTGACTCCTCTCCATCTCTGTTTTTCGCCGCTGCCATGGTGTGGACGAAGACATCCTCAAGAGTCGGCGGCAATTTTTCTGCTTTTACGCCTTTTACTTTCATAATGCGTGAAACCACCGCTTTCAGCCTGATGATGTCGGTTCCGGCCAAGTGCAATTTACCGCCAAAGATTGTCACCATCTCCACCCCCGGCTTGCCCTGTATTTCCTTTCTGATCGCTTCCGGATCCGGAGCGGAGATACGCCAGGTCACCAGGCCGGATTGTTTCACCACCTCTCGGGCTTGCCCGTGCACTAGCAGACGGCCGTTCATTATGTAGCCTATCAAATGACAGCGTTCAGCTTCGTCCATATAATGGGTAGCTACAAGAATGGTTGTTCCTTGCGCGGCGAACTCATGAATTTCGTCCCAGAATTCACGTCTCGCCCTGGGATCCACGCCGGCTGTAGGCTCATCAAGAAGCAGCAAACGCGGAGAATGTATGATACATGCGGCCAACGCCAGCCGCTGTTTCCAGCCGCCGGAAAGGTATCCCACAAGCTGGTCGGCCCGGTGTTCAAGGCCAAGCCGCCGCAAAGATTCTTTGGCCGCAGTTTCAGGATTTTCCATTTCATACAGCCGCGCAATGAATTCGAGGTTTTCCTTTATGGTAAGATCCTCATAAAGACCGAATTTCTGAGGCATATATCCGGCCTGCCGTTTTATGGCCGCCGCCTGTCTGCGAATATCGAAACCAAGGCAGGTGCCTTCCCCCGCGTCCGCGGTTAGCAATCCGCATAACATGCGGATAGTCGTGGTTTTACCGCCGCCGTTGGGGCCCATAAAGCCGTATATCGCGCCGTAAGGAACATCTATTGAACAATCCTTTACGGCCACATGTCCCTTGAAAGATTTGCTAAGCCCCCGTACTGAAATTGCTAGGCCTGAATCTGCAGACATGGCATGGACCTTGAAAGACCGGCTTGTTCACAAACAGAAAATAAAAATCATTCCCTTTAATCTTGCACAAATCAAATCATAAAATATGGGGGCTCTCTCAAAGGATGGGGCGACCGATGGGATTCGAACCCACGACAACTCGGACCACAACCGAGGGCTCTACCAGCTGAGCTACGGCCGCCATGAAGGTAGATTACATGCACAGTAATAAACGGCAGGATTTTCTGCAATAAGTTTCCGGAAATCTGCCCGTCTGTAGTGTAAACCAAGGAAAAAGCAGCAAAACAGTAACTATTGCCGATTGCCTGTGCCGCTTTGTTCCGCAAGGCGCACAAAAATGTTCGCCAGAATCTTCTTTCCCACAGTATGGTTGCGTTTTCACCCGGTAAAATGCATAACTCTTGCCCAACATGAAACTTCCCCGGACAAGATTCAATCGCCGATATCTCGCTATGGCGCACGATGTCGTAATGGCGGCAGCGGCTTTCCTGCTTGCGCTTTACCTGCGGCTTGGTCCCGACATAACCCAAATACCGATGGACGTTTTGATCTTATCCACCGGAGCATTCACGTTGACATGCTGCGTCGTCTTTTTCTTCAGCGGCCTTTACAAGGGAATTTGGGGCTTCGCTTCAGTCGGCGATCTTACTCAAATTTTGCGCGCGTCTTCTCTCGCAATAGCCGTTTACGTACTTGCCGGATTCCTTACCACCAGAATGGAAGGCATCCCCAGAACCGTCCCGTTCATAGCCTGGTTCATTTTGCTTGCGGGGCTTGGGGGCTCCCGCCTTCTTTTCCGTATCCTACGGGAAAGAAGATTAAGCGCTTTGTGGGAACGTTCCGGGGGAGGACGGGTTAATGTGTTGATTTTGGGTGCGGGCGAAGAAGCCGATATTTTCATACGCGCAATTAGCAGCAACCCGCAGGCACCTTTTAAAGTGATAGGCATAATTGGCGAAAACGAAAAAAGAGTCGGCCGCCGCATACAAGGAATAGAGGTTTTAGGTCCCGTCAACGATCTTCCCCGTATAGTTGAAGAGCTGAGGCTGAAAGGCCGTGCGCCGAGCCGTCTGGTCTTGACCAGGGCTCAAGCCCGTATGAACGGCGCTTTGGTGGCCGATTTGCTGGAAAAATGCGCTTCTCTGGGCATCGGCCTTTCACGGTTGCCCGCGCTTACCGAGTTACGCAATGACGTGGGAACAAAAACTGTGCAGGATCAACCGCTGGCGCTTGAGGATTTGTTGGGCCGCCCCGAGACAATTCTCAATCGTCAAGCTATAGAAACCCTTATCAAAGGAAAACGCATATTGATTACCGGCGCCGGCGGATCGATAGGATCTGAGCTCGTGCGACAGATAGCGGCATTGGATCCCGAGCATCTGTCCCTTCTGGATCTGAGCGAATTCAACCTGTACCGCATAGAGTTGGATCTGCGGGAAACCTGTCCTGAGATTAGCTTTTGTTCATACATAGCCGATGTTCGCGACCCGGCGCGGCTGACACAAATTTTTCGTGATGAAAAACCGGATCTCGTTTTCCATGCCGCGGCGATAAAACACGTCCCCTTGGCCGAATCCAATGTGCGCGAGGCGATTTTGACCAACGCCATAGGAACTAAATTCGTGGCCGATTGCGCCTTGAGATCTGGCGCTAAAGCGATGGTTATGATCTCCACCGACAAAGCCGTGTGTCCGGCCAATGTTATGGGCGCGACGAAACGGCTTGCAGAAATGTATTGTCAAGCCCTTGATCTGGATTGCAAGGACATGCGATTCATAACTGTCCGTTTCGGCAATGTGCTGGGGTCAACCGGATCAGTGGTGCCGAGATTTCAGGAACAGCTCGCCAAAGGCGGGCCTATTACGGTAACTCATCCGGAAATAACCAGGTATTTCATGACGATACGCGAAGCGGTCGAGCTGGTTTTGCAAGCTTCGGCGCTTGGTATTCGGCCCAGCGACCAGCGCGGTAAGGTGCTGGTGCTGGATATGGGAAAGCCGGTGAAGATCGCGGATCTCGCGCGGCAGATGATAAGATTGGCCGGGCTGCGGCCGGACGATGACATAGCCATCGTTTACACCGGCTTAAGGCCTGGCGAAAAACTTCATGAAGAGCTGTTTTCTCCCAACGAAGAGCTTATGTCTTCCTCGGCCGATGGCGTACAGATAGCAAAGACTCCCATCATGGAGCTTGGAAGGTTACAGCAATCTCTAACACAGCTCTCTGCACTGCTTCAGGCGGGCATGCCGGAATCCGCCGCTATCGCGCGCCTTGAAGAACTGGTGCCCGAATTCAAAAGAATGCGGCAAACTGAGCTCATTCATTAACTTACATAGACACAACAGGCGTTTCGGAAAATAGCTCCAGCCTCCTGACTTACGCTGATATGCCGATTTGTGAAAAAAGCATTGGAGCTTTCCAGGGGATTTCTGTTTTTAATAATCATACTCAGCGCCTTCCGGAAGCCATTCGCCGGGACCGCCCAAACGGTATGTCTGCCGCGCCAGTTCTTTATGTCCCCAGGAGGAGCGCACCGCTATGGTTATCAGCGCCGGTTTCACGAAAGGATCGTAACCTGCGATTTTAACCGAGAAATCCGGGCTTTTGTCCCACTCGCGAGTAAAGATTTTTTCCCCGTTGAAGAATATTTCGTACATGAATTCAAGATGATCTTGAGCCGAGAACCCGGCTATCTGTTTTTCATCCAGCGAAACAAAAGAGCCATCCGCAAGTTGGTTTATCGAAATCTGCGGTATCAGGTAATCGGATTCTCCCGGATAGCGGCGCTCCACGCCGTTACCGAGGGCAAATATGGCTTCGCGTCCTATGGCGCGTATTGACCCCAAATAGGTAACGCCGGGTGTCAGTTTACCAGGAATCTTAAGGGGCATGAATCCGTAACGGTCCAGGCTGGAGACAGGCAGGACCTGAAGGATCTTTTCCGCTTCCGGCAAAACGTCGACAGGGTATGGAGTATAAAAACGTGCCCGCGGATTCCATCGCATAAAAGCGAAGAAAGGCAATTTTTCATGTAACGCGATTATGCGAATTCTGTCTGCAGCGCGGATTTCGTCTATTATACGCTGTTCGAAGTGACACCAGTCATATGGCAGCGATTTAGCGTAATACAGGTCGGGTAGAGCGCGAAATCCGCTGTACATAAGCATATTTGTGCTGATTATGAAGTTTGTAAGACCGACGAAAATTATTAAAACCCAGCGCAGCTCGTTCCATAATGCCGAACGCATGACCGCGAAGCTGAACACCGCCGCTGGCGCAGCGCATATCAGGTAATAAGTGAAATAGGTTGCTGTGCCTTCCATATAAAGGGTGCTGAAAGACCACAACAAAAGCCAAATAGGAGGCGTCATGGCGATAAGGAAAAATGGGCCGCGCAGCGCGAAGGGTTGGGAAAGGACCAACCGTACCTGGAGAGGCCAAAGCATCCAAACGAAACCGGACCATAAACTGAATTCGACGAAGCGTACGGACACGGGAATGGTTATGCCGACAAAGCGATAGCCAAGGTGGTAAAATTTGGGGTCTTCGCTTATCAGCGGCTTTATCAGAGGGTTGAAAAGCGAATTCAGCATATTGTTGAAATGCTGACGGTCATTTGCGACGGGCCAGCTGTTGAGATCGGCTATGGGTGATACGGTCATCTGCAACACATAAATAAGCAGATTCTGGAGTGCGCCGCGCAGACTGGCGCCGAGATTGAAAACGTCGTCTTCGAATTCACCGAAGAAATAAATCCTGCCCGTCGAAAGATAGTTGTATAAAAGGAAAGGCATAACCATCACGATCGCCATGATGAGGCTGGCAAGCAAGGTTTCACCCCCAACCGCGCCGATCCACTCTTTCAGTCTTTCCGGACGTCTCCATATATGCCATGCCGCGATCGCTATCATGGCAATAATCACGGGGGACAAAAACAGGAAATGGAGCTTTGTGCCAACGCTTATGCTGACGCTTGTCGCCGCCAGCAGAAAATATCCGCGCCTTCCAGTAACCAGCCAGCGCCACCCCATGTACAGCCCGGCTAAAAGAGCGGTCGCGGCCAGAATCTCATCGTTTGTGGACATAGATTGGGCGAAAACACCTGGCGTTATTCCGACAAGCCACGCCGCTGCGAACGAAACCAGCCTTTCCGCCCCCAACGATCGGGCGAAACGGTATGCCGCATATATCAGAAGCATCCATGATATCAGGGAAGGAACGGCATGCGCTGTTCCGGGCAGGTTATAGAGTACCAGCGGTACATACAGCGCCACGCCGTCGAGCGGATAAAACACTATCCTGTTATCGAGCGATTTGAACGGGTGCAGAAAACTGCCGTTGCTCACATACCAAAACGCTCGCGGGAGGCGGTATATCATTGAATCGGCATTGTCCGGATAGATGCTGAGCCCGAGGGTGATGCAAGACAAAGCCGCGAAAGCCATGGTCACGATCAGGAAAATGGTCAGAAAACGCCGCGCTTTGGCGTGAGAGATCGGCGTAAACGAAAGCCCAGGCGCCGTCAGCAAGGGTTTTGCCGCCGGAATTCTCTCTATGCTGAGGAAAAGAGCCAGCATCACGCTAAGGCCCAAAAAAGACGCCGCGGCGTAAACGTCCAGCTTGTCCAGAGACTTAAATATGCTGGCAAAGTGTCCCGCCAAAACCAGGCCGGCCCAAACCATAATGTAAACCGCAAACGGCCAATCGCGCCATGGAATGTTTTGTTTGCGGCATACCCAGACAACTCCGGCTATCAGTGAAACCGCATGTAAAACAGCCAGAAAAAACAGCCAAGGATCGAACATGAAAAACCGGTTTTTTCAACGCAAGCAGATTAGGAGAAGGTCGAGAGAGTCTCCTTTTCTGTCAGATTCTCTCTTTTTTGGCCATAGTTGCGCCACGATTAATCTCTAGGCTAAAATCTGGCGGCAGGCAAAGCCGGAATGCTTTTTTCGGTTGGCTTGTTTCACTTTTCATGCAATGGGGAAAAACATGATTCGCAAAACTCTAATCGGCGCGGTGGCGCTGTCCTTGCTGCTGCCGGCCTGTCAGCAAACGCAAAGCTGGGGCGGCGGGGAGACACTAGGAACACTCGGCGGCGCGGCGGCCGGAGGATTGATCGGGAGCCAGATAGGTAAGGGAACCGGAAACGTTGCAGCCACTATGACCGGCGTTCTTCTTGGCGGATTCCTCGGCAACAGGATGGGGGCCATGGTAGACGAAGGCGATCGTGCCGCAGCTGCCCGGGCCGAACAGCGCGCATACACGGCTCCGATAGGCCAGCAAATCACTTGGAACAATCCTGAAAACGGCAATTTTGGCACTATAACCCCTGTGCGCGACGGTTATTCATCCACCGGCGCTTATTGTCGCGAGTTCCAGCAAACGATAGTCGTGGGCGGGCAGAAACAGCAAGGATACGGCCGCGCCTGCCAGCAGCCGGACGGAACCTGGAAGATAGTCCAGTAAAAAACGCAAACCGGACAATCGGGACCGGAATCATAGCCGGTCCCTGTTGTCCTGCTCGTGGTGCTTGAAATGACCGATCCTTACAAGATTCTGGGTGTCGGCAAAAACGCCACGGAGGCGGAGATAAAAAGCGCTTATCGCAAGCTCGCCAAAAAGCTGCATCCTGATGTAAATCCGGGACGCAAGGATATAGAGCAAAAATTCAAGGAGGTCACGGCTGCTTACGATCTTTTGTCCGATCCCGTGAAACGCGCTCGTTACGATCGCGGCGAAATAGACACCATGGGCAATGAGCGCGGTTTTTCGTATTCGGAAAAAGACCCGTTTGCCGGCATGGGGGGTAGAACACGGACATATCGTTATTCCGCCGGCAGCGCGGGCGAATCGTTCGGCGGGTTCAGGCCTGAGGACATATTTTCCGAATTCTTCGGCGGTTTCGATCGCAGCCATAAAGCGGCAATGAGGGGCGGTGACGTAACTTATGCTCTTACCATACCGTTTGTGGAAGCCTGTCTTGGCGGGAAACGCCGTCTGACGCTTTCCAGCGGTAAAACCGTTGATGTCAATATTCCGCCCGGGACTGATGAAGGGGACAAGCTTCGTTTACGCGGGCAAGGAGCGCAAGGCACTGGTGGCCCCGGGGATGCCATAATAGAAATCCATGTCGCGCCACACCAGCATTTTACGCGTAAAAACGAAAACCTTTATCTCGACGTCCCCATAAGCCTGTCTGAAGCGGTGCTGGGCTCGAATATACGTGTGCCTACACTGGACGGTTTTGTTTTCGTAAAAGTGCCCAAGGGCGCCAACTCCGGAACAGTACTGCGTTTGAAAGGAAAGGGGGTTCCCAAACCGCGCGGAAGCGGAGCGGGAGATATGTTCGTGAAACTGATTGTCGTTCTTCCCGATCCTGTGCCGCAAAGTCTGACGGAGGTCGTCGAAAAATGGGCAAAAAAACACCCCTATGACCCGCGCAAGAAACTCGGATGGTAAGATTCTATGGGCAAAAGAAGCTAAACATTTACTCGATAAAAGAGTTCATTGATGACAGATGGTACTATTATCCCTTCGTTTAAAATCAAACCTCTCGCATGGATAGAAGAAGAAGCTTGCGAGGGCATTATAGGCGCCATTTTCAAAGCGCCTTCCGGCAAGCTTGTCTATGTGGGGCCTAACCCGAGATCAGAGTGGAAGAAACCATTTTATCTCGAAGGGAAATATACTTTCCTGAACAGCAGGGAAAACGGCGATATGCTTGCCTTGCCATGGTGCATTTATGCATTCCATTTAAACAGCGGCGAATGGTCCCCTGTTTCTCCTCCCGACAGGGAATGGTTTGACAAAGAGGTGCTCGGAACCATTATCGAGCGGCGGGCTGAAAACGCCCGCTTTTGTTCGCCTCAGCGTGAATAGAATTCTATGACGAGATTGGGCTCCATCTGTACCGGATAAGGCACGTCCGCCAGTGTTGGGGCGCGCAGATATGTGCCTTTCATATCCTTGTGGTCAACCTGCATGTAGTCCGGGACATCGCGCTCCGCCAGCTCGGCGGCGGCCAGAACGGAAGCCATTTGCTTCGCCTTGCCGCGCATTTCTATCGTATCGTTGTCCCTCACCTGATAGGAAGGGATGTTTACGCGTTTGCCGTTCACCGCTATATGGCCGTGGTTCACAAGCTGACGAGCTGCAAAAACCGTAGGGGCGAATTTCATGCGGTAAACCACGGCGTCGAGACGGCGCTCCAGAAGCTGAACGAGGTTTTCTCCGCTGTCTCCTCTGCGGCGAACGGCTTCCTCATAATAGCGGCGGAACTGACGCTCGCCGATGTTTCCGTAATAACCGCGCAAGCGTTGCTTGGCGAGAAGTTGCACACCGAAATCAGAAGGTTTCGCGCGCCGCTGTCCATGCTGGCCGGGACGATAGTCTCGTCTGTTGATCGGGCTTTTGGGGCGTCCCCAAAGATTCACGCCAAGACGGCGGTCTATTTTGTGTTTGGCTTCAACGCGTTTGGTCATGGTTCGCTGTCCTGTGTTTTTGTGTTGTCCCGGTAGTCCGCAAAGCAAAACAAGCGGCGGGATCGGGCCCATCAAGAACTGCGTTCCTCTTTCCCGGGAATAGGGCGGGGTTATAACGGCTGATGCTGCTCAGAGTCAAACGCTTGCGGAAACTTTGCTTTTTTAGTGTTAAAATCACTAAAAATCAATATATTAACAGCAGGTAATTAGGGCGTTTCGTAACCATGTGATAGGCTGGAGGCCTTATGGTTACGGGACAAAACAGGGTATTCGGGTGCGCGGCCAACTTTTTGCGTGGCAAGAAGTGCGTTTTCTGCG
>Ga0272446_1000721_pt1 | contig 50432 bp, 41 predicted proteins | sample YNPCB0061_FD_194587 | JGI IMG/M metagenome (GOLD analysis project Ga0272446, IMG submission 194587) | Hot spring microbial mat communities from Yellowstone National Park, WY, United States - YNP-CB-006-1 | ecosystem: Environmental > Aquatic > Thermal springs > Hot (42-90C) > Sediment | place... | reverse complement strand
CACCAGACATTCCGTGTTGTCGTGGATATATGGGCCAAGCTGACAGCTTGTGCGGCGGCTCGAGCCGGACGCCCCGCGGTCGCCGCAGCGGCGCCGGGCCTGCGAGCGCGGTTTTGGGACAGACACTTGCTAACGGTTGGTGTCATCGCACGACCGACCATCCGCTGCCGGGAACACCGTGTCGTCCGATCCGGGCGCAACGCCGTACCGAACCCCCGTTGCGCCCGAACCCTACGCTCCGGAGAGCTTTGATCACTCTTCCGTCTTGACCTCGATCTTGCGGGGCTGTGCCTTTTCCACCTTCGGCAGCGTCACCGTCAAGATGCCGTCCTTGACCTGCGCGCTGATCTTGTCGCGGTCGACGATCTCTCCGAGACGGAACAGCCGCGTATAGTGGCCCACCTCGTACTCCTCGTAAACAGGCTTCCACCGCGGATCCACCGGCGGCACCGTCGCCGTCAGGCTCAGCATGTTCTCCTTGAGGTCGAGCGTGATCCCGTCCGACGTTGCGCCAGGGACATCGGCCACCAGCACCAGCGCGTTGTCCTGCTCGAAGATGTCGACATCTGGGGTGAAGTGGGGTCCCTCTCGGGTCGCCTCGCCTTCGGTCGACAGCTCCTTTTTCTCACGAACTTGGAGTTCCTGCTTGTCGGTCATGGCTTCCTCCGTCGACATCATGCGATCTCCACTCGGTGCGCCTTGGCCGCTTCGGAACGCGGGCAGTGGATCTCGAGCACGCCATTCTTGTACGACGCCGTCGTCTTGGTGGAATCCACTTGCTCCGGCAGCGTGATCACCCGATGAAACACGCCCATGTCGCGCTCGCGACGATGGTACGCGACCTCTTGCCCAGGCGTGTTGCGGACTCGCTCGCCCCGCAGCGATACCCGGTTGGCTTTCGTGGTGATCTCGAGCTTCGACTTGTCGATCCCAGGAAGCTCGGCGCGGATCATGAACGACTCGCCGTCGTCGTAGATGTTCACCGCGGGGTACACGCCCGCGTAGGGGCGCTGCGCTTCGCTCGTTCGCGCCACCGCCTGCTGCATGCGCCGCATCTCGTTGAACATGGCCATGGGGTCTCCCCACCAGCGGTACGGCATGACTCACCTCCGTGTATGGCTTTGCGGACCTGGCCGGCGCATCTCCAGCGCACCAGCCGGCTATTTGGTTCCCGATCACGTCGAGCCGTTCGGCTCACCGGTATGCTCAACGTTGCCCCATGCATAATCACCCCGATCCACCGGTCAAGGGGACCCGGGCGCCATGGGGTGCATCGCGTCGCCTGGGTGCCTGACCGTTGCCCTTTCCCCTGCCCCTTCGCTTTCCCTATGCGCGGGCAGGGGTGCGGCTAGCCAAGGCTGGTTGCGTCGAATCTTACGGGCAGCGCAGGTCTTGAGGTTCTGCACCATGCGGCTCAGCATGCGGACGGTGGTGAATGGCTGCGGGCGTACCAACGCCGCTGTTGGCGCACCGGCCACACCAAGCGCTGTGCTCGCGTCGATGATCGCGGCGCACTCCGTGGCCGATCGAAGCGCCATCCGATAGAAGCGAGCCTTCTCGCTCGGGCGAAGCTCACGAGCGCCTTCCGTCAGGTCCAACACGATCGAGAGCGATGCTAGGTGAATCTGGTCCGCCAGACAGGCGCGGCCTGCTGGCACCTTTTCGGCCAACAAGTCGGCAGTGACCAAGAAACGGCTGGCTTGACCCACACGCGTCGCACACTCGGCGACCCCTCCGGACAGGGGAAAGGGCATGGGAAGGGGCAGGGGATAAGAAGCCGGGCCGACGCAGTGCAGCCACCGTCTCATGGTCCGGCAATCGTCCCCGCGGCGCGGCCTGCGTCCTCCCCTCGGGCATCACACGCCCGTGCCGGCCGTTCGCTCCGATGTTGGCGACGCCGCGCGATGATGCTATCGCGCTTGCTCCTCACGCACGCATGCCCCAGATCCACCGGCACCGCCGTCTGCTCTTCGTGGCCATCCTGGTCACCGCTTGCTCGCCGCGGACACCGTCGGTGCAAGCGTCAGAGCCCGTCCTGCACGAGGGCCGTGCTTCCTCCACGCGCGCATCGCATCAGGATGCCGTGGCCCCGGCCGACGTCGGCCACCTGGCAAGTGCTTCCGAACCCGCCTCCGCAGCTTCGTCACCTGCCTTGCTCGCGGCGGCTCCCGTCGACCCGCTCGTGAAGGCTTGTCCGCACGGTATGGTCCTCGTTCAAGGCATGTACTGCCCCGAGGTGGCGCAGCGGTGCCTAGGGTATCTCGACCCCCCTGGCCGCTACCACGAATACCGCTGTCGCGAATATGCACGCCCGGCAACGTGCAAGTCGAACCGCGTGCCCATGCGCTTCTGCATCGATGTCGGGGAGTTCACACCCCTGGGGCAGTCGCTCCCTGCGCACTTCGTGTCCTTCCGCGAGGCCATCCGGCTGTGTGCCCGTGCGGGCAAACGCTTGTGCCGCGAGAGCGAGTGGAACTTCGCCTGTGAGGGCGAGCAGATGCTGCCCTACCCCTACGGCTTCGTCCGCGACTCGTCTGCGTGCCATGCCGACCGCACGGACATCTTCGAGCCGGACGGGAAGAAGGTCAGGGACATGCGCAAACCAACAGGCCAGATGCCCGCCTGCCGGAGCCCTTTCGGGGTCATGGACATGGCGGGCAACCTCGAAGAGCTCGTCGCCCTCGACGGAACCGAGCCGCCTCGCCCCGTCATGAAAGGAGATTGGTGGCACCCAGGCCGCAATCACTGCAGAGCCAGACAGACCTTTCACAACGACGTATACAAGGGAGTCGAAACCGGCTTCCGCTGCTGCGCCGATGCCGCGCCGGTCGGCGAGGAGAATCCATGACCCGCGGCGTGGCATTTTCGCTTGCGCTCCTGTCGTTCGTGCTGACTTCCGCCTGCGCTGCGCCGCGTTTGCCCAGCGTCATCCAAAGCGAGCTCACCAGAACGCCCCAAGGCAACGTCACGGTGATCGAGTTCGTCGACTACGAATGCCCATTCTGTCGCGCGATGGACCGCGAGCTGTCCGCCGCGCTGCGGCAGCACCAGGGACGTGTCCGTGTGGTTCGAAAGCATGTGCCCTTGCGGCGGCACGTCCACGCGCGCGACGCAGCGAGAGCGCAGATCTGCGCGGAGCAGGCGGGAAAGGGCGATGCCATGCATGCGGCGCTCATGCAGGCGCCGTCGCTCGACCCGTCATCGCTGCTCACGCTCGCGCGGGAGGTCGGCCTCGACGGCTCCGCGCTCGAACGGTGCATGAAATCGCGGGGCACGGACGCCCGAATCAGCGCGGACGTGAACGACTTCGACGACGTGCACGCCGCCGGGGTCCCCACCGTCTTCATCAATCGCCGGCGATTCGAGGGAGTCTACCCGTCCAGCGATCTGGAGGAGGCCATCCGGGCGGAGATCATGCCGTAATGCCGCGTCCATGTGGACCGGTCCGCGGCCGTCGCCCACGCTGGATGGGACCACCCGACTCCACCGCGGGCGAGGCGCCACGTTCTTGTTGCGTCCTGGTCCGCGAGCATGGCCATCTCGTTCGATGCTCGGCTCCGCGCGTGCCCTGTCAACCAGCGCAGGGGTTGCTTGGCGGCGCAGCGCAGGTGTCGTGTCGTCCGTCAGCGCGACAGCAACGGTAACGCACAGCGTCGAGGTCGGCCGCGGCGCAGTGGAGCTTGCTCAGTTCGGGCGGCGCTGGTCGCTGCGTCGCGCGCCCACCAAGATCGGGAACGAACAGCGAACACGCGCCGTCAGCGTCGATGCCCCCCACCAACCGGAGGTGGCGCGGGGTATCTCCGCGGCGTCTCGCGCGCTTCCTCCACATCGACCGCTTCCGCATCGGGAGCGCTCGCCATCGTGGCACGCGCGGTATCGGCGGCCCTCCGAGACGCGGGCAGCGGGACCGGCGTACGAGTCGACAGCGGCCCCGACTCCCCTTCCCAGCCTGCATCGTCTCCCGCCGAAGCCAAGGCGATCGACGACGGCACGACGACAGCCGGCCGCGCCGTCGAATCGATCCAGCGCAGCGTGCAGGGTGGCTCATCGGAATCCGCGGTACGCGGCGAGAGCTCGGCGGGCACGATCCGCTGCAACAGCAGCACGAACGACACGAACAGCACCACGCTCCAGAGCACGGCCGACACGCCTACGCTGGCGATGCTCGCGCTCCCTGGCATCGCCACGACGGCCGGCGCGAGCAGCAGAGCGATGGACGGCATTCCGCGCGGCGTAGCGAGCAGGACGACCCAGCGGCTCGAAACCGCATCGCCTCGCAGGCGCAGCGCCGCAAGCGCCGCCGGTACGCGCCCTGCCGCGACCAGCACGGCCGCGACCGCCCCAAGCCCGAGCGCCGGCCACGGAGGCGCCGCCATCATTCCGGCCGTGACGAACACTGCGGCCCGCACCCACAGCGCCAGCACGCTCCGCTGCACCGTCCCGTCCGCAACCTGCACAGGCGACGGCGCCCATCCGATTCGCTGCGCGATCGAGTCGGCATTGGCGGCCGCCACGGAGAAAGCGAACACGGCGAGGAGGCCATCACCGTGCGCGAGCCGGGCCGATGCGAACACGATCAACAGCACCGCGAACGACAGCGAGAAAGCGTGGTCCGACGAGCGAACCGCGCGCAAGAAGGCGACCCAGGCCAGGCCGGCCACCAGTCCGATCGCCGCGCCGATCGATGCGGCCGACACGATGGAAACCAGTCGCCCCGCGAAATCCAGCCCGGGAGCAGTCACCGCGTCCAGTGCAAGGGCGACGACCACGACGGCAAACGCCGTGCCGAGCACGCTTTCATCTTCCAGCAATCCCTGCGTAGGCGTGTCCAGGCGCGCCTTGCCAATTGCCGGCACCGACACCGTGGCAGCGCCGGCACCCAACGCTGCTGCGACGACCAAGGCATGCGCAGGACCGAACGAAGGGTCGAGAAGCCCGGCCATCGCTGCGATCATCATCAACGGCACGACCAGACCGATGGACGCGCCGAAGGCGATGCCCGCGAGCAGCGCCCCCGGCGACGACGATCGCGTTGACGCCGACTGTTTGAGCTTCGTGCCGGTCTCGAAGATCGCGAGCACCAAGCCCACCGACGCCACCTGCGGCGCGAACGCCTCGACGTCCGATCGCGGCACCAGCCCGGACACCGGGCCCAGCAGCAGCCCGGCGATCATCAAGAAGATCAGGTCGGGCACACCTGTCCGTTGGAACATCACGTCGCCCAGCGCGCCGAGCAGCAGCACGGCGCCGACGGCGATCAGCGGCAGGGCAGTCGATGTCATCGACACATGCGAGGTGCGGGGCCTACGGGTTCATCGAGCCGGACAGCCTGAGCATCCGAACGGGTGTTCCGTGCCACACGGCTGCACCGCAATAGGCCGCCATGCCGCCCGAGACGCGCGCGTTGCTTTCATCCCGGTGCAGGCTGAACCCGATCGAAACCGGCTGGTCACCACATCGCCCGCCCGGCACCACCGGACCCGACAGCCGCCCCGTGTACAACGTGCCGTCCGTCTCCGGGATCGCCTCGATGCTCCCAGGACCTGTCACGGGCGTGTTCTCCGGCAGCACCCCAAACCCCTTGGACACCGACACGGTCACCTTCGTCGACGTCCCCTCGGCATCGATCGAAACCGACGCCTTGTCCCGAATGTCGAGGTCCAGCTCACCCGAAAGCGTGCTGGTCGACGGCGATGGCGTCTCGTCCTTGCCGCATGCCGCGACGACCACAAGCACCAGCAGCCATGGTAGCTTCTTCATCGCACCACCTGCCTGCGCGCGTTGATCTGCCGCGCGATGTCGAGCGCCTCCTGCGGCGTGCCGTCGATCAGGTGGAACACCCAAGTGAACGATTCGTCGGGTGGAGCGGTCAGGTCGATGAACTCGACATCCCCCTTGTCCCGATAGATTCGCGCGGCCACGTGCACCTGGCCCTGATCCTTGATGATGAACCGGCCCGGCACCGGACCGATGAGCCCGACCGGCAACGCGAAGTGGTAGTGGTCGAACACGAAGTCGCTACGCTTGAACGACCGCACCTCGTGGTCGTCCAGCGCGAGCGTCGTGAGAAACTCGTCATCCATCGGCGATGGGAACCCCACGGTGACCGTCTGTCGCGCCCCCGGGCCGAAGCGTAGCGTCACGCGATCATGCCCCGTGCCCAGGTTCTCCCAGGTCTGCTCCACTGTTCGCCCCTCCGCCGCGATCGACAACGCGATCGGCGGATCGATGATCGTCGCTTGCGGCTCAGGCGCCGCACCGTCGGTCACCGAGCCCGAGGCCGGATCGATGGTGACCGTGGCGAGACCTGTCGCGGCCTTCGCTTCGTTGATCACCTCTCGCGCGGTGCGCAGCGCCTCGGTCAAGTGCGCGATGCCATACTCGACCTCGCCACGAAACGGGTTGATCCCTGTCGCGTCGCTCACCTGCCCAAGGAACAGCAGCCTCCAGGCGTCCTGCAAAGCCGCGGACTCGTCGATGCCAGCCTTGGCCGCGATCGCTTCGGCAGCCATCAGCTCGCGGTGCGCCATCGCTCCGAGCGATCGCACATGGTTATCGCGCTCGTTCTGCGCCCAAAGCCCCTTGCCGCCCAGCCACTTGAGCACCCCGTCGGTCGTGCTCGGTTGCCAGGTGCCGTCCAGCAACACGGGCGTATCGGCCACCTTCACCCGGTCCTTCACCGCGTCCACATACTGGTCCACCGTGGCGATCGTGTAGCCCTGAGCCTCCAGGTCGGCGAGCCGCTGCTCGTACTGCGCCACCGCCTCCGCGTCGGTCTTGAACAGGTCCGGGAAGTACGGATTCATGTCGTGCGTCGCCAACAGCTCGCCGTCGTCCAGGAACGTCCAGGTCACCGACACGCTCGTCGATCCGTCCACGTAGGCCACGTCGCGGGATCCGACGATGAGGAAAACATCGCCGAAACGATAGAGCGGCTGCGTTTCGAACTCGCCGTGCTGATACAGCCACAGGTTCTTGGGCCACACCAGGGTCGTGTATCCGCGGCTCTTCATCGCCGCGGCGAGCGCAGGGCCTGCCTGGCCCTCCTGGCAAAACACCGCGTGCGACAACGGTATGTCGTGCTTTTCGAACGTGCGCCGCACCAGGTCCTGCGACCGCTCCCAGTCGTCCTGGGGATAGGCGATGTAGAGCTGGTCGCTGTAGTGGAAACTCACCACGTCGATGCGGCGCGCCTTGGCGAGCGTGCGCAATCGGTCGAGCAGCGCCGGGTGGCGGGCAGCGATGACGTCGAGCATGTACGCTTGCATCTCAACGTTCGTGGCCCAGCTCGGGTGCCTCTCGAAGATCGCCACGAGGGGCTCGAAGCTCTGCGAGATGATCTGGTCCTCGATCTGATCGGCATCGAGATCGAGCTCCGCCTTGGGTATGTTCCAGTAACCGTACATGCCGCCCGCAACGTACTGGATGTTGAAGTGGGGCATGGCGAGCGCGAACTTGTCCTGAGCCCGAGCCGACGCCCCCCAGGCGACCGAGACGAGGGCGAACGTGACCGCTGTGAAGGCTGCACGGCGCATAATCCATGCAGATGACCCGACGCTTCCGCGGTCGTCAAGCGGGAAGGAGCGCGCGACGGGGCGCAGGGGGGTCAGGGAGCGGAGCCGACGGCGAGCAAGAGCTTGGAGTTCTCCTGCTCGTCGAGGTCGCTTGCGAGGGCGTAGCCGACACCGCGCTTGTCGGTCACGGCCACGGAGTAGCCGCGAACGTAGCCGACATAGACCGGTGTGCCGGAAGTGCCGACCGTTTCAGGCCGAAGGCGTGGGCTGCCCGCCACACGGATGCGGTGCGGGTTGTACACGTACACGCTGACCCGCCGGCCATTGTCGAGCGTGTACTGAAGCATGGCGGCACGTTGGCCCCGGAATACCGGCACCATCCGCGCTCCGCCGAACCTGGCCTGCAGGTCGGTTGTGTGCGGTGTGGCAGCCGTGCGAACCGGCACGCCGATGAACCGATCGAAGCTCTCGACATCGATCGGGTTGGTGGTCTCGGGCGGCAACGGGTTGGCGTGCTGCTCGACCAGATCCTCGAGGAACGAATCGATCGACAACATGGCAGCCGCGGACGCTGCCGGCTGATCCGACGATTGCGCAGCGTCGGCGCGCACCGCGGTACCAGGCATGCGCGCCACGGACGCCCACACGAACGCAAACGCGGCCGCGGCAGCGAGTGGTCCCGCCACGCGCCAGGACAGAAGCCTCGGTGGACCTACCATCACATCGCCGTGAGCCTGCGCCTCGCGCACCTGCGTGATGGCCATGGCCGCTCGCATTCGCATTGATGTTGGAGTTTGCACCGCCTTGACGTGATTGCGGACGCTGGACCGGCACGCCCTGGCGAAGATCACCCGGCTCCGGCACTGTTCGCAACGCTCGATGTGAGCCTCGAACGCCACGAGCTGCGACGCTTCGAGCTCACCGTCGACGAACACGCTGAGGTACCGCGCCACATCGAGACAGGTTGGCTCGCTCATGCGCCCACCCCCTGCTTGCGCGCACGGTATTGCTCGAGGTCCACCGTGTTCTGCTCCGCTGCTCCTTCTTCCCGTTGATCGCTCACGATGCCCATCGCCACCGCTTGATCGTACAACACATCCTGCAACATCTTGCGGCCCCGATGGAGCCGCGACATCACCGTGCCGATCGGACACCCCATGATGTCCGCGATCTCCTTGTAGGAGAAGTCCTCGACATCCGAAAGCAATACCGCCAGCCGGAAGTCGTCGGGAAGACGTTCCAGCGCCGCTCCCACCTCGCGCTCGATGATCGGACGAAACGCCTGCGTCTCCGGGTCCACCATCTGACGCATCGTGGCCGTGCTCACCCAGCCGTCGTACAGCGGCTTGGCCTCCGGTCCCGCCAACACGTCTCGCTCCAGGCTGCGACGCCTGTAGCGGTTGATGAACGTGTTGGTCAGGATCTTGAACATCCATGCCTTCAGGTTCGTGCCTTCCTCGAACTGCTCCCGGCTGCGCATCGCCTTCACGAGCGCGTCCTGCACGAGGTCTTCGGCGTCGACCGCGTTGCGGGTCATCCGTACGGCGGTCGAATACAGGGCGTCGACGTGGGACAGGACCGCCGACTCGAAGGCATCGGGCTCGCGGGGTCGGCGCTTGGTCAGAGCGGTGAAGAAGGACATGAGAAGCTGCCTGGTTTGGCTGTGCAACCTGGGAGGCGTCGGGATTATTCCGCCGCCTTGTCTCCGGGCTGCTCCGAAGACGCGGGCGGCGGTGCCCCCTGCTCCCCACGTTCCCCTTTCACACGCGCCTCCAGCTCCTCTACGCGCTGCGCTAGCCTGCGAACCTCGTCCCGCAATTCATGCAGCGCCATGAACCCAGGCAGCACCGCCCGTACCCGCTCGTCGATGGCCTGTTGCCACTGATCGAGCGTGTGCCGCGAGGACGCCACCAGCTCCGACAGACTCATCCGAGCATCCTCCTGCCGCTTCTTCTCCTCCACCGCCTCCGGCTCCGCTGCCGCTACCCCGCTCTGTTCGGCCGCCGAGCGATCCGCTTCCGTTTCCGCCTCCAGCGGCTCAGGATGCGTCGACGGAATCAGCCGCCCAATGGGCCCGTCCCGCAGCGATGTCAGCAGCTTCTCTCCACGCTCCTGGATCAGCGTCCGAAGCGTACCCAATGGCACCGACCGCGGCTTCGTCTTCAGCTCCTCCGAAATCGCAAGAGCGAGCGTCACCTCGGTCTTGTCCTCCTTCGTCGTGTTGTCGATGATCTGGACGTCTTCGCCGCGACGCACCATCTCCGCGATTTGCAGCAGGGTCACGTAGCGGCTGTCCCGCGTGTCGTAGAGCTTGCGGTTCGAGTACCGCTTGATTACGCGGCGCGTGCCCTGGTTCTCCCCGGTGTTGTCCACGTTGACTCCTTCCTTCCCCGCTACCGCCGGTTCACCGTTCATCATGGTCGCGTTTACCGCGAAGCGTCAAGCCGCTCCATCATCGTGGCGCAAATGCCTCTCTTGCGATACGACCCGTGCCCATGATGCGCCCCGCGCTGGCCGCCATCAACGTCTCCGCCTCCTACCCCAAGACGTCCTCGCCCGCGCTCCGTGCAATCACCCTCTCCCTCGCTCCCGGCGAGATGCTCGCCACCCTCGGCCCCAATGGCGCCGGCAAGTCCACCCTCCTTCGCGTCTTGTCCGGTGTCCTGGCCCCTTCGCAGGGACGGGTTCTGCTCGACGGCCAGGACCTGACGAAAATGGACCGGCGAGAGGTCGCGCGCCGCATCGCCGTCGTGCCACAAAACGTGCAGGTTGGATTTGGGTTCACGGTTCGACAAGTCGTCATGATGGGCCGGTCTCCGCACCAGGGAGCGTTGCTTCTGCCCAGCCGACAGGACGAGCATCTTGTCCAGGACACACTCGAACGAACCGGGCTGCGCACACTGGCCGACCGGCCCGTCGACAGCCTGTCCGGCGGCGAGCAGAAGCGGGTTGCCATCGCCCGCGCGCTCGCCCAACAGCCGCGCATCCTGCTGCTCGACGAAGCCACCGCCCACCTCGACATCCGGCATGCGGTGACCCTTCACGCCCTGATTCGCCGCGAGATTCGCGAAAATCAACTGGCCTGCCTCGCCGTCATGCACGACCTCAACGAGGCCGCACAGAACGCGGACCGCGTGCTGCTTCTCGATCAGGGCTGCGTCAAGGCGCTCGGCCCCATCGAGCAGGTCATGACCTACCGGATCCTTCGCGAAACCTTCGGGGTCGACCTGTACGTCGGCGTCAACGAGGTCGACGGCACGCGCTACTTCGTGCCGATGCGTGAGGGGTGACCCTGCCGGAAGCGCGTCGACGATACGAGCAAGCCCACCATGATGGGCTAGCGGGCGCGTATCCATCGACAAGCTCCTCGGTTGTGGCGCTGTCGACGACCAACCGATGCCGACGGGGGAATGGGTCGGCTTGGGCGGATGCGTACCCCCGCCGCGGGCGTTCGGGCAAGGGCGGGGTGGCAGTCCGTCGTGCGGCGGGGGAGACGAACCCCTGACGCATCGAACGCACCCGGGATCGACCGCATTCTCGACCTCGGACCCCCGGACGATCTATAAGCGGACACCATCATGCGTCCGCTCAATGTAGCCGCTCTGGTTGTGACGCTGACCCTCGCAGTGCTGACCGTGCTCGGGTGCAGCCACGACAATCGCAGGCTCGACCTGCTCACCGTGCTCGACGTGACTCCGCGTTCGGTCGACCTGGGGGACCGCGTCGAGGTCATCGGCATCGACTTCCCCGAGGGGCGCCCCGCCACGCTCGAGTTCAACGGAGCTCTCTTCCGGCCCGGCGAGAAGCCCCAGCAGAACGTGAGCGTCAAGGTCGACGCCGTGGCGTCTTCGTCGTCGCGCATCGCGTTCGAGTTCAACGAAGGGCTGCGCGATCGATTCGCAGGTGTCGGCGACCGCGCCGCTCACACCACCTTCCGCGGCACCCTGACCGTGACCTTCCCCGGTATGCCCGGAAGCGAGCTCAAAGGCGCCGTCACCGGCGTCAAGGATGTCGTCCTCGACATCCAGCCACCGTCTACCCGTCGCGCCGTCCTCGAAGCAAAGGAAAAGCAGGGGCAGGAGGTCCTCGACTTCCTCGGCATCCAGATCGCCGACAGCTCGCCGTCGCTCGGCGGTCTGCTCGTCGCCGACGTCGAGCCGGGCAAGCCTGCTGCCGCAGCGGGCCTCGCCAAGGGCGATGTGCTCCAATCCTTCGGCGGCGTTCAGGTCGCCTCCCGCGCAGACCTGATCCCGTCGTCGTCTTCACAAGACGTCGAGCTCGGCATCCGCCGCGGCGCGGGCGAGGTCTTCCCTCGACCCACCGTCAGCATGGCGGGCTTCCATAAGAGCGTCACCACCGACCTGCTCGGCGCCGCCATCCTCCTGTTGGTCGCTCTCCTTATCATCGGCATCTTCATGGCCCCCACCGCCGGCATCATCACGTGGGTCGAGCGTCGCGTTTCCGGGAGAATGCAGTCGCGCATCGGTCCCAACCGAACCGGGCCTCAGGGCTTTCTCCAGTGGCTCGCCGACGGCATCAAGTCCATCCTGAAGGAAGACATCATCCCCACCCAGGCCGACAAACCCCTCTTCCGCCTCGCACCGTACCTCGTGTTCGTCGGCGTCAGCGCCACGTTCGTCGTCATGCCCTTCGGCGAATACCTCATCGCAGCCGACCTCGACATCGGCATCCTGTACGTGGTCGCCGTCACCTCCCTGGTCACGATCGGCCTGATGACTGGCGGGTGGGCGTCGAACAACAAGTGGTCGCTGCTGGGCGGCATCCGTTCCGCTGCGCAGATCATCAGCTACGAGATCCCGGGCGCCGTGGCGATCGTGTGCATCGTGATGATGACGGGCTCGCTGCGGATGCAAGAGATCGTCCGGGCGCAGGGCGGTGCGCCGTGGGACTGGTACATGTTCCGCAACCCGGTCACCTTCGCCTTGTTCTTCCTATACTTCACCACCGCGCTGGCGGAAGGCAACCGCGCACCCTTCGACCTTCCCGAGGCAGAGAGCGAGCTGGTCGCCGGCTACTCCACCGAGTACTCGGGCATGCGCTACGTGTTCTTCTTCTTCGCCGAGTGGTCGAACGTGTTCGTGATGAGCGGCATCGTGTCCGCGCTCTTCCTCGGTGGTTGGCAGGTGCCGGGCATCGACCCGAGCCAGCAGGCTGCCTCGTTCTGGCTTCAGGCGCTCGGCGCCTTCGTCTTCCTTGCCAAGTCGTGGGTGCTCATCTTCGTGGTCATCTGGATCCGGTGGACCTTGCCGCGCATCCGCATCGACCAGCTCATGAACCTGTGCTGGAAGTGGCTCGTCCCGATGTCGTTCGCCGCCTTCGTGCTCACCGCCTTGTGGCTGCTTTGGGACCCGCAAGGCGTGGTTCGCCTCGCCATCTCGGGCGCCACCTTCGCCCTGTTCGTCGTGCTCATGTTCCACTTCGCACGCCGGGTCGCGTTCAACATGCGCAGCATGCAGGCCCAGGTTCACCTCAATCCGTTCATCTGATCGCAACGCCGCCAGCGCCCCGATCTCTCGTCTCGGACGACCGCTTCCTCGGTCGATCGTCCAGCGCGATCAGCGTCCGCCCTTGGTGATCCGATACCGGCGCCAGCCCCACGGCACGTGGCGTACCATGAGGCGTTCTCCCGACGCTCGTCGTTCCGTCGAACGGGTCAGCAAGCATCGGAGTCGACACCGAAACGTGGACCGCAGGGACCGCGAGGATCGACCCGCCGCTCTGGTTGGGCCTCGAGCTGGAGCCCGAGAGCCCCTGGAACCGTTTCCTCGGAAGGCCTGACGTGTCCGTGGGGCACTCGGGATACGACAAGAAGCTGCCGGTCCACGCGCAAGACCCCCAGCGGGCGTCGATGCTGCTGTCTGCCGCCGACGACAGCGGGCGCAGGATGCTCGACGATATGCTCGATACCTTTCGGGGGTAGGCGTTTCCATGTCGCGGTGCGCGATCTTGACGGCTTCCCGCCGGCGCCCACCTCGCATCGCCGGTGGACGCAACCACCACGGCTGCTTTGGATGGCGGAATACCCATGACGAATGAAGAGCGCGGACACCGGACGGATGGCCTCCTATGGACAAGTCGCGCATCCCGTTCGCCCCCCTCCCGGCGGTCGGTTGGAGGCAGCCCGTCGTGGGACGGCCGGGCCGCCGTTCGAGCACCGCAGCAGGCCGGCTCAGCAGAAATCCTTTGCCTTTTAGCAGGAGCGGTGGGAAGGGCCATTCGCCTTGAGCGCCTCCAACATCGAAGTCGTGGGATATGCAGCGGCCGTGCTGACCACCGTGAGCTTCGTGCCCCAGGTCGTGAAGGTCTTTCGCGAACGCCAGGCCGCAGGGATCTCCGCCGTGATGTACGCCCTGTTCACCGCGGGAGTGGCCCTGTGGCTGCTCTATGGGCTGCTGATTCACAGCCTCCCAGTGACCCTCGCCAACGGCGTCGCACTGGGGCTGGCCGCCACCGTGCTCACCATGAAGCTCCGGCTGGGTTGACCGGCCCTGACACGTCACCATCCTCGCGATGTTGTCCGCTCGGTGCCGCATCTTGGGCATCGACGACGCCCCCTTCCCTGCCCGCCATCAGGCGGGTTCCCTGCATGCGCGTGTGCTGGTCGTGGGGGTGTTCATGCGTGGACACGAGCGCGTGGACGGCGTGGTGTCCACGCGGGTAGTTCGGGACGGTTGCGGCGCCACCCGCGCGAATTGCCCGCATGGCGACCACGGGCCGGCTGGCAGGCCAGGCGCAGGTCGTGTTGCTCGACGGAATCGCCTTCGGCGGCTTCCGTGTCGTGGATCTTCCCGCGCTGAGCGAGGCTGTCGGGAGGCCCATCGTGGCGGTAATGCACCGGCATCCGAGTCTGCAAGCCTGCCGTTGGACAGCCAGGAGCTGGCCGTGGACAGCCAGGAGCTGGCCGTGGACAGCCAGGAGCTGGCTGTCAGAACTGGTGGATGCCGAGTCGGGGTGCGCAACGCGGGATGCTCGTCTCTGCCGCCGTGGCACGTTCTCCGGAGTGTGTGGCCGCCAGGAGCTGGCTGTCAGAACTGGTGGATGCCGAAGGGGGTGCTCGATGCAGGATGCTTGGCGGGGCGATGCTCGTCGCTGCTGCTGCGCCAGTTTCGGTGGGCGTGGACCTTGGTCCACGACTTCGTCAAGGTCAACCAAAGGGCAGGCAGCAGGCAACGCGTCACTATGTGCCCCACGAGCCGGCGCGTCATGAACTTGCAGGGCGCTGGTCCTGCGCCTTCCGAGCCGCACTCCAAGCATTTTCGTGGCGCGGCCCCGATCCGCGCGCGCGCGCCGCTCGCCCATCACGCCAACGTCATCATCGGGTCCGTCGTCAGGCGCGGGAGGATCTATGCAGTCCCGGTCGCTCGGCGGAGCACGCTCACTCGCCGGTGACGTCCTACGCAATGGTGTCCGGCTGGCCCAGCGCGTTGGGGCCAATCGGCAAGACCAGACGGCCCCAAGATTCGCTCGATCACGTCGTGCTTGCGACCGACCGCCACGGGCTCCAAGCGCGCATGGCACCTGGGGCAGTCCAGGAAGTCATGTTGAAAGCAGTGTCGCAGCAGCTCCGCGCACGGCACGTGCGACATGCTCGTCCGCCAGGACGGCTTGATCGAGCCTTGCGCAACAGGTTTGGACGACGGGCGCAGCAACGATGTGTCTGCGGAGGGCTTGCGCGGCTCGTCGAGATCGCCGGTGCGCCTGCCCTGGCGCGCTGGCTCCGGCCCGAGACCGACGCTGATGCGAGTCGACGAGCCCGCGTCCGCTGGGGCATCGCGGTCAAGCGTCGCGCTCGGTCCTCCCTTAGCCGCCGTCCCGCGCATCGCGGTCCGCCGATTCCGCGGCCGGCACCGGTATCTTCCGAGTGCGACCCATGCGCGACTGGACGGCACGAACAGAAAGAGTCGTCCCGCGTGCAGCCCCGTTACCCCTCGGCATCGCAGGCTTTGGCTCTCAGGTCGACGGTGCGATGCTCGGCGGCGTATCCGCTAGAGACCCGGAGAGAGAGGTTCGCAAACCGCTCCCATGCTTGCCATTCTTTCTGCCCGACCATCCCGGTCGGACCGTTGTTCGACAGCGCACCCCGGCGGGCAAAGGCCGAGGCTTTCGCTTGTTCCGGCCAGGATTCGCGGAGGGTTGCGCGTTGCGCCCGGTGGTGCGCTGCTCTCCGCGGGCGCGGATGGAGAACACGTCGGGCGCGTTTCTGGGCCTTCTTGCGCCCGAGCCGGCTCTCGGGACCGGAGATCGGGGAGAGGACGGTGGCCTGGTTTCCAACGGCGGGCGGGCAGCTCCGCCTGGTTTGCAGCCAAGCCGTCTCGCTGAACGGCTATGCCACGCGAGGCGCCGCCCCGTCTGCGGTCGCCAGAAGCCGTCGTGCCGACACGGGCTTGTTCACGAGGCCGGTCTTGCCGTCGAGCGTGTAACCGGCGTTCCGAAGCGCGATCAGCACGTCGCTCAAGTGGAGGTGGTCCACGCGCTGGTGCCGGCGGATCGCCTCGCGCACCGCAGCCGCGTACACGTAACTCGGGTTGCGTGACCGCTCCTCATCGAGCATGGTCAACGCCGCATCGAGCAGGTTCGCGGCTTCGGCCTGCACGGGCGCCTTGGCGTCCAGTACCTCCCCCGTGCCGGGCTTGCGCACCGTCATGATGAGGTCGACCGTGACCACGCCCTCGGATCCCGAGTTGAGGCCCTTCACCGACCGCTGCCCCTTGTCGAGGATCGCGATGTGCACGGGCACGGCGTCGAACCCAGCATCACGCAGAGCGCGCTGCACGAGCCCCCAGATCGCGCCGTTGCTGTTCCCGAACACGACCGACATGAAGCGTGCGGGCTTCAGCACGCGGAACGCCTCGCGGAACGCGCCGCGGAGCAGGGCTTCGTAGCGCTCGGCCGCGCCGTCCTTCTTCTTCCCTGTCGTGTGCATGACGGCTTCTCGCTCGTACGCCGTCGTCGAGCCGAGCCATGCCTCCTGAAACAGGTTCATATCGCTGTAGAAAATGTTGCTGCCGAACGGCGGGTCGGTGAACACGTAGTCGATCGAGGCGTCGGCGATGTGGCTCAATGCGTCCGCCGAGGCCACGTCGTACTGGACGTTGCGTGCCACGTCGTGAGCGAACAGCGGCATCGCGCGGAAGATCTCCTCGTCCGCGCGGATCGCCGCCTCTACCTTGCGCAGGAACAGGTCAAAGACGTTCCACTCGTAGTAGACGGGCGCGATGTAGTAGGTCTGGTTCTGCGCGTTCAACGGCCGCTTCGGCCCCCACTGGTACCGGCGCGAGGCACGCGGGAGGATCGCGGTGAAGACGAAGCGCAGTTTCGTCCGGAGCCGGTCATCGACCACGCCGTCGATCGCGTTCAACAACTCCAGCAACGCGATGGCGTTGCGAGGAGAGAAGAACAGCTTCGTCTCGCCGAGGCCGTGCTTGGCGAGGGCCGATCGACGGTACATCTCGCGGTGTTCGTCGATAGGGAGGCTCGGGACGTAGGCCTGCCGTGGATCCCTCGCTGCGCGTTCGAGCGCAGCGATGTCGCGGTCTTGCGGTTCTTGCTCGACCAGCTTCCCGTCGGGGCCGTGGACGATCACCTGCACGGGCACGTCCTCGCCGCGCGGCCAGGAGCGACGCACGAACTCCTCGTTGCATGAGGGACAGGCGTCGGGCTGCGCCGTGCCTCCCTTGCGGAGGTGCTTGAAGTACACCATCGGCTGCGAGCAGGCGGGGCAAATGTACGTGAACGACCATACCACACGGGCCATCTCGACAGGCTTCCCGTCGGAGGCACGCCTCGATGTGTAGAGGTCTCCCAGCGCTCCACGCGCTTGGCGCACAACTTCCTTGGCGGTGACGCGCAGGTCAGTGGCGTTCACCTCGGTGAGGTACCCGCACGCGATGTGCTGGCCTAACACAGAGATGTCCACGAGGTGGGCCCGACGACCGTTCATGGCAGCCGCGATGCCCGTCATCCCGGAGCCAGCGAAGAGATCGAGCACGACTTCTCCCGGCCGGGTGAACTGCTGGACGAAGGGCGCTATCGCGGCGACTGGCACCTTCGTCAGGTAAGCGTGGCAGTTGTAGACCGGGTCGGTCCGCGGGGTCCGGATGACGTCTGGGATCCTGATGACCTCTTGCTCAATCACTATCACCTCCGGCGACCGGATGCAGATGCGTGACTTATCGTCTGTAGACCCGGAGTCGTCAAGGGCCTACCCTCGGCGCCGACGTTGGCGAGAGGAAATCGACCCTTGGCGCATCTCGAACCGAAGGAAGTCCTCGCCCGCAACCTCCGGCGCATTCGGACCTCAACGGGCCTCTCCCAGGAGGCGCTCGCTGCCCGCGCCGGGCTCCATCGGACGTACGTCAGCTCTGTCGAGCGCGGACAGAGGAACGTCTCCGTCGAGAACATCTTCGCCATCGCCCGCGCCCTGGGCTGCGAGCCGCAGGCGCTCATCGACGCCGACGCGGCCGAGAAGGAGTAGGCAGTGGGCTTCAAGGCCGACACCAGCTTCCTTCGCTTCCTGACCATGGGGGCTGTCGGCGTCCGGGCGACGATCACGCATCTTCGCCGGGAGGGGTTCGAGGCCATCGAGCTCGAGCGGTACTGCGCGTCGAACAAGATCTGGGCGACGAAGGTGAAGCGGCTCCGCTTACCCGACATCCTGTGCGCTCGCACCGGGCTGCGGGTCGAAGTGCGCGCGAAGTCCGACCTGAGAGTCCGCATGAGCGACGCGCCGTCGAATCCAGATCGCCGGTGGGACGTGGGCCTCCGCGACGACGACGTGGTTGCGTTCGTGGCATGTGATGGCGGAGGCGGGCCTACGGCCGTCTGCGGGCCACCGGTGTTCTTCCTCGTCCGTGACCTGCGTGCCACGGTGGGCGCGACCAAGCTGGGTCCGCCGAAGTCGGCCTCGGAGGGCGCGGAGCGCGATCGCGAGTGGAAGTGCATCGTGCCGTCCCAGGACGGCGAGGTCATCGAGGTCACGAAGGACCACATCGTTGCACAGATGGCGGGAGGTCGCCGGCAGACGTATCGACTCGTTGGCAAGGCCCCGTACGTCGGTGCCGGCGATGCGTTCCGCGGAGGCGCGTCGATCATCGCCGGCGTGATACCACGACTCGCCCCGTTCCACGCTGCGAAGAGGAGGACGTGGGATCCGGTGCCCTCGCTCGGAGCGCCAGACGCCGTTGATCGTTACGCCGCCGCCAAGGCGATACCGCATCGGGATCTCGGTGTGAAGGGGCGGAAGGCGCTGTTGGCTGCAATGAAGAGTGAGACCGACGATCGAGTAGCGCTTGAGATAGCGGCTTCCGCCTCGCGGGTCGGTGCCGATGTCGGCGTGGAGCACATCGTCTCCGTGGTCACGAGCCACCCCCGGGGCGACCTCCGCATGGAGGCCGTGCTCATCCTGTCGGAGCTCGGGACGGCGACCGCTGCGCGCGAGCTGAAGCGGATTGCGATGTCTCCTCAACTCGTCGGCAACGAGTTGCGCCAGGCCGCCACGTGGGGCCTCGGCAAGGCAGGCTGCCGCGCGTACGCCGAACTCGTGGGTCTGCTCGGCGACCAGGACGACGCGGTCGCGCTGCACGCCATCGCTGCCTTCGGCACAGACGCGCCGGTGGAGGTTATCACGTTGCTCGTGGATCTCCTGCGCGGCGAGGATCCGCGGGCGCGCGCCGCAGCCTCTGAGGCGATCCGTCTTGTCGGGGGTGATCTCGTTATCCGTGCGCTTGTGGACGCCGCCCGTGTTGCGGATGGTCGGCGGGCGTGGATCCTGGCGACGCTCGGGAGGCTCGACGCCGCCAGCGTGCGGGCCGACCTCGCGGGCAACCCGCTGCTTGCGGAAGTGGAGCCGATACTGACACTCGGGTCGACGGAAAACTGGCTAGCAGCCCCCCAGACGGCCGCGGACCTGCGCTTCCTGCTGCTTCAGGACCTTGCGTAGCGCGTAGAAACCGCATCGCCATCTGCCTTCGAGCGGCCACGTCACGAACCTCCACGGCCCCCTTCCCGCCGTCTGCGAGCTTTCTTTCCAAGCGTTTTCGTGCTCCACCCCGCTCCGCGCGCACACTTTGGCGCCGCGCCACGCGCCGACGCGCGCACGCCGCTGCCCCATCCCGCCGGCGTCATCATCGTGTCAGCCGTCAGGCGCGGGAGGATCCACGCAGTCCGAGTCGGCCGGCGCAGCGCGCTCGACGGGCGTTTCGTTGCGCGGCAACGGCGACGCTGGCCATGCCGGGCGGCGTTCATGACCTGGCCGCGGCTTGCTCCGGCGGCTTCTACCGTCGCGCGCCGAAGCGATACGACCGAAAGAAGCTCGAAACAATCTTCGATCACAGGCCGAATGGGTCCGCGACCCGGTTCGATTCAGGACGCTCCACCATGACCGCCCCCGTTTCCAACTCGAAGACCCATCCAAGACCCTGGTCCGCCGCTGCCGACGATGATGATGATGATGATGATGATGATGATGATGATGAGACGCCCTGCGCCCCCTCAATGCGCAGCATTTCGAGGAGAAGGTTCCGCATCCGACCCCCATTGCGCCCACGCAGGTGGACTTGAACCTGTATGCATTGTATTCGTATGTGCATGGGCGGGCGACTGTGGCGGTGGATTCGGTGGGTTCCGGAGATGCATTGGAGAAGGTGACGGATAAAGCGATTGCTCAGGGACACCAGTATCTCGAGCAACAAGGCACAGTCCCACACGAGCCCACCGAAGCTGAGGTGCTGATGATGAACGGACTATCGTACCGCATCGACACCTACGGCACGAGCGCGGGTACACCGATCGTGGACCCCGTTCTCCCGGTGGCCGACCAGCGCCAGATCCGCCCAGACACACCAGACACCGGCCCTTGGGCTACGAATCTGACCATCGTGGGGGCAGGCGCGACCAACGCCGGTGCTGCCGGATACCTGCTGGCGAGCATGGCAGCAGAGGAGGGACTGGCTTCCCTGGGCAGCAACTACCAGCTCGACCCGAACCTGACTCAGCTCGGCATGGCCATAGCGGGAGGCAGCTACCAGGCCGCGCAGGCTGTCGGACTCGGCTATCTGGGGAGGGCTAGCGTTCCCCGGTCATCCGACTACGAGGACGTGCAAGGATGATGGGAACACCTGTCGGCGGAATCGGGCAGCGTGTGGCAACTCAGACCTCTTGAGCGGGGCCAGATCTTGGATAAGGCCATGGGGAACAATCTCGGCGGCAACTTCCCGGTCGTCGACAGGTTCGAGAACGGTGTGGTCACGAGCATAAAGAGCATTGACTTGGGAGCAAAGAGCTACCGGTCACCAGGGGCTGTTCTGCAAGCGCTGATCGGTTGTGTAGATCAGGTAGCGAACTTCCAGGGGGGACGCTGGGGTGAAGTAAGCATCAAGGCATCGGACATCGCGGAGCGACGCCTGGACGTGGTCGTGCCGAGCGTCGGTAGCCGGACGCAGGAGGAGGAGATGTTCCAAGCCGTCCAGTACGCGCAGTCGAGAGGTGTCCACATCAACCTGTTCACGGTGCACTAGTGAAAGCTGCCGTTGTCTACGCCCGAGCGGGGAAGCTGTATTTCCGGTCTCAATCACGGACCAGGGCAGGCGTATGGGTCGAGCAGGGGGACTGCGTCGTGCTTCCAGCAGGCGCACCTGTTGCACAAATCGGGCAGGCGTTGCTTCGAGCTGTCGCAGCGTCCAAGGAAGGGATACCTCATCCCAGTTCGTTCTCGGAGCATGGCAACCCGATGCTGCGAGTGGCAGGGATCAAGAGCTACGCCGTCTTCGCGCGCAACGCCACGTCGCTCAGCATCGGAGTGCAGGACGCCATCCGACTCATCCCAACGAAGAATGGGGGCCCGCGCAAGGGATTCGTTGACATCCCGGAAAGAGCAGTGTCCTTGACGCTGGACGCGACTCCCGAGGTCATCGGAAACATGGTGATGCTCGCGCTGGCGCAAAGCGAGTGACATGCGCTCTCCCAGCGCACGGCACGGTACGGCAGCAAGGGCTTCCTGGCGCGTAGGCAACGCGTCACGATGTGCCCCACGAGCCGGCGCGTCACGAACTTGCAGAGCGCCGGTCCTGCTCCTTCCGAGCCGCACTCCAAGCATTTTCGTGGCGCGGCCCGGTTCCGCGCGCGCGCCGCTCGCCCATCACGCCAACGTCATCATCGGGTCCGTCGTCAGGCGCGGGAGGATCTATGCAGTCCCGGTCGCTCGGCGGAACACGCTCACTCGCCGGTGACGTCCTACGCAATGGTGTCCGGCTGGCCCAGCGCGCTGGGGCGGATCGGCAAGCGCCAGACGCCGCAAGACTTGCTCGTTCACGTCGTGCTGGCGAAGGACCGCCACGGACTGCAAGCGAGCATGGCATATCGGGCACGCAAACACGTCTTCTTGGAAGCGATGCCTGAGCAACGCCGCCTTCGTCAGGCTCAGCGACGGCGGGCACGACGTGCTTGCGCCACGGCGCACCCGGAGCCAGCACGCGTTGGCGGTCGCTTGTCGCGCGACTTGGCAGGCGATCGAGCATGATAGCAGGCCGTCTTGCAGCGGTGCCATCGCGACGGTGCTCGCATCGCGGGGCCGGCGACAGGCGGCGGGTGCCGCGTAGCAAGCCTGCCGTTGGACAGCCAGGAGCTGGCTGTCAGAACTGGTAGATGCCCAATGGGGCTGCTCGGTGCAGGATGCTCGTCGCTGCCGCCGTGGCACGTTCCGTGGACGTGAACGTTGACTGCAACGGCGACGTGGACTGCGACGACCCACTTTGACGAGCGCGCGCTTGGTGCCCAACGGCTGAGCAGCGCTGGCCGATAGGGTGGCATGCTGAGCTTCCAACGCCTTGACGCGTATCCACGCGCAATCGAGTTGCTCGCCCGCGTTTGCCACCTCGTCGGGCCATGGTGATTGCGCCGACCAACTCTCTCCCGCCGCGCAATCTGACGAAGATGATCGGACCGTCCACGATGGGGCGTCCCTGTCCACGTCGCCGTCGCCGTCAAGGCCCACGACTACGTCAAGGTCACCCAACACGACCACGATGCTGCGCGAGCGCGTAGGCAGTGGCCGCGACGTGCTGGACGTCCTGCGGCGTGGGCGGTGCAGGGAAGTGGAAACGTGGCCTGCTCGTGCTCGGATCCAGAGTGAAGACGCGGTCTACCCAGGCTGCATGCAGATGGCAGTGGCTGTTGAGAGAACCACCGAATCTCTGCTGGAGGGAAAGCGCCCCCGTCTTCGATCCCCGTGGCCCGTGCGCGCTCGATGTAGAAGCGCTCGACGACGCGAGCGAATGGCTTGACGACGGCACCCAAGAGCCTGGCATCAGCGGCCAACAAGCGACGCACAGCAAACGGCACCGGCAGCACCCGGTGCCTCACCGGGCAGTCCGGCAGGACTTTTCGGACGATGCGCAGCGCCGTGGCGGCCATGCGCCGTCCGCCGCACGACGGACATACCCCGCGCCCTTTGCACGAGTGTGCGACCAGCATGTCCTTGCTGCACCGTGCGCATCGAAGCCTCGTCAGGCTCCCTCGCAAAAGGCCGCAACGAAGAGATCGTCGCAGCTCCAGTTCCACGTAGCGTGGCAGCGGTCGCTTGTAGCTGTCGCGCGCGTAGCGCAGGAACGACTCGGGTTGGCGCTGACCACCTGGTGCAACGCCGTCTTCTCAGGATCCGTACGCGCATACCTCGGCCATGTCCAGGCGCTGTTCGGGCACGAAGCTGGGAAGCGCGCAGCGCACGAGGCCATGGCCCCCCCACAGCGAGCGCCGTGTTGCCGTGGACGTGCTTCCAATCAAGGGGTCGGCACAGCTCGTCAGCCGGCGGGTCGACACCCTCTTTTCGTCAGGGCGCCGAGCAACATTCTGAGCCCAACGCGAGCGAGCCCCATGGCAGACACCGAGACGGCCGCATCGCTGACGGCCGCTGTCGTCTCGACGCGATCCCCGCCCCGACGCGCATCGCACCCGACAACCGTGGCAGAAGCCGCACGATCTTCCGCGGCCCCTGCAGCTTCTGTGGTTCCTGTTCTGGGGGGTGGGTGGCTCGTCAGCCCACTTCCGCCGCCGGAGCCGGATCCGCGAGCTCCGCCTTCTCGGCCTCTTCGCCCGTATCGACGACCATCTGCAGCCGCTTGTAGGGCGGCAGCCCCATGCCGGCCGGAATGAGCCGTCCCATGATGACGTTCTCCTTCCGCTCGCGCAGGTCGTCCGCCTTGCCGCAGATCGCTGCTTCCGTCAGCACCTTGGTGGTCTCCTGGAACGATGCGCTGATGAACGAGTCGGTCGACAGCGACGCCTTCGTGATGCCCAGCAGAAGCGGCTCCGCCACCGCGGGACGCAGCCCCCGCCCCAGCATGCGCTCGTTCTCCGCCGTGAACAGGTGCTTCTCCAGGTGCTCGTCCACTAGGAAGTTGGTGTCACCCACCTCCTTGATCCGCACGCGGCGCAGCATCTGGCGCACGATGATCTCGATGTGCTTGTCGTTGATCCTTCCGCCTTGCAGGCGGTAAGCTTGCTGGATCTCGTTGACCAGCCAGGCCGCCAGATCTATCTCGCCCTTGACCCGCAGGATGGGGTCCGGGTTCGCAGGCCCGTCCATCAGAGGGTCGCCCGCACGCACGCGATCGCCAGGCTGCACCTGCAGGTGCTTGCCCTTGGGGAGGTAATCCGTTTCAGCGGTGTGCCGGAACGTCTACCCCGTCGCGCCTCGGTGGTGTGCCTGGTGGTGTGCGTGGGCTGCGCTACGATGACGGCAGGAGGTGCCGCCATGACGTCGCGCGAGGTGCTGCTGCACGAGATCGAAAACCTATCGGAAGAGGACGCCGAGATCCTCGTGGCGCTCGCTCGCAGGCTTCGCGCCAAGGCGCTCCCGATGCAGGACGTCCGGCCTGAGCCATCCGCAGCGGCCGACCGGCCCAACACGGCGCCGATGGCCGGCACGATCACCGTGCTCGGTGACCTCGTCGCACCCGTTGGGGAGGCGTGGGAGGTTGACACGTGATCGTGTTCGACACGCATGCGTGGGTCTGGTTCGCCGCCGACAATCGTTTGCTATCGGACGCAGCGATCGACGCCATCCAGGATGCGGATCGGATTGGTGTGTCGGCCATCTCGGTGTGGGAGGTCGGCATGCTGTGCGCCAAGGGGCGGCTGCAAGTCGCGCCGGACGTGCGCCAGGGGGTCGACGCGGCGCTGGCGCTCGACAGGGTGGAGCTGTTGCCGCTGTCGCCCGAGGTCGCTGTGCTCTCCACCAAGTTGGCGTTGCACGGGGATCCTGCCGACCGGATCATCGTCGCGACAGCACAGGTGGCTGGCGCGCAGCTCGTGACGAAGGACGAGCGGATCCAGCAGAGCGGGCTCGTGCCGTCAATCTGGTGAGGTCACCGCGGGAATCTCGTGCGAAGCCTCGCCTGCAGCGTTTCCGCTTCCAGCAGATCGGCGGTTGCAGCTTCCACTTCCTCTATTCGGCGCTTGGTCTCGTCCCGCCCGCGCTCGTCTGCGGACTGCCCCACGAGCCGCCGCATCACGCACCTGCAGGGCGCCGCTCCTGCGCCGTCCGAGCCACAATCCCTGCCGTTGGACAGCCAGGAGCTGGCCGTGGACAGCCAGGAGCTGGCCGTGGACAGCCAGGAGCTGGCCGTGGACAGCCAGGAGCTGGCCGTCAGAACTGGTGGATGCCGAATGGGGGTGCTCGGTGCAGGATGCTCGTCGCTGCCGCCGTGGCGCCTTCCCTGGAATGTGTGGCCGCCAGGAGCTGGCTGTCAGAACTGGTGGATGCCGAATGGGGGTGCTCGATGCAGGATGCTTGGTGGAAGGGAGCACCACGGGAGTCGATTAGGTTTTCGCTCCACGGTCCGCGTGCGGCCCCATGAATCTCGACGATCCGCTGGAGCGAAATCGGACGAAGCCGCGCCCACGAATCGAATCCGTGGTTCTTCGGGTTCACGTCCAGGTCGTGAACGTCGAGCAGCAACGTGCGGACCGCCTTTCTCGATCACATCGCCGATGAGCTCTGGCGCGGAGAGCCCGGCGGCCGACTGGCATGTCGTCATTGACCTGCTCGACGGCCACGGGCGCTGCAGTTTGTGTTGTGCTTGATTCACCTGCTCCGCTAACACGGTCGGACCAGGGTTCGCTCGAGCTCGAAATGCTCTGCCACCTTGGCGAGGGCGTCCAGGCGGTAGCCGCCATCAGGCATCTCGTTCTTGGGAGAGATCTCGAAGAACCGGACGGCGCTGGTTGCCGCACCTGGTCGTAACCCCGCCGAGGCCGCTTCTGGCTGGCGAGCTACGACGATATCAACCGATGCGTCGCCATGCCCGGCTCTCTCGCGGTGTCGCCGGGTGCGGATTCGACGCACGTCAGAGCGCGAGGTATGACGGGGCTATTCAAGCGCGAGCCCCTTGCCGCTGCGCGAGCCTTTCGAATTCCCGGCAGGGCGGACACCGGCTCTGGGCCGCGCGCATACGCGACCAGCGTCCGCGCTCCAAACCCGCTCTGCAGCCAAAAGGGACGGCCGGATCGCTACTTCTTTCTTGCGGTGGCCGGCGCCGGAGAGAACGATGCCTCCTCGATCATGACTTGGTACGAGTAGCCGGATCCAAAGTCCTTGTTCGTGGCTACCCTGCCTTTGGCTATCACCACGTCTCCGACCTTCGGCGTCTCCGTGGTGGTCAACAGGATGTCGTTCGTCTTGTCCGCCTCGGAGCCCGATCCGTCGCGCACATGAACCCAGTTTCGGTCCAGGATGCCGGTATTGACCTTGACCACGACGGCCTGGATGGTGACGGACTTGCCATTGAGCTTCTCGCTCTGCGTGATGACCTCGGCCACGGTGAAGGCATTGGGCCCGGTGGCCTTGTGGACCGCGACATCGGTCGGGATGGGGGGCGGAGCGGAGGCGGACCCTGCGGCCGTGGCGATCACCAGCGCCGCGGGCGCGCCGCGAAGCGTCCCAAAGAAGATCTCTTCAAAGGTGCGATTGAGCGTGGGGCTGTGGAAATTCGACATCTTCATGGCGTTCTCCACGGCCACCTGGCTTCCGGCAGCGACCTGCGCCTTGGGCACGGCGGCCCAAACCTTCCCGGTCGCGGTCTCGACGCTGAGGTAGGTGTAGTTGTTGACGTCGATTGTCTCCGCGACCTTGCCCTCGATGACCGCCGCTGCGACGCGTGCGACGGACGCGGCAGGAGCCGTGGCGTGGTCGGCGACGACAGGCACGGACGCCGCGGGGTTCGGAGCCGCTTTCGGGGACTCCTTGCACGACAGGGGCGCGACGGCGCAAAGCGTCGCGAGTACGAACATCGAATGGGAAAGTCGCATGCTTCCTCCGGGCATCGCTGTCTGTCGAGACACATGCAGACGCGGCATGGGCGGTCGGCCTCGTGGAACCGACCCGCGCCGAGGCGATGCCTAGCACACAACGCCGGTCGCAGCGATAACAACATGCGACGGTCAGCGGAGTGGCTGTCGAAGGAAGCGGGGCGCCGTTTCATCCGCTCGTCGGAAATTCGCCAGGGAACGTTCTGGCGGACCGTCGGCCTCCCTCCCCAGGCGCTGTCGTCCCCTGTGGACTATCGCTCCGAATGCAGATAGGATGCATATCCACGCTGCGGTTCCGGCTGCGTCCCGCAACCCTTCCAAATCCTCACCCAGCCTTGAAATGGACGGTGAGCCGCAGCTTCGCGCTGGAGCAAGTCATGATTGGTCGCCCCTCGTCCACGGGTCCGTTTGCAAGCCGCGTCGCGAACCCGCTGATTGTCGTCTTGTGCGCGGCGCTGTCTGCTTGCTTGAGCACGCGCGACGAGGCCCAGCAGGTGCCCCAGGGAGACGGGGCCTGCGCCATCAAGTGCCACGGCGACGGCAAGACGGCCGCTCCGCCGGTGGATCTCGACGGCAACTCGGACGACCATGCGCGAGGCGTGGGAGCGCATCGCAGGCATCTGGAGGCGAGCGACACCCACGTAGCGTTCCCGTGTGAGACGTGCCATGCGGTGCCGGCCACGACGGACGCGCCCGGCCATGCGGACTCGCCGCGTCCGGCGGAAGTCCGCCTCACGGGCCTGGCGGTCCAACCGGGTTCCACGGCGGCCTACGATGCTAGCACGCTCAGGTGCGCCGACAGCTACTGTCACGGAGGTCCGCGAGCGTACGCTTGGCCTGCCGCCGCCGTGTGGAACGATCCCAAATCACCAGCAGACGCTTGCGGCACATCGTGTCACGCTCTCCCGCCCGGCGGAACCCACCCCGCTGCCGATGCCTGCGAGGTCTGCCACACGGACACCGCCGGCCCGAACCACACCATCAAGGATCGCACCCTGCACATCAACGGCAGGGTCGACCTCAACAAAGCGTGCAACGCCTGCCACGGCAACGACGAAAACAACGCGCCCCCCAAGGATCTCGCCGGCTCTTCCGACACCACGCACGTCGGTGTCGGCGCCCATCAGACCCACCTCGCGGGCGGGGCTTTCTCCAAGCCAGTCGCGTGCGACGCCTGCCATATCGTGCCCAAGGATCCAGGCGACCCCGGACACATGGATACCGGTCTTCCAGCCGAAGTCACCTTCGGTGGGCTCGCGACACAGGACTCCTCCCCCACGTGGGATCGCGCCGCGGAGACATGCAGCAACACGTATTGCCATGGATCGGGCTCGATGGGAGGCGCCAACATCCAACCCAAGTGGACGAGCGTCGACGGCAGCCAGGCCGTTTGCGGATCTTGTCATGCACTGCCCCCACCTGCCCCGCACATCGCAAGCGACCGTTGCGAGCTGTGCCACTCCGAAACGGTGGGGCCCGGCTTCACCATCGTCCATCGAGAAAAGCATATCGACGGTGTCGTGGAGCTCCGGTCCATGGCGTGCGACTCCTGCCATGGCAGCGCCACGAATCCCGCGCCGCCGGTCGACCTTTCCGGCTCGTCCGATCCAACCCGTGTAACGGTTGGCGCCCACCAGACCCACCTGTCCGGAGGCACCTTCAGCCGCCCCGTCGAATGCGTGGAATGCCACGTCGTGCCTGCCAGCTTCGACGATCCGGGGCACATCGACGCCAATCTTCCGGCGGAGGTCGTATTCTCTGGCGTGGCAAAGGCCAGCAACGCAAACCCGAGCTGGGATCGCAATTCGGCAAAGTGCACCAATGCTTATTGCCACGGTGCCACACTTCCTGGTGGGGTCAACACCAGCCCTACGTGGACGACGGTCGGAGGGGGCGAGGCCGGATGCGGCGCATGCCATTCGCTGCCGCCGCCACCACCCCATGTCGCCAACACGAGCTGCGAGCTTTGTCATCTTCCGACGGCTGGCCCAGGGTATGACATCGCCAACCCGGCCACCCATGTCGATGGCACGCTGAACATTCAGAACGCGCCGGGACCATGCAACGCTTGCCATGGCGACGCGACCTCCCCAGCGCCTCCCGCGGACACCCAGGGCAACACGGCGACGACTTTCCCCGGCGTGGGCGCACACCGAAGTCACCTCGGTGCGACCCGATTCGGCAAGCCGCTCGCCTGCGACGTCTGCCACCCCGTTCCGCCGCTGTCGACCGTTCACATGAACGGCACGGCCAACCTGGCATTCAGCGGAATCGCCCTCGGCACCGACAGCAGCTCGCCCATCCAGCATTCGAGCACACCCGTCTTCAATGGGTCACCCTCCTACACGTGCTCGCAGGTCTACTGTCACGGCGATTGGACCGAAGCTGGCCACGCGAGCGGCGCCGCCGTGCCCGAGCCGCAATGGACCTCGGTTGGCAGTGGACAGGTCTATTGCGGGTCGTGCCACTCGATTCCCCCTCCCGCGCCGCATCCGAACATCGCGGATTGCAACGGCTGCCATCCCAAGACGGTCGATGGCCAGATGAATTTGAACCTCGATTACCATCTGAACGGGGTCGTCGACTTCGACTGATCCGACAGCCGGTCCGCAAGTTTCGGCGGCACCGCCGCGTGCCGTACGAGGCTGTTTGTCTGCTGCACCTCCATCCGTGAGGGGATGCACTCATCCCCCATCTGGTTGGACGCGAAAGCGAGCCCGGCGGCCAGCCCCGACGGCGTGCGGCCGAACCCTGCGGCGCGCTGGACTCCGCCAGCTTGCGAGGGAGTGCGCGAACCGCGACCGGCGAGCCAAGATGCCGAGGTCCGGGCCGGAAACCTCGGGGACGACGCACCAGTTGCGCTTGGTGCGGAGAGAGCCACGCAAGCAGCGCCGCACCGATTCCGGCAGGTGCGATGCGAGCATGGCGCTTTGACCTGCCCTCGGTCCGGTCAGGCGCGCTGACCGCATGGACGCGTCGCGGTCAACGGGGCGCGTGACAGTCGTTGCAGTCGCGCTTCGGCCGATATCCTGCCTCATGGCAAGCGCTGCACAGCAGTCGCTCGTGCGCCTTGACGGAGACGCTCTTGGCCGGCATCTCCCAGGGATGCCACTCGGTCGTCGGCTCCGCGCCCACATGTCCGAGCGAAGCGAGCTGCGATCGCTGAGGCATCGTGTGGCATGTGCCGTCACACTTCATCGACAGCACCTGACCGTCGGAGGTCGCATGCTTGCCATCGTGGCACCGGAAACACCCAGGCCAGTTGCGATGCCCGATATTCATAGGATACGTCTTCCAGTCCACGCGCATCAGCGGGAACACCGATCGATCGTAGATCATGATCACGGCGTCGATCGCCTTGTCGATATCGGCTTTGCGGTTCTGGGCGATGTCGGGATACTTCGTCTGGTAGAACGCCGTTATCTCCTGCCGCAAGCCTGCGTGCGCCGCGTCGCGGTCGGGGTACTCCTTGATGAGCGCATCGACCGCAACCTTCTTGATCCAGGGAAGTGTGATTGAGATTTTGCCGCTGTAGATCGCTTCGTCCACGCCGCCTTCCGGCGGCGGGTACTGGTGCGAAGGACGGTTGTGGCAGTCCATGCAATCCATCGCGTGCTTGGGCAGCGCCTTGATCTGCTCGGCCGACAGCTTGGTGTCCTGGTCCACGTACTCGATCACCCGTCCGTCCGCGTGCCTGACCTGCACCCAGGGGATGTGTTGGAGCTGCTTGTCCGTCGCGGCGAATGTCACCTGGTTGTCGATGATCATGTGCCAGTGGATGCCCGCGGCGCCGCGGATGGACTCGCCGCCGCCGACCTTCAGCATGAGCGAGATCTGCTCGGGGGAGTTCGTTTCATCGTAGCGGAAGTGCGGTAGCTGCATCATCCGGGCGCCGAAGAACTTCTGGGGCCAATGGCAGTGCTCGCAGGTCTCCCGCGCGGGCCGCAGGTTGGCGATCGGCGTGGGGATTGGCCTCTCATAGGAGTGAAAGGCCACCGCGAACACCTGCCGGACCCCCGACAGCTTCGACTTCACGTACCAGTCGGCGCCTTCGCCTACATGACAATCGACACAGGGAACACGGGCGTGGGGAGAGTTGAGATACGCGGTGTGCTCGGGCTCCATCACGGTGTGGCACGTCGTTCCGCAGAACGACACGGACTCGGTGAAGATGAAGCCGTTGTAGCCGGCCCACGCGAGCAGCACGAGGAAAAGGCTGCCGATCACCACGCCGAAGCCGAAGCGCTTGCGCTGCGTGTCGTCGTTCAGGTCCACGCTCGGATAGGGCAGCGCGCTCGCCTCACCGGTGCGCTTGCGCCGGACGGCCTCCCATCGCATGCCCCAGAGCACGAGCACGACGCCTGACATCAGAATCGCAGGCAGGATCAGGTAGGCGATGATTCCGATGTAGGGGCCGGGCTTCTTGATGCTGAGCTCGGCCAGCATCATCAGCAGCATCAATGCACCCGACCCGACCACGATGAGGCCGCCGAGGTAGCTCATCGTGTTCCGGTACAGCCCTGAACTCGGCTTCTTCGCTTCCGCCATGCTCGTTCCTCCGCCCCTGTCAGCGGGCGTGGCAGTACTGGCACATGTCCGTGCGCGCCCTGGACTGATCGTCACCCCACCCCGATGGATGCGGGTTTCCGCCATAGGCTCCAACCTTGTGGCATCGGATGCAGTTCGTGGCAGGCCCTTGGTCGTGGCATGCCGCGCACTCGACGATCCGGCGCCGCGCCACGCGCCCGTGGAAGTCAGCTCCCGACGCGTCGCCAATCCACCCCAGCGGGTGCGGCGAGACACCGCCCACGACGTTGCCGCTCACATGGTTGCGCACGTGGCAGGAATCGCAGCTCGACGGCTGGTGGCAGCGCATGCACCTGGTCGGGTTCTGCCTGGCTTCGATGGGATGTCGAGTGATGAAGTCGCCTCGGTGCGAGTAGTCTCGATTGACGTCGTCGAGCCTTTGGATGTCCGCTCGAAGGCCCGTGGACGTATCGTGGCAGCTCGTGCACCACGAGGTCTGGTGGCATGTGCTGCAGAGGCGCGGCGAGCGCGCCGCGTCGGTCATGTGCCGGGGGACGTAGTCCACACCGTGAGGGATGTCCGTCACCGGCCGCAGGTGCGGCAGGTCTTCCGCCCGATGGCAGCGCGTGCATACCAGCATGTCGTAGTCGCGCTGGTGGCAGCCCTCGAGACATGCTTGCATGCTCGGCAGGATCCCGGGCGTGGGAACGTCGACCTGCACGTCGCGATGACACCGGACGCACTGGCCCCGGGTCCGCTCGGCGTGGGCCTGGTGCGAGAACACGATCCGGCGCCGCTCCGGAGAGGCCGCGAACGTGACCGCGGGATCGAAGCGGTACTTCTTCTGCGGCCCGGCCTGATCGCCGTGGCATCGCGCGCACACCAGATACCCGGGAAGGTTCGCTGCTCCCGACGTCGTGGCTTCGAGCACTCCCTTGTGGCAAGTCAGGCAGTTGGTGCCCTCCGACAACAGATGCGTCTTGTGCGGAAACCGCGGCGCAGGAGCCATCGTTGCACAGGCCGCCAAGCCGCCAAGTGTGAGCCACGTCAGCAGCAGCAGCGTCCGCAGCAGGTGCGAATAGCTCTTCATGGCGTCGTCGCTCCTGTCGCGAGGTCGATGTCGTAGCTGAGCCGCGCGATCGCTTGGGCGTCCATCGCGGCGAAGGGCGATCGCGTCATGAAGCCGCCCAGCATCAGCTTCCACGGCTGCTTGGCGGCGCCGTACTCCACCGTCGTAGACCCATAGGTCGCAGAGTCTACGCCGTGAACTGCCACGTCATACAGGTACTCGTGCAACTCGACCGTGGCGACGACGGGCTCGACGACGCGGTACGCGATCGCCCCCCTCACCGCGTGGTAGCCCTTCTCCGACTCCTCGACGCGAGCATACCGGATCTGAGCCACGAGCGCGTCGCGAGGTCCCCAGCCGGCGCGAATGCGTCCTCCGAAGCGGTTCGAGGACGTCGAGTCCGAATACCAGTCATGCCATGCCGAAACACCGAGCTGAACCCTCGGAATGGCACGCACGGTCACCTCCCCGCCGGCTTCGGTCAGCGTGTCGAGGGAGAACACGCTGAGCACCGAGCTGCGCGACAAGAACAAGGACGGATTGCTGTGCGTGACCTCCCCGGACAACCCGAGCTGTTCGATGGGCTCCCAGTCCACGTAGCCGTCGGCGTCGGCGAGGTGGGCGGAGAAGATGTCGAACGCGCCAGTCCCTCCAAGGCTCAGCGATCGCGCCGGTTGCCCGGAGATGTCGATCGCCGCCCACTGCCGAGCCAACCCCGCGCGCTCGTGCTCCTCATGAAACGAAGCCGCCGCATGGAACCGCCCCGCCCGCGACCACGACAGCTTGCCGCCTGCCAGCCAGGCGTCCGTCATGCTCGTGGAAGGCAGCGCCTCCGGGTGCTTCAGCATCGAGTCCGCACGCGAGCCCAGCAGCACATACTCGGGACGATCGTGAAATCGCGGCGTCACCGCGAGGCCCACGTATGCGTCCGCGCCAAGGCCGTACGAGGACCGAACACCCGCCATCAACCCGTCGAAACGCGTGAATCGCGCCGCGCCCCCCACCGCCGTCTGACGCCCCACCGTCACGTACCCGGGCCCGAATCGCCCCGTCGCGTTCGCCGCAACCAGGTCGCCCGTCAATCGACGATCCTCGGACACGTCGACGGCGTCGACCGTACCCCACCCCTCCAGCCGCAGATCGAGGCTGTCCTTGCCCCAGGGCGCGTCCGCATCGATGACCCGCAGCCCCACGTACTCGTACACGGGCACGATCGTCTCGTCTTCCGTCACCTCCCCGCCAAGACCGCCCAGATACCGACGTCGGAACAGCCGAACGAACGTTCGCGAGTACGCGGTGGCCTGAAACCTGTCCTCCGGCGGAAGCTTCGGAACCGCTGCGTGTGCGCCCTTGCCTCCGTCGACAGCCGCGCCTCTTCTTGATGATGAGCCATCCGCTCCCGGCAACGGCGCCGTGCTGCCGGGCGTCCCCGGCGGCGGCTTGACGGGCTCGTCGTCCACCGTGCTGCCCGGTGTTCCCGGTGGCGGCCGCACCTGCTCGTCATCGCCTGACTCCGCCCGTGCCGTCGCGGCGGCAAGGATCCCTGACAGCGTCCACGACAGCGTGAGTGCGCGCAGCGTTGTCGATCGAGAGGCAGTTCGTGCCGACCAGATCATGCCGTCTTCCGTGGCAGTGAGTCGCGCCGACGCTTGCCGGACCGCCGGTGTTGCGAGCGGCACGTCGAGATCGCGATTCCAGCCCGGTAGGGATACCAAATACAGGCCTTGGCTTGAAGAAAAAAGACGACTGATGAGCTCAATGAACAACGTTCCGCTAGGGCATGAACGCTGGATGCTACCGTTCATCGCAACGCGCAGGGCCGACGACGCGCGATGGATTGCTTCGCGCTTCATCCCTTTCGGCCGCCCTCCCGAGCATCGCAGGACGCTTCAGGGCGCACGGTGATGCGTGCGGGGCGGCCTCCTTCGTTGCTGACCACGACGCCTTCGAACCCCGCGAGACGACGCTCGGGCGAACGCTGCTTCGGCGCGGACATGCGCGAAGCGCGATCGACCCCGTGGAGCCATCCAAGCTTGCGAGCATTGCCCACCGGCGCGCCCGACCGCGGCGCGTCATTCGGGCTTGACACCCGGTCCCGATGCTCGTCCTATGAGATGCTCAGTCCCCCACGAATGGCCACGATGGTGAAGGTTCCGAGGCGTACCATTCCACACGCAGGTCGCGTGATCGCTTCGCTCGCCCTGCTCCTGCTCTCTCCGACGATCACGCGAGCCGCCGGCAAGGCCTCGGCCGAGGTCGACCTTTCCGCATCCGAGGACACTGCGGTCGCCGAGGCGTCCGCTCCGGCTCCTCCGCCAGGCGCCGCCACGGAACAGAAGATTCGCCCGATGCCCATCATCGACACCGGGCCTCAAGCGGGCTTCCGCACGGGCTTCGCCATCGGCTCGGGCAAGACCATCGGACCGAACTCCGATATCTCCGAGGTCGTGACTGGCTACCTGCCGCTGTGGCTCGACGTTGGCTATCGCATCCTGCCGAGCCTTTTCATCGGTGCCTACGGTCAGATGGGTTTCGTCTTTCTCAAGCAGGCAGACAACTGCAAGGGCAGCGATGCGAGCTGCACAGGGCAGGACTATCGCCTGGGGGCCGAGTTGATCTACCACTTCAACGACGACGGCAGGTACGACCCATGGGTGGGCTTGGGCGCTGGCTACGAATGGCTCAAGCTCAACGTGAGCTTCGCAGACACCTACCGCGGCTCCTTCAACGAGACCCTTCGTGGCTTCGAGCTGGTCAACGTGCAGCTCGGCCTCGACATCCGCCCCACCCGCCAGGGCGGCATCGGACCCTTCGTCGCCGTCGCCCTCGCCCAGTACAACCACATCCGCTTCGCTCACGTCACGCCTCAGAAAGTCGACGCCGATGCCGACGACATTTCCGCGCCCCAGGCGCACCGGTGGATCATCTTCGGCATTCAGGGGTCATATTTCGACGATCTGTAGCCCGGCCGCATCAACGGCATGCCTCGTGACCTGCGCACGGTCCTGGTGGCGTCGGATCCTTGCATGAGGCCTTGCCCTTCCTGTTGCGGGGGCGTTGGAACCGGCGCCGTTCCCCAGGCTGCCCGTGTCCTGGGTTGCGGGGCCCACACTTGATGTTCGAGGGCGGTGCCCGGTCGACCACGGTCGCAACCTCATGGTAGAGTTGTCCATCTCCTGATGGATGGCTCGCTCTCGGGCCGTCGCGACCGTTGCCTTGGAGGTTGCCATGAAACGCCAGCGTCTCGTCGTCTCGGCCTCTATCCTGCTCGCTGCCACATGGCTCACCACCGCTTGGATGACCCCGGGATGCGGAGGCGGCGAAACCGGCGCCGGCAACGGCGCCAACGGTGGCAACGCCGGCTCTGGCGGCAGCCACACCGGTGACGGCGGCGGCAGCGGCGGATCCGGCGGTTCGATCGGCAACGACGATTCCGGGCTCAACGAATGCGGACACACCGATCCCTCCTGTACGGTCTCCTCCGTTGGCCCTGCTGGCAATCCGCCCAAAGGGTTCCCCTTGCCTTCCGACGATCCCCCACCGGACAACGTCGACGCCGACGGCGTGACACGCGACACCAATGGGTACATCACGCTGGACTCGACCAAGGCCCAGTTCGACTTCCTGTGGATCGCCGACGATCTGGCCTACGGGGTGGGGATGGTTTCGAAGGTTCGCACGACGCCCTATCCGACGCCCCCGTACTACCGCGAAGTAGCTCGCTACGTATCCTTCACCTGTCAATCCGATCCGGTCAACGGCGGCAAGGAAGGCATCACCCTCGGCTACCCAGCGCCCGCAGCGCTTTGTGCGGACGGTGTCCACGGTTGCTGCGCTCGCGATGAGGTCGTGCCCGGACCGAACGGCGGGCACCAGGCCGTCAATGTCTTCAACAACCGTCCCTCGCGCACCGCCGTGGACACCAACGGCGACGTCTGGGTCGCCAATCGCGCCTTCGGCCTGCAGTCGTCGGTCACCAAGATCGCAAACAACATCAAGAGCTGCATCGATCGCAACGGCAACGGCGCGATCGAAACCTCGAGCGACGTCAACAACGACGGCATCATCACGACCGACTGCGATCTGAACAACCAGCCGGACGACGGCTCGACCGCCTGCGCGCCAGGCATGTCCCACGAGTTCTGGGGCCTCGATGACGAGTGCATCCTGTTTACGACGAACACCGGCGACAAGATCGACCTGTACGGGCGTCCGCTCGCCCTGGGGCCTGGAGAGAGCGTGGTCCGTGCGTACGGCCCGTCCGATGCTTGGGCGGGGACGTTCCAGGACGGCAAGTTCTACCGGATCGACGGCAAGAGCGGGGAGATCAAGACCACGGTGCAGATCGAGCCACGCAACGGCGTGGAGTCGCACCCCTACGGCGCAGCGGTCGACTCCCACGGCATCCTGTGGGCACCGAACGTCGGCGGGACTGCGCTGTTCTACTTCGACACGAACGATCCCAGCAAGCAGGGGATGGTGCAGCACCCGTTCACCCACGGCGGCTTCTACGGAATCGCCATCGACGGCTATGAGATACCGGATCCGAACGGTGGCGACCCCGTTCAGGTCAACCAGATCTGGCTGGGCGACGTGGGCGGATCCGGTGCATTCCGGTATCGCCCCGACCGCACGAACGGCTTCGATGGTCTGGGACAGGGCACGTGGGCCTACGTGGGATTCACCGGCGGGCCTCCGCGCGGCCGCGGCATCGGTGTGGACAACCGCAAACCCACCGCGTTCGCCTGGGTGGCTCTCGACGGCTACGACAACGGGACCATCCCGAACGGCGGCCGGATCGGGCGAATCCCGACCGACGTACCCGACGGCGAGCAGTACATCGACTTCAATACGAACACCTTCGCGCTCAACCAACAGATCACGACGGGTGCAGGCGTGGCGTTCGATCTCGACATCTGGGGGATCAACCAGGATTCATCGAGCGCGTCGCATCTAAAGGTCGACGCTGCTGGAGACGTGGTCGGGCCTCCGGACCTTGTTCCGCTCGACGACAAGCCGAACGACCCGGAGCTATTCTGCGGGAGCCCCGCCGGATACTGCAAGCCGCATCCGTACACCTACTCCGACTTCACCGGTTTCGGCCTCCGAAACTTCACCATCCCGTCGGGTTACTACGCCTGGACCGAGGAGGGCTGCGGCGGCGGCGCCGCGCGCTGGTTGCGCGTCGAGTGGACCGCCGACGTGCCCACCGGCGCCAAGATCCTCGTCAGCATGCGTTCCTCCGATGACCTCGCGACCATCGATGCCGCGCCATGGACCGGAGAGTACGACAAATCGCCAGCCGACCTGTCCGTCGCCCCCGGCCCTCTCGCTCCGAACCCCGCCCGATACATGGAAGTGCTCTTCAAGCTCAGCACGAATACCGACCAGAGTCCCAAGCTCAAGAGCTTCAAGATCGTCTACGACTGCCCCCAGGACGCCGGCCCCAAGTAGCCCTCGGCCCCCCGTCATCATCGCATTCTGCGCCCCGGCATCCGTGCTATACACCCGCGCTCTGTTCCCATCACGGAGCTCACCATGCCCGAACGATCTCACCCGATCGCCGTCGTCGCAATCGGCGGCAACTCGCTCATCACCGACAAGCAGCATCAGGCCGTCCACTACCAATGGGGCGCGGTCCAGCAAACTGCCGTCCACGTCGCCAACATGATCCAGAACGGCTGGACCGTCGTCGTCACCCACGGCAACGGGCCGCAGGTGGGGTTCATCCTGCGACGCAACGAGCTTGCCGCCCACGAGCTGCACACCACACCCATGGATCTCATCGTCGCCGATACCCAGGGATCCATCGGCTACATGCTCCAGCAGTGCCTCAACAACGAGTTCGCGAGGCGCAAGCTGTACCGCCGCGCGTTCACCATCATCACGCAGGTGCTGGTCGACGCCAACGACCCTGCACTGCTCAAGCCGACCAAGCCCATCGGCGCATTCCTCGACGAAGCCAAGGCGCGTGAGATGGAAAAGGAAGGATGGTCCGTGGTCGAGGACGCCGGCCGGGGCTGGCGACGTGTCGTCGGCTCCCCGGAACCCGTCGAGATCGTGGAGCAAGACGCGATCACCGCGGCCGTCAAGCAGGGATGGATCGTGATCGCGGGAGGTGGAGGCGGCATCCCGGTCGTGCGGGATCCGCACGGCAGCTTGACTGGCATTGCAGCGGTGATCGACAAGGACCGGCTCTCCGCACTGCTGGCAGCGAACCTCCACGCCGACTTGTTCGTCATCTCCACCGGCGTCGAGAAGGTCGCGCTGAACTTCGGCAAACCGCACCAGAAAAACCTCGACCGCATCACGGCGTCGGAGGCGCGCGCATACCTGGCCGAGGGGCACTTCGCTCCCGGTTCCATGAAACCCAAGATCGAAGCCATTCTGCGCTTCCTCGACCATGGGGGGCGCGAAGCCATCGTGACCGACCCGCCCAACCTCGAGCGCGCCCTTCTCGGCCAGACGGGCACACGCATCGTGCGCGACTGACGCCGCGGTCAGTACCCCTTCGCCTTCCAGCTATCGGCCAGGCGGATCGCCGCGCATGCCTCCTGTCGCTCCCCGGCTTCATCCGCCGCATCGGAGCCGTCGTTCGCGCCATCCGCCGACGCATACGCATCTTCTGGCGTCGGAGGCTCGAGCGCGCAAATCGCCCGCAACGCGGACGCGTGGGCGCAGGCACCATCGAGCGGATCCTGGGTTGAATCCTCGCCACCCGAGAGCATCAACCCGAACTTGCCCATCTCCGCCAGCTTCTTCTCGGCTCTCTGTCGCTGGCCCTGGTCGCGCAGCGCGCATGCCTCGTCGATCAGTGCGTAGCCCAGCGCCTTCGTGCCAGCGGGCGACGTGGCTTCCACCCACTTGCGGCTGGATCGAGGAGGCACGAGCACGAGAATGACGCAAGCGATCGCGGCGGCGGCGCCGACACCCCCCATCAGCGCGGAGCCGAGACGGATCGAAGTCTTGCCGCGTACCCACGACGATGGCGTCAAATACCCCAACGCCGCCCCCACCACCAGGCCCGCGCCATGCGCGGCGTTGTCCACACGGAAGCCAAATCCTCCGCGCATGTTGACGATCAACCCGAAGGCCATGGTGTACACCGCCCACTTGATCATCTGGTTGCGAACCTCACGCCCTATCGTGGTCCCGTCGCGGTGCCCCCAGCCCGCCCCCACCCCGATGAGGCCCATCACAGCGCCGGAAGCGCCCGCCGAGAAACCACCGGGCGTCAGCAGCAAGCTCGCAACGCCGCCCGCCACACCGGTCAGCATGAAAAAGAAAAGCATGCGACCACGGCCGAATGCCTTCTCCACTAGCGGGCCGGTCTGCGCCAACGCAATCAGGTTGAACGCGATGTGCACGAGCCCGATGTGGAGAAACACGTACGTACCAAGACGCCACCATTGACCGTCGTGCGTCGCCGGCCACCAGTTCGCACCGCGGCCGACCAGCACCGCCGCGGACCAGCCGGTGTAGCCCTGCCCCGGATGCTTCACCATCAGGAAAGCGTAGATGCCGAGCATCACCAGGCCGAGCAGCGAGCTCACCGACAACAGGTCGGGCATGATCACACCCACCCGCTCGAACACCTGCCATGCTCGCGACGACATGGGCTCTCCGCACCCCACGCACTTCGCGGCGTAGCGATCGTTCACGCGACCGCATGACGGACACACCTTGTGCTCGTACTGGATGTGCTGCACCTTCTGCTCGGCCACACGACCGGTGCGCGAGAGACGCTGCCGCCATCGCGTCAGCCTCCAGCGCACCCGCACGGGATTGAAGCCGAGCGAAGCCGCGATTCCCGTCAACCTCTCGACCCAGTCGCCACCATCGCGGTCCGTCATGATGAAAGCCTCGTGCGGAGCATGCACGACGTCTGCAACGCTTCGCGCGGGAGCGCAAGCGGGCGCACGACGCCGCGCGGGCGACGCCTCGGACGTGGGATGCCGCGCGCGTTGCAACCACGACCTGCATGCGGTGGCTGCGCCGCCGACGGGCTTTCCTGCCAGGTGCCTGCGGAGGATGTCGGGAGGATCAGGGCGTAACGATGACGGCCCAGCGGTTGAGCGTACCGCTGTCGCGAGCCGCCGTGTCGACGACCTTCAGCGTCCACGCGCCGTGCATCTCCTTGCTCGCAAACTGGGAGGGCGTGAACGTCTGCTTGATGTCCTGCTGCGATCCGCCTGCCTTGTCCCAGAGCGTGACCGTCGCACCGCCATGCTCGAGCGTGATCTTCAGATCGCCAACCCAGGTGTGGGTGATGTCGAGAACGATCTGGACGGCGCTCGCCGTGCCGGCGTCGGGGATGTCGATGACCGAGGTGACGCCGCTGGCGTTGTTGTCGGGGATGGGGGCGGACGGAGAGGACTCGTAGGTCTTCGTCGTGCCCGGGTCCGGGGTGCTGCCGCACAGGGAGCCGCCGGGGGAGAAGCAGTTGTCCTGCACACCGGAGACTCCGAAGGTGGAGTCGCCGACGCGCTGGCGGACGGAGACGAGGATATCTTTCCAGGAGGCAGCATAGCCATGGTCGAGGGCCCAGAGCATCTTGGCGAAGACGGGGCCGGCGAACTCGTTGGCGCCCGCCGAAACCTCGACCACGCTGGACATCAGGTCGAGATTGCCCCAGCCCCCCTTCTTGGTGACGATGGGCTCGACATAGTACTCGTAGCCGAGACATCCGCCATAGAGGAAGATCTGGTAGAACTGCGGATAATTGGGCCGGGCCCAGAAGTCGCTGGCGCCGAGCATCGAGTGGCCGTCGTAGGCGACGATCTCGTGCTCCTTGACCGCCTTTTCGAAATTCGGCAGGTGCGCATAATCGCTCAGGCCCGAAAAGTCGTACGGCGAGTACAGGTCGATCTCGAAGTCCACCGTACCGACGTGCTTGGTGAAACGACGCCCCACGGGAGCTGGCGTGATCTCCTGGAAGCTCGCCCCCAAGAGCCACGACGCCATCGTCTTCATGCCGCGCACGCCGATGTCCGTATCGGACACAGCGCCGTCACCGATCTGGCCGAACAGCACCACCGCGGTAACCTTCCCGTCTTCCACCAGCTTATCGTATTCGGGATACACCGTCTTGCCCGTGACGCCCATCTTCGAGACGGTCAGCTTCATCTGCTGGGTGGCCACGTTGCACCCGGGCAGGTCCGGATCCCAGAGATACCAGTACACGGAGGAGCTCAGCCCGATGTGGTTGTCCTTCTCAGCGCACTTGTCGCCGGCGTCCTGCATCACGCTGAACGGGTTCAGCGGGATCTTCGCCTCGAACTGCGAGCCCACCTTCACGCCGTTCGCCGCCTGGTGCAGCAGCACCGCGTTCATCCCTCGGACACGCCAGTGCGTGAGCTTCGACGCATCCACCGAGGACGCCTCCTGTGCCGTCAGCCAGGTGCCGTCGACCAACCACTCGGCCCGGCTCGCCGCTGTCGCCTGCTCGGCCAGCGACTCCAAGTAGAACTCACCACGCTTTCGTAGGTAGGTCGTGGCGAACTGAGCCAGATACGCCGGCGACTTCTTCTGCTGGTACCCCGTCGCTGTCGTGTCCCCCTCCACGTCGACCTCGACCTCGATGCCGTCGGGGTTCATGTAGCCGGTGTCCGCCTTGCCGAGGTTGTCCTGGTTCTCGAGGAACGGGTTCGACCCTTCATCTTCCGGGTTGTCCGACGGGCTTCCGTCGCTCCCCGACGAGCAGGCCGGGATCAGGAACGCGAGACACAAAACGCTCTGAGCAAAGAACGGCGTACGCATGGGCAAACCTCCAGGGCCGGATAACCGAAGCGCAATGATACAGCTTCGCCCAACCTCGCACAAGCGCCCACTTCGTGTATCGCGTCTTGCAGGGCCCACCCGCTGCTCGCGTTCCCCCGGTTCTTGCAGCACGCCAAGCGGCCACGCGGCTTGCCGCCCCTGGCTCTCGCAGCGGTCAGTCCCCGGACCGACTCCCGGTTCGGCCCTCACGAACCAGCGCCCGCAGCGGCTTGTCCGACCCTGGCAGCGCCAAGTCGTCCACCACGAGCCGCCCCCGCTCCTTCACGAAGTAAAACACATACGCCAGGCTTGGGTCGCCGATGCGCGCGGCAACCTTCTCGTGCCGAGGCTCGAACACCTCGCCCAGTTCGCCGTCGGTCTCCGTCAACACCCGCACCAGCAGCGGCGCTCCCAGCAGGGTCGCGTCGGCCCGTTGCCATGCGTCCCTCGTCAACGCCGCAGAGCTCGCCTCGGCCAACAGCCCCGCATCGCGACGCTCCAAGGCGCGGCGGAAGTCGCGAACCGCAAGCACCGCCTCCGCCTGGCGGCGCATCGACACGAACACTCCGGGCGCCTGCTCCTTCAACACGTCGTCCACCCGCCAGTCGTCTTCTTGATACAACAGGTACAGTCGGTATTGCGACTTGCCTGGCGTGCGGTATTGGATCACCGCTTCCCGGTCGCGGAACTGGGAATCGACGACTTCAGCATCCTGGCCGTGCCCGAGGATCGCGGCGATGCGGCGGAACTCCTGGCCGCCTTCGAGGCGGTCCCAAACCGCCGCACGGAGCCCCGCCGTGGACAGGGCGCGAAGGGTCCGGTCATCACGCTGCGTGAATGCAAAGGCGAAATCGTTGGCCGAAACTTGTCGACCGAGGCCAGGCTGACAGGCTGCCAGGCAGGTCGTCACGGCGGCGATCAGGGCCGCGAATGGGCTCGAACGCATGACTCGACTTACCCCGCGGGGCGTGCGGAAGCAAGCGGAGCTGGCGCGACGCCGTCCCGATGACTGCCGGTAGCCCCCTTCTTCGCTGGGCAGGCTTCCCGTTTCGGTTGTGCGAAACTTGCGGTCGCGGCATGGCTGTTCGCACGCGCCCGCACCTGATCGCTACCCTCGATCTTGCGCGTACGGGAGGGACAGCCGGCACGGGCAACGGCTGAAGTGGCGGAACCACGGGCGCAGGCGGCAACGGCAGCGGGAGCACTGGGTACACGATTTCCATCAAGATCTAGAACGTAAATACACAGGATCTGGCGGCGTGAACGCATGTATGGATCCACGGCACACCGCCGACCGCCTGTGCGACCACCGACTCTACACGCTGGCCGTCCACGACTTCGTGGCATCGTACCTGATGCAATCCCTGGGCGTGCAAGACGACCCGACCAAGGGGCACATCGTCGGCCTGATCGCCACCGGCGCGGGGGCTAGGTTGTCCTGCGAGCCGGAGATGGGCGTGATCGGCACGACGCCGAACTCGATCGTGGTACCTGTGGGGGCTGGATCGTTCACGATCGGCACCGCCTTCGACTGCAACGGATCGGGAAGCTATAGCAGCCGGACACCTGGACAATCGATCGGCGAGAGGGTGGCGGTCGCACGCACGCCGGCCTGGGCGAAAGCGTCGACCATCGCCTGTCCGGCACGGCGGCCGACTTCCGTCGAGTGCGAGATGGCGAAGATCGTTGGACCGGCGCCCGATATCGACGTAGCGATGACGCCGCAGGATCTTGCGGCCTGCATGACCTGCACGGCTCCTGGAATCAGCGCCGCGCGCACCGGCTCCACGACATCGTCGACGACACACCGGGCGAGCAGGTCGATGTCGCCGGAGTAGCAGGCGCTCACGAAGCTCGCGAGGTTGGCCGTGGCGCGGACCATCTGGTGCAGCGGGACCTGCCCTGGGAGCACCGCGCGCGCCTTGCGTGTCTCGAGCTCGAAGTCGGGGATCGCCAGCACCATGATCAACCCTTCGGGGACCGGCAGCCGCACGATGTCGATGGGGTCGACGGCGCGCACGAGGACGAGGCCGCCCAACAGACATGGAGCGATGTTGTCGGCGTGCCTGCCGGCGACAGTGGCTTCGGCCAGCAAGCAGGGTTCGATCAGGTCGACCTTGCGCAGGGGCGATCCGAGGAGCTGGTTGACCGCGAATGCCGCCGCCACCGCGCTCGCCGCCGACGAGCCCAGGCCCGATCCGATCGGCATGCCCTTGTCGAGCTCGATCTCCACGCCCTGCTCAATCCCGGCCTTTCGCAGCGTGGCAAGCGCGGCGATCCCCGCGGTGTTCGCCTCGGGGTCGTGCGAGAGCCTGCCCCCGTCGCCCGAGATGCGGGTCAATCGTACACCCGGGTCGGGCGATCTTCGTGCCGTCACGACGTCGCCGGGACCACGCACCGCGAGACCGAGGACATCGAAGCCAGGCCCCAGATTCGATACGGTCGCCGGGGCGTAGGCGCGCACCATTTCGTTCGTCGTCGAGATCATGCTCACCTCCGCTCCGCAGCGATTCGCAGGATGTCGCCCATCACGCCCATGGCGGTGACGTCGACGCCGGCGCCGGGCCCCGTGATCACCAGAGGGCGCTTGTCATAGCGCTCCGACCAGAAAACAATCATGTTGTCGGTACCGCGGAGCATGCCGAGCGGTGAGTCGAGGTCCACGAGCTGCGGGCCGACCACCACACGCCCCGGCTGCACCGTCGCCACGAACCGCAACGCCTTGCGGTCCTTGCGGGCCTCGTCGACCCTTGCCGCGAGCTCGTCATCCATCGCCTCGATCGCCTTGCGCCATTGGTGCGTCGGGAGCCCGACCAGGGAGCGATCGACCAGGCCCTGGAGGTCCAACGTCACATCGCCGGTGACCAGCCCGGAGACACGGCCCAGGATCACGGCCTTCCGCCCGACGTCGGCGCCGCACAGATCGACCATGGGGTCGGGTTCCGTGTAGCCGAGGCGGACCGCTTCGAGCACCGCGTCCGAGAATCTGGTGCCGTTTTCGAGCTGTGAGAGCACAAACGCAAGGGTACCCGACAGGCAGCCCTGCGCGCACGTCAGCCGGTCGCCGGCCCCGAGCATCGTCTCGAGCGTATCGATGACGGGCAAGCCGGCGCCGACGGTTGCTTCGGCTTTCAGGATCCTGCCGAGCTCAGCCGCGTCGTCGCGAAGCTGCCGGTACTGCGCGAACGGGCCTGCCAGGGGCTTCTTGTTTGCCGTGACGATGTCACAGCCGAGCTTCATCGCCTCCAGCATGACCAGGTGCGCGTCAGCGTAGTCGGAGACGTCGACGAGCACGGGACGGGCCAGACGATACGCGAGCGCTTCGCGCACCATCTCGGTCGGATCGGTGGATGCGATCGCGCCGGGCATCGCGGCGACGTGGTGTCCGCCAGCTTTTTCGGCCTGGAGCACACGAAGGTCGTGGGCTGCGATGGCGTTGGGCCGGAACACGTAGCCACTGCGATCGCAGACGGCCACGATGCGCGGCTCCAGCCCGAACCGCTGGAAGACATGCGCACGGCGCTCGATCAGGAGTTCCGAAAGCGCGCGTCCGATGTTGCCGAATCCCAGCAGCAGGATATCCATTCGACCGGCGGTATCCTCACCGGTGTCGGCCCGATGCAGGCCGAAGTCCTCGTGCACCGCGCGGATGGCGTCGTCGGCCTGTGCCTGGTCCACCGCAAAGGAGATGTTCAGCTCGGACGACCCCTGGGCGACGGCGAGCACGTTGATCCGGCGTTTGCCGAGGGCAGCGAACAGTCGCCCCGACACGCCCGGGGTATGAGCCATGCCCAGCCCCACCGCGGCGACCAGCCCCACACCGCGCCGGACCACGATCTCGTCCACGTCTCCTGCCGAGATTTGGCTGCGGAATGCCTGCTTGAGCGCCAGCTCGGCGGCTTCGGCGTCGTCTTCCGGCACCGCGAGGCAGATGGACGACTCCGAGCTCGACTGGCTGATCATGGTGACGCTGATCCCCAGACGAGCGAGCGCGCCGAACACGCGCGCAGCCACGCCGGGAACGCCCGCCATGCCTTTGCCCTCCACGGACACGAGCGCCTGCTTGCCGATCGCGCTGATCGCCTTGACGGGATGGGATCCTGGGGTAAACCGCACGTCGACAGTCGTCCCCTCGGCGTCGGGCTCGAAGGAGCTCTTGATCCGCACGGGAATGCCCAGCGACGCTACCGGAATGATGGTCCGCTGGTGCAGCACCTTCGCGCCGTAGAACGACAGCTCCGCGGCTTCTCGGAAATTGAGCTGCCGGATGCGCCGTGCTTCCGGCACAACCCGCGGGTTGGCGGAGTAGACGCCGTCGACGTCGGTCCAGATCACGACCTCGTCGGCCCGCAGCGCTGCGGCGATCAGGGTCGCGCTGAAGTCCGATCCCCCGCGCCCCAGCGTCGTCGTCGACCCGTCCGGAGCCCTGCCGAGGAACCCGGTCGTCACCACGATCGCGCCCTGCTCCAAGGGCCCCGTGAGCGCCGCGGCGATGCTTCGGCTCACCGCCCCCGCAACCGGGTTGGCCTCGCCGAACGACGCATCGGTTTCGAGAAACCCGTCCGCGTCCAGCGCCAGCGCGTGCATGCCTGCCGCGCGCAGGACCGAGGCGAGCACGCGCACCGACAGCTTCTCCCCCAAGGACAGCACGCGGTCGCGGCTCGCCCCGCTGAGCTGCTTGAGCCGTGCCACCGCCCGCAGCACATCGCAGACCTCCTCGCCCAGGCTCCTCACGCTCGCCCGCACCGCCTCGGCGTCGCTGACGCCGCACGTATCGAGCGCGGCTTCGTGACGGGCCAGGATCGAGGATACGACCGCGACGGACTCGTCGCGCCGGCCCTCCCGTGCCACGTCGGCGGCGCGCACGAGCGCATCGGTCACGCCAGCCATGGCCGAGACCACCACCACGACGCGCGATTGCCTGGCAGCGCGATCGACGATGGCCGCCACGGATTGCATCCGCGCAGCGTCGCTGACGCTGGTCCCCCCGAACTTGTGCACTTCGGTGCGTGTCATGGACGCCCGTTCATAGTGACCGCCCATCATCTTCGCAACGGATTCCGTGTCCACGCGGCAGGTGATAGTCTCGCCTCGTGAGACACGCTGCCGCCACGCTGCCGCTCGCTCTCGCGATCGCGTCCTCGATCGCATGCTCGTCGAGCGAAGCCCCCCCGGCGCCCTCACCGGATGCCGGCCCCTACGAGCCGGACCTGTCTCCCCTCGGCGGCAACCGCCCCGTCACCCCCGTCGTGCCGTCCTCGTATCGTCCCGGCACGCCGGTGCCCCTACTCATCCTGCTTCACGGTCACGGCGCCAGCGGTCTGATCCAGTCGCTGTACTTCGGACTGCCCGCCCTCGCCGAACAACGGGGATTCATCCTGCTCGCACCCGACGGCACGTTCGGGCAGGACGGCGCGCGTTTCTGGAATGCCACCGATGCCTGCTGCCAATTCGACAGCGCCGCGGTCGATGACGTGGCCTACCTGACGGGGCTGATCGACGAAGCGACCGGGCGTTTCTCCATCGACCCGAAACGGATCTACCTCGCAGGCCACTCCAACGGTGGGTTCATGTCCTATCGGATGTCATGCGACAGGGCAGACCTCATCGCTGCCATGGTCAGCCTTGCCGGAGCCATGTGGAACGAGCCGTCGCAATGTCATCCCTCCGGTCCGGTTGCCGTGCTCCAGATCCATGGCACGGCCGACGACACCGTCTTGTACGATGGCGGCACGCTGACCCTGGGCGGACACGCCGCCCCGTACCCCTCGGCCGAGCAATCCGTGCTGGATTGGGTCGCCTTCGACGGCTGCACGCCTGTGCCCGACACGTCCGCGCCCTTGCGCGACCTGGTCTCGGACACGGACGGACCCGAGACATCTTCGGCCGTGTACGCAGAAGGTTGCTCGCCGGGCGGTCATGCAGAGCTATGGACCATGTCTGGCGCGTCGCACATTCCGGGGCTGCTTGCCGACTTCACGCCGTCGTGGCTCGACTTCTTGATGGCTCACCCGAAACCGTAGCCCGTCGCCCTCAGCCCGACCGGCCCCAACAAGCCGTCATTTCCACGTCATCCCGTGCACCATGAAGCCGCCATCGACCACGATGCACTGACCGGTCACATACGACGATGCGTCCATGGCGAGAAAGGCGACGACGCGGGCGACCTCCTCGGGCTCGGCGACACGCCCGAGCGGGGTTCTGGCCAGAACCTGGTCGAGCAGCCGCGCATTGCCGAGGATCGGCTCGGCGAGCGGTGTCCGCGTGTACCACGGTGCGACTGCGTTGACGCGAATCCGTTCCTGCGCCCATTCGAGGGCCAGGGTCCGGCAGGTCTGGATCATGGCGGCCTTGCTGGCGGCGTAGGGCACGCCCGTGCGCATACCGGTCAGACCCGCCGTGGAGGAGACGTTGACCACGCTCGCCCGGGTCGATGCCCGCAGCAGTGGATACATCTCCCGGCTCAACAGCAGTGCCGAGGTCAGATTCGTGCTCAAGATGCGATGGATCTCATCCTCGTCGTAGTCGACCAGGTTCTTCCGAACGTTGATCCCCACGTTGTTCACCAGCACATCGAGGCGTCCCGCACCTTGCAAGGCAGTCGCCACCCGCACTCGATCACCGGCGCTGGTGACGTCTGCCACGATCCCATGCACCTGTCCGAAGCGCGAGAGATGTTCCTCGGTCTGACGCACATCCGCGTCGGTTCGAGCCACGAACCAGACGCGCGCACCGAGGCCGGCCAGCTCCTGCACGACCGCCCGGCCGATGCCCTTCGTGCCGCCGGTCACCAGGGCAGTGCAACCGTCCAACCGCCAGGGATTGTCCTCGCTCATGGCGCCTGATCGCACGCTAGCAAGCCGGCCGCAAGACCCGCTTCGGCAGCTTCAGGGACAGGCGCCGTCCTCGAAAGGAGACGCCGACAGCGACGGCTCCGGATCGACGATCCGGCGCACTATCACGTAGTCGAATGCGCGGTGGTCGAAGTTCGCCTCGTTCACCTGCCAGGTCATCAGGCGCAGCCGGTCCGCTTCGGCGATATCGCTGCTGAAGGGCACGTCACTCGCCAGCGGCGCGCCGTCGAGTTCGATGGAATACCTACGCGCAGGAAACGACACGACCGATCGCAGCGCATGCCTGCCCGAGATCAGTGCGAGCTGGGTGACCGCACCAGCAACCTCATAACCCAGGGCTTCGTGCGCCGACATTCCGTTGTTGGTTCCGGCCCAAAGCAGGCTCGGGCCCACCCCTGCGTTCGAGAAGTAGTCGAAAGCGCCCGGCGGATTCTCCATGACAGCGGAGCGTCCGAGCTGCAGATGCACGCGATACCACCCCTCTTCCCCCGACCGCACCCAATCCAGCCCGACACGCCACTCCAGTGCGTCTGCAATCGACGCGAAGGGAGCATCGGCCACCGGCCGATTGTTGATGTCCACCGTATGGAACCACATCGCGCCCCCCTGGATCGACACGTCGGTCGAATCCTCCGCGAGGATCCAATCGTTGCCCGGGTCCGTATCGTCGGCGCGATCGAAGAAATCGGCGTAGGCGAACACCGCACGCTCGCGCGCCGGCGGCGGGCCTGCGAGCGGATTGCCGGAAAACAGGTAGTACGCTGCCGCCTGGCCGGCTCCGATCGGGGCGGCCGTCGCAAACCAAAGCTTCGTGTCGCCTCTGCGCCAGCCCGACTCCGGGTCCAGCACGCGGTCGACCTCCGCCCAGGACGCTCCGTCCCAAACGACGATCCGAATGTCGTCGCCCGACGGCAACGATCGCGCGGCGGCGACCAGGGCGGCGTGGTCGAACGAAAACGAGACGGCGTAGCCCGCCGGGAGCTGGACCTGGGTGCTCACGGTCAGCTTTCTGCGCACCGTCCACTCGCACTTCCACCACCAGCCGCACGAGTTTGGACGTCCCGCCCCTGCGCAGGTCGTACCCTCGGGACACTCGCCACAATCGGCGGTCCGGCTGACGCCACAGTTGTCGAGATTGATGTAGCTACGTCCCGCACGATGCTCAAGATACCTCGGAAGGCTAGTAGTCCATCCCGCAATTGTCGCCGATAATCTCCCGCGGCGTGAGCCATGGCCCAAAGGTACGCACGGCCTCGGCCACGACCTCGGACATCGTTCCGGCGATGGGAACCGGCTCCCACCGACCATCGGACCTGCGCAGCGACAAGCCGAATCTCCAATGGCCGACGTGGGTGATGCGAAGCACCGGGTCGACATCGTCGGGCG
>Ga0272446_1000720_pt1 | contig 50567 bp, 32 predicted proteins | sample YNPCB0061_FD_194587 | JGI IMG/M metagenome (GOLD analysis project Ga0272446, IMG submission 194587) | Hot spring microbial mat communities from Yellowstone National Park, WY, United States - YNP-CB-006-1 | ecosystem: Environmental > Aquatic > Thermal springs > Hot (42-90C) > Sediment | place... | reverse complement strand
CCGATTCGTACTTGCGCGCGATGACGATGCCCCGGTTCAGCGCCCTGGCTTCATCCGCCGGCAGGAACACCCTCAGCCGCGCCGTGTAGTACAGCCGGCCTTCGCCTGCGCCGCGCTCGAACACCAGATCATTGCCCTGATTGCGCGCCAACTGCGCCACCGGCACGCTGAGCGATTCACTGCGCGCTGCGTTGGCCGGGCTGGCCGATCCGTTCAGCGCGCTGGCGTCGTTCAGCAGCACGCGCCAGGTGTAGTTCGGCGCGGCGTCGCCCACAGCGTCGCGCCAGGCTGTCAACGCCATGACCGCCCAGGCGTTCTCCTGATTCGTTTCCCACGCGCTGCCCTCGCGCGCTGTCATCAGCCAGCGCACCGCATTGGTTGTCAACGCGCTGTTCGGGTCGAGCCGGGCCAGGGCGCTCAGGACAATGGCCGTGCTGCGCGCCGTGCTGTCGAAGCTGAAGTAATCGTAGCGCGCCTCCTGCCAGAAGACGCCGGCGGCCCCGGCGATTGCCGCGCTGGCGATGTCGCTCAGCAAGGTCTGAATGCGCGCGTCGCCGGGCTGAATGATATCGAGGCTCATCGCCAGCAATGCCTTGCCATAGTGGCCCAGCTTCTCGCGGTTTTCGTAGAGGGCGCCCAGCCGGCCGCTGTCTTCGACGCCGGCCTCGGTCAGCGCGTACAGCAGGAAGGCTTGCTGGTTGGCCACGCCGGCGTCGCTGATCGAGTTCGGCGAAACCAGCGCGTTGAACAGGAATTCACGCGCGCGGGTCGTCATGTTGACATCCACCGCGTAGCCGGCCTGGCGCGCGCGCGCCAGCGCCAGCAGCGTGTAGGCCGTGATGTTGGCGTTGCTGCTGTCCGAGATCCACCAGCCCCAGCCGCCATCACTGCGCTGGCTGCCCAGCAGGCGCTGCATATAGCGCGCCACATTCGCCGCAGCATCCTCCTCCAGCGCCAGGCTCACCAGCAGGCGCGAGGCGATGGTCTCCGTGTCCTCATACGGATATTCGCGCAGCCGCTCCAGCGTGTTGCGGATCACCGCCGCCAGCGATGGGTTGACCTCGATATCGAGGCTGCCCTGGCCGGTGTCGAGGCGCGCCGGCAGCGCGATCACCTCCAGCTTGCGGCCCGGCTCGCTCACATCTCCTGCCGTCGCCACCGTCTCCGGCGCGACATAGCGCAGGATCGGAATGCCCTGGTTGGGCGCTGTGGCCAGCCCCGGCTTGCTGCTGTCTTCCAGCCCGCCGCCCCGCGCCGTGAACGTCAACTCCGCGCTGGGTGCGTCTTCAACCGTCACCGTCCAGTCCACGCGGGCGCTGCCTTTGGCCGGCACGTTGACAGTTGCGGAAGCCGGCGTGTTGATCGCCACCCCGCGCGCCGCCAGCGACACCTCCACGCTGATGGCGTTATCTGTGTTGTTGTTCACCACCGCGCCCAGCGTGACCGAATCGCCCACCACAAAGAAGCGCGGCGTCACCGGCCGCACCAGCAGCGGTTTGGTCGAGAGAATCTCATGCATTGCCTGCCCAACCTGCGTGTCGCGCGTGACGGCGCGCGCATCGGCCACCCAGGTGGTGAGGTTGTCGGGCAGCGTGACTTGCGCGCGCGCGGCGCCATTCGCGTCCGTGGTGATGACACCCTCCCAGGCCGCAGTGTCCTTGAAGTTCTGGCGCACGAACAGCCCCTCCAGCGCGCCGGCCATTCCACCGCCGCCGCCGCCCTTGCCCGTCTCCGCTGCCAGCCTGGCCGTCACCCGATCCACGTTGACGCTCAGGCTGTCGGCGGTGCGAATGCCAAGCCCGCGCGGGCCATAGAACGCCTGCTCGATCGGTTGCGTGTTGGGGTCAGCCAGGCTGAGCACGGCCTTGTCCACCACGGCCAGCGACACCTGGGCCTGCGCAGGCCGGCCGCCGGCGTCGGTCACGCGAATGTCATAGGTGACGGTGTCGCGCGGCTGATACGTCGTCTTGTCGGTCTTGATCTCCACATTCAGCCTGAACTCCCCCGGGTCCACCGTGATGCCGGCGTAGCCCAGCTTGTAAGCCGGCATGTCGTTCGACTCGTCCACGCCCTTGACCAGCAACACCGAGATGTAAGCATTCGGCGCAAAAGCGGGTTCAATCGGCACTTCGATGATGGCGCTGTTGCTCTCCAGCGTCACGACCCGGCTCGACAGGAAGCGCCCGCGCTCGACCGTAACCAGCGCGTAGACCGTGCCACTGTACGGGGATGGCACGAGCAGACGCGCCGTCTCGCCCACTTTGTAGTCCTGCTTATCGGCGCGCAATTCGATGCGGTCGTTATTGGCGACGCGCCACGACACGTACACGCCCTGCGCAGACACGTAGAAGGATGTGGCGGCAACCGGCTGCGCGGGCGAAGGAGTGTTCGTTCCTGCATCGGCCCCGACGACTTTGATGTAGTACTCGCCGCCCAACGCCGGCGTGAACACGGCGGTCGCCTTGCCGTTCGGGCCGGTGGTGATGGACACGCGCGACACTTCGGTGTCGCTGGGCACAGAGGTGAACTCGCGATAGCCTGCCGGGTCTTCGGTCTGTGTCGTGTACCACTCGCGCTGATAGAACGTGACGGCGGCCGGCTTGCCCGCCAGCGGGCGGCCCTGCCAGTCCACAGCGATGACGTTCATCGTCGCCGGCATGCCCGTCTCGCCCACGTACACCTCGGGCGAGACGCCCACATAGTAGCCGCTCTTGTGCACAATGGCCGACGCGCGCGCCGACACGCTTTGATCGTTCAGATCGGTCACGCTGACCTCCAGCGAGAACACGGCGCTGTTCTGGCGCTGGCTCAAGTCAGCCGGCAGGCGAATGGACAGCTGGCCAGCAGCATCGGTTGTTCCTGTGCCGTTGGCAATTTGCTGGTTGAAGCCGATGCCGCGATACGAGAACTCGTAGTCGCCCCACGAGTACCAGCCCTCGCCGGTGTAGCGATCGAAGAAGTAGTCGCGGGCGTACAGCGTCCATTCCACTTTGGCGTTGGCCACATTGCCGCCGAAGAAATAACGCGCGTCCAACGCAGCGTTGACCGTGTCGCCGGCCTGATAGTCGCTCTTGTCTGTCGTCAGTGTGACTTCAAACTCCGGCGCGCGGTAGGCCGCCACCTGGAAGCCGACGCTGTACGAGCGGCAGTTTTGATCGGTCTGCGCAGGCGCGATGGCAGCCGGCGAATACACACCACTCCCTGAGCCTGTCGAAGGGCGGCCATAGCCCACGGCAAAGTTTCGCGGATCCGGCACGCACACATTGATGTAGTAGAAGCCGGTGGCGGCGCTGTTGTCGAGCGCAAACGCGCCGGTGAACGCGCCGTAGTCGTCGAGCGGCGCAGTCGCGCTGAACACCTGCTGGCCCTGATCGTTGTTGATGGTGTAATTCACGGCGCTCAGATTGGCGATCAGGCTGTAGCGGGCGTCGTCATCCGCGCGGGCAATGCCCTTGAAATAGACCATTTGACCGGGCCGGTAAATCGGGCGGTCGGTGTACAGATACACGTTGAACGGATCGCCCCCATAGCGGCTGTTCAGGTTGAAGTCCCAGGGCGCGATGCCGCGATCCCAGTTGTTGTAGCCGATGCTGAACACTTCCTGGCCCGGCTCGCCGATCACGGCGTAGAACGCCTCGTACAGCGGCATGGGCCGGTCGTACTGGACGATCACTTTGCCGGCCTCATCGGTCTGGCCGGCGGCCAGCGGCGTGAACGCCCGGTCATAGAACGTCACTGGCGCGCCGACCACCGGCTGGCCGCTGGTCAGATCCGTGACCCATGCCAGCGCCTCGTATTCACCCTGTTTCAACGCGACATGCTGATTGGTCACCACCAGCAGATGGCGCTCCGGCTGATAGTCGCGCAAACGCGCCGCCGGCTCCGGCGCGCTCAAGGTCAGCAGATAGACGCCCGGCGCCAGCGACTGGCCTGTGTCGGGCAGGTCAACCTGGTAGAAGAAGCCGGCGTTCAACTCTGTCTGCGCGGGCACAGACCACCTGCGCACCACCTGAGCGCGCGAGGGTCTGAAGTCGCGCCAGTTCTGCCAGGCGTTCGGGCTGCCGGTCAGCAGATAGAACTCGCGCAGCGACAGGCGGGCCAGCTCGAAGTCCATCCGCGTGATGTTGCGATAGGCGGCGAAAAGGCGTGTGGGCCGGCCGGCGTTGTACGTGCCGATCTGGCTGTCGGCGCGCAGTGCTGCATAGGGCGACAGGGCGGCGGTGGTGAAGCGCACCACCGTGTCGGCGCCGATCTGCGCGCCATATTTGTCGGCGATGGCGCCGCCAATCGTCACCCGGTAGGTCGTGGACGGTTTGAAATCGACGCCCGCGTAGAAGCTTTTCTCGAACGGGTCGTAGTAGGTGTAGACGCGCGTCAGCGAGACGGGCGGGTCGAAGGTCAGATTGGGCAGGATCGTTTCCGGCAACACCGGCGCAGTGAAGCGGATGTTGAAGCCGGCGGTGGATTCTGCCTGATCGGCGCCATTGGCCGGGGTCGTGGCTGCCACCCCCGGATTCTCGATACTGCGAAAAGTGAACTCAGCCGGGGCGCGCAGCGCCGCGTCGCCCAGGGCCGCTCTGGCTGTGGCTGCAATGGTCACCCGATAGGACGTGCCGCGCCGATAGTCCTCGGCCGGCACGAATGCCATCACTTCGCCGGCGGGCGCCGCAATCTGCGGCAGCGCGCCCACTGTGGGCTGCTCCTCCTCGCCGCGATAACCCGGATTGGCCGGCGGCTCCACTGCCTCGTCCGCCCAGCGGAATGACCCTTGCACCGGCGGGTCGATGCTGAAGGCGGCCTCAGCCGAGGCGTGATCCATCTTCTGGCTGAAGGTGATGCTGATGGGCCGGCGCAAGTCCACGTCTGCGCCGCCATTGGGCGGGTCGAACGTCTTGACAACCGGCGCAGCCACGTTGAAGGTCCAGGTGTAGTCCTCCTGCAACAGCGCGCCGGTGGTGTCTTGCAGGCCCGCCGCGACACGGCCCACATACGCCACGCCGGCGGCCAGCGGCCTGGCCGGGCGGAACACGTAGATGCTGGTGTTCAGCCATTCGCCGGCGCCCTCGATAGCCGGCTCGAACGATACCGGCTGCGGCAGGGACGCCTGCTGCTGCAGGCTGGTCAGCGGCACAACCGGGCGATTGAACAGCACTGTAATCAGGCTGTCGGCGGCGGCATCGCTGGCGCCATCGGCAGGGATTGTCTGCGCCACGGCCAGATAGCCGATCGTGTTCACCTGGAAAAGCGCCGGGCGGGCCAGCGGCAGACCCCGCGCGCTTTTGGCTGTCTCTTGCAGGCTGACACGGTAGCGCGCCGCGCGATTCCATCCCTGGGCCGGCGTGAAGGCGACCACGTTGTCGCGCAGCCAGTCAAACGCGCCGGCAACCGGCGCCGAAAGACCATCGCCGGCGGCAACGACCACTGACTGCTCGACCGAGGCGCGATCCATCGCCTGGTCGAAGGTGAGGACAATCGGCTGGTCAACGGCCAGCTCCTCGCCCTGCGCCGGCTGCCGATCGACCAGCACCGGGTTGCCGGGCGGGCGCGGTGTGGCCGTGGGGCCGGCGGTCGGTGTTGCCTCCTCGCCCTGGGCCGAGGGGGGCGTCGCAGTCTTTGCCTGCGTCGGCGTCCCTCTGACAGGCTCAGGGGGCGGCGCTTCCTGACATGCGCTCAACACGACCGAGGCAGCCACAAACAGCAGCATGAGTTTCCGGCGGACACGCTTGTGCAACATGATCTTTTCCCCTGGCTTTCCCGAAGTCGCGCAGATTCCAGCCGCGCACATTCCGCGAAAGCCGATTGCGATACGATTGTGTTCAGATGCGCCCAAAACTGATTGTCATCATCGGCCCGACGGCGGCGGGCAAATCTGCGCGCGCGATGGCGCTGGCGCCGACGCTCGAAGCCGGCGCCGAGATTATCTCCGCCGACTCGCGCCACATTTATCGGCGCATGGACATTGGCGCCAACAAGCCAACGCCTCAAGACCGCTCCATTGTGCCACATCACCTGATCGACCTGCGCGAGCCGCACGAGTCTTTCTCGCTGGGCGAGTACGTCCGGCTGGCGCGCGCAGCGATTGCAGACGTTCGCGCGCGCGGCAAGGTTCCCTTGCTGGTGGGCGGCGCCGGCCAGTATGTGCGCGCGCTGCTGGAGGGCTGGCGCGTCCCCGCAGCGCCGCCCTGCCCGGACATTCGCCGGCGCTGGGAGACGTTCGTGGCGCTGCGCGGACAGGACGCCCTGCGCCGCGAACTGGAAGCACGCGACCCGTCTGCACTCGAAACGATCGATGCGCGCAACATTCGCCGCGTGATCCGCGCGCTGGAAGTGATGGAGATCACCGGCGAACGCTGGAGCGACTTGCAGCGCCGCGAGCCGCCCGATCTGCGCGATGTGAACATCCTCTACGTCAACCTGCCCAGGCCGGCCCTCTACGCCCGCGCCGATGCCCGCCTGATCGCCATGATCCAACAGGGCTGGCTGGATGAGACGCGCGCGCTGTTGGACTATCTGAGCGCCCAGGGCATCGACGCCGATGCCGCGCACAGACTGCCGGCGATGTCGGCGTTGGGCTATCGCCAGATGATCGCCGTGGCGCGCGGCCGCATGACGCTGGAAGAGGCCATTGCCGCCATTCAACGCGACACACGCCGGTTCATCCGGGCGCAGGACACGTGGTTCAGAGCCATCATTGCCGGCGCATCAGCCCAGGGCGCGCGCGTGTTCCATGAGCCGGGCGCGCAGTAGGGGCGAACAAGCGTTCGCCCCTGCTTTTAGCGCAGCACCCGGCCATCCCCCTCGCGCCGGGTAACGCCGATCTGGTCAAGGTGTTCCAGCAGCGCCAGGGCATATTTGCGCGTCGTGCCAAAGGTGTCGCGGAACCCGGCCACCGTGATCTGCCCCTCCCGCAGGATGATATCTTTGACCTGCTGCATGGCCTGCTCGTAGGTCTCGCGCAGGAGCGCCACATCGGGGCTGATTTGCGTCAACACACCGCGGCGCAGCAGAACGTCGAATACCGCATCGCCCACTGCCGCGCGGCATTCCTTCACAGACGGCGTGTTCCACGGAGCAGCCCGCATCTGAGCGAGCAACCCATCCACCATCTGCTGCTGATCTGGTGTGAAGCGGATCTCGAACTCCGGCAGCCGGATGGTGTCGCCCTCGTCCACGAGCGCGTTGTCGCTCGCCGCAATGGCCAGCATGGCGTTGAAGTCGCGCGGCGAGAGTTGAAGCTTGCTGCGCAACGATTCACGCGGCATGCCGGCGGCCAAAGGCTGCGCGGCGTGATGCGCGCGCGTGTGCGCGACCGCTGCGTTGATGGCGTCTTGCCAGACGGTTGTCAGGGCGATCACCTCGCCGGCCGCCCGCGCCCGGCCGGCTGAAGCCAGCGCATCCCAGGCCGCCGCAAACGCGTCTGGCGCAAGGCCGGCCTGGCGGGCCGCTTCGGCGCGCGTGGCAAACCCCGCGCGCGCCAGCGCGCTCTCAAGCCGCTGATGCGGCGCGCCGTGCAGTCGCGCGCGCAGGCCGGCCAGCACATCCGGGTCGGCGCGGCCTGCGCGCCGGCGATGACGCCCCGGCGGATGCGGATCGACGATCGTGCCGCCCCCCAGCGTGATCGACGGCGAGGGCAGGCGGATGATGAAACGATCTCCCGATGCGACCGCCACCGGTGAGGCAAGCTCGATCTGCGCCCAGCCCGATGCGCCCGGCGGCAGATCGTTGCCTTCGAGCAGCCGGACGCGCGCCACGCGCTCGCTCGTGCCGCAGAACAGCTTGACTTCGGCATTGTGTTTCAGCGCAAAGGGCCGGCGTGTGGCCGAGGCGCGCCGGCTGGCTTCCTCGCCGAGCATTTCGATCTGCGCGTCAAGCCGTGTGGATGGCTGAAGCCACCCCGGCGATGCGACGACATCTCCGCGAACCAGATCGGCCACATCCACGCCGGAGAGGTTGGCCGCGACCCGGCTGCCCGGCAAGGCTTTGCCCAGGTGATGCTTGTGCGTTTGCAGCCCGCGGATGCGCGCGACGCGATGCCCGGGCAGTATCTCGACCTCGTCGCCAACTGCCAGAGGCCCGCCGATCAGTGTGCCGGTCACCACTGTGCCAAAGCCGGCCATGCTGAACACGCGATCGACCGGCAGGCGCGCCTGGCCGGTGTCCTGGCGTCGGGGCGAGCGCTGCAACACGTTCTGCAACGCCGCCAGCAAGTCATGCAATCCCAGGCCGGCGCGGGCGCTGACCGGCGCGATGGGCGCATCAGCGAAGCGCGTGGGCTGCAAGACCCGCGCCACGTCTGCGCGCAGCAGATCGATCCATTCGGCGGCGGGCGCCGGCAGCAGATCGATTTTGGTGAGGGCCACCACAGCAGCCGAGATGCGCAGCAGATCGAGGATGGCCAGATGCTCGTGGGTCTGCGGCATCGGCCCTTCATCGGCGGCAATGACGATCAGCGCGGCGTCGATCCCACCCACGCCGGCGAGCATGTTTGCGATGAAGTCGATGTGGCCGGGCACATCGATCAGACCGATGCTGTGAATCTCGGCTGGGGCGTCGGTGAGCGTGTCTGTTTGGGGCAGGTCGAGCCAGGCGAAGCCGAGGTCGATGGTCATCTGGCGGGCCTGTTCCTCGCGCAGGCGATCGGGGTCGATGCCGGTGAGCGCGCGCACCAGCGTCGATTTGCCGTGATCAACATGGCCGGCGGTTGCAACGACGCGCGTGGCAAAGCGGCCGGATTGCGGCTGAGATCGAGACATTACGAGATCAGGTCTTGATCCAGATCGTCACGGCCATCGTCGGAGGCGGTGTCATCCGCTTCGTCATGGGCGGCCCCGTTCGGGGGAATGCCGCCGGCGGCTTCGGCCTCGGCCTGAGTCTTCAGCTTGCGGCGCTGCCGCCGCGACAGGTTGACTTCGGACGGCAAATTCAGCCGGGCCTTTTCCAGCATCTGGTTGGCCTGCGACAGCCACTCGCGGCCGGCGGCGGCATAGGCCTTGCTGAAGGTGTCGATGATCTCATAGAGCGCCAGAATCTGCGGCTGATACTTCGGCAATTCTTCTTCGAGCGCGCTGAGTCGAGGCTCGTAATCGGCGATGCGCCGGTCGCGGTCGTGCCATTTTTCTTCCTGCGACACGACAAAGTTCTTCCAGTTCTTATCCATCGCGTCGCGGAACTCGTCGGCCTGCCGTTTGGCGCGCGCTTCGTTGTCGCGCTGGATCTCGATCACCTCATTCAGCCGCACTTCAAAGCGATCGAGAGCGGATGGAATCTCGTTGAGCGCGCGGCGCACTTCCTCGCGCATTTGCACGAAGCCGGTGATCTGCGCGGCCACCGCATCGGCGCGCTCTTTCAGGCGTTCGACGATTTCGGCGTATTCAGCGAACTGGCGCTCGCGCCGGATGTCGGCGACGCGTTGCGCCTCGATCACCTGGCTCTGCGCTTCCAGAATGCGAGCGGCTTCTTCCAGTTCGGTTTGCTTGCGGCGGATGGCTTCGTCGAGCAGGAGCAACTGAGGCGGGAACTGCTCGATGCGCTTTCGGATATCCGGGACTTCTTGCTCCAGCGCCACGAGGCGCTTGTTGTCCTGCCGGCGCTGCTCTTCGAGGTAGGAAATGGAAGCGGCGGGAATGTCGAGCCGGCGTTCGATGTCGAGGACGGTCGATTGCGCCCGGCTGATAGCCTCGTTGAGCCGGGCGTCTTCCTGCTTCAGCGCCTCGAACTCATCGGCGTAGCGGGCATAGGGTTTGATCTCGCGCTTCTGCTCGTTCAATTGGCGCACCAGCGCCTCGATCTCGATCTGCCGGATGCGGGCCGACTCGCGCTCGGATTTGGCCCGCTGATCCTCGATGCGCTCGATCATCTGGCCAAACTCGGCGCGCACCTGTTCGACGACCGAAGTCCAACCCATGGACTTCTGCACCTGCTGTTTCAGATCGTTCAGTTGAGATTCGACGGCCTGGGCATAGCGGGCGCGCAGCTCGTTTTCTCGCGTCAGAGCGTCCACTTTTTCCTGCAACTGGATGATCTGGGCGCGGTCTTTGCGCCGCTCTTCATCCACGAACTGAATCAGGGCAGCCAGTTGGTTGATGTCCATAGTCAGAAGTCAGGGTTGCGATCGCGCAATGGTCACGAGGCGGAAGCCGCACGCCGGAACTCAGCCGGCCAGCGCCGAACCCTGGCGCTGCCAGCCAACAAACGATACCATAAAACCATAAACCGAGTGATTGACACAAACAGCCGATTCCGTATAATCTCGTTTGCTCGTTATTCAATGGACGCCATGCGGAACAACAGATCTGGCCGGGCCAGCGGATAACAATCGGGCAAAAAAGAAGGTGAGACTGTGACGCGTGTGACCGTCGATGAAGATGAGACCTTTGAGTCTGCGCTGAGGCGCTTCAACAAAATGGTGCAGGGCGACCGGGTGCTCTCCGAGGTGCGCCGCCGGCGCTTTTATGAGAAGCCCAGCATTGTAGATAAGCGCAAGCGCGCTGCCAAGCTGCGCAAGAGCCGCCGGCAGACATCGCGACTGCTCCAGAACGAAATGTGATTGCCGCCGCGAAATCTCAACGAGCGTCGTAATACAATACGAGCGGGCAACAGCCCGCTCGTTTGTTTTTCGGGCAGGGTAGTATGCCCGCCAAAACAACCAGGGAGTGAACAGAATCGGCATGGAATCCGCCCTGAAACAACAGATACAAAACGACTTGAAACGCGCCATGCGGGACAACGATGAGCGCCGCAAGATCGCCATCCGACAGGTGGTGGCGCTAATCAAGAACGCCGAGGTCGAGGCGCGCACTGACGGGCGCGGCGGCGTGCTCAGCGACGAAGACATCCTGGCGCTCATCCGGCGTGAAATCAAACAGCACGAGGAATCGCTGTTGGAAGCGCGCAACGCTGGCCGGGACGACCTGGCAGCCGAGCAGACCGCCGAACTGGAGATCCTGCGCGCCTATCTGCCGCGTCAGATGAGCCGGGACGAGATCGCCGAAATGGCCAGACAGGTGATCGCCGAAGTGGGCGCCACCTCCCTCAAGCAGCAGGGCGAGGTGATGAAAGCGCTGTTGCCCCGGCTGAAAGATCGCGCCGAGGGCCGGCTGGTGAGCGAGATCGTGCGCGACTTGCTCAAATAGCTGCGCACACACAACGGGAGGAGAGGAGTTCCGGATTGAGGATCAAGGACGGGTCGGCCACCATCCTGCTGTCAAAGCGCTCCGCTGTCGCGCTGATCGGCACGGCGGTGTTTGCGTTCGCTGGCGTCTTCGCGGCGCAACTGTCGCGCTACTATGCCACCGGCAACGTTACCATGGCGGCCGGTCATGTGGCCCTGCGCGATATTCGCGCGCCGCGCCAGATCGCTTACATCAGCGAAGTTGAGACGAACCGCCAGCGCGACCTGGCTGCCGCCTCCGTAGCGCCGATCTTCACCCCGCCCGACGCGCATATCGCGCGCCAGCAACTGAGCGCCGTGCGCGAGGTGCTGAACGACATCACCGCCATTCGCAGCGATCCCGCGCTGGACGCCGCAGAGAAAACCAAACGCCTGACCAGCCTGCCGGATTTGCCCGTCGAGGCTGATCTGGCGGCGCGCATTCTGGCGGTCAGCGATTCGCGCTGGCCGCGCCTGGGCGCGCAGGTCATGACCCTGCTGGACGAAGTGCTGCGCTCGCCCATCCGGCCCGACACCCTGAACAGCGTCAGGGCATCGCTGCCGGTCTATATCAGCCTGGAATTCAGCGCCGAAGAGGCGGCGGTGATCGCTGCTCTCGCTGCGCCCATGCTCGCGCCGAACAGCAATTACGACGCAGAAGCCACAGAAGCGGCGCGCCAGACGGCGCGCGAAGCCGTGCAGCCCATCGAGCGCCGCTACGAGGCCAACCAGATCATTGTGCGCAGCGGCCAGGTGCTGAGCGCGCTGGATGTGGAGGCGCTGGAGAAGCTGAATCTGAGCCGGCCCAATCTCACCTGGCCGGATGCGCTGAGCGCGCTCGTGCTGAGCGCGCTGGCAGTTGCCCTGATTGGCGGCGCCATGCTGCGCGGGCCGGACAACGCGCTCTCATCGGGCGCGCTCGCCTGGAGCGCCCTGGCGCGACGCCCGCAACGCATCGCACTGAGCGCCGTTTTGTTTGTCGCCGCCCTGTTTCTGGCCCGCATGCTGCTGCCCGGCCACAATCTGCTGCTCTTCCTCGCCCCTCTCGGCGCGGTGAGCGTTGCCATCACCAGCTGGTCTGGCGCGTTTGCCGGCATCGCCAGCGCCGTCGCGCTGGGCGGGCTGACAGCGCTCCCGCTCGACCAGTCGGTTGAGCTGGGCTTCTATTACATTTCGGGCGGTGTGATGGCGTGCGTGGTGGTCGGGCGCGGCGAGCGCATCAGCGATTACTTCCGGGCCGGCGTGGCCATGGCGGCGATGCAAGCCGGCGTCGTGCTCGCCTTTCACGCCAATGGCATTGTGGACGATGGGAGCGCGGCGCAGGTGGGCTATCTGCTCGCCGCTGCGCTGGCGAATGGTCTGTTATCTGCCGCGCTCGCGCCGGCCCTGCTCTATGTGGCCGGCCTGATCTTCGACATTGTCACCCCCATTCAACTGGTCGAACTCTCCCGGCCTTCTCACCCGCTGTTGCAGCGGCTGTTGACACACGCCCCCGGCACCTATCATCACAGCCTGATGGTCGCCAATCTGGCCGAACAGGCAGCCGAACGCATCGGCGCAGACTCGCTGTTGACGCGCGTCGGCGCGTACTATCACGACATCGGCAAGTCGCTGCACCCGTATTTCTTCATCGAAAATCAGATGGACACGGGCAACGTGCATGACCAGCTTGACCCTCAAACCAGCTCGCGCATCCTGCAGAATCACGTGAAGGATGGCCTGGAGCTGGCCAGGAAGTTCCGTCTGCCGGGCCGCATCCGGGCCTTCATCACAGAGCATCACGGCACCCTGAAGACCAGCTATCAGTACACCCTGGCGGCGCAGGCCAACGGGGAGCCGGTGGACGAAACGCCTTTCCGCTACGCCGGCCCGCGCCCGCAATCGCGTGAAACGGCGCTGGTTATGCTGGCAGACGGCTGCGAGGCCGCCGTCCGCGCGCGCAAACCGGCCACACCGGAGGAAACTGAAGCCATTGTGCGCAAAGTCATCAGCGAACGGCTGGCCGACCATCAACTGGACGATGTCAACCTGACGCTGCGCGAAATCGATCTGATGCGCCAATCATTCGTCGAAACATTGCGCGGCGCGTATCACCCGCGCATCGACTACCCGGAGGCCAATCGCGCGCCGGCGCCTTTGCCGGACACGGTGTCAGAGGTTGCGCCGGCCTCCCGCCCGCCCGCTTTGTCGCCGGAGCCGGCGCTGCCGCTGACGGGCGAACAGCCGCTGCAACCATGACGCCGCCGCGCTGCCAGGTCAACCTGCGCTGCCGGGCAAAATATCGGCGCCCCGGCCGGCTATCCCTTGCCCGCCGGGCCGCGCTGGCCGCCATCGCGCAATCGCGCGTGAGCGAGCCGGTGGCGCTGTCAATTGCACTCACCGACGACGAGGCGCTGCGCCAGCTCAACCGGCAGTTTCGCGGCATCGACCAGCCCACCGATGTGTTGTCGTTTGGCGGCGAGCAGTTTCGAGAAGGTCGCCTGCGCCCATCCGCGCCGGTCACTACAGCCCGACCGCCGGATGAGCCGATCTATCTGGGAGACATCGCCATCTCGATGGAGCGCTGCGCCGAGCAGGCCAGACAGGGCGGGCACTCAGAGGATGCCGAGTTGGCCTTGCTGGTGGCGCACGGCGCGCTGCACCTCCTCGGCTATGACCACGACACGCCGGCGCGCAAGGCGCGCATGTGGCAGGCCCAGGCGCGCGCGCTTGCCGTGTTGGGCCTGGCCGTCACGCCGCTGGAAAGCTGATCAGCGGCGATGCGCGTTTGGAGCGCCGGCATGAAAAATACTCCGCGCCCCGGAGATGGGGCGCGGAGCAAATGCGCTTGCAACCGTGCGTCGCGGTGGAGTCTCAACGCTGCGCAATCGGCAGGAAGACTTTGTTTGCCACAACTTCCACGGCGCTGCTCAGGTTGATGCCGGTGTCGGCGTTATCCACGAACACCTTCGGCTGATTGACGATCTGGCCCTCCAGAATCTGCGTCTGAACCACGTAGCTCAGCGTGTGTGACGCGCCGCCCGGCAGGTTGCCCGACCAGCTCACCGCGTTCAACACGGCTTGCGGGCCGAACCGCCCTGCGCCCAGCTCCTGGCCCGACAGCAACATGGCGAAGCTGCCGCTGTAGTTGCCGCCGCTGGCGCTGCCGGCCACGTAGGTCGTGCCGCTCGGAATCGGCGCGTAGATCAACACGTTGTTGATCTGGCCGGCGCCGGTGTTGGTGACAACCAGCGTGTAGGTGATGAGGTCGCCCTTGCGAACCACACCCAGCGTCTGCGTCACCGTCTGAAGTGTGCTGGTCAACGGCGCGCTGCTCGCCGGCGGGTTGACGTAGGTGACCTGCGCCGCGCTGAAGCCCAGGCCGCTGACCACGGCAAACACATTCTCGATCGCCGGCGTGAGCGAGGTCAGCGCCGCCGTGATCTGGCCGCCGGCATTTGTCGCGCCGCTGGCGGGTGAGAATGCGCCAACGCCGGCCAGGAAGTTCACAGTGACTCCGCCAACCGGGTTGCTGTACTGGTCAAAAACCGTCACCGTGCCCACGCTCTGGCTGATGCCATTGGCGTAGATCAGCGTTGGCGCAAGCGTGAAGGTGTAGGTGTAGGGCGCGCCGGGGGTGAAGGTCACCAAGGCTGTGGCGTTCAGGCTGCCGACCGTTGCCGTCACGGTCGCCACGCCAGAGACGGTTGAGCTAAGCGCCACACTCGCGCTGCCGCCGACGGTGTTGGCTGTCCCGCTGCTCAGCGTGCCGAGGTCGGTGGCGAAGGTGATTGCCGTGCCGTCCGCCACGGCGTTGCCGTACTGGTCGGTGGCCGTTGCGGTCAGCGTGCTGCTGTTGCCTACCGGCAGGGTGGTCGGAACGGCGGTCAGCGTCAGCGTGAAGGGCGCGCCGGGGGTGAAGGTCACCAGGGTCGTCGCGTTCAGGCTGCCGACCGTCGCCGTCACGGTCGCCACGCCGGCGGTCGTCGAGTTCAGCGACACGGTTGCGCCGCCGCCAGCGGTATTGGCTGTCCCGCTGCTCAGCGTGCCGAAGTCGGTGGCGAAGGTGATGGTCGTGCCGTCGGCCACGGCGTTGCCGTACTGGTCGGTGGCCGTCGCGGTCAGCGTGCTGCTGTTGCCCACCGGCAGGGTGTCCGGGACTGCGGTCAGCGTCAGCGTGAAGGGCGCGCCGGGTGTGAAGGTCACCAGCGTCGTTGCCTCCAGGCTGTCCACCGTCGCCGTCACCGTCGCTACGCCGGGCAACGTCGAGCTGAGCGTTGCCGTGACCACACCGCCGATGGTCGTCGCCGTGGCCGGCGAGACATTGCCCAGGCTGGTCGTGAAGCTCACCACTGTGCCGTCGGCGGCCGGGTCGCCGTTGGCAATGGTCACCGTCGCAGTCAGCGAAACGTTGTTGCCCACAACGGTGGCCGTGGGGTCAGCCGTCAGCGTCACAGTGGTCGGCGGGGCGGCCTCGAAGTCAAAGAGCGTGATCTGGCTGCCCACGCCGACGCGCAGGCCGTCGGCGTAGCCTGTGCCGGTTGAGCTGCCACCGCCGACGCGGATGCCGATGAAGCCCAGCGGCACGCCCAGCAGGGTGTTCGGGTGAATGGCCGCATTCGGGTAGGTCGCCACGAGTTGCTCGAACGTACAGGGCGTGAGCAGGGAGCCGCACGCAGGTGCGCCGGGCAGTGTGGTGTACCAGCGCGGCGTCGGGTCGTTGCGCGCATCCACGATATGCCACGTGTCGGCAGATAGGGATGGCGGCGAGTAGACCAGCCGACCGCGGAAGCCGGTGTTGCTGTCGGTCACGTTGTCGTCCCAGCCGATGTTGATGTAAGGCGTCTGCGGTGATGCTGACGGTATGCGCAGGCGATACTCGAACACCGTAACGTCGCTCAACAGCGTGCCGGTGAAGAGGGGCGCGAGGTACATGTGCCGCCAGTTGACATCGGTGACGACCAGGCGCGCGCTGGCTGCGCCCAGGGTGGGGCCTGGCGGCGGCAGCACGATGTCGAACGGCAGCAGGCCGGTGCCCGGCCCGACCGTCTCGGTGATGTAGACCCAGCCATTGGTGATCACCGGCGTCACCGTGACGACCGCCGTGGCCGGCGCGATGGTGTTGGTGAACGTGCACGTCGCGTTCCCGATCAGGCTGAAGCTGATCGCAGCGCCGCCCGTTGCGCCCGTGGTGCAGCTTGACGTCGCGCTGTAGCCCAGCTTGGTTGTCTCAGTGATGGTCACCTGGCCGAAGTCCAGGCCGCCGAAAGTGACCGCGCCGCCGCCCGCCGGCAGGGTAAAGACCAGCGTGCCGGTGGGCACAGTCGCCGTGAACTGCCAGGCCGCCGTGGGCGTGATTGGGCCGGCCAGGACCTTCTGGACGGTCAGCGATCCGCCGCTGCACGGGCCGTTCAGGTTGTTGCTCAGCAGCCACGGGTTGAAGTCCACGCCGGCTGAGACGCTGTCGCCGCTGCCGCCCCCAACGCCGGCGGGGCCATTCGTTGCGCCATACCAGTTGCACTCGGCGTTCAGCGTCCCGGCGGCGGTGTTGGTGATGCCGGCGCTGTTGCCGGCGATGGCGTTGCGGGTCAGCAGCAGGCCGCCGGCGTTCCCGCTGTTGAAGAGAACACCCGTGCCGTTCCCGCTCAGGGCGTTGAGTGTGGCCGTCACCAGATTGGCCGGGCCATTGGTCAGCGACAGGCCGGTGGTGTTGGTCAGCAGGTTGTTGGCGGTGACAGACACATGGTTGCTGCTGGCTATCACCAGACCGGCCACTGCGTCGGTGATTGTGTTGCCGGACACGGTGACGCCCGCGCTGCTTCCCACGAAGACGCCGGCTCCGGCGCTGATGACCGTGTTGCCGGCGATCAACAGGTTCGTATCGCCGCTGCCTGCGCCGAAGAAGATGCCTTCGCCGCCGGCGTTTTGCACCAGGTTGTTGACGATCTGGTTGCCGTTGCCCGGCTGCGAGCCGTTGATGATCTGGATGCCGCGATCAGACGGATGGTTCAGCGCCACGTTGCCGCTGATCACGTTGCTGCTGTTGAAGAGCACAGGCGATGGGATCAGCGGCGGCGCGTCCGGCGCCAGGTAGATGGCATACGAGCTGTTGTTCTCGATCTGGTTGCCCTCGATCAGGTTGCCATTGGCCCCGGCCAGGCGCACGCCGGCGATGCCGTAGCGCATCTGGTTGTTTTCGATCACGTTCTGGCTGGCGAACATGCCCACCACCGCGTACCCGCTGCCGGTGAAGACGTTGCCGCTGACCAGCACGCTGGTGATCGGCGCCATGGGCGAAGCGCCGGTCATGCCCACGCCAGTGCTGGTGATGACGTTGGTGAGGGTGAAGACGCTGCTCTGCACAGTGTGGCTGTGCCCGCCGAGCAGCGCCACGCCCTGCGCGAAATTGCTAATGTGCACGTTGCTCACCGTCAGGTTGGTCACGCCGAAGGTGGTGGTGATGCCGACGTCGCTGCCCGTGCCAACGATGGACGTGTTGCTGATGGTGACGTTGCTGGTGGTCACCACGACGCCCGGCGAGAGCGACTGGATGATCGTCTGGCCGGGGCCGGCGCCGACGATGACGACCGGCTTACGCGCGATCACTGTGCCGGTAAAGGTGTCACCGGTCAGGCTCAACACATGCCCACCGAGCGTCGGCGGCGCGTCAATCGCTTGCTGGATGCCGCAGAAGGTCTGGCCAGTGTTCAGGTTGGTAACCGTGCCGGGCGTCACTGGCCCGACCTGACGCGTGTTCGTCAGGTTGCCGGTGAAGACGTTGCCGGCCTGATAAAAGGCGCAGGCCACCGGCGAGTTGCCGCGCCCAAAGTACTGATCGGACAGATTAGCCTGATTGCCGTCCACGTTAGTGAATGGTGTGTAGGGTGTGTGTCCGGCCTGCACCTGCACGCCGACGTCGTTGCTTTCCAGCGTGTTGCTGATCACGGTCATCCGTGCGCCTTCGACCACAATGCCGAAGCCGTCACTGGCGCTGGGCTGCTGGTAACCACTGACGACGTTGCCCTGGACGATGACGCCGGCGGGAATGTCAACATTGTTGTTGCCGGCCACCCAGCCCCGGCGGAACGCAGCGATGCCGGCCAGGTCGCGCTGCTCGCCTGGCCTGAGCGTGGTAATCGCGTCGGTCAGCACCACGGTGTTGCTGAGCACCACAATGCTCCCGTCGCCAGCTGGCAGGCCGTTGCCGTTGGGCAGCTTGACCTCGATGCCAAAGCGGCCGTTGTTGATCAGCGTGTTGCTGTAGATCAGGTTTGGCCCGGCGCCGGCGGTCAGCCCTACCGTGCCGATACCATTGTCGAAGTTGTCACGCACCGTGTTGTGCGCGATCAGCACGCCGCTGGCCGTGCCGTCCTGCAGCTCGATGCCGCAGCAGTTGTTGTTGCGGACCAGGTTGTGAGTGATGGTGATGTTGGTCTTGAACCCGTTCCAGATCACGATGCCGCGCGAGGCGTTGTTCACCGCCTCGTTGTGGCTGATGGTGACGTGGTTGATGCCCCCGATGCCGTTCAGGTAAATGCCGCCCAGACAGGTAACCCCTGTGTTGGAGTACACATGGGTGTTGGTAATGGTGGTGAAGTGGTTGTCCTGCATGGCGCAGATGCCACCGTCGTTAAACCCTTGCACGCGCAGGCTGCTGACCGTCGTTCCGGTGATAAAGGAAGCGATCTCGATGCCCTTCAGCACACCGCTCGCAGTGCGGCTGATGATAGTGGTCGTCGGCCCCGCGCCGATCAGGGTCAGCCGCGGCTTATTGATGACGATGTTGTTGTTCTGCGTGCCGGTGTACAGGCCGGCGCTTACGCTGATGGTATGGCCGGCCAGCGTCGCCGGGTCGTTGATCGCCGGCTGGATATCCAGATAGCCGCGCCCGGTGTCGGTGTTCAACACGCGCCCACGATAGTAGGTGATGCGGTTGAAGAACAGGTCGTTGCCGCCTCCAGCGCCGGCGTTGGCGTTGAACAGGCGCAACTGGCTGATCGGGCCAGGGTTGTTGCGCAGAGCGCCGCTCACCGTGCTGCTGGCGCCATCCACCAACCGCGTCAGCGTCGCCTGGTAGGTCGAGGCCGTGGTCAGGGTGATCACCACTCGCACACCCTCGCGGGTAAAGGGAACGCCGGAAGGAATAGGGGCATCGCCATGCACGGTGTACTGCGCGCCGCCGCCGACGAAATACACCTCAAGCAGCTCCTGGCCGCTGCTGTTCCGCAGCGCAAAGCCCACCGTGCCGCCGGCTTGCACGTCGCCGTTGTCCATGAAGATCTCGAAGACGCTGCCCGGGGTGAAAGGCGCGAGAAAGTCGCGCACGGCGCTGGCGGTCTGGCTGCTGTTGGCATACAGGCCCCAGGCGCGATTGACAGGTGTGTTGATGTCGCCGTCGCCGTTGCTGTCGCCGCTCATGCCGTTGTTGCCGGTGCTGTCTCCGACGAAGAACCCGTTCTGCGGCGTGTTCGAGGCCGGGTTCAACGTCCACGGCCCCATGCCGAAGCCGCCGTTGTCCGTCGAGGTCCACTCTGGAGGTGGCGGATCATAGGCGGGATGGCTGGCTGCGTCTTGTGCAGTGGGCGGCGGGAGCTGGGCCTGAGCAGACTGAGCCAGCGCCAGCGTCATGAGCGCGCCCAGCGCCAGGGCGCCACTCAGCCGGCCAACCTTCAGCAGCGCCGTCCCAGGCCGGTTGTGGACGTGTGCGTCGTCTGAGGCGAACTCAGACAAAGACCAGACTTCGTTCTGTGGATGCGCAGACTCTGACTTTACACGCGCTGTTTGACTGAGTAACATGTGGTCTCACCTCGTATCATTGCTAAAAATGTGATCAAGGTCACCGAACACGAATGCAAAGGCCGGTTCTTTAGAGGAAATCGTTCACATGGATACCCCCTTGTGTCTACTAATTGCCGCTGCGCATTTCCCCTACAGGCGATCCGAGATCCAGACGCCCCATCACACCCCGCGCAGATGATGCAATTTTAATAGATTCCGTCTTTATCGTTTGATAGCATCATGCCCTCTTGTGCATCTTGTTAGTTGAAAACCTCCGGTCTATGTCTACCCAGCCTGGCCCCATCCATGTCCAGCGCAGTCTGGCGCTCCGTGTCGTGTTTGGCGCCGGCATCAGCCGGCTGGGACTCGCCGATGCGGACCACCTGTTGATTCGCAGCGAATCGCTGGCTGCCCGGTTGGAATCTCTGGCCGGCGCGCTGGCAGGCGAAGCCGCCGGGATCAGCCAGCCTGACTCGTCCTGGGGAGTCGTGTTGACGACCCCAAACCTGATCTTCGCCTACTGCAACCAGGCGTTTGCGTCCCTGTTGGAATACGACACGCCGGCCGATGTGCTGCGCATTGGCCATGCTCTGCAACTGGTCGACGCTGATGAACGAGCAGCCGCGATCGATGATTGGCAATTCCTCCTGACCGCGCCAGATCCGCCGCCGAAAACCTATTGCCTGAAGACGCGGCGGGGCGGGCGACGATTGGTGGAAATTCACGCCGCAGCGCTGGTGAACGCGCAGGGATCACTCGGCGGGCTGATGGCGCTGGCGCGCGGTGTCGCCCCTCATCCGGCTGCGCTGGCGCCGGCTTCCGCCATGTCGCGCGTCTCTGCCGGCGCTGGGGATCCGAGGGTGGCATGGGATCACCTGTTTGCCCATTCCCCCATTGGTCTGGTGCTGGCCGATTTGGATGGACGGTGTCTGGCGGTCAACCCCGCTTTCTGCCGCATGATTGACTACTCTGCAGACGAGCTGCTGGGCCGGCCCTTTCAAGACTTTACCCATCCCGACGATCTGCCGGCGAATCTGGCCGGCGGTCGGGATTTGATCGAAGGCAAACGAACCTCATTCCAGATCGACAAGCGCTACTTGCGCAAAGACGGCCAGACGCTGTGGGTTTCGCTGAGCGCCTCGGTCGTGCGCAGCGCCGATGGCGCCCCTTTGTTTGTGTTGTCGCAGATCCAGGACATCACTGCTTACAAACAAGCTCAGCGAGAGTCCCAGACTCTGCTTGAACGCTATCGGGCGGTGGTCGAAGACCAGACCGAACTGATCTGCCGTTACCTGCCCGACACCACTCTGACGTTCGTCAACGAAGCGTACTGCCGTTTCGTGGGGCGACAGCGGGCCGAACTGATTGGGGTGCGCTTCACGGAACTGGGCGTGATCCCGGAAGAAGAGCGGGGCGCGCTGCAGGCCAGACTGAGCGCGCTTGGCTCTGCTGAACGCATCGTCGTCACCGAGCATCATGTCCGGCGCGCCGACGGCGAACTGCGCTGGATGCAATGGGTCAATCGCGCCATCATTGACGACAGCGGACAAGTGACCGAGCTGCAAGCCATCGGCCGCGACACCACTGAACGCAGGGAGATGGAGCAGGCGCTGCGTGACGCCATCGGCGATGCCCGCTCCCGCGAGGTGGAAGCGCGCGACCTGGCCCGCCAGTTGGTCACCGCCCGCGATGACGAGCGCAATCGCATCGCCGAGCGGCTGCACAATGGAATTGGCCATCACCTGCTGGCGCTGCGAAAAGCCATCCTCTCTGCCCATCCCCCGGCAGACACAGATTCTCCCAGCGCCGGACTGGTTCAAAACAGCCTCGATCTGCTGGAAGAAGTGAGCGAACAGGTTCGCGCTCTGGCGATGGACCTGGACTCCGAGGTGCTTGAGCAGTCAGGCATTGGCGCAGCCGCCCGGCGCTACGTGGAGCGCATGGCCGCCTCGGCGCGCCAGACGATTCGTTTTCACGCCACCGGCCGCCTCCGGCGCATGCCTATCGAGATCGAGCGCGTCCTGTTTCGCGGGTTGAAAGAGGCGCTGGCAAATGCGGTGCGCCATGCGCAGGCCGGCGAGATCTCAGCGCAATTGCACATCGGCTCTCGCTCGGCCCGACTGACGGTTCAGGATGATGGCATTGGCTTTGACCCGTCGATCCTGGACATCGAGGTCAATTCGGCCCTGTCATTTGGGCTGCCCGGCCTGCGCCGGCAGGTGACTCTGCTGGCAGGCGACTTCAGCGTGGAGAGCGCGCCGGGCAAAGGCGCCACCATCGTCATAGAGATTCCCCTGCCAGCAGGCCCGTCCCGCCATGGACAAAGCGTGCGCGTCCTCATCGCGGATGCGCACGATGTCACTCGTCGCGGCCTCGTGGCTACCCTGAGCGAGACCGGCGAGTATGAATGCATCGAGGCCGTGGACGGCCTGATGGCAGTGCATCTGGCCGAGATCAGGCAGCCGGATCTGGCGCTGATCGACGTTGATCTGCCCGAACTGGCCGGCGTCGAAGCGGCCCGGCAGATAGTGGCCACCGTCGAGCGCACAGCCGTCATCATGCTGTCCTACAGCTACAACCATCAGGCGCTGCAAAACGCCTTGCAGGCCGGCGCGCGGGGGTTCCTGCTCAAGTCGGCCGGCAGTCAGGAGTTGCTGCAAGCGTTGCAGGCCGTGCGCGCCGGCGAGACATTTTTCAGCCCCAGCCTGGCCCAGGTCGCCCGCCGCCTTCAAGAGCAGCCGGACGCCCATGACGCCTTCAGTTCACTCACAACGCGCGAACGCGAGGTCCTGGAACTGATCGTCAACGGCTATCGCAACAAGCAGATTGGCGACCGGCTGGGCATCAGCGTGCGCACAGTCGAAGTGCATCGCCGCAATATCATGGACAAGCTGGGTGTCAAAACCCAGGCGCAACTCTTCCGGGTGGTTTCCGGCGGCGACAGGGCGCATCTGCGATGATCTCCTCTCCCCCCAGAGGAGGCGATCCAGATGCGCCTGCCGCGTGCCCGCAATGACCTGTGCTGCATAGGTTGCGTCGCGTCAAAATGTGCGGCATGGCATCTGTTCGCCATGATAGTGTCCGCAGGCAATTTGTGAATACCGATTAGTACGTATCGCCGCAGAATCCCGGAGTCTTAAAGACTCCGGGATTCTGTGCTGTGGGATCAAGCGCGAGCCTGCCCCGGCTGCAAGACAACCTTCACCAGATGCTCTGGCTGTGTTGCCAGCCGCTCGAAGAACTGCGCCCCTTCAGACAGGGGCGCTGGATGGATCATCTCGCGCACGCGCACCCGGCCAGACGCAATCAGCTCGAGCGCGCGCAGGAAGTCGTCATCGGTGTAGGCATAGCTGCCGCGCACATGCAGCTCTCGATTGACGACGGGAAGGAAATTGAGGGTGGTGTCACCCTTGCCGAGTCCGATCAACACCAGTGTGCCGCCCGGCGCAAGCGCCGCCACGCCCTGCTGACGGGTGGCCGGCGCGCCGGCGGTGTCCACGATGAACTCGGCCCCCCAACCGCCGGTGATGGTTTTCACCCGCTCAACCACATCCTCCTGGCCGCTGTGCACGGTGTGCGTCGCGCCCATAGCGCGCGCCATCTCCAGTCGATGCGCCACCAGATCGGTGACGATGATGTTTGACGCGCCGGCCAGCCGGGCCAGTTGCGCGGCCAGCAGTCCCTGCGGCCCGGCCCCCAGCGCCACCACCGTCCGCAGCAGCGGCGGCGCCATCGTCCTGAAGACGTGCGCCTGCACGGCCAGCGTCTCGGTCATCGTTGCGTCCAGGTCGCTGACCTGCGCCGGCAGTTTGAACACACGGTCTGCCGGCGCACAGACGAGATCGGCAAATGCGCCGGCGCGCTCGATCCCCAGAACCGCCATGTTCGGGCAGATATTGGTCTGGCCGGCGCGGCAGGCCGGGCACACGCCGCATGGAATGAGCGGCTGCACCACGACGCGGTCGCCAGGGGCGAGGCTCTCCGCCGCGCCGCGCCGCGCGTCTTTGCCAACCTCGACTACCTGACCTGAAAACTCATGCCCCATAATGAGCGGGATATGGGCGTTGCGGCGCGGGCTGTGGCCCACATAGCCGCTCAGGTCCGAGCCGCAAATGCCGCAGGCATGGACGCGAATCAGGACTTCGTCCGGGCCAGGTTGCGGCGCCGGCGCATCCTCGATTTCAAGCCGGCGCGCGCCGTGAAAAATGAGCGCTTCCATGCGCCTATTGTCGCTCAGTCCGCATCGAGCAGCAGGAGATTGAGCGTCTCGCGCGCAGCCGGCAGGGTCTGCATCGCGGCCCAGTTGTCCACCAGGTCGGCGGCGCGCTCGATCGCCAGCAGCCGCGCCAGCGGATCTTCGCGGGCCGGCTCACGCCCGATGCGCGTGCGCGGCCAATATACGGCCAGCCGGGTCTGGTGGCGCGGATAAGCCGCCTGCAACCAGGCGCGCAGACGCGCATAGACGGCTTCATCTTCCGGCGCGACCCTGTTGTTGCGATAGACGCGCACGATCAGCGCCTCCAGTTCATCCCAGTTTTGGACGAAATCGATCAGCGCCTGATCGGTGACGCGCCCAATGAGCGAGCGGGTAAAGGGATTCATTGCAATTGACGATTGACGGATTGACGATTGGGGGTTGTTGGTGTTGGATGTGCGCGCGTTTCAGAGGCATTCTACTGCGCCGGTATTTCGCCCGCCGGGGCAGGGGGTGGCTGCGCGCGGCTGCGCTATGATTGTATCGGGCGACTGCGCAGCGCGAGCGCCCAGGAGCGCGATCTGTGAACGCAACCCTGACCCCGCAAACGACCCAGGCGGAATCGGCTGCTGTCCGCGCGCCACTTGCCGGCGCTGTGCCGCTGGCCGGCTGGCTCGACGCGCTGACGCGCGAAGGCGAGTTGTATCAACGATTGGAGGACGGTAGTGTGATTTGCGCGGCTTGCGCTCACCGCTGCCGCATCAAACCCGGCGGGCGCGGCATCTGCCAGGTGCGCTACAACGCCGGTGGCGCGCTGTATGCGCCGTGGGGATACGCCTCGGCCATTCATGCTGATCCGGTGGAGAAGAAGCCGTTCTATCACGCGCTGCCCGGCTCCACCGCGCTGACGTTCGGCATGTTGGGCTGCAATCTGCACTGCGACTATTGCCAAAACTGGGACATCTCGCAGGCGTTGCGCGACGCCGCCGCCGGCGCGCCGCCGGTCAGGGTGACGCCGGACAATCTGGCGGCGCTGGCCCATCGCGCGCGGGCGCGCAGCGTGGTCAGCTCATACAACGAGCCGCTCATCACCTCGGAGTGGGCGGCGGCCGTTTTCAAAGCGGCAAAAGCCGCCGGTCTGCTGTGCCTGTATGTCTCGAACGGCTATGCCACGCGCGAAGTATTGGAGTATCTGCGGCCCTGGCTCGACGGCTATAAGATCGATCTCAAATCCATGCGCGACAAAAACTATCGCCAACTGGGCGCGGCGCTGGATCGCGTGTTGGAAGGCGCGCGCATGGTGTATGAGATGGGCTTCTGGCTGGAAATTGTCACCCTGGTTGTGCCAGGGTTCAACGACTCGGATGCTGAGCTGCGCGACGCAGCGCAGTTCATTCGTTCGCTGTCAGCCGATATCCCCTGGCACGTGACGGCGTTCCACGCGGATTACCGCATGACCGACCGCGACAACACGGACGCGCGCGCGCTGGCGCGCGCCGCCGAGATCGGTTACGGCGAGGGGCTGCGCTATGTGTACGCCGGCAATCTGCCGGGCAAACTGGCGCGCTTCGAGAACACCTATTGCCCGGACTGCGGGGCGACGTTGATTGAGCGGGTTGGCTTTCGCGTGTTGAGCAACCGGCTGAAGGAAAACGGCCTCTGCCCGGACTGCGGCGCGCGCATTGCGGGGCTGTGGCAACCACCGGCGCGCGCATGAGGAATCGTCTCATTGCCGCCGATTGTCTGGAGGTTCTGCCCCGGCTGAAGGCCGGCTCGACGCGGCTGATCTATCTCGATCCGCCGTTCAACACGGGCGCGCGCCGGCGGGGGCGGGCCGGGAGTTACGAGGATGCGTTTGGGGCGCCGGCCGATTACATCGCCTACATGCGCCCGCGCCTCGAAGCCATGCTGCGCGCCCTGGCGCCCGATGGGTCGCTGTTCTTCCATTGCGACTGGCGCATGAGCCACCACATCCGGCTGATGCTGGATAACCTGTTCGGATTGAGCGGGCCGGCGTGTGCAAGGCGGGGCGTCTTCGTCAACGAAATCATCTGGCATTACGGGCTGGGCGCGTCGAAGGCCGGCCGCCGTCTGCTGACCAAGCACGACGTGATCTTCTGGCACGCCCGCTCGCCCGACTATGTGTTCAACGCCCTGCGCGACGCGCCGACGCCGGCCATGCTGGACAAATACCGGCACACCGACGCGCAGGGCAACCGCTACATGAACGCCTATGGCAAACGCTACGTGATGAAGGGCGGCAAGCTGCTGGACGATGTGTGGGATATTCCGGCCATCGCCCCGACCTCCAGAGAGCGCGTCGATTACCCGACGCAGAAGCCGCTGGCGTTGCTGAGGCGGATCGTCGAACTTGCCAGCAACGCCGGCGATGTGGTGCTCGACCCTTTTTGCGGCAGCGGCACGACGCTGGTCGCCGCAAAACATCTGGGCCGGCGCTGGATCGGCATCGACAGCAACCCACAGGCTATCGAGATTGCCCGCGCGCGGCTTGCGGCGCGCTCATAGCGCCAGAACGAGCCTTGCATTGCTGTTGGTGTGTGGCATGGCGTCGGGCGCAGGGTGTGCTCAGACGGACTGGATCACTGCGATGTCGGGCTTTCTCGTGGAAGCAGGGGCGCTATGCCGGTCAGCAATTCAGGCACATCGCTTGTCGCTGTCTTCCAAACCTCATTCCAGTCCACAATGTCGTAGCCGTGAATGAGAACGTCGCGCATTCCTGCTATCAACGACCAGGGTATCTGCGGCTGATTATTGCGAAACTCCTGCGACAGCCGCTTGACGGCTTCACCGATCACGATGATCTGGTACAGCACTGCTGATTGAGTCTTGTAGTCATTGATGAAGGAATCTTTATCCAGACCTTGAACAAACGTTCGGACAGCGCGCGCCGCTCTGGCAATATCGAGCAGGATAGTTTCATCTCGCCGCATAGGCTTCCTCTGGCACAGACAAAACAGTCTTTGCCGTCTTCAATATCTCATTGCGCAATAGCCAGTTGGCACTGGACTCCAGCGCGCGCCTGGTAATCAGGTCCACATCGCGGCCCAGCAGGGACTGCAATTCCTGTTTCATCCTGACATGGTCAAGCAGTCCCCAGTCGGCGTCAGCGCTGAAAGCGATCAGAATATCTACATCACTGCTGGGAGTGAAGTCGTTGCGCAATGTGGAGCCGAATACCGCCAATTCCAGGATTTTCCAGCGCCGGCAAAACTCGGCGATCTCAGCCATGGGAAGGGCGTTAACAAAGCTGCTCATCTGGCTATCTCCTTGCTTTCGTTTTCGTCGAATTGCGCAGGTTGTCTGACCTGTGCGCCGGCGCTCACACCGCGCGTCAATCGCTCTGCTCCTTCAGAATGCGCGCTTCGGCCAGTTTGGCTGAGATCAGCACGATCGGCAGGCCGGTGCCGGGATGGGTGCTGGCGCCGGCGAAATACAGGTTGCCATAGCGGGCGTGCCGGTTGCGCGGACGCAGATAGCCCACCTGCAGAAAATCATGGCTCAGCCCGAACGCGGCGCCTTTGGCCAGGTTCAGGTCGTCGCGGTAGTTCAATGGGTTGAGCGTGCGCTCGAACACGATCCGTTCGCGCAGGTCAGCGAGGCCGATGCGCGCCAGGCGCTGCAATACGGCTTCGCGGGCTTTGCCGGTCAGGGTCTGCCAGTCCTGCGGGCGCGCCTCGTTCAAATAGCCCACCGGCACGAGCGCCATCAGGTTGTCGCAGCCGGGCGGGGCGAACGAGGGGTCTGTGCCGGTCGGCGCGCACACATAGAACGACGGCTCGTCGGGCAGCGTGAGATCCTGGAAGATGCGGTCGAAGCTGCGCTTGTAGTCGTGATCGGCCAGGAAGACGTTGTGGTGCAGCAGTTGCGGCGCGCGCGGGCCTTTCAGCCCCCAGTAGAACATGATGGCCGACGAGGTGTACTTCATGCGCTTTAATCGTTCAGCTTTGGGGCTGGCCGGCAAAAGCTGGTCGTACACATAGGGCAGGTCGGCGTTGGCGATGACGATATCGGCCGGGATGTGTTCGCCGCCGGCCAGCGTGACGCCGGTGACGCGCCGTCGCGCATCGTCTACATCGATGCGCGCCGCCGGCGCGTTGTAGTGGAAGGTTGCGCCGTTCTTTTCGGCGATGGCAGTCAGACTTTCGATCACCCGATACATGCCCCCGCGCGGAAACCACACGCCTTCGCCCAGTTCGGTGTATTGCAGCAGCGTGTACGTGGCCATGGCGTCGTAGGGGCTGGTGCCCAGATACACGTTCTGGAACGAAAATGCCGCGCGCAGCCGTTGGTCTTTGAAGAAGTGGCTGATGTGCGGGTAGTGCTTTTGCAGCGCCTTCAACTCGAACAACAGCGGCAGGTTGGCCGGCGCCAGGTACTGCGCCAGCGTGTAGAAGTTGCGATCCACAAAGTAGCGGATGGACTTCCAGTAGTGGCCGTAACCGTCGTGGAGGAAGCGCAGGTAAGCGTCAAACGAGCCGGGTTCGATGGCGTTGAGCTGTTCGCGCATGCGCACCAGGTCGCCGGTCAGGTCGATCCACGAGCCGTCGTGAAAGTGCACGCGGTAAGTGGGGTCAAGTCGGATGAGATCGAGGTGATCCTCCATGCGCTCGCCGAGGTCGGTGTAGGTCTGGCGAAACACATCGGGCATGAGGAACAACGACGGTCCCATGTCGAATGTGAAGCCGTCGCGCTTGAGGACTGCGGTGCGTCCGCCGGGGGCATTGTTCTTCTCAAGCGCCGTCACGCGATAGCCGCGTCGGGCCAGGCGCGCCGCAACGGCAATCCCGCCAATGCCGGCGCCAATGACAACAACCGATGTCATGTCGAAACCTCCTGTGTTGCGCACTGCGTGTTGCAGTGCTGCGCATTATGGCGCGGGGCGACGAATATCGCGCGCCCCCCTGCTCCCCCGCTCCGGTTGGTGAGCCTGTCGAACCGCCGCTCGCTACCCCGGTCGCACGTGCCCGTCGCCTTCCACAACCCACTTGTAGCTGGTCAGCTCGCGCAGGCCCATCGGCCCTCTGGCGTGAATGCGTTGCGTGCTGATGGCGACTTCTGCGCCGAGGCCGAATTGCCCGCCGTCATTGAAGCGGGTGCTGGCGTTGACAAACACGCCGCACGAGTCCACCTCGTTCACAAAGCGGGCGATGTGATCGGGATTGCGCGACACAATGCCGTCGGAGTGATCCATCGAATGGGCTTCGATGAAGGCGATGGCGTCATCCAGCGAATCCACGACTTTGACGCCGGCCACCAGCGAGAGCCACTCGGTGTCCCAGTCTGGCGGGGCTGCCGGCTGAAAGTCGGCATTGGGGACATGCCGGCTGAAGATATCGCAGGCGCGCGGATCGCAGCGGAAACTGACGCCGGCCTCGCCCAGTCGCCCGGCCATCTTCGGGATGAACGCCTCGGCGATGTCGCGGTGGACGATCACCGTGCCCAGCGCATTGCACACGGTCGGCTTTTGCACTTTGGCGTTGAACAGGATGTCGAGCGCCATGTCCTGGTCGGCGGTCTCGTCCACGTAAATGTGGTTGATGCCCATGCCGCCGGTGATGACGGGAATCGTGCTGTTCTTGCGGCATAGATCATGCAGCGCGGCCCCGCCGCGTGGAATGATGAGGTCCACATAGTCAGTCAGCCGCAGGAGTTCCATGATCCGCGCGCGGTCGGTGTCATCGACGAACGACACTGCTTCGCGCGGCAAGCCGTTGGCGACCAAAGCCTCATGCGCCACGCCGACCAGCGCGCGGTTAGAGTGAATCGTCTCACTGCCGCCACGCAGGATGCAGGCGTTGCCGCTCTTGATGGCCAGCGCGGCGATATCGATCGTGACGTTGGGCCGTGATTCGTAGATCACGCCCAGCACGCCCAGCGGAATGCGGCGCTTGTGCAGGCGCAGGCCGTTGGGCAGCGTGACGGCGTCAAACGGCTCGCCGACCGGATCGGGCAACTCGGCCACCTTGAGCACATCGCCGGCGATGAGGCGCAGACGCTTCTCGTTGAGCGTGAGCCGGTCGATGAAATACGGCGCGACGCCTTTGGCAGTGGCGTATTCGATGTCTCTGGCATTGGCCGTCAGGATGTCATCGAGCCGGCGGGTCAGCCCTTCTGCCAGTGCGCGCAGGGCTGCGTTTTTCTGCGAGGTGTCGGCGCGGGCCAGAATGCGAGCGGCTTGTTTGGCTTGCGCGCCGAGCAGGGTCATGTCAGACATGCGCGCAATCTTAGCACCGAGCCTGGCGCGGGGAAAGATGGGCGGCTATGCATCCGCCGGCCCCGGCTGCCAGCCGGTCGTTGCCGCCCATTCCTCGGCTGCGAAATAAATCAGATCCACCGCCGCATCTTTGACTTCGGGATAACGTTGTGGATCGGACAGGTGTTCTGCCAGCCGGCGTTTCAGCTCAGCATAGGCCGCTGCGCTGGCCGGGTGCGCCCGCAGGTAGTCGCGGAACAGCAACGGATAGCGTTGATTGGGCCGGCCCGCCATGCGCACATGCGTGTTCGTCCGGCGCTGGCCCGGCGGCGGACGAAAGAACACCTTTTCCCAGTCGCTTTCCGGCCCCTCTGCATTGGGCGGGCGATGGTCGCGGCAGTTGGCTTCCACGCGCGTGTAGCCGGCTGATTCCAGAGCGGCGATCACGGCGCCGTCCAGCCGCGCAACGGTGATCTGAATGTCGATCACGTCTTTGGCCGGCAGGCCGGGCACAGCGGTGGAGCCGATATGGTCGATGCGCAGCGCCAAATCGCCCAGGGCCTGGCGCTGAGCCGAGGCGATTTGCTCAAACTCGGCCGGCCAGCGTGTTTGATAGGGAATGATTTCAACCATGTTCGCCGGCATCATACTCCGTCATGCCCGGTACAATGTGCCGACTGCCGATCGATGAGAACTGTTGTCCGACCGCACCCTCTGCCATGCGCACATTTGCTCACGTCCTACGCCAGACCTTCCAGGAATGTCCCGATCGCGTTGCCGCGCAGGTGATGCTGGCGCGCCAGCCAGACATTCCGATGACATATGGCGCGCTGGCGCGTGGGGCCGCCGGCTACGCGAGGGCGCTGGCGCAGGCTGGCATTGGGCCGGGCGAAGTGGTGGTCACGATTCTGCAACACGGCGAGGCGCTGATTCACGCTTTCTGGGGCGCTGTGCTGCACGGCGCGATTCCGTCCATCCTGCCTTTTCTGACCGAGAAACTGGCGCCGGACAAGTACCGGCGCGATCTGGCGGCGTTGATCGACGTGACGGCGCCGGCGGCGGTGATCACCGATCAGGTCTTCGCGCCGGAGGTCGAACAGGCGATGCGCGCCAGCGCGCGCAACTCGGTGCGGCGGGTGGTGTGTTGTGAAAGCGTGACGCCGATTGAGCCGGATATGACGGGATGGGGCGGTCTGGCCCGCCAGCCCGATGACATCGTGTTGTTGCAGCACTCCAGCGGCACGACCGGCTTGCAGAAGGGCGTGGCGCTCTCGCACCGCGCTGTGTTCAACCAGTTGGACGCCTACGCGCGCGCCATTCGCCTCACGCAGGACGATGTGATCGTGAGCTGGCTGCCGCTCTATCACGATATGGGATTGATCGCCTCGTTCGTGATGCCTATTCTCAGCCGTGTGCCGGTGGCGATGATGTCGCCATTCGATTGGGTGCGCGCGCCGGCGCGGCTCATGCAGGCCATCACGCGCTATCGCGGCACGCTGTGCTGGCTGCCCAACTTCGCCTACAACTTCTGCGCGCAGAAAATCCGCCCGCGCGACCTGGAAGGCGTCGATCTGTCCAGCCTGCGCGCGGTGACGAATTGCTCCGAGCCGATTCACTGGAGCAGCCACCAGGTTTTTCTGGACAGGTTTGCGCCGTATGGCCTGCGGCCGGATGCGCTGGCCGTGTCATATGCCATGGCCGAGAATGTGTTTGGGGTGACCCAGGGCGGCATCGACGCGCCGGTGGTGGTGGATGAGATCGATGCGCGGGCGTTTGTCACAGAAGGCGTGGCGGCGCCGGCGCGCTCCGCCGGCGACAGCCTGCGGCTGGTGTCATCAGGCCGGCCCATCGACAACACCCGCGTGCGCGCGCTCGACGCGGAGCGTTGTGATCTGCCGGAGCGCCGGGTGGGCGAGCTGGCCATTCAAAGCGATTGCATGTTGAGCGGCTATTACCACCGCGACGACTTGACAGAGCAGGCGTTTCACCAGGGCTGGTTCCTCACCGGCGATCTGGGCTACATCGCCGACGGTGAAGTGTTTGTGACCGGGCGCAAGAAAGATTTGATCATTGTGGGCGGCAAGAATATCGCGCCGCAGGACCTGGAGCGTGTGGCCGGCGACGTGCCGGGCGTGCATCCGGGTCGCGTGGTGGCGTTCGGAGTGTACAACGAGATGGCCGGCACCGAGGATGTGGTGATCGTGGCCGAGGCCGACACGGAGGATGAGGACGAGCGGCTGCGCATTGGCGACGCCATTCGCGCCGCTGTCAGTCGCGGTTCGGACGTCGTGTTGCGCGACGCATACGTCGTGGGCGCAAAATGGTTGCTCAAAACCAGCAGCGGCAAGATCGCCCGCTCCGCCAACCGGGACAAATACCTGGCTGAAGTCAAGGGAGCGATTGAGCGATTGAGCGATTGAGCGATTGGGTGATTGGGTGATTGAGCGATTGAGTGATTGGGTGATTGGGTGATCGGCCCAATGACTCAATGGCGCAATGGCGCAATGACTCAATGACTCAATGACTCAATCCCCCAATGACTCAATCTCCCAATGACTCAATGGCCCAATCGCCCAATGCGTCAGTTTGCGGATAGCGCCCTGGATGGCAACAGTTGCGTCGCCAGCGCCAGACACTGCCGTTTGTAGCGTTGCGCGGCAGCGCGGTTGTTGCGCCGCCACACTTGGATGGGCATGTATTTCTGCACTTCGTAGAGCAGATAGAACTGCCGGCGCACAGCGGCAGCGGTTGAGGTGTTGCGGGCGGCGCCGTATCCTTGCCAAAACGCCGGCTTGCTGATGCCGCAGTAGTCGAGCACGGCAAACTCGATCTCCGGGTCGCCCCATAGCGCGCGATCGAAGTCCACCAGACCGGTGACGTTACCGGAGTCGTCCACCAGAATGTTCTGGCTCCAGACATCCATGTGCAACAAGCGCGGGACAACAGGCCGGTCGAAATAGCGCCGGTAGTAGTCGAGCAGGTCGCGCATGGCCTGGCCTTCTTCCGGCGAATATCCTTCGCAGGCGACCACATCGTCCAATAGCTTGTGCCACATGATGCGAAAAGCCTCCCACCACGTGGATTGCGGGGACATCGGGTGATGCGGGCCGACATAGCCGTGCAGGGGCCGGCCCAGGCAGTTTTCAGCCGTCAGTGAGTGAAGCTGGCGCAGACACTCGCCGGTCTGCTGCAACGCGCGATCAAGCCGGCCCTGGGTGAGGTTCGCGGCGGCGCTGAGCGGGATGCCGGGCAGCGCCGTCATGATGAGATAGTCGCGGTCAAGGCGCGCGCGGCTGAAATCATAGTGCACCACGTCGGCGACGGGGATGGGCAGACGCTCGCGGATGAGCGCGTGCAGCGCCGGTTCCTGGCGCATCATGCGCGTTTCGTAGAACAGATAGCCGGCGCCGTCAGGCGGGGCAACGCGCAGCACATGCGAGCCGGCGGCGCTTTCGACGTAGTACGAGCGGTTGTGCTTGCCGGTGGGGATGGGCGTCAACCGGACGGACGCCGCATCAACGCGCAATGCATCGGCGACCAGACGGGTCAGGAGATTGAGATCGAGAGATTCAGCCACAGATTGTCGCAGGCAATCTTATCATCGGGGATGGCCGTTTCGCATTGCTTCAAAACCCTGGCAGATAGCCGGCGAGCCGGCGCAGTTCTTGACAGGCGTCGTGTAATCGTTTACGCTTGCCATGTAAACGATTACAGCGCCTCTTCCACAACAGCGGCGGCAATGCGCGCGCGAAAACGGCTGCGCTGCGAATCTGTTTCGCGCGAGGCGTATAATCCAGGTTGCCATGTTCTTCCGGCCTGAAGCAGAGCGCAGTGTTCAGCGTGTGGAGGCCGGCGTGTATTTCGGACAGGGTAATGACATTTGCGCGCGCGCCGAATGCTCGACTGCAACTCATTCGTTGGAACATGAGCGCCCGCCTATTTCTTCCTGAGGAGGTGAATCAGCCAGAAAGCCAATCCCTTTTTTGCTGATCGCGCCGCGTCTTTGTCGCGGCGCGGCAAAAACCACAGATCGCGTTTGATATTCAGGAGTCTTTTTCAAGGAGGACGAGAGCACTATGAAACACGCGAAGATGCGAATCGGATTGTTGGCCAGCGCCGCATTGCTGATTGCCAGTTGCGGCGGCCCGGCCCCTGCGCCCGAATCTCCCACCGCAGCCCCGCCGCCGGCAGAGCCCACTGCCACAACTGCGATGGCTGCCCCAACAGAACCCCCCGCTCCCGCCGCAGCGCCATCCAAGTACAACGAGGCGCCCGATCTGGCCGAGCTGGTGAAAAGTGGCGCGCTGCCGCCTGTGGACGAGCGCCTGCCGGCAGATCCAGTCGTCACGCCGGTGCGCGAAGCTATCGGCAAGTATGGCGGCACGATCCAGACGGCGAGCTGGTGGCCAGGCGTCGGCAACGTGCTGCTGTACATTTCTGAGCCGCCCATCAAGTGGAAGGCTGATCTGACCGGCTACGAGCCGGGTCTGGCCGAGAGCTACGAATGGTCGGAGGACGGCAAGACCTTCACACTGAAGCTGCGCAAGGGCTTGAAGTGGTCGGATGGCCAGCCCTACACCAGCGCCGACTGGCAGTTCTGGTGGGAGGACATGGTCAAGGATGAGAATTACAAAGGCAGCGTCTCGCGCCCGGCCTGGCTGCGCAAGTCCACCGGTGAATTGATCGACATGGAATTTCCCGATGACTTCACCGTGGTGTGGAAGTCCGATCAGCCCATGTGGATCAACCCGTTCTACATGGCGCAGGGCTTCTGGGAGTTCGCCAACCCGATGATGAAGCCGGCGCACTACCTGAAGCAATTCCACCCCAAGTACACGCCGGACAAGACTTACGAAGACCTGCAGAAGACCGACCAGTGGTGGCAGACGCCCGGCTATCCCTGCCTGTTTGCCTGGTGTTTGACCGAGCTGTCCGAAGACGGTCAGAACTACAAGTTCACCCGCAACCCGTATTACTGGCGCGTGGACGAGCAGGGCAATCAGTTGCCGTACATCGACGCCATTGCGGTGGAACTGGTGTCCGATGAACAGGTGCGCATTTTGAACTGCGCCCAGGGGCGCTACGACACGGCGTTCCGCATCTGCGGCGGCCCGAACGAAATCCCGCTGCTGCGCGAAAAGGCCGAAGCCGGCGGTTATCGCTTCCTGGAGAACTACATGAACGGCGCCGGGGCGTGGCCGGGCTACATGGTCAACCAGTACTATGTCGAGGGCGGCAAGAACTATCCCGATGACACGCCGGAAATGGCCGCCGAGATCCGCGAGCTGCTGCGCGACAAGCGCTTCCGCCAGGCGCTGTCCCTGGGGTTGGATCGCGAGCGCATGATCGACGTGGTGTGGGGCGGCATCGGCGAAGCCAAGGGCGCCACTATCAGCCCGCAGTCGTGGCACTTCGCCGGCCCCGAAGGCCAGGAAGTGTACAAGAAGTGGGCGTCGGCCTACGCCGATTTTGACGCCGAGACGGCCAACAAACTGCTCGATGAAGTCGGCATGCAGAAGGGCGCCGACGGGTTCCGCACCCTCCCCAGCGGCAAGCCGTTTGAGCTGGTGGTGGACATCAGTGACTGGGGCGGCAGCCTGAAGGCGCAAGTCGATGCGGCGGCCGAAGCGAAGGCCCAGTGGGAAGCCAATCTGGCGATCAAGGTCAAGGTCAACAACCTGCAAGGACAGCCCGAACTGGACACCCGCACCAACGAAGGCCAGTACATGCTGCGCGGCGCGCACATCTCGGAGATCGACATCTGGACGTATCCAGACTGGATCTTCCCGATTGTCAACCGCTACATGTTCCCGCTGGAAGGGCGCTGGTATGCCAGCGGCAAGGATGCCTGCAAGCCGGTGGAAGGCCAGCCCTATTCGTGCGGCGTGCAACCTGCGCCCGACAGCCCGGCCGCCAAACTGCAAGCCCTGTACGAGAAGGGCCAGCAAACCAGGACCATTGAAGATCGCCACAAGGTGGTCTGGGAGGCCATTGATGTGATCGTCAACGAAGGTCCCTTCGTCATCGGCGTGGCCGGCGACCAGCCCATGCCCATCATCGTCAAGAATTACATGCGCAACATTCTGGATTACGGCGTGGTCGGCCCATGGGCGCCGGCGACTCCGGGCAACCAGATTGCCGCCACGTGGTGGATGGACAAGTAAAGCTCCGCGCAACGCAATGACGAGAGGCCCGCGTCCGATGGCTGCATATCCTGCTCCCCCGGCGTCAGCCGGTTAACGGCGCGCGGCCTCACGAGTGGCGGATGGCCTGGTTCCCCCCAGCCATCCGCCACTTCCACTTTACTGTCCTGTTCGTCCTGCCTGTTCAAGAGGAGAAGCGCAGATGGTGAACTATCTCATCCGCCGGCTGGGATACGCGATCGTCATGGTCGTGCTGGTGTCCTTTGTCAGCTTCGCAATCATCGAGCTGCCCCCCGGCGACTTCCTGACCCAGAAAATCGAGCAGTTGCGCGCCAGAGGCGACCGCAGCGCAGAGCAGCAGGTCGAAACCCTGCGCCTGCGCTATGGTCTGGATAAACCCTTCCTCGAACGTTACTTCAATTGGGCCAGCAACTTTTTGCGCGGCGACTTCGGCGAGTCGTTTGAGTTTGAGCGCCCGGTCAGTGAAATCCTGGGCGCCCGCCTGGGCTACACCGTGATTCTGGCCATTGCCACCACCGTGCTGACCTGGGCGCTGGCCATTCCGCTCGGCGTGTATTCAGCCGTCAAGCAATACTCGCCCGGCGACCAGGTGATTTCTGTCATCAGCTTCATTGGCCTGGGCATGCCCGGTTTCCTGCTGGCGTTGATCATCATGTACTTCGCCATCATCATTTTCAATCTGGAAGTGACCGGGCTGTTTTCACCCCAATACCAGGATGCGCCGTGGAGCATCGAGAAAGTCCTGGACTTGCTGGGCCATTTGTGGATTCCGGCTTTGATCAGCGCGGTGACCGGCATCGGCGGTCTGGTGCGCATCATGCGCGGCAATCTGCTCGACACCCTGGGTCAACCTTTTGTGGAGGCAGCCCGCGCCCGCGGCCTCAAAAATCGCACCGTGACCTGGAAGCACGCCGTGCGCATTGCCATTAACCCCCTCATCACCATCCTCGGTTCGGACGTGTTCCCCAGCATCATCGTCGGCTCGTCGCTGGTGGCCATCGTGCTCAACCTGCCGACCATCGGGCCGGTGTTTGTGGATTCGCTGCGCAAGCTGGACATGTATCTGGCCGGCACCTGCATCGTCTTTCTCACCATCATGCTGCTGGTGGGCAACCTGGTCGCCGACTTGTTGCTGGCCTGGGTGGACCCCCGCATTCGACTGGAGTAACACGCGCCACATCACCCAAACCCACACCCGATCCGCATCGTATGTGGCAGAGAGAGAAGGAGTAACCGATGGCTGTTGCATCCGCACCTTCGGCCTTGCCGCTGGGCAAAAAGAAAGAATTCAGCCAGAGCTACTGGAGCCTGGTCTGGTACCGCTTCAAGAAGAACAAACTGGGCGTTGTGGGCGGCATCTTGTTGATCGTCCTGTATCTGTCCTTTGTCGCCCTGCCTGAGTTCATTGCGCCCTACGCCCTGGAGAACCGCAGCAATTTTGTCGAGGCGCCTCCCACCCCCATTCGATTTGTGGACGCCAATGGTCAGTTTCAGGCGCCCTTCATCTACGGTCTGGATCGCAAGGTGGACCAGGTCAAACGGCTGCGCACCTGGGTTGAAGACCCCAATCGCAAATATCCGCTTCGTTTGTTCGCGCAGGGCGATTCGTATCAATTGCTTGGGCTGATTCCCACCAATCTGCATCTGTTCGGGATTGAGGCGAATCAACGGGAAGCCCGCCTGTTCATCATGGGTTCCGACGCGCTGGGGCGCGACTTCTTTACCCGTGTCATGTATGGCGGCCGGCTGTCTCTGATGATCGGCCTGATCGGCCAGTTCCTGACGCTGGCCCTGGGCGCGTCGCTGGGCGTCATCTCCGGCTACTATGGCGGCGCGACAGACATGTTCGTGCAGCGCTTCACCGAATTTCTGGCCGCATTCCCCAACATTCCGCTGTTCATGGCGCTGTCGGCGGCCATCCCGGCTTTCTGGTCTCCCATCGCCGTCTATTTCATGTTGACCCTGATCCTGGCGTTTCTGGGATGGGGCGGCCTGGCCCGCCAGGTGCGCGGGCTGGTGCTGTCGTTGCGCGAGCGTGAATACGCCCTGGCCGCCAAGAGTTTCGGCGCCAAAGACTCGCGCATCATGTTCCGGCACCTCTTGCCCGGCGCGATGAGCCACGTCATCGTCATCGCCACCCTCTCCATTCCGGGCATGATTCTGGCGGAGACAGCGCTGAGCTGGTTGGGTCTGGGCTTGCGCCCGCCGCTCACCAGTTGGGGCACCCTGCTCCAGGACGCCGCCACCGTGCGCGCCATTCGCTTCACCCCCTGGTTGTTGTGGACCGTGCCGCCCATTTTGCTCACCGTCCTCACCTACAACATGCTGGGCGACGGTTTGCGCGACGCGCTGGACCCCTACAGCGGGCGCTAGCATCAGGAGATGACTATGGAAACCCGATCTTCCACCGCCTTTTCGTCTTCCGCATCGCCGGCTGTTTCAGAAGTCGATGCGCGCGAGCCGCTCATCGAAGTGCGCGATCTGAAAGTGGAATTCAACATTCGCGGCGGCGTCGTCAAGGCCGTCGATGGCCTGACCTTCGACATCAAGCGCGGCCAGACCATGGGCATCATCGGCGAGAGCGGCTGCGGCAAGTCAGTCACCGCTCGCGCCATTCTGCGCATGATTCCCAAGCCCGGCAAAATCACCGGCGGCAACATCCTGTATCACCGTCGGCGACGGCTGGCCGGCCCTGGCCAGCAGGCCGCCTCGGCTGAGACCAAACTCATCGACCTGACCACCCTCGACCCCGATGGCGAGACCATCCGCCAGATTCGCGGCGGCGAAATCGCCATGATCTTCCAGGAGCCGATGAGTTCCCTCACGCCGGTGTACACCGCCGGCACGCACATTAATGAGGCTGTCACCCTGCATCGTCTGTTGCCGGTCAAAACACTGGGCGATCAGATGGCCGACAAGATCATGGAATATCGCCATGTCACGCGCGAGGAAGCGCGCGAGATTGCTGTGCAGATGTTGCGCCGCGTCGGCATCCCCAAACCCGAACAGCGCGTCGATAGCTATCCCCATCAACTATCGGGCGGCCAGCGCCAGCGTGTGATGATCGCCATCGCCCTGTCCACCGAGCCGGCCATGTTGATCGCCGACGAGCCAACCACCGCGCTCGACGTGTCCATCGAAGCCCAAATCCTCGACATCATGCGCGACTTGCAGGCCAGCGCCAACATGGCCATCATGTTCATTACCCACAACCTCGGCGTGATCGCCAGCATGGCCGATGAGATCGTGGTGATGTACATGGGCAAACAGGTCGAGCGCGCCAAAGTGGTCGATCTGTTCTATAACCCCAGGCATCCCTACACAAAGGCGCTGCTGCAATCCGTGCCCAAGCTGGGCCCCAAGACCGGCCAGCGCCTGGCGTCCATCGAAGGCATGGTGCCCGATCCGCTGCGTCTGCCCACCGGTTGCGTGTTCCATCCGCGCTGCCCGGCCTTCATGCCCGGCAAATGCGACCAGACCGTGCCGCGTTGGGTGGAAGCCAGCCCCGGCCACTGGACGCGCTGTCTGCTTTATGAGGAGTGATCGAGATGACACCGGCATCCGAGACTACACAGACCGATAACATCCTGCTGGAAGTCAAGAACCTCAAGAAGTACTTCCCGATCCAGAAAGGGCTTTTGCGGCGCACCGTGGGCTATGTCCGCGCGGTGGACGACGTCAGCCTGTACCTGCGCGAAGGCGAAACACTGGGATTGGTGGGTGAAAGCGGTTGCGGCAAAACCACGGCCAGCCGCTGTATCATCCGCCTGTACGAGCCAACCGCCGGCGAGGTCTGGTTCAAGTCGCGCGCGTTGTCGAACAACGGCCAGCCCAGGCGGGTCAACCTGGTCAGCCTCAACCGCGAGGAGATCACCAAAACCCGCGAAGAGATCGCCATGATCTTCCAGGACCCCATTAACTCGCTCAACCCGCGCATGTCTGTTTCCGACATCATCGCCGAGCCGATGGTCATCCACGGCAAGTATGACCCGCGCCACAGCGAGGACATCATCGTCAACCTGCTGCAACGCGTCGGTTTGAGGCCGGATCACCTGCGCCGCTACCCGCACGAATTCTCCGGCGGCCAGCGTCAGCGCATTGGCATTGCCCGCGCCCTGGCGCTCAACCCGCGCCTGGTGTTGTGCGACGAGCCGGTCTCCGCCCTCGACGTGTCGATCCAGGCTCAGACCCTCAACCTGCTCCAGGACTTGCAGCGCGACTTCAACCTGTCCTACATCTTTGTCGCGCACGACCTCAGCGTGGTGCAGCACATTTCCGATCGCGTCGCCGTCATGTACGTGGGCAAAGTGGTCGAAATGGCTTCCTCCGAGGTGTTGTACCAAAACCCGCTGCACCCTTATACCGAGGCGCTGCTGTCCTCGGTGCCCAAGGCCGATCCCAAGTACAAGTCTGCGCGCATCATCATGCAGGGCGACGTCGCCGACCCGTCCAATCCGCCCGGCGGCTGCTACTTCCATCCGCGCTGTCGCTATGCGGTGGACCTGTGCAAGCAAAAAGCGCCGGAATTCCGCGAACTGAAGCCGGATCACTGGGTGTCCTGCCATCGCGCCGAGGAATTGCAACTGGCGGGCATCTGAGCGCGCCTGCGGCGGCGATGCCCGCGGCATTGTCGCAGAGACGCCGGAGCGAACAGATTATGAGCGCGACACCTTCTCGACACCCTGTCGTGTCGGTCGTAGTCTTCCTGTTGTGGCTGGTCACAGCCGCGTTGACGCTGTGGAATGTCTATGCGCTGTGGCAGTTGTCCGTTCTGCTGTACGCCCGGCTGGCGATCGGCGCCGGCGCCGATGTGCGCGCCGGCGCTGTGCTCGCCAATGCGCTGTTGATTGTGTTCGCGCTGGCCGGCATCGCCTTCATCATTCTCAGCGGCGAGTATCACCGCCGTTACGCCGGCCAGCCGCGCTCGTGGCGAACCTTCGCCGTGACTCTGATCGTCCAAATCGCCATCCCATCGATCTATGCGCTTTTGGAGGCGCTATGACCCATCTCAAATGGTGGCAAACAGCCGCTTTCTACCAGATCTACCCGCGCAGTTTCGCCGACGGCAACGGCGACGGCATCGGCGACTTCGCCGGCATGATTGACCGGTTGGATTACCTGCAATCCCTGGGAATTGGCGCCGTCTGGCTTTCGCCTCACTTCCCATCGCCCAACGTCGATTGCGGCTACGATGTCTCCGACTATGTCGGTGTTGCGCCAGAGTACGGCGCGCTCGACGACTTCCGTCGCTTCCTCGACGGCGCGCACCAGCGCGGCATCCGCGTCCTGCTCGACCTGGTGTTGAACCACACATCCGATCAGCACCCCTGGTTCATCGCGTCCCGCTCCAGCCGCGACAACCCCAAACGTGACTGGTATGTGTGGCGCGACCCGGCCCCCGACGGCGGTCCGCCCAACAACTGGTATTCGGCCTTCGGTGGCCCGGCCTGGGAACTCGACGCCGCCACCGGCCAGTACTACTATCACTTCTTCTTCAAAGAGCAGCCTGACCTGAACTGGCGCAATCCGGCTGTCAGGCAAGCCATGTGGCAGGCGGTTCGCTTTTGGCTGGATATGGGTGTGGATGGGTTTCGGCTCGACGCCATCGGCACGATCTTTGAGGACCCGGCCTATCCGCCTCAGACCGCCCAACTGTCGCAGTTGGACATGTTGCGCGCCTGGCGCGAGAATCGCTCGCCCGAAGAGCAGCAGGCGCTCATGGCCGAATTCACCCGCATGTTCCAATGCCAGGTTGGCCAGGCCGGCATCCACGAGCTGATGAAAGACCTGCGCGCGTTGCTGGATGAGTATCCCGGCGACCGTGTCCTGATCGGCGAGGACGACGACCCGGCCTACTATGGCAACGGCGACGACGAACTGCATCTGGTGTTCAACTTCCCGCTCATGCGCACCGACCGCATCACCCCGGCCTGGGTGCGCGCCAACCAGACTGAGCGCCTGGCCAGACTGCCGCCCGGCGCCTGGCCGTGCAACACGCTCGGCAACCACGACTCGGCGCGGGTCAAAAGCGCTTTTGCCGACGGCCATCAGGAAGACGAATGGGCGCGCCTCTATGCCGCGCTGATGCTCACCCTGCGCGGCACACCCGTGTTGTACAACGGCGAAGAGATCGGCATGACCGATCTGTTGCTCGAACGCTTCGATCAGTTGCGCGACAACCAGGCGGTTAACCTCTACCGGCTGGCCGTCAGCGACGGCATCCCCCCCGATGAAGCCATGCGCATGGCTGCCCGAATGACGCGCGACCGCTGCCGCACACCGATGCAATGGGCCAATGCGCCAAACGCCGGCTTCAGTCCGCCCGGCGTCGAGACCTGGCTGCCGGTCAACCCCAACTACGCCGCCGGCGTCAATGTTGCCGACCAGGACACCGCCCCTGACTCTTTGCTGAACTTCTATCGCCGCTTGATTCGCGCGCGTCAGACCGCGCCGGCCCTGCTGGCCGGCGACTACACACCGATTCACGAGCGCGCCCAGGACTATCTGGCCTTCCTGCGCCGTGATGCGGCCAGCGGCCAGACCTGCCTGGTCGTGCTGAATATGTCCGCTCAACCACTGGGCCTTGACCTGACCGACGCCCTGCGCGACAAAACGACTGTCGAATGCCTGTTTGACGGGAGCGACGCGCGCAGGGCCGGCAACGCCGACGATCTGGCCCAGTTGGCCGTTTCGCCTTTCGGGGTTTATATTGGCCAGTTATAAAAACAGGAGAAATCACATGCCAAACGCCAAAGACACTGCTCAGTTTCTGGAGCGCGTGCCGCTTTTCCAGAATCTCAACCATCGTCAGATTGAAATTCTGGCCAGGCGCATGGTCGAACGCGAGTTCCCGGCCGGGGCGACCATCGTCACCCAGGGCCAGGGCGGCGAGGGATTGTTCATCGTGGCGCTCGGCAAAGCCGAGGCCATCCGCGAGCGACGCGATGGGGAGCGCCTGACGGTCAACGTCTTTGGCCCCACCGATTTCTTCGGCGAGCTGGCGCTGCTCGACGACGGGCCGCGCACGGCCTCGGTGGTCACCGTCGAGCCGACACGCTGCCTGGTGCTCAGCCGCTGGGACTTTCTGGCTGAAGTGCGCCAGGATGCCGAGATGGCCGTTCTGATTCTCCAGGAGCTGGCCAAACGCTTCCGCCTGGCTCTCGAAGCCATGTGATATCATCCTGACACGGGCAATCCTGCCCAAACGCTTTCAGCAAAATCCTTTCGGTTTGATTTGGACAAGGCGCGCCCCACACGGCGCGCCTTGTCTGTTTCAACCGGGCTGTGCAAATGCTCCCTGATGAAATGAAATGCCCCGCGTGCGGCTATGATCGCATTGCCGGGATGAAATATTGCGGGCGCTGCGGCGCGCGCCTGGCGCATATCTGCCCCATGTGCAGCTTTGCCAATCCACTGGACTATCGGTTCTGCGGCATGTGCGGCGTCCAGCTCACCCAGGGGGCCGTGTATGAGGCGGTGATGGCCGGCCGGCCGTGGGAGTCTATAAATGAGCGCGCTGAACTGCGCGCTGAAGAACTGGTTGCGGCGATATCACACGGCGCCGATGAGACGCCGGGCGCAACGCCGGCTGGAACGCCGGTCGAAAAGACCGAGTTGCGCGCTCCGACTGCGGCGGCAAACGCCCAGCCTGTTCCCTCAGACCTGATGGCGCAGCCTGCCCCACAGCCGCGCAAAGCGGATGCGGGTTTTCTGGAAGTGTTGGCGATGAGGCGCGCTTCGGCGACGCCCTCCCCGGTTGCGCCCATTCACACAGCCTTTGGCGAGACCTTTGCCCTGGCAGGGTTTCAGACCAGGCCGCTCGAAGGGCAGCGCCGCATTGCCACCGTCATCCTGGCTGATGTGCGCGATTCCACCCATCTGCTGGAAAAACTTGGCAGCGAAGCCTGGGTGGAGGTGATGAATCATGTCTTCCAGATTCTCGAAGCGGAGATATATCGCTTTGGCGGAGAGGTAAACCAGTTTCGCGGAGATGGACTGGTCGCGTTTTTTGGCGCTTCAGTCGCGCACGAGGACGATCCTGAACGCGCTGTGCTTGCCGCGCTGGCCATGCAGGAGGCCATTAAACCGTATGCGGCGGGTCTGGCCGAAAGCGACGGCATCGACCTGAAGTTGCGCATTGGCGTGAATACCGGCGAGGTGATTGTGACCACCGTCGGCGACAGTCGGCAGCACAAGGAAGACACTGCCATGGGCCAGGCCGTTGCGGTCGCCGCCCGCATGGAGTCGGCCGCAGAGGCCGGCACGGTGCTCGTCAGCGATAGCACGTATCAACTAGTCGCGTCCAAATTCAGTTGGAAGTCCATCGGAGAGATCGCGGTGAAGGGCGTCAGCGAGCCGATCGCTGTGTACCGGCCGCTGGAGCATCAACCCGACGCCGCCGGTCGGGCGCTGGCGGAACCGAAGACGCCTGCTGCAATGGTCAGCCGCGCGGCGCAGTTGGAGGCGGTCGAGCGGTGCATTGCAGATGTGCTGAAGGGCAGGGGTGGCATATGCTTCGTGTCCGGCGAGAAAGGAGCCGGAAAGTCATTCATCGTGTCGCGCGCCAGCCAGCGGCTGTTCGACCAGGGTCTGTTGGCGCCGGAATTTCTGGCCGATGGCGTCACTGGCGATGCAGAGAAGAGCGCCCCGGCCAACTCAACGGCTGAGCGCGGTCGCGCCGACCAGGCGCTATGGTTGCATGGATTCTGCCGCTCCTACACTCAGGACTGGCCATTCTCCATGTGGCGCGATCTGGCGCGTCGTTGGCTGGGCGCCCAGAACGGGTCTGCGCCGTCAGCCGGCAACCACAACGGCGGCGCCCTCGGAGCAGATGCGATGTTGGCGCTCTTGCGGCAGCAGGCCGAGCGCATTTGGGGCGAGCAGGCCGGCGATCATTATCCTTATCTGGCGTCGCTGCTGTCGCTTCCGCTGGAGGAGCCTTACGCAACACAGGCCCGGCGCATGGACGCCGAGTTGTGGCAGCGCCAGCTGTTCCAGACGATCCGGAGTTGGCTGGCCGCGCTGGCCGAGCGTCAGCCCATGGTGGTTGCTTTCTCTGATTTGCATTGGGCTGACCCCAGTTCGATCGATCTGTTGCGATTCTGTCTGCCGCTGTGCGATGGCGCGCCCATCCTTTGGCTGACGATGTTTCGGCCTGACCGCACTTCGCCGGTGTGGAGTTTCCGGCACCATGTCGAGACGGAGTATCCGCACCGCCTGACCCGCGTCGAACTGCCCCCGCTGACCGATGTGGAGAGCGGGCAGTTGATCGACGAGTTGATCGGCCCCGACGCGCTGTCGTCTGCGACGCGGGAACTGGTCATTCAGCGCGCTGAAGGGAATCCGTATTTCATCAAGGAACTGGTTCATTCGCTGACGGCAAGCGGGGCGCTGGCGCCCGACGAGACAGGCCGGCTGCGTGAAACGCGCAAAGTGTCCTCGTTGGACCTCCCGGACAGCCTGCAAGGCCTCTTGACGGCGCGCATGGATCGGCTTGCCCCGGAGGAGCGGCGTGTGTTGCAGATGGCGTCGGTCATCGGGCCGGTGTTCTGGCGCAACATGCTGGCGGCGCTCGTGGGCGAGAGCATGGCCCCGCAGTTGCAGGCCATTCTCACGGCGTTGCAGCGCGCCCAGCTTATCCAGGAGCGCGGCGCCGCGCCAGTGCTGGGAATGGAGTACGCCTTCACCTCCAGCCTGGTTCGAGACGTGGCCTATGACAGCCTGCTGGCAACCCAGCGCGCCGCTTACCACTTGCAGGCGGCCGAATACCTTGAGGCCGGCTTCTGGGGGGCTGACCTGGAGCATCGCGCCGGGCTGATCGCCTGGCACTATCGCTTTGCCAACCGGCCCAACAAGGAGTTGTTCTACTCGTTGCAGGCGGCCGAACAATCGCGCAAAGTGTACGCGAATGCCGAAGCGATTCAGCATTACACCCGCGCGATGGAGATTCTGGACAAGATGGCGGATGGGTTGAGCGATGACGCGGTCGTAGACCGCCGCTTGCGCGCTATTCGCACAGAGCGGTTCGAAGTGCTGAGCGGGCGGCGGGAGGTGCTGTATCTGGTCGGCGACATTCAGGCGGCCCGCAGCGATTCGCGCGAGCTCCTGCAACTGGCCCGCGAGTTGAGCGACGATCCGGCCTGGATGGTGGACGCGTTGTTGTGCCAACCCGAGGTGGCGGATTTCACCACCCACGCCGAGGCGCAGGCCGGCGTCGCCATGGCGCAGGAAGCGCTGGCGTTGTCGCAGCAACTGGGCGACCGCCGGCGCGAGGTCAACAGCCTGATGCGGCTTGGACCGCTCTACTACGAGTTGCGCGATCCGCGCTGGCGCGAAGCGGGCGAGCAGGCATGGAACCTGCTGCGCGAGCTGGGCGATTTGCGCAACCAGGCCCATCTGTTGCTGGGATTGGCGTTCGCCTGCGGCATGGACGACCTGGAACACAACGAGAAGTACCTGCAAGCCGCCATTCCAATCTGTCAGGCGCTGAACGACAAGGAGATCAATCTGCGATTGCTGGCGGCGCTGAGCGCGCGCGCCGAACGCGCCGGCGACTATAGCCGTCAGTTGACGGAATGCGAACAGCCCCGGCTGCAACTGGCCCGCGAGATGGGAGATCGAAATGTCGAGGGGCACGCCCTCATGTTCTGCGGGCAAATCCGGGCGCTGTATCTGGGCGACCTGGAGGGCGGCCTGGCGCTCGTCAACGAGGCGATTCAGGCGTGGAAGGATATCACCGGGGTGCTGTATCCGCTTTTGCGCAAAGCCCAGATCGAGACGGCGCAGGGCCGGCTTGACCAAGCGGAGGCGACGCTGGCGGAAGTATGGAACATTACCCGCCGCGATTTCACCGAGCTGGGCCGGGCCGGATGGGGGCTGGTGAGGGCCATCCTGCTCATTCAGCGGGGCGATGCGAGCAGCCTGCGAGAGGTTCTCGAACTCGCGCAACAGGTCGAGTCGCTCGCTGCTGCGGGATTGGTGTCGCGGCAGTATCACATGGCAGCCGCGTGCAAATCAGCAACCGCCCGCCTGGCACTGGCCCAACAGCTCCCGCCTGAAGAGGGCCGGCCCCACATCGAACAGGCGCTGGCGGCGTCTACGACGGCTGTGAGTCTCTATCGCGAGTTTGGATTCGTCCAGATCATCGAATGCTTCAGTGAAGAAATCCTGTATGCGCACAGCCAGGCGCTGGCCGCCAATGGGCGCCTGGAGGAAGCCGAGCATTATCTTTCACAAGCCTATGACGAGATGATGCGCAAATATCACCTGATCCCGCAAGGCAGTCCGTATCGCCGGGGATACATCGACAACATCCCATTGCATCGGCAGATCCGAGCTGCCGGCGCGCTGCGCAGGCTCGACTCGGACCGTTGATCCTCGCATGGGACCCCTGTTCGGCGGATAGCGCGGGCGTTCAACTGGCCGCTTGTCACAGGGGGATTTAAGCGACAGTTAACTGTCAGAGGCTATAAATGGAAGCCGTGGAAGTTGGCAATGCGCAAGACCAGATGGACTTCAACCGCGCGCGCACCAGGCATTTTCTGCGCTCGGTGTGGGGCATTCTGTCCGGCAATCGCCGGAGGCTGATGGCATGGGACGAGGCGCGCGACAAACTCAAGCTGAGAGGTATGCTGGCGCGCGGCATCCAGACCGTGCCTATCGAGAAAATCGTGGGCAGCGTGGGCCGCTACTACGACTTCGACGACGCCTTTTTGCCGCGCACCGGCGCGCTGAGCGCGCGCTGGCGCAAGATCAATCGCGCCTTCTACGACGACATCAGTCTGCCGCCGGTTAAGTTGTACAAAGTGGGCGATGTCTACTTTGTGCTGGACGGCAACCATCGCATCTCGGTGGCTCGTGAACGCGGCGCCAGCTTTGTGGACGCCGAGGTGACAGAGGCAATCACGCGCGTGCCGGTCACAGCCGACGATATCGACGCCAATGCGCTGGTGATTCTTGGCGAGTACGCCGAGTTTCTGGAGCGCACCCGGCTGGACACGCTGCGCCCAGAGCAAAACATTCGCTTCTCGATTGGCGGCGGCTATGCCCGCCTGCTCGAACACATCGCCGTCCACCGTTATTTCATGGGTCTGGAACAGCAGCGCGAGATCCCCGAAGATGAGGCGGTGATGGACTGGTATGACAACGTCTATCTCCCGGTTGTGCGCGCCATTCGCGAACAGGGCGTGCTCAAGCATTTTCCGGGGCGCACCGAGGCGGACCTTTACCTGTGGGTGAGCGATCACTATCACTATCTGAAAGAGACGTGCGGGTGCGATGTGTCGCCGGACGAAGCGGTGGCGGATTACGAGGAGTTGTTCAGGGCCAGGTCGCCGATGGAGCGGGTGCAAGGCGCGCTCGAACAGGTGGTCGACACCATTGCCGGCCGGGGCGAGGATGAGCCGCCGGAGGCCATTGCGTTGAATCAGGTGCTGTGATCGGCTAGAATCAACGCCTATGGAAATCACGTGGCATGGGCTGTCTTGTTTTCGACTCGCCGACCGTGGCAGGCTTACGGTTGTCACCGATCCCTACGAGCCGCTTGCGGGCGAAGAACTGCCCAAACTGAAGGCCGACGCGATCACGATCAGCCGTGACGAGGCTGGCTATAGCAATGTGGCGGCCGTGGTCGGCGCGCAACGCGGCGATGTGCGCATTCTGCGCGGCGCCGGCGAGTTCGAGATGGGCGGCGTCTTCATCACCGGGGTCGCCATGCGCCCGGAGAAAAAACGCGGCGATAACGCGCTGCGCAGCACGGTGTTCTCATACTATTACGACGGCCTGAATGTCGTCAATCTGGGCCAGTTGCCTTTTGTTCCCACCCAGGCGCAGATCGACGCGCTCGAAACGGTCGATGTGTTGCTGCTGCCGGTCGGCGGGGGCGACAGCCTGAACGCCTCTCAGGCCAGCGAACTCGTTGCGCTGATCGAGCCAGGCATCGTCGTGCCGATGAATTTCAAGACTGCCGGGACGAGCAGCGCGCGCAAACTGGACGGCGTGAGCAAGTTCCTGAAGGAAATGGGGCTGGCGGACGCCAAACCCCAGGAGTCGCTCAAAGTCACGAAAAGCGGTTTGCCGGAAGACACGCAGGTTGTTGTTTTGGAGGTGAAGCAGTGATACGCGGCATTGCAGCCGGCCTGGTCTTGGCTGTTCTTGCGCTCGGCGGGGCGGCCTGCGCCGCGCCCGCGCCAACGGCGGCCCCCACTCCCACCGTCAGTCAGGCAGTCCAACCGCATCTTGAAGCCGCTCGCACTGCGCTGAAAGCCGGCCAGTTCGATGCGGCCCTGCAGGAGGCCCAGAGCGCAGTGTCTGCCGATCCCAATAGCGCGGACGCGCACTATCTGCTCGGAAACGCGCACAACCAGCTTGCCGGAATCGCTGTGGATGAGCAATCCCGCCGCGACCACCTGAGCAAGGCCGTCGACGCGTATCTCACGGCCATCAAACTCAATCCCAGCCACGACGCCGCGCACACCAACCTGGCAACGGTGTACTATCAGAACAGCCAGTTCGACGAGGCGCAGAAGTACGTGGAGATTGCGCTGAAGCTGAATCCGAATGACGCGACATCGCACTATGTGCTGGGCACGATTCTACTGCAGCGCGACCCCAAAAAGTATCCCGATGCGCTCGACGCGGCGCAGAAAGCGTTCGAAGCGGCCATCCAGTATCAACCTGATTTCGGCGCGGCATACACCGGCCTGGCCAATGTCTTCCTGTTGAGGGAAGATTTCCAGAAGGCGCTGGAAAATGCCCGCAAAGGCGTCGATCTCACTCAAGACGCCCCAAACCCGTTTACCTATTGGGCGTTGGCGCGGGCGCAATGCGCGCTGGGCGATACGCTCAATGGGGCCAGGTCAATCGAAACCATCAACAGCTTTGGCCTGACGGACCCGATCTTTATGCAACAGGTTCAGGCGCTGGCTGAACAATGCAAGTAGCGCGCGCGGACACTATGCAGGCCCCCAGGGGAGGCGCCCAGTGATCAAACTTGTCATGAGTTGGAACATCAAGTCCGATGAAGAGCCGGCTTACTTTGAATTTGTGGTGCAGGAGTTTGCGCCGAGGATCATGAAGCTGGGCGTGCGG
>Ga0272446_1000719_pt1 | contig 50591 bp, 44 predicted proteins | sample YNPCB0061_FD_194587 | JGI IMG/M metagenome (GOLD analysis project Ga0272446, IMG submission 194587) | Hot spring microbial mat communities from Yellowstone National Park, WY, United States - YNP-CB-006-1 | ecosystem: Environmental > Aquatic > Thermal springs > Hot (42-90C) > Sediment | place... | reverse complement strand
TCACGCGGTCGAGCGTGTTCTCGCCCGGCCGCCGCGAGGGCGCCGCCGTCGCTGGCCTCACGATCGCCGAGATCGTCGCCGGCGCGGTCGAGGACGAGGCGCTCTGGCCCTACGCGCGGGTCGCCGTGGCCGACGCGGCTCTGGCGGCGGCGCCGACCGCCGTGCCGCGGGACGCCTGGTCGCGGGTGCGCCCGAAGCCCGGCGCGGCGGTGCTGATCACGCTCGTGCCGATGGGCGGCGGCGGGGGCGGCGGCAAGAACCCGCTGCGCATCGTGCTGTCGATCGCCATCATCGCCGCGAGCTTCTTCCTCGGGCCGACGGTCGGCGGATTGCTCGGCTTGCCGACGGCGTCGACGCTCGGCGGGCTGCTCACCACGCCGATCAACCTCGCCTCCGCCGTCGGCGGCTTCATCATCACCACCGTCGGCACGCTGGCGCTGAACGCGCTGATCCCGCCGCCGAAGCCGCAGCTCTCCTCGCTCTCGTCGTTCGGGGAGAGGACCTCGCCCACCCTCGCGCTCACGGGCGTGTCGAACCGCGCCAACCCCTACGGCCCGGTGCTGCGCGTCTATGGCCGCCACCGCGTGTTCCCGGTGCTGGCGGCGCGCACGATCTCCGAGGCCGAGGGCGACAGGCAGTTCCTGCGCGCGCTGTTCGACTTCGGCTACGGCCCGCTCTCGCTCTCCGAGATCCGCATCGGCACGGTGCCGATCGAGCAGTTCGACGGCGTCGAGATGCAGATCCGCGAGGGCTGGGACACGGACGGGCCGCAGACCCTCTACCCGCAGACGCTGCGCGAGGACGGCTACTCCCTCCGCCTGCGCGCCGCGGCCGCGAGCGTTGTCGAGACGCGGGACGAGGCGCGCGAGGCGCTGATCGACATCACCTTCCTCGGCCTCGTCACCTTCTCCTCGGCCGACGGCAGCCGCCAGGACCGGACGGTGGACGTGCGCTACGAGTACCGGCCGAAGGGCGCGGCGGAGTGGGTGCTGCACGCCAATGTCAGCTACACCGCGCGCAGCGACCAGCGGCTGGTGCGCGGCGAGCGGATCGTCTTCCCCGCCCCTGGCCGCTACGAGCTGCGGCTGACCCGGCTGACCGCCGACAGCACGAGCGCGTCTGTCCGCGACGACACCTTCCTCTCGGCCGTGCGAAGCGTGCTCGGCGACTACCCGATCCGGGCGAAGGGGCGGTGCCTGCTCGCGCTGCGCATCCAGGCGACCGACCAGCTCGCTGGCCAGCTCGACCAGGTGAACGCGATCGCCGAGGCGCACCTGCCCGTCTGGAACGGCGCCTCATGGACGGTCGAGAAGACCTCGAACCCGGCTTGGGCCTATCTCGACGTGCTGCGCGGGCCAGCCAATCGCCGGCGCGTGACCGACGACCGGCTCGACCTCCCGGCCTTCCTCGACTGGGCACAGGCCTGCGACGCCGCCCCGCCGACCGGGGCGGGGCCGCGCTGGAGCTTCAACGCGGTGTTCGACTTCCGCACCACGGTGTTCCAGGCGCTCGGCGACATCGCCGCTGCCGGCCGGGCGACCTTCGGGATGCGGGACGGCCGCTTCTCGATCGTCCGCGACATCCCGCAGACCGTGCCGATCCAGCACTTCAGCCCGCGCAACAGCCGGGGCTTCTCCGGGCGGCGGGTCTTCCGCAAGCGCGCGCACGCCCTGGTCGCCCGCTACGTCGAGCCGGCGCGGGAGTGGTCGCAGCAGGAGGTGACGGTCTACGCCGACGGCTACGGCGAGGCGACCGCGACCGTGTTCGAGACGATCGAGCGCTTCGGCTGCACGAACCGCGACCAGGCCTGGCGCGACACCCGCTACGACATGGCGGTGGCGGAGCTCAGGCCGGACACCTATCAGCTCACCACCGACATCGAGCACCTGCTCTGCACCCGCGGCGACCTGGTGCGCGTCACCCACGACGTGCCGCGCTGGGGCATCACCACGGGCCGCATCACGGCCGTCGAGACCGACCTCGCCGGCGACGTGACGGGGCTCACGCTGGACGAGCCGGTGGCGATGGACGGGGTGCGCGCCTACGCCATCCGCATCCGCCGCGCGGACGCGAGCACGGTGGTGGCGCAGATCGCGCCGGCCTTCGGCGAGCGGCGGGAGATCACGCTCTCGCCGCCGATCCCGGCCGCGGTGGCGCCGGCGCGGGGCGACCTGTTCCTGGCCGGCGAGGCGGGGCGGGAGAGCGTCGAGCTCATCGTCAAGGAGATCAGGCCCGGCCGCGACCTCGAGGCGACGCTGACGCTGATCGACGCAGCGCCTGCCGTGCATGACGCCGAGACCGGCGCGATCCCGCCCTACGACCCGCAGGCGACCGAGCCGCCGCTTCTGGCCCGGCAGCGGCCGCGCGTGCCGGTGGTGGCGGAGATCTTCAGCGACGGCCGCGCGCTCGTGCGCAGCTCGGGCGGCACGCTGCTCGCCCGCATCGGCGTTGACGCCCGCCCCGACCCGGCCGACCCGATCCTCGGCCTCGCGCTCCAGATGCGCTGGCGCGAGGCAGGCGCCGGCACCGCCTGGCGGCTCGGGCGGCCGGAGCCCTGGGGCGACCGCGCGGCGGTGTTCTCCGACCCGCTCGAGGAAGGCGCGAGCTACGAGGTGCAGCTGCGCGCGGTCGCGCCATCGGGCGACGCCAGCGACTGGACCGCGGCGGTGACCCACCTCGTCGTCGGCAAGGCGGCGCCGCCGCTCGCGCCCGCGACCTTCACGATCGAGGGGCGGCGGCTCGACTGGTCTGAGGTCGCGGAGCCCGACCTCGCCGGCTATCGCATCCGCTGGACCTGGGGGACGGTGCCGGAATGGGAGGCCGCGATCCCCGCGCATGGAGGGCTGCTGACCAGCTCGCCCTTCGAGCTCGCCGATGCGCCGCGCGGCCAGGTGACGATCATGATCAAGGCCGTCGACGACGGCGGCCGCGAGAGCGAGGTGCCGGCGGCGATCATCACCGAGCTCGGGGACCCGCCGATCCGCTTCGGCGCCGCCCAGATCGACTTCCGCGCCGGCGGCTTCGCCGGCACGCGCGTCAACGCCGTGCTCGATGGCGGCGACCTGGCCGCGACCAGCGACGCCGGCGGGCCGATGTGGTCGAGCGACACCGTTCTCATGTGGTCGGCCTCCGACAGCGCCGGCATGTGGGGGGAGCCGACCTGGTCGGCCATGGCCTACGAGGACGTGGTGGCGTTCGCCTCGCCGCCGGCGGATGCGCGGATCGTGATCACGGCCGAGCTCGATGGCGTTCCGGCGCGGCTGCTCTGGCGCCTGCCTGCCCTGATGTGGTCGGGCGACGCGGCGGCGATGTGGGGGAGCGACACGGCCTTCATGTGGGCCTCCTCGACCGGCGACTGGCAGCCCTGGCCCGGCGCGGTGCCGGCGGCGGCGGCGATCGACATCCGCGTCGAGATCGGCGGCGGGGCGGTGCGCGGGCGCATCCGCGCCCTCGTCGCCACCCTCGACGCTGTGCCGATCATCGAGACCTTCGCCGACGTGGCGCTCGCCGCCGCCGGCTCGCGGCTGACGCTGACGCGCGGCTTCACCGCGATCGGCGCGGTGGTGGTGACGCTGCAGGGCGCGACCACCGCCCGGACGGTCGCGGTGCTCGACAAGAACGTCGCCCTCGGCCCGCTCGTGCGGGCCTATGACAGCGGCGGCGCCGGCGTCGCGGCGACGATCGACGCAACGGTTCACGGCTACTGACAGGAGGGTGTGATGGCGGACCTGCCACCGAACGCGGACTTCACCGGCTCAGGCGTCACGGAAGGGGGCTTCAAGACCGCCCTCAATTCGATGCTGACCTATCTGCGCGACATCCTCGGCTCCACCGGGACGCCGGCCTCGGCCCGGTCGGCGCTCGGGCTCGGGGCGCTGGCGACGCGCAACGACGTGACCGCGACCGAGGTTGCGACGGGCGCGGTGACGGAGCCGAAGATCGCGGCCGGCGCGGTGACGGCGGGCAAGATCGCCGATGGCGCGGTAACCGAGGCGAAGATCGGTTCGGGCGCGGTGACGGCATCGAAGCTCGGCGGCCCCATGCCGTTCGTCCTGAAGGCGGGCGACACGATGACTGGTGCGCTCGTGCTGGCTGGCAACCCCACCTCGGACCTCGCCGCCGCGCCCAAGCAATACGTGGATGCGGCGACCGGCAGGGGTGTGAGCCCGCTCATCGCCACGACTTCCGGCACAGCCATCGACGTGACCGGCATCCCCTCCTGGGCGACGGAGGTTTCCGTCATGCTGAACGGGGTCCGTTCAAACGGTTCTGCGCTACGGGTTCAGCTTGGTACGGCAAGCGGGATCGTCACGACAGGTTACCAATCAGCGACGTCCGACTCGGGTTACAGCACCGTGGGCTTAGAGTTCTACGGCAGCCCTGTGTACGGAATAAACGGCGTGATGACGTTTAAGCTCGTGAGTGCGGCGAGCAATGTGTGGGTAGCTCAGGGCACGGTGATGATGGCCAGCTCCGGCGTTCCGGCGATAGCGGTGACTGGTGCAGTCACGTTGTCGGCGCCGCTGACACAGCTCAGGCTCCTCGCCGTAGGCGGACCTTTCGTCGGCGGCTCGTGTTCGGTGGAGTGGCGGCGGTGAGGATGATCGTGGATCTGGCGACAGGCCAGACGAGCGTCGACCCGTCCTTCGAGCCGCCGCCGCCCGAGGCGCCACCGACACGCTGGCGCATCCTCAAGTCCACGCTGTTCCGCCGCACGACCGCCGCCGAGGCCGCTGCGATCAAGGCCGCCGTCGCCTCCCTGCCGGCCGACAAGGAGCAGCTGTGGCAGGCGGCGCGCTGGTTCTGGTCCGACGACCAGGACGTGCTGCAGATGGCCGCCGTCCTCGGCTTCCCCGCCGAGCGCGTCGCCGCGCTCCTTGCGCCCGACCCAGACCCGGAGCTCCAGGCGTTGCCAGTCTGAGCCGCCTCGCCTGGAGGTATAGGAATGTTGACCTGCCAGCGGCTCGTGCCGCGCTTTCGTGATGGAAAAACCAAACGTCGCTCGAAAGCAAAACCAAACGTCGCGCTACAGGTGGTCGATCGGGGAGGCACTCCGTCCGCTCACCGCCTCACCCAGACATCGCCGCGCTTGACATAGGCGCGCTTGACGGCCGCCCAGGCGATGCGGTGGCACTTCGCCTCGTCCTCGCCGGGACGAAGCGTGCGCCAGGCGCTGTTGAAGGCCGCGCGCCAGATGTCCTGCGCGTGCTCGGGGAGCGCGTGGCGCACGCCCGGCGGCAGGTCCTCGTTCGTCGCGTAGGGCATCGGCTTGGGCTCGGGGCTTCGGCGTTGGAGAGGCGGGGCTTCACGCGGTCCAGCATGGATCGCCCCTGCCCCGCATCGTGGATCGTCCTCGCGGCGGCGCCCGGGGCAGGGAGCGTGTCAGGGCCGCGCCGGTCGGGGTGCCGCCCCGCTCACGCCTTCGGCGGGTTCCAGTCGAACGCGGCGCGGACGATGCCATGGTCGGTGGTCGCCCGTTCCACCGCGTCGACATGGTCGTTGAGAATCCGCATCTCCCGGAACGTCCAGAGCCGCTTGTCGGAGTGGTCGTAGAACTGCTCCGAGACGACCACGTGGTCGATCACCTCGCGCACGTTGCGGTGCTCGTGGGTGTAGTAGACGTCGCCGAGGCTCCGGAGCTGCTGCATCGCCACGCCCGTGTAGAGGCCCACGTCGCTGCGGCGCGCCGCCGTGCTCGCCGCGAACAGCCGGAAGCTCGGCTGGCCGGAGAGGATCGCGAGGGTGGCCGAGAACTGCCCGTCGTTGAGGTCGCCGAGCACCACCGCCGGCGTGTCGGTTCCGGCGAGGCGCTCGGTGAGGATGATCCGGAGCGCCGCCGCCTCGGCGACGCGGCGGATCGAGGAGATCGCCGCGCCGAGCGCCTCCTGGTGCGGCCTCACCTTGGGGTTGCGGAACTCCTCGATGTCGAGCCTGGTCGAGAGCTTCGACTTCAGGTGGGTGCAGAACACCGAGATCGGCGGCGGCGCGGGGCGGCGGGCGGTCGTGTGCTCGACCACCACCTCGAGCGGCGATCGCGAGAACTGCGAGATGCCGACGTCGATCGCATCGTCCTCGTGGCTCGGCAGGAACTCTGGGTCCTCATCGAGGTCGCGCGAGGCGATCACCTCTGTGTCGGCGCGGGTCGGGTTGGCGCGGATCTGCGCCATGGTGCGCCGGCGCTTCTTGAGCACGAACCCCGCGGGGAAGTCCTTGTGGCGGATCACCTCCCTGATCCGCCAGGGCTTGCGCACCGCGGCGGCGACAGCGATGCCGTCCCAGGCGCCGGGCCTGATGAAGGCGAGGTCGTAGGCGTCCGCGAGCCCGGCCTCGGCGAAGATGTCGGCGAGCGCCTCGCGGCTCCAGAGCTCCTGGAAGGCGATCACGTCGGCGTCGAGCGCGCGGATGGCCTGGGCCTTCCAGGCGATCTTGGCCCTGTACTCCTCGTCGGTATAGGGGCGGCTCGTCGCGTACATCGGCTGGCCCGGCCGCTGCAGGTTGTAGAGGTTGAAGGTCGCGAAGCTGATATCGCGGGTGTTGCGTGACACGGCGGTCCTCCTCGGCGTCCCGCCATCCTAGCCGCCGGCCGCGGTGCCGCGCACCTGTCATCCATCGGACACCGGATCGAAACGCACACGTGCGGAAGCCCGGCCTGCCGGCGGCGGCCGCTTCCGCCGCGGCGGGTGCCGTCACCCTGCACACGATGTCCGGCTCGCCTTTTGGCTGGCGCATCTGCCTCGCGCTCGTCCACAGGAATGTGCCGGGCGCGGTTCGAACGCTCTCCTGCGACGCGGGCTACTCCGCCGCGTCCGGCTCTGCCACGCTCACCCCCCGCCGGCGCGTGCCGGTGATCGAGCAGGGCGGGTTCGTGCTCTGCGAGTCAGCCGCGACCGTCGCCCACATCGCCGACACTTTCCCGGGGAGCCGCTGCTGTTCTCGTCCGACCGCCGCCGCCGCGCGATCGAGCGGCGGATGGTCCGCGAGGCCGACCAGTACTTTGCCGAACAGCTCGAACATCTTGTGCAGGCGGTATTCTGCACGCCGCCGGAACGGCGCGTTCAGGCAAAGGTGGACGCGGCGTGGGAGGGCATGGGGCGCGCGCTCGCGCTCTGGGAAGGGCTGATCCAAGGACCCTTCCTCGCCGGCGCGCTGTCAGCCGCCGACTTCACGCTGTTCCCCGAGATCGCCCTCGGCTTCCGCATCGCCGACCGGAATCCGGGGCTCGTCAGCGGCGATCCGCTCGGCCCCGGCCTCGCCGCCTGGTACGGGCGGATGCTCGACCTGCCGGTGGTGCGGCAGACCTGGCCGCCGCACTGGGGGCCGCCGCACTGGGGGCCGCCGCACTGGGGGCCGCCGCATTGGGGGCCGCCCCCCTGAGGCGTGGAGCGCCGCCCGGACGAGTGCCGGACGGCGCGGCCCGCCTCAGCAGATCAGTGTTCTCAGCAGATCAGGCCGAACAGGTTGCAGCGGGCGAGCGCAGTCACGGTCAGCGGGCCGATCGAGACGGTCAGCGAGTCGCCCACCTTCACGGCGCTGAGCGCGGCGACGCGGGAGGCGTCGGTCGATCGCACGATATAGATGCCGCCGCCGCCGGCATCAACGATCTCGAGCAGGCCGGGGCCATCGACCCTCGTCACGCGGCCGACCACGAGGAGCGGCTCCGGGCCGATGCCGCCCGGCGTCCGCGCGACCTGCCCGACCGTCTGTGTCCCACCCGGCGTCGCGGCAGACGGCGTGCCGACCACGAAGGTCACCGTGCGGCTGTAGTGGACGCTCACATGGTCGCCGGCCGAGACGCCTTCGAGGCTGACATTGGCGGGGACGACCATCGGCAGCGCGCCGGATCGCTCGGAGGTGATCGTCATCGTGCGAGCGGCGGCATCGATCGCCTGCACCCTGCCGGTGACGGCGAAGCTGCCGCCGTCGGGCACGACATTCGTCATGGTCGGGGGCTGCGGCGCCTGGGCGAAGGCCGGGGACGCGAGGGCGAGGCCGCAAACGAGGGCCGCCGCCACGACGGGCGTCATGGAGCGCTTGGACATTGGTGTGGCCTTTCAGGGTAAGGGTCTGCGCGTCACGGGTGTGACGCGCCGGCGACAGCGGGGTCAGCCAGCGGCGGGCTCTCGGAAGACTCAGCGAGGGCCCTGCGTCAGGCGCCGTGTCGGAAGGGTGCTGACTGCGTTGGCACCCTATGCAGGCTGCGTTCAGCCCGCGAGCTGCCTTGCCGCCATGCTGCCGCGCGCCACGCGCGTTGCTTCTGCATCACTCGCTGCGGGCCGCGGGTCCTGGGATCAGCGCATGCACTCGATCAGGACGGTGGAGGGATGCGCGATCTCGCCAACCTCCGCCGCCGGCAGCGTCCCCGTGGAGGCGGCGGTGCGCGGCGTGACGCCGTTGCGCCGCAGGAACTCCATCGCCACCCGGCCGTGGATGGCGATGTTGACGTTCTGCGGCAGGTCGCCGGTCCGCTCCGCCACGCGCTGGGCGTTCAGCTTGGCCACGATCACGCCGAGCACGTTGCCCGAGCGGTCGAGCAGCGGGCCGCCCGAGTTGCCGCTCTGCACCGGCGCGGAGATGATGAAGGTATTCGGGTCGTCCCGCAGCCCGGTCAGCGCGCTGACATCCCCGGTCGTGAGCGTCGGCCCGCTGCCGAGGATGCCGGTGAGCGGGAAGCCGTAGGTCACCACCTCGTCGCCGCGGCGCGGCGGGCCGTCGCGGAAGGCGAGCACGGGGGCGGCGTCGCGCGGCCCGGAGAGCAGGGCGAGGTCGCGCTCGGCGTCGGCGGCGAGCACGGTGAGCGGGACCCGCCGGTTGCCTGCGAACACGCCGTTCACCGCGCGGCAGTTCGCCACCACGTGCTGGTTCGACAGGAGCCTCCCCTCGGCGACCACGAAGCCGGTGCCGGTGCTCACGCGCTGCATCGGGCGCTGGGCGAAGGGGTCCTGCGGCGCCTGAGGCGGCCGCTGGCCCTGTGGCGGCGTGACGGCGACGCGGCCCTGGATCGGCTCGGGCCTGTCCGGCCCGCTCGCGGGCGGCGGCTTGCCTGCCACCGCGGCGGCGCCCTGGCGTGGCGCCGTCGCAAGGGGCGGCGGCTTGCCGTCCGGGGCCTGGGCGGTGCTTGCCGGCGAGGCGGCCCGCAGCGCGGCGATGGTCGGGCCGTCGAGCAGGCCGGTGGGCGGCAGGCCACGCCCGCGCTGGAAGGCGGCGATCGCGCCCTGGGTCCGCGGCCCCATCATGCCGTCGGCCGGGCCCGGATCGAAGCCGAGCGAGGCGAGCACGCGCTGCGCGGCCGCCACGAGCTCGGCCGGCTGCGCCTGTGCCTGGGCCTGGACGGGTGCCGCGGCGCCGATGGTGATCTCGGGCGTGGCGCACACATCGGTGCCCGGACGGTCATGCACCGACCCGCCGGCGGTGACCAGCCGGAGATCGACCATGCATCCGCCCGCCCGGCGGGTGACCTCAGCCGTCTGGCCCGGGCGCATGGCGCGGCCGGCGATCAGGTTGCGCGCCTCCTGTCCCGGCGCGGCGGCGTAGAGCCCCACCGCGATCTCGCCGGTGCGGTTGACGATCCGGAAGCGCACCTCCTCGCTGCCACGCGCCGGCACGGCAGCGAGCGTGGCCGAGGCAAGCAGCAGGGCAGCCGTCACGCGCATGGCAGCAAGGTTGGTGCGCCGCGATGCCGTGTCAACGAAGCCCCGCGTGAGCGCGTGCGGGAGCGTGCGCCGCATCACGTCCTCGCAGTTCCGGCGGGCCTCGCGTCAGCGCGTGCCGAGGATCGAGCCCGTCGTCGAGCGCGGGTCGCGCCTCGGCCAGCGGCCGAGCTCGACGGCGGCGTAGAACCGCGCGAGCGCATCGTTGAACGCCGCCGGCTCCTCGAGGTTCAGCGTGTGCCCGGTGCAGGGCATCACCACGAGGCCGGAGGAGGCGATGTGCCGCTTCATGAACAGGCTGGCCTCGAGGCAGGGGTCGTCCTCGTCGCCCGTCATGATCAGGCTCGGCACGGTGAGCGCACGCATCGGTTGCGCAAGGTCGAAGATGCTCGGGCGGCGCTTCTGCACGCCGCGCAGCGTGTTGGCGGCGCCCTTCGCGTCGTGTTCGGCCAGTTCGCGCATGAACTCGGCATAGCCGCGCGGGTCCTTGTTCGCGTACTGCACCCGCGTCGGGCCGCGGCCATAGCTGCCGGCGGCCTCGGCGATCGGCAGCGTCTCGAAGCGCCGTGCCGCCGTCTCGCACTCCTCGGCGAACTGCGCGCGCTTCTCCGCCGGCGCGCCGTAGCCGACGCCGGCGATCACGAGCGACTTTGCGCGGTGCGGGTAGGCGAGGCCGAAATGCAGCGTCGCGAACCCGCCCATCGAGACGCCGGCGACATGCGCGCCCTGGATGCCCAAGCCATCCATCACGTCGCGGATGTCGTCGCGCGCCCGCTCCTGGCTGTAGCTCTCGGGCGAGGGAGGCACCTCCGAGGGCGGGTAGCCGCGCGCGTTGAAGGTCACGCAGCGGTACATCCGCGAGAAGAACCGCACCTGCGGCTCGAAGCTCCTCATGTCGCCGGCGAACTCGTGCACGAAAACGATCGCCGCGCCCGAGCCCGTCTCCTCGACGGCGAGACGCACGCCGTCGGTCGTCGTGATGGTCCTCTGCATGGCCGGCTCCTCAGAAGGCGCGTGAGCGGGCGGCCATGCCGCCATCGATGGTGACGATCGTGCCGGAGGTGAAGCCGGAGCGCGGGCTTGCGAGGAAGGCGATCATGTCGCCGATCTCCTCGGGCCTGGCGGCGCGGCCGAACGGCATCGGCGCGAACAGCTCCTGCCAGCGCTCGGGGTCGCCGGTGCGGTCGGCCGCCTTCCTCCGCATCAGGCCGACGAGCCGGTCGGTCGCGACCGGCCCGGGCGAGAGGCCGACGACGCGGAGCCCGTCGTCCGGCGCGGCGCCGCCGAGCGAGCGGGTGAAGGCGTAGAGCGCGGCATTGCCGGTGACGCCGCAGATATAGGCCTGGTCGAGCGTCTCGGCGGCGTTGCCGACGACGTTGATGATCACCGGTGTGAAGGGCTTGTCCGAGGGCTCGGCCGGCGTCGCCCGGCCGCCGCCCGGGCCCTTGTCCGAGGGCCTGTAGTCGTCGACGGGACGGGGGGACTGCGACGGCCCGGGCGCCGCGCCCTTCGCCGGCGGCGGCGCAACGCCCTCTGCCCGCCCCTTCATGATGTCGTAATAGGCCCGGCACATGTCGATGTAGCCGAACACCTTGAGCTGCCAGGCCTGCCGCCAGGTCGTGCCGTCCACCTCTGCGAGCGATCCGCCCGGGATCGCGCCGGCGTTGTTCACCAGGATGTCGATGTCGGGGAAACGCGCGGCGATGTCCTCGGCCGTGCCCTGCACCGCGATGTCGGCCGCATGCACGCGCACGTTCACCTGGTGGCGCGCGCGGAGCTCGGCGGCGGTCTCCTCGAGGGCGCTTATGGTGCGCGAGACGAGGATCACGCCGCAGCCCTCGGCCGCCATGCTCTCGGCCGCGGCGCGGCCGATGCCCTTCGAGCCGCCGGTGATCAGCGCGGTGCGGCCGCGCAGATGAAGGTCCATGTCCTGGCTCCCACGGTGCGGGCCGGGATGGCACCCGATCCGCGCCGGCAGGGCAAGGGGGACATCTCAGGCCATGACGGTCACGCCGCCTCGATCCTCGCTGCCTTCACCACCGCCGTCCAGCGCGCGACCTCCTCGGCCTGGAAGCGGCGGAAGGCCTCGGGGTCGGTCGCCGCCGCCGCCCCGCCCTGGTAGGGGATGTGGGTGATGTCGGTGCCGGTGCGCTGCTTGAAGAGTTCCATCGTCAGATGGTCTGAGGCGCCGACGCCGGAGGTCGAGTATCCGAACTTCCCCGGATTCGCCTTCAGCCAGGCGACGAACTCGGCGACCGTGCGGACCGGCGCGGACGGGTTGACCACGAGGACGTTGGGCGTCGTCACCGTCAGCGTGATCGGCGTGAAGGTCTCGGGGTCATAGCCGAGGGCGAGGCCGCGCAGCGCCTTGTTGATCGCGAACACCCCGATCGAGCCGACGAGGAAGGTGTAGCCGTCGGGCGCGGCGCGGGCGAGCATCTGCGCCGCCACCGCGCCGTTGGCGCCTGGGCGGTTCTCGGCCACCACGCTCTGGCCGAGCGTCATCTTCGCCGCGATCACGCGCGCGATGATGTCGGAGGGGCCGCCGGCGACGAAGGGAACGAGGATGGTGACCGGCCGGGTCGGCCAGGACTGGGCGCGCACGGGTGGGCCTGCGGCAAGAACCCCGGCGGCCGCCGCGAGCAGGCTGCGTCGAGCAACGATCATGGTCGTTCCCTTCCCCGATGTCGTTGCGCCGATGATGCCGTCGCGCCGGCTCGGGGGAAAGCGCGATCAGTCGGCCTTGATGCCGGCCTCGGCGATCACCCGGCGCCACACCGCGCTCTCGGCCGCGATGTGCGCGCGCGCCTCGGCCGGCGTCGTCATCGGCAGGTCGGACCCGGCGCGGGCGAGGCCTTCCCTCAGCGCCCGGTCCTCGCGCGCGGCGGCGAGCACCGCCTGCGAGAGGCGGGCCATCGCCGCCTCCGGCACGCCCGCGGGCAGGAACAGCCCGTGCCAGGTCACCACGGTGAGGTCGGGCAGGCCTGCCTCGCGCGCCGTCGGAACGGCGGGCAGCTGCGGCAGCCGTGCCTCTCCGGTGGTGAAGAGCGCGGCGATCCGTCCCGTCCCGATGTGGCCCGCGACCGCCGAGAGCGGGGTGATGAAGGCGGCGATCCTGCCTCCCAGCATGTCGGCGATCGCCTCCGGGCTGCCGCGATAGGGCACGTGCACCATCGCCACGCCCGTGCGGGCCTTGAAGAGTTCCATGCCGAGATGGGCGAGGCTGCCGTTGCCGACCGAGGCGTAGGAGAGGTCGGCCCCCGGCGCCCTGGCGCGGGCGAGGAAGTCCGGCAGGGTCGGCCCGAGCCTCGCCTCCACGGCGAACACGAAGGGCGCGGTCGCGAGCAGGGCCACCGGGGCGAGCGCGGTGTTCGGGTCGACCGGCATGGGCTGGCCGAGATGCGGGCGCATGGTGAAGCTGCCCGGGAAGCAGACGAGCGCGGTGTTGCCATCCGCCCTCGCGCGCGCCACCGCCTCCACGCCCACCATGCCGCCCGCGCCGGCGCGCGGTTCGACGACGACGGGCTGGCCGAGCCTGTCCTTCAGCGCATCGGCCCAGAGCCGCGCGGTGATGTCCACCGTCGAGCCGGCCGGCGCGCAGACGACGAGGCGCAGCGGTTCCTGCGCCGCCGCCTGCGGGGCGGCGACCAGGGCGATGAGAAGAACGGTGGCGGCGCGGCGCGGCAGTGCGGTCATCCCTGGCGTTCCCTTCGTCCGTCCCTTCCGGCGGGCCCTGCCTGACGGGCGAGCGAGCATGCCGCCGCCGGCGCCTGAGCGGAAGCCCGCACCAGGCCCGATGCGTGCCCTTGCAAGCCTCGTGCGGGACGGGGATGGTGCGCGCCGGCCGCGCCGCGCAGGGCGGAGTCGCGGCCTGGAGGTGGGATCGGATGCTGATCGAATGCCCGCGCTGCACCGCGCGCTACGAGGTCGCCGACGCGCTGATCGGCCCGTCTGGCAAGAGCGTGCGCTGCGCCAAGTGCGGCACGGTCTGGCTCGCCGGCCGTTCCCCGGTCGCCGCTGCCGATCCGCCCTTGCAGTGGCCCGAGCCGCCCCGGCGGCCGGAGGGGGCGGAGGCGCCCGCGCCGGTCCCGCCGCCCACCACGCCGGCCGCGCCGCGCGAGGAGCCGGCGCTCGAGGAGCTTCGCGCCGCCCAGGCGGCGAAGGGCGTCGCGGAGGACGGCGGCGCCGACATGGCGGCGCGTCCGCGGTCCCTCGCGGCGGCAGCGGTGATCGGCTGGGTCGCCACCGTCGCGGTGCTCGGGGCGGCAGGCTGGGGAGCCTACACGTACCGCGATGCCGTGATGCAGGCCTGGCCACCGAGCGAGCGCGTCTATCTCGCGCTCGGCCTGCGCTCCTGAGCCTCGCGCCGGCTCGCGTGGCTGTAGCCGGCAAGTGCTTGGCGGACAAGCCGTTGTCCCGTGAGCAGGGAACGCAGGAGGCGCGCTCACGAGATTGTTCTTTCGTGGGGCGCGAATTTTGCCCCGGTTTGCGTCTTACTTGCGCTCAGGAGGACGGGTACTGCCCCGTGCCCGTCCACAACCGCGGAGGCTGCGATGGACACCATGTCCCGTATGCTACCCGATGACGGCAGGGATGAAGGCCGCCGCAACACGCTGAAGGCCGGCGCGATCGACCGGCATGTCGGCGCACGGATCAGGGAGCGCCGGCTGATGCTCGGCCTCTCGCAGCAGCAGCTCGCCGATGCGATCGGCGTCACCTACCAGCAGGCGCACAAGTACGAGCGCGGGCTGAACCGCATCGCCGCCGGTCGTCTCTACGAGATCAGCCAGGCGCTCGGCGTTCCCATCAGCTGGTTCTTCGACGGGATCGGCTCCGGGCAGGAGCCGGCGCCGATGACGCAGCGCCAGCGCCTCTGCCTCGAGGTCGCGCGGAACTTCGCCCAGATCGGCAACGAGCGGCACCAGCTCGCGCTCAGCCAGATGGCGCGCGCGCTCGCCGAAGCCGAGGCGCGTGGCGAGTAGGACGCTGCGCGCGGCATGATGGAGGGAACAGGGCTCTCCGAGCCGCTCGTGCGGTTCGGGGCATTCGTGCTCGTGCTCGCGGCGATGGCGGGATGGGAGCTCGCTGCGCCGTTCCGCGCGCAGGCGCATGGGCGCAGCCGGCGCTGGCCGTCCAACCTCGGCATCGTCGCGCTCGACAGCCTCGTGGTGCGCATCCTGTTCCCGGCCGGCGCCGTCGGGGCGGCGCTCTGGGCCGAGGGGCGCGGCTGGGGCCTGTTCCATCTGGCGGATGTTCCGGGTTTCGTTGCCGTGCCGCTCTCGGTGGTGCTGCTCGACCTCGCGATCTGGGCGCAGCACCGGGTGTTCCACGCCGTGCCCGCGTTGTGGCGGCTGCACCGCATGCACCACGCCGACACCGAGTTCGACGTGACGACGGGCCTGCGCTTCCACCCCATCGAGATCGCGCTCTCGATGCTGATCAAGATCGCCGTCGTGGTCGCGCTCGGCGTGCCGGCGCTCGCGGTGCTGCTGTTCGAGGTGCTGCTCAACGCCGCCTCGATGTTCAGCCATGGCAACGTGCGGCTGCCCGGGCGCGTGGACGCCGTGCTGCGCCGGGTGATCGTGACGCCCGACATGCACCGGGTGCACCACAGCGCGGTCCGCGAGGAGACCGACAGCAATTTCGGCTTCTGCCTCTCGGTGTGGGACCGCTGGTTCGGCACCTACCGGCCGGAGCCGGCGGCCGGCCAGGAGCGGTTCACGATCGGCCTCGAGACGTTCCGCGACCCCGCCGAACTCAGGCTCGACCGGATGCTCACCCAGCCCTTCCGCGACGGCGAACGCCGCCCCGACCAGACGCCGAAGCCGCTCGCTGCGGAGTAGCCCTCGCTCAGCCCATGCTGACGGGCCCGAGGTCCCGGAACCAGTTCGTGCCAGCACGAAGCCCCGCGCGTGCGGGCGCATGGCCCGCGCGTCGAGGCCGTGCGCGACGAACGGGAACAGCGCGTCGTCGACGATCCTGACCTGCACCTTGGCCGCCGCGCGGTCGAGCTCGCCTTCGCCGAAGCCGGTGCGGATGCACGCGCAGACCGCGTCCATCGCGGTCCCCTGGTGCCGGCCGCAGCCCGTGCCCGGCGGCGTCATGCCGCCGTTCTGGCCGGGGATCGGCGCCTGGGCCGCGAGCGGCCGCTGCGGAGCAGGTCGCGGCGCGTGTCGCCTCAGGCCGTGCGGTCGACGCCGCCGGCGCCGAGGGCTGCCTGGGCGGCGGCGAGGCGGGCCACCGGCACCCGGTAGGGCGAGCAGGAGACGTAGTCGAGCCCGGCCTCCTGGCAGAAGGCGATCGAGGCAGGGTCGCCGCCATGCTCGCCGCAGATGCCGAGCTTCAGGCTGCGCTTCGTCATCCGCCCCTTCTCCACGGCGATCCTGACCATCGCGCCGACGCCCTCGCGGTCGAGCGACACGAAGGGGTCCTTCGCGAGGATGCCCTGCTCGAGATAGGCGGGCAGGAACTTGCCCGCGTCGTCGCGCGACAGCCCGAACACGGTCTGCGTCAGGTCGTTGGTGCCGAAGGAGAAGAAGTCGGCCACCTCGGCGATCCGGTCGGCCGTCAGCGCGGCGCGGGGGAGCTCGATCATCGTCCCGACCGAGTATTCGATCCTCGCCCCCTTCTCGGCGAACACCGCCTCGGCCATGCGCTCGACCTGGGCGCGGGTGATCTCGAGCTCCTTCTTCATGCCGACGAGCGGGATCATGATCTCGGGGATCGGCGCCGCGCCGGTCTCTGCCGCCACCTCGAGCGCGGCCTCGAAGATCGCGCGCGCCTGCATCTCGTAGATCTCGGGATAGGAGATGCCGAGGCGGCAGCCGCGATGGCCGAGCATCGGGTTCGCCTCCGAGAGGTCGGCGACGCGGCGGCTCATCGCCTCCGGCTCCGTGCCGATGGCGGCCGCCACCTCGGCGATCTCCTCCTCCGAGTGCGGCAGGAACTCGTGCAGCGGCGGGTCGAGCAGGCGGATCGTCACCGGCAGCCCCGCCATGATGCGGAACAGCTCGACGAAATCCTTCCGCTGGTAGGGCAGCAGCTTGCCGATGGCGCGCCGCCGGCCCGCCTCGTCAGAGGCCATGATCATCTCGCGCACGGCGAGGATGCGCTCTGCCTCGAAGAACATGTGCTCGGTGCGGCAGAGGCCGATGCCCTCGGCGCCGAACTTGCGCGCGGTGTCGGCATCGAGCGGGGTCTCGGCGTTGGTGCGCACCTTCAGCGTGCGGATCGCGTCGGCCCAGCGCATGAGGGTGGCGAACTCGCCCGAGAGCTGCGGCTCGATCATCGCCACCGAGCCGACGAACACCTCGCCCGTCGCGCCGTCGATCGTGATCGTCTCGCCGGCGCGCACGACCTGGCCGGCGGCCGAGAGCGTCTGCGCCGCGTAGTCGACCGCGATGCCGCCCGCGCCGGCCACGCAGGGGCGGCCCATGCCGCGGGCGACCACCGCTGCGTGGCTCGTCATGCCGCCGCGCGTGGTGAGGATTCCCTTGGCCGCGTGCATGCCCGCGATGTCCTCGGGGCTCGTCTCGACGCGCACGAGGATCACGCTCTCGCCCTTCTGGGCGCGCGCCTCGGCCTCCTCGGCGGAGAACACCACCGTGCCGCAGGCCGCACCCGGGCTCGCGGGCAGGCCCTTGCCGAGATGGACGCGTTTCGCCTTCGGATCGAGCGTCGGGTGCAGGAGCTGGTCGAGCGAGGCGGGGTTGACGCGGCGGATCGCCTCCTCGCGCTCGATCAGCCCTTCCTCGGCCATGTCCACCGCGATGCGGAGCGCCGCGGCAGCGGTGCGCTTGCCGTTGCGCGTCTGCAGCATGTAGAGGCGCCTCTGCTGCACGGTGAACTCGATGTCCTGCATGTCGCGGTAGTGCGTCTCGAGCACGGATCGGACGCGCAGGAGCTCGGCGAACACCTCCGGCATCACCTCCTCCATCGAGACCTCGCCGGGCTTGGCGCCGGCCTTCGAGAGCGGCTGCGGCGTGCGGATGCCGGCGACCACGTCCTCGCCCTGCGCGTTCACCAGGAACTCGCCGTAGAGGATGTTCGCCCCCGTCGAGGGGTCGCGCGTGAAGCACACGCCGGTGGCGCAGTCGTCGCCCATGTTGCCGAACACCATGGCCTGGACGTTCACCGCCGTGCCCCAGTCGGCCGGGATGTCGTGCAGGCGCCGGTAGGTGATGGCGCGCTGGTTCATCCAGGAGCCGAACACGGCGCCGACGGCGGCCCAGAGCTGGTCCCACGGGTCCTGCGGGAAGGGCCTGCCGGTGGCGTCCTCGACCACGCGCTTGTAGCCGTCGACCACCCGCATCCAGTCCCCGGCGGTGAGCGCCGTGTCCTCGCTCACCAGCCGCTCGAGCTTGACCTCGTCGATGATCTCCTCGAAGCGGTGATGGTCGACGTCGAGCACCACGCCGCCGAACATCTGGATGAAGCGGCGGTAGCTGTCCCAGGCGAAGCGCGCGTCGCCCGACTTGGCGGCCAGCCCGGCGACGGTCTCGTCGTTCAGGCCGAGGTTCAGCACCGTGTCCATCATCCCCGGCATCGAGACGCGCGCGCCGGAGCGGACGGAGACCAGCAGCGGGTTCGCGGAGTCGCCGAAGCGGCAGCCGGTCGCCGCCTCGATGCCGGCGAGCGCCTCGCGCACCTGCCCCTCGAGCCCGGCGGGATACTTCCGGTCATTGGCGTAGAAGGCGGTGCAGACCTCGGTGGTGATGGTGAAGCCGGGCGGCACGGGCAGGCCGATCGAGGCCATCTCGGCGAGGTTCGCGCCCTTGCCGCCGAGCAGGTTGCGCATGCCCGCGCTGCCCTCGTTCCGGCCCGCGCCGAACGTGTAGACCCACTTGGTCGCGGTGGTGACGTTCATGGCCTTCACCCTTCGAGCAGCGAGAAATCCGCGACCCGGGCGGTGACCGCCCGGATGCGCGCGAGAAGCCGCAACCGATTAGCACGGAGCGGGGTTTCCGTCGCGTTGACGGTCACGGCATCGAAGAAGCGATCGACGGGCGCGCGGAGCCGGCCCATCTCCGCCATCGCGCCGGCGAAGTCCTCCGCTGCGAGGCGTTCGGCGATGGCGGGCTCGGCGGCATCGAGCGCCGCGGCGAGCGCTCCCTCCGCCGGCTCGCGGAAGAGGTCGGGGTCGGGTGGCTCGGCGTAGCTGCGGCCGTCCTTCCTCTCCTCGATGCGGAGGATGTTGGAGGCGCGCTTGTGCGCGGTGGAGAGGTTCGCGCCGTCCTCGGTGCCGAGCAGGGCGGCCAGCGCATCGGCGCGCGCGAGCAGGCGCACGAGGTCGCCGTCGGCCGCTTGCGCGAGCGTGGCGGCGACCACGTCGTGACGTCGCCCCTCGGCGCGGAGCTGCACGCGCAGGCGTTCGACGAGGAAGGCGAACAGCTCCTCGACCAGCGCTCCGCGCCTCGAGGCGAGGTCGTGCATGCCGGAATGGCCGTCCACCGCCTCGGCGAGAACCGCGCGCAGGTCGAGCCTCAGCCCGTTCTCGCGGACGAGCCGGATCACGCCGAGCGCGGCGCGGCGGAGCGCGAAGGGATCGCCCGAGCCCGTCGGCCGTTCGCCGATGGCGAAGAAGCCGGCGAGCGTGTCGAGCCGATCGGCCAGCCCGACGGCGACGCTGACGGGGGCGGAGGGAACCGCATCGCCCTGGCCCGCGGGGGCGTAGTGCTCCTCGATCGCCCGGGCGACCGCCGCGTCCTCGCCGTCATGCGCGGCGTAGCGCGCGCCCATGTAGCCCTGGAGCTCGGGGAACTCGCCCACCATGCCGGTGACGAGGTCGGCCTTGGCGAGCAGCGCCGCCCGTTCCGCCCTCGCCACGTCGGCACCCACCATCGGCGCGAGGATGCCGGCCAGCCGCACGAGCCTGAGCACCCGCGCCGCCTGGGTGCCGAGCTTCGCGTGGAACGTCACCGCCTCGAGCTTCGGCAGGCGCGAGTCGAGCCTGTGCCTGCGGTCCTGGTCCCAGAAGAAGCGGGCGTCGGAGAGGCGGGCGCGCAGAACGCGCTCGTTGCCCGCGACGATGGCCGTGCCGCCATCGGTCGCGGCGATGTTGGCGACGACGACGAAGAAGGGCGCGGGGGAACCGTCACTCGTGACGAGAGAGAAATACTTCTGGTTCGCCCGCATCGTCACCTGGCGGACGCGCGCGGGCAGGTCCATGAACGCCTCGTCGATGCGGCCGAGCAGCGGCACCGGCCATTCGACGAGGCCCGCGACCTCGTCGAGCAGCCCGGCGTCGGGAACCACCGCGCAGGCGACCGAGGCGGCGAGCGCCTCGACGCCGGCGGCGATCACCGCCCGGCGCTCCGCGGCGTCGACGATCACATGGTGGGCGCGAAGCTGCGCGGCATAGTCGGCGAAGCCGCCCACCGCGATCGCGCCCGGAGAGAGGAAGCGGTGCCCCTCGGTGATGGTGGAGGCGACGAGCCCATGCGCGTCGTCGCCGTTCTCGGCGAGCGCGAAGGGGCACACGGTTCCGTCGAGGGTGCAGAGGATCCGCCGCAGCGGGCGGACCCAGGCGAAGGCGCTCGTGCCGCCCCAGCGCATCGACTTCGGCCAGGGCAGCCGCCGGATCACCCCGGGCATGAGCTCGGCGACCAGGGCGGGCGCGGGAATGGCGCTCGCCGCCTTCTCGAGCACCCAGTAGCCGCCCTCCTCGCGCAGCGCCTCGCGCAGCGCTCCGTGCTTCTTCAGGAAGCCGGCGAGCGCCGCCTCCGGGGCGGTGGTGCGCGGGCCCCGCTCGCTCGAGCGGCTTTCTGCCGTCGCGGCGTCGATCGTCGCGGCAAGGCCGACGCGGCGCGGACCCCAGAACGGGCGAAGGTCGCGCGGGTTCAGCGGCGCGAGCGCCTCGGAGGTGAGGCGCTTGAGCTCCTCCGCCCCACGCGCCTGCATCCGCGCCGGGATCTCCTCGGAGAAGAGCTCGAGCAGGAGTTCGGGCATGGCTCAGACCGCGCGCGGAATGTCGGTGCGGGCGAAGTCCTCGCCCTTGAACAGCAGCGGCTCGCCCGTCTCCTCGGCCAGCGCATAGGCGAAACAGTCGCCGAAATTCAGGCCTGCGGGGTGGCGGCCCTTGCCGAAGCGGACGAAGGCCGCGCGCGCCCGGTGCATCTGCGCGGCGGTGACGGGAAGGAAGGCAAGGCCGAGATCGGCCGTCACCGGGTCGAGCCGGCCGCGCGCGAGCACATCGCCGCGTCGCTCGAGCACGATCGCGGCTTCGAGGAAGTTGGCGACCGAGATTCCGGCGCTCGGGGCATCGACGATGGCGGAGGCGAAGCGCGGGCTCTCCGGCTCGCCGAGCACGATGGCGAGCAGGGCCGAGGTGTCCACGATCACTTCGGCAGCCCGTTCTCGTCGTAGAGCTCCTTGTCGCTTTCCCAGGTCGTGCCAGGGGCGACATGCGCCCGGATCACCGCGGCGTGCTCGCGGATGCGGGCGAGCCGCTCCTCGCGCGTCGCCGCCCGGCTCTCCCGCGCGAGGCGCTCGCGGAGTGCCACCGTCACCGCCTCGGTCAGGCTCTCGCCCTTCAGCGCGGCCAGCTCCGTGGCAAGCCGATAGGCCTCGTCGGACTTGATGTTCAGCTGGTGCCCCATCGTTCTGGTAGAATATCACCCCCGAATGGTAGAAACCAGCGGCGCCCCTCACACCGCCCGGTCCCCGGCGAGCCAGGCCTCGCAGCAGGCCTTCGCCAGCGCCCGCACGCGGCCGATATAGGCGGCCCGCTCGGCCACCGAGATCACGCCCCGCGCGTCGAGCAGGTTGAACCGGTGCGAGGCCTTGATGCACTGGTCATAGGCCGGCAGGGCGAGCCCCTCGCGCAGCAGCGCGGCGCATTCCTTCTCGGCGTCCTCGAAGTGGCGCAACAGCGTGGCCGTGTCGGCGTGCTCGAAGTTGTGGGCGCTGAACTCGCGCTCGGCGCGCAGGAAAACGTCGCCGTATGTCAGCGGCGTGGCCGCATCGGGGCCGTTGAACGGCAGGTCGTACACGTTCTCGACGCCGAGGATGTACATCGCGAGCCGCTCGAGCCCGTAGGTGAGCTCGGCCGAGGGAACCTCGCAGGCGATGCCGCCGACCTGCTGGAAATAGGTGAACTGCGTCACCTCCATGCCGTCGCACCACACCTCCCAGCCGAGGCCCCAGGCGCCGAGGGTGGGGCTCTCCCAGTCGTCCTCGACGAAGCGTATGTCGTGCAGCAGCGGGTCGATGCCGAGTTCCGCCAGGCTCTCGAGATAGACGCCCTGCGGGTCCTCGGGCGAGGGCTTCAGGATCACCTGGTACTGGTAGTAGTGCTGGAGCCGGTTCGGATTCTCGCCGTAGCGCCCGTCGGACGGCCGCCGCGAGGGCTGGACATAGGCCGCCCGCCAGGGGCGGGGGCCGAGCGCGCGCAGCGTGGTGGCGGGGTGGAAGGTGCCGGCGCCCATCTCGAGGTCGTAGGGCTGCAGGATCACGCAGCCCTGCCGCGCCCAGAACGCCGAGAGGCGGAGGATCACCTCCTGGAAGCTCCCCGGCGGCTCGCGCACGGCCATGGTCCCTGCCGGCACCGCTCAGGCCCCCGGCGATCCTGTCTGGGGGGGTTCACGGTCTGCCGCGAGCGCCGGGATCGGGCAGTCGGGCCGGCCGCAGCCGTCATGCGCGCCCTCGGGAACGTAGGCGTGGCAGAGCGGGCACTCGATCATCTCCTGCGCCTCGGCCATCGCTGCCTCCTCGAGGGCGGCCGCCTGGTCGGAGGCAGCGGCCTCCGCGGCCGATGCCTCGGGCTCGGCCGTGGGCGGAGGAACCGCGGCGGCGTCGTTCGCGGGCGCAGCCGGCGTGGTGCCGGAGGCGCCCTGCTGCGTCACCATGCGGTAGAGATACCAGACGCCGGCCAGCACGAGGCCGAGCAGGAGGATGCGGATCACGGCGGTTCCCTCGGTTTCGGCGTCTGTCTAGAGCAGCGCCCGCCCCGATGGAACCGTCGATGGCTGCCCCGCGCGGGCTCCGGCCCTGCCGAACCCGCAGGGCGCCGTGCTGCGGCAGATCAAGGCGTCGCCACGGCAGCACGTGGTTGCATGGCTCGGGAGGATCATTGCATGCAGGACAGCCCTGTCCTCTGGCTCGATGCGGTGGGCGCAGCCGACGTGCCGCGCGTGGGCGGCAAGAACGCCTCGCTCGGCGAGATGATCCGCAGCCTCGGCGCGGCGGGCGTGACGGTTCCGCCCGGCTTCGCCACCACGGCCCAGGCGTTCCGTGACTACGTCGCGGCGAACGGCATCGGCCCCGGGATCGCCGAGCGACTCGCGGCCTTCCATGCCGGGTGGGCCACCCTTGCCGAGACGGGGGCGGCCATCCGCCGCCTGTTCCTCGACGGCCACTTCCCGGACGCGACCGCTCGGGCGATCGCCGAGGCCTATCGCGGGCTCGCGGAACGCACCGGCACGGCCGAGCCGGCCGTCGCCGTCCGCTCCTCCGCCACCGCCGAGGACCTGCCCACCGCCTCCTTCGCGGGCCAGCAGGAGACGTTCCTCAACGTCGTCGGCGAGCGCTCCCTGCTCGACGCCTGCCGGCACTGCTACGCCTCGCTCTACACCGACCGGGCGATCAGCTACCGCGAGATGCAGGGCTTCGCGCACGAGAAGGTGGCGCTCTCGGTCGGCGTGCAGGTGATGGTCCGCGCCGACCGCGGCGGCGCCGGCATCATGTTCACCCTCGACACCGAGAGCGGCTTCCCCGGCGTCGTCGTGATCTCGGCCAACTGGGGCCTCGGCGAGCCGATCGTGCAGGGGGCGGTCAACCCGGACCGCTACCTCGTGTTCAAGCCGCCGCTGTCCGACCAGGCGAAGACGCCGATCCTCGAGAAGCAGCGCGGCGAGAAACGGGTGAAGATGGTGTATGCCGAGGGCGGGTCGGCCCGCACCGCGCTCGTCGAGACCACCACGCGCGAGCGCGATGCCTTCGTGCTCGCCGATGCCGAGATCCTCGCCCTCGCACGCTGGGGCGTGGCGATCGAGCGGCACTACGGACGGCCGATGGACATCGAATGGGCGAAGGACGGCATCACCGGCGCGCTCGCGATCGTGCAGGCGCGCCCGGAGACGGTGCACTCGGCCCGGACCGCCTCCGTGCTGAGGACCTGGCGTCTCAAGGGGAAGGGGCGGGTGCTGCTGCGCGGCGCGGCGGTGGGCGAGGCGATCGCCTCGGGCCCGGCGCGGCTGGTGCGTGACCCCGCCGGCATCGAGGCGTTCCCCGAGGGCGCGGTGCTGGTCGCGGAGGCAACCGATCCCGACTGGGTGCCGCTGATGAAGAAGGCCGCCGCGATCGTCACCGACCAGGGCGGCGCGACGAGCCATGCCGCCATCGTCAGCCGCGAGCTCGGCGTGCCGGCCGTGGTCGGCACCGGCAGGGCGATGGCGACGCTCGCGGACGGCCAGACCGTCACCGTCTCCTGCGCCGAGGGAGAGGAGGGCCGCGTCCATGACGGCGCGATCCCCTTCGAGGCGACGGAGCTCGACCTCGCCGCCATCCCTGCGACGCGGACGGCGATGATGCTGAACATCGCCACCCCGGCCGCGGCGCTGCGGGCGTGGAGGCTGCCCGCCAAGGGGGTAGGGCTCGCGCGCATGGAGTTCATCATCTCCGCCGTGGTGCGCGCCCACCCGATGGCGCTGCTGCATTTCGAGACGCTCACGGACCGTTCCGCCAAGGCCGAGATCGCCCGCCTGACGCGCGGCTGGCCGAGCAAGGCGGACTACTTCGTCTCGACGCTCGCGCGCGGGGTGGCGCGGATCGCGGCACCCTTCCATCCGCACCCCGTGATCGTCCGCCTCTCCGACTTCAAGAGCAACGAGTATGCCCACCTCGTCGGCGGCGCCGCCTTCGAGCCGGAGGAGGAGAACCCGATGCTGGGCCTGCGCGGCGCCTCGCGCTACTACTCGGAACGCTACCGCGAAGGCTTCGCGCTCGAATGCCGGGCGATGCGGATGGCGCGCGAGGAGATCGGCCTCGACAACATCATCCTCATGGTTCCCTTCTGCCGCACCACCGCGGAGGCAGACCGTGTCCTTGCGGTGATGGCCGAGAACGGGCTCGTGCGCGGCGAGGCGGGGCTCGAGGTCTATGTGATGTGCGAGATCCCCTCGAACGTGATCCTTGCCGAGGAGTTCGCGCAGCGGTTCGACGGCTTCTCGATCGGCTCGAACGACCTCACCCAGCTCGTGCTCGGCGTCGACCGCGATTCCGCCGCGCTGCGCGGGCTGTTCGACGAGCGCGACCCGGCGGTGAAGACGATGATCGCCGAGGCGATCCGCCGCGCTCATCACGCAGGCGTGAAGATCGGCCTGTGCGGCGAGGCGCCCTCCAACCACCCGGACTTCGCGGCCTTCCTGGTCGAATGCGGGATCGATTCGATCTCCCTCAACCCCGACGGCTTCGTCGCCGCGGCCCGCGCGGTGGCCGAGGCCGAGGCGGGGCGCCCCCCGGCAGCGAGGGCCTGAGCCGCCCTCCCTTGTTTCAGGGCGGTTTCAGCCATTCCGGCCGTGCTTGGCCGCCGAGCGGCGCGCCCCATGCAGGGCTGGCTGTCGTCGTCGTGCGTTCTCTGTCGAGGCCTTGCCGGGTTATCCGACGCGGCCCTTGCGGGACAACGCGCTGCGGACGATGTCAGGGGTGCCTGCATGCGGCCTGAAGCTGTCGATGGAGTGGTCATGGGCGTCTCCGCGCGGGTCCTTCGCAGGGCCACCATGCTCGGCCTCGGTGCGATGCTCACCGCCGCGCCGCCGGCGGCAGGGCAGATGCCACCGCCGCCGGCCACGGTCGCCGCGCCGCTCGCGCGCACCGTCACCGAGTGGGACGAGCACACCGGCCGCTTCGAGGCGGTGGAGACGGTGGAGGTGCGGGCGCGCGTCTCGGGCTTCATCGAGCGGATCCATTTCCGCGACGGCGACATGGTCTCGCGCGGCGACCTCCTGTTCACGATCGACCAGCGCCCCTTCGCCATCGCCGTGGAGGTGGCCGAGGCGGAGGTGACGCGCGCGCGCGCCCAGGTCGACCTCGCCCAGGCCGAGGTCGACCGCGCCCTGCCGCTCGTGCAGAGCCGCACGCTGCCCCAGCGCGAGCTCGACACCCGGCAGGCGCAGCTCCGGCAGGCCAACGCGGCGCTGCAGTCCGCCCAGGCGAATCTCCGCTCCGCCCAGCTCAACCTGGAATGGACGGAGGTGCGCGCCCCCCTCGCCGGCCGGATCAGCGACCGGCGCGTCGATGTCGGCAACCTCATCACCGGCGGCACCACCGGAACGCAGGCGACGCTTCTGACCACGATCGTCCGGCTCGACCCGATCCATTTCGTGTTCGACGTGTCCGAGACCGACTACCTGAAGTATTCGCGCCTCGCCCGCGAGGGCACGAGGCCATCGGGGCGCGACAACATGCTGCCGGTGATGGTGCGCCTCTCCGACGAGACGAGCTACGTGCGCGAGGGACGGCTCGACTTCGTCGACAACGTGATCAACCCGCGCGCCGGCACGTTGCGCGCCCGCGCCGTGTTCGAGAACGGCGACGCCTTCCTCACGCCCGGCCTCTTCGGGAGGCTGCGGCTGTTCGCAGGCCGCGGCGAGGTGCTGCTCGTTCCCGACAGCGCGATCGCGTCCGACCAGGCGCGCAAGGTGCTGCTGGTGGCCGGCCGGAACGACACGGTGGAGCTTCGCGTCGTCACGCTCGGGCCGATCGTCGATGGGCTTCGCGTCGTGCGGGCGGGCCTGCGCGTCGATGACCGGGTGATCATCAATGGCCAGGCCAATCCCTTCGTACGGCCTGGCATGAGGGTGACGCCGCAGCCGGGCGAAATCAGGGCCGAGGGCGCGGGGCAGCCCGGCCGCCCGGGCTGAGGCGGCGCCGATGCGGCTCTCCCGCTTCTTCATCGACCACCCGATCTTCGCCACCGTCCTGTCGGTGCTGCTGACGATCGTCGGCGCGATCTCCTACCGGGCGCTTCCGGTCGCCGAATATCCCGAGATCGCGCCGCCGACCGTGACGGTGAGCGCGACCTACCCCGGAGCCTCGGCGCAGGTGATCGCCGAGACCGTCGCCACCCCCATCGAGCAGGAGGTGAACGGCGTCGACGGGATGCTCTACATCGTCTCGCAGTCGACCGGTGACGGGCGGGTCTCCATCAACGTCGTGTTCCGGCCGGGAACGAACATCGACCAGGCGCAGATCCTCGTGCAGAACCGCCTCGCGGTGGCCGAGGCGCGGCTGCCCGAGGAGGTGCGCCGCCTCGGCGTGACGGTGCGCAAGGCCTCGCCCGACCTGATGATGGTCATCCACATGACGAGCCCGGACGGCTCGCGCGACCAGCAATACGTCTCGAACTACGCGACCCTCTACGTCAAGGACGTGCTCGCCCGCATCGAGGGCGTGGGCGACGTGCAGATCTTCGGCGCGCGCGACTACGCCATGCGCATCTGGCTCGACCCCGCCAAGGTGGCCGCGCGCGACATGACGGCGGGCGAGGTGGTGAACGCCATCCGTGCCGCGAACGTCCAGGTCGCGGCGGGCGCCATCAACCAGCCGCCCGCCGTCTCGGCCTCGGGCTTCGAGATCAGCGTCCAGGCGCTGGGGCGGCTCTCGGAGCCGGAACAGTTCGGCGACATCGTCATCCGCACCGACCGCGAGCGCGGCACCGTGACGCGGCTGAAGGACGTCGCCCGGATCGAGCTCGGCGCGCAGGACTACACGGTGAACTCCTACCTCGACAACCGGCCCGCGACCGCGGTGGTGATCTTCCAGCGTCCGGGCTCGAACGCGCTCGCCACCGCCGCCGCGGTGCAGGCCGCGATGGCCGAGCTCTCGCGCGCCTTCCCCTCGGGCGTCGGCTACTCGGTGGTCTACAACCCCACCGTCTTCATCCAGCAGTCGATCGACGCGGTGATCGTCACCTTCCTCGAGGCGATCGCGCTGGTCGTGCTGGTGGTGATCCTGTTCCTGCAGAGCTGGCGCGCGGCGGTGATCCCGATCGTCGCGATCCCCGTCTCGATCATCGGCACCTTCAGCTTCCTCGCCGCGCTCGGCATCAGCTTCAACACGCTCTCGCTGTTCGGCCTCGTTCTCGCGATCGGCATCGTGGTCGATGACGCGATCGTCGTGGTCGAGAACGTGGAGCGGTATCTGGCCGAGGGCCTCTCCCCGCGCGAGGCCGCGTACAGGACGATGGACGAGGTGGGCGGGGCGCTGATCGCGATCGCCCTCGTGCTCGCCGCCGTGTTCATCCCGACGGCCTTCATCGCCGGGCTGCAGGGCTCGTTCTACCGCCAGTTCGCGGTGACGATCGCGGTCTCGACGGCGATCTCCTGCTTCGTCTCGCTCACCCTCTCGCCGGCGATGGCGGCGCTGCTGCTCAAGCCGCACACGCAGGCGAAGCCGCGCGGCCTCGCGGCCGTGCTCGGCGCGCCGTTCCGCCTGTTCTTCCGTGGCTTCAACGCCGCGTTCGGCGGCATGGCGCGCGGCTACGCCGCGCTCACGCGGCGACTGGTCCGGCTCGGCGCGATCGTGCTCGTGGTCTATGCCGGCCTGCTCGGCCTCACCTACCAGCGCCTGGTCGAGACGCCGACGGGGCTCATCCCGCAGCTCGACCGCGGCTACTTCATCGCCGCCTTCCAGCTGCCGCCCGGCAGCTCGCTCGCGCGCACCGACGAGGTGGTCCGCCGCGCCTCGGACGAGATCCTGTCGCGCCCGGGCGTGCAGTCCGCCGTCGCCTTCGTCGGCTTCGACGGCGCGACCTTCACCAACGCGCCGAACACGGGCGTGGTGTTCGTCACCCTGAAGCCGTTCGCCGAGCGGAAGGCCGAGGGGCTGACGGCCGACGCGATCCTCGCCGATCTCCGCCAGCGCATGTTCGCGATCCAGGAGGCGTTCATCCTGGTGATCGAGCCACCCTCGGTTCCCGGCATCGGCACAGGTGGCGGCCTCAAGCTCTACGTGCAGGACCGGGCGGGCCGCGGCTACCCGGCGCTCGAGGGGGCCGCCTGGGCGATGGCCGGCAGCGTGGCGCAGACGCCCGGCTTCGCGCAGGCCTTCACCCTGTTCAACACGCGAAGCCCGCAGGTCTTCGCCGACATCGACCGCACCAAGGCCGAGATGCTCGGCGTGCCGATCGCCCGCGTGTTCGAGGCGCTCTCCATCTACAACGGCTCGGCCTTCGTCAACGACTTCAACATCCTCGGCCGCGTCTACCGCGTCACCGCCCAGGCCGACAACCCGTTCCGGCTCTCGGTCAGCGATGTCGCCGCCTTGCGCACGCGCAACGACACCGGCGAGATGGTGCCGATCGGCTCGGTCGCGACCTTCTCCGACACCACCGGCCCCTATCGCGTGGCGCGCTACAACCTCTACCCCGCGGCCGAGGTCCAGGTCGCGCTCGTGCCCGGCTTCTCGACCGGCCAGGGGATCGCCGCCATCGAGGCGCTCGCGGCCACGCGCCTGCCGCCCGGCTTCGGCTTCGAGTGGACCGAGATCGCGCTGCAGGAGAAGCTCGCCGGCGACACGGCGCTGATCGCCTTCGGGCTCGCGGTGGTGTTCGTGTTCCTGCTGCTCGCCGCCCTCTACGAGAGCTGGACGCTGCCGCTCGCGGTGGTGCTGATCGTGCCGATGTGCATCCTCGCCGCGATGGTCGGCGTGAACCTCCAGGGGCTCGACCGGAACATCCTCGTCGAGATCGGCCTCGTCGTGCTCGTGGGCCTTGCCGCGAAGAACGCGATCCTGATCGTCGAGTTCGCGAGGCAGGCGGAGGAGCGTGGCCTGTCGCGGCGCGACGCGGCGGTCGAGGCGGCGCGCACGCGGCTCCGCCCCATCCTGATGACGTCGATGGCCTTCATCCTCGGCGTGGTGCCGCTGGTGATCGCCGAGGGCGCGGGCGCCGAGATGCGCCAGAGCCTCGGCACGGCGGTGTTCGCCGGCATGCTGGGCGTCACCGCCTTCGGGCTGATCTTCACGCCGGTGTTCTACGTCCTCTGCTCGTGGCTCGGCGGGCGCCGGCGTGGCGCCGAGCCGGCCGCTGCCGCGCCGGCTCACAGCCCGTAGCGGGCGAAGGCCGCACGCTCGGCGAGCGTGTCGGCGACCGCTCCGGCAAGGCTGTCGGACCCGGGAAGGAAGCGCGCCCAGAGGGGCTTGCGCGGCGCGCCGAACACCGCGAAGCGGACCTTCTCCCCGTGCCGCTGCCGCATCGTCGCACGCAGCTCGCCGAGCCCGTCGGCGAGGCCGAGGGCGACGGCGCGGCGGCCGGTCCAGAACTCGCCGGAGAACAGCTCCTCCTCCGGTGCCCTGAGCCGCTCGCCGCGGCGCGCGCGCACCCAGGCCTTGAAGCTCTCGTGGATGTCGGCCTGCACGGCGCGCAGCCTCGCCACGTCCTCCTCACGCTCCGGCCCGAACGGGTCGAGCAGCATCTTGCGCGTCCCGGCCGTGTAGAGCCGGCGCTCGATGCCGAGGCGCGCGAGCGCGCGGCCGAACCCGAAGCCCGCCGAGACGACGCCGATCGAGCCGAGGATCGAGCTCTCGTCGCAGAGGATCTCGTCTCCCGCGCAGGCGAGCCAGTAGCCGCCCGAGGCGCCCACGTCCTGCACGAAGCTCGTGACGCGCACCCCCTTCTCCTCCGCGAGCGCGCGGATCCGCCCCGCGATCAGGCTCGACTGCACCGGCGAGCCGCCCGGGCTGTTGATCGCGAGCGCGACCTCGGCGAGGCGGCGCACCTCGAAGGCGCGGGCGATCGGCCCTGCCATGCTCTCCAGCGAGAGCGCGCCCGCGCGCACCCCACCGGGCGGAGCGATCAGCCCTGCGAGGCGGATCACCGCGACGCGTGGCGCGCGGGCGAGGAAGCCCGGAAGGATGCCTGATGCCATCGGCGCATAGATGCCGACGCGAGGCGCGACGGCAAGCCGGCTTCCACGCCGCCGCACCGTCGGCTACACGCGCGCCATGCAGGACGGCAACGACGACGCCACCCTCCGGCGCATCCTCACCACGTCGCGGCGCATCGCGCTGGTCGGCGCCTCCGCGAAGCCCGACCGGCCCTCCAACGGCGTGATGCGCTGGCTGCTGGCACGCGGGTGGGAGGTCGTGCCGGTGAACCCTGGCCTCGCCGGGCAGGTGATCCATGGCAGGACCGTTGTCGCCTCGCTTGCCGAGGTTCCCGGCGACATCGACCTCGTCGACATCTTCCGCCGCAGCGAGGAGGCGGGCGCGGTGGTCGATGCCGCGATCGCGCGCGGGGCGAAGGCGGTGTGGATGCAGCTCGGCGTGATCGACGCGGCGGCCGCCGTGCGCGCCCGCGCCGCCGGCCTCGACGTGGTGATGGACCGCTGCCCGGCCATCGAGGGCCCTCGGCTCGGCATCCCGGGCCCAGCCTGATGACGCGCTTGTGACGCGTGGCCCCGCCCGCTTGAACCGCGCGGGGTGCCGGGCCACCTCCCGCGCACACGCAGGGAGAGCACGCATGACCAACGAGGAACGCGATCTCATCACGAGCTTCGTCACCCGCACGGTGAATGCCGGCGGCGAGGCCATCGACCCGGAGGCAGACGCGCTCTTGAAGGAGCTGTTCGAGAGGCACCCCGAGGCGCGCTATCGGATCACGCAGCTCGCCTTCTTCCAGGAGCATGCGCTCGCCGAGGCGGCCAACCGGATCAACGCGCTCGAACACCAGGCGCAGCAGCCCAAGGGCCTGCTCGGCGGCCTGTTCGGCGGCGGGCAGGGCGCGCCGCCCCCCGCGCCGGTGCACGCGCCCGGCTATCGGCCCGGCCTGTTCGACCAGCAACGCCCAGGCTTCCTCGGCACCGCTGCCGGCACTGCCGCCGGCGTGATGGGAGGCGTGCTTCTCGGCAGCGCGCTCGCCTCGATGATGGGCCTCGGCGGGGCGGCGGAGGCTGCCGAGCCGCAGCCCGCGGCGGAGCCCGAGCCCTCGGGCTTCGACAGCGCTGTGTTCGACGAGGACGAACTGCTCTGACGGCACCCATGCGGCGGGGGGAATGTCCCCCCGCCGTCGGTTCGGCTACCCTCGGCGCATGCGCGCCGAGACCGCAGAGCCGAAGACGCCCGTGGCGGGCGATGCCCTGGTCATCGCGCTGATCGGCGCGGCGCACTTCATCAGCCACTTCACCATCCTCGCGATCCCGCCGCTCTTTCCGATGATGCGGGCGGATCTCGGCGTCTCCTACGCAGCGCTCGGCGGGGCGGTCGCGCTGCTCTCCGCCGTCACCGCGCTCGGGCAGACGCCGATCGGCGTGTGGGTCGACCGCACCGGCGCGGCGCCGTGGCTGATCGGCGGCACGCTGCTGATGGGGCTCGCGAGCGTCGCGATGGGCGTCGCGCCAGGGTGGTGGACCTTCGTCGCCGCCGCACTGGTCTCGGGCCTCGGCAACGCCACCATACACCCTGCCGACTATGCGATCCTCGCTGGCTCGGTGAGCCAGCAGCGGATGGGCCGCGCCTTCAGCCTGCACACCGCGGCGGGCTATGCGGGCTTCGCTGCCGCGCCCGTCGTCTCGATCGGGCTCGAGGCGCTCCTCGGCTGGCGCGGCGCGCTGGTCGCCGTCGGCCTCCTGTCCCTGCCGGTGGCCGCCGCGCTCGCCTTGTTCGCCCCCGCGCTGCGGAGCGAGACGAAGCGCCGGGCCGACACGGGGAGCCCCGTGCGCGTGCTGACCGCGAGGCCCATCCTGCTGCTGTTCGCCTTCATGACGCTGCTCGCGATGGGCGGGTCGGGGGTGCAGACCTTCCTCGTGACGGTGCTGCCGCTGATCCACGGCGTGACGGTTCCGGCCGCGGCGGCGGCGCTGACGGCATGGCTGGTCGGCGGAACGCTCGGCACGCTCGCCGGCGGCTGGCTCGCCGACCGGACCGGACGGCACGCGACCACGGTTGCGGTGATGCTGCTCGGCTGCGCGGCGCTGGTCGCCTCGCTCGGCGTCGTGCCGATGGGCGCGGCGGGGCTGATCGCCACGGCAGGCGTCGCGGGGGTGATGCTCGGGGTGCTGATGCCCGCGCGCGACATGCTGGTGCGCAAGGCGGCACCGCCGGGGACCACGGGGCAGGTGTTCGGCTTCGTCTCATCCGGCCTGCCGCTCGGCCAGGCGATCGTTCCGGCGCCGCTCGGAGCGCTGGTCGATCTCGGCCATCCGGGGCTCACGCTCGTCGCCTCCGCGCTCTTCCTCGCCGCAGCGGTGCTGACGGCGGGAACGGCGCAGGCAGCGCGGGTGGCGGCGCAGCCCGCCGGATAGCTACCAGTGGTTCACCCGCGGCCAGACGGCGACGATCTCGTCGCCGCCGTCGAGCACGTGATAGGCCGGGTAGGCGGCTGCGGTGAGGCAGGCATGGTTCGGCAGCACGCGCAGCTTCGCCCCCACCGGCAGCCTCTCGAATGGCAGGGGCCGGTCGCACTCGACCACCCCGTGCTCCTGGTTGGCGCGGCGCACGATCGCCTCGCCGAGGCCGGCGCTGCCGTCGAGCTCGACAACGAGGCCGAAGCCGTAGTCCTTCGGCGCCGCCTCGGTGCTGCGGTCCTTCGAGAGGGCGAGCGCGCCGGCGTCGAGCACGAGGCGGTTCGCCTCGGGCCTGCGGCCGATCACCGAGGCGAGCACGGAGACCGCGATGTCCTCGAACGCCCCGGTGTGGATCTGGCACTGCAGCAGGTCGCCGAACATGTAGACGCCGGCGCGGAGCTCGGTGATGCCCTCGAGATGGGCCGCGTGCAGCGCCGTGGGCGATGAGCCCATCGAGACGATCGGCACGGCGAGGCCCGTGGCGCGGATGCGTTCCGCCGCGGCGACCATGCCGGCCCGCTCGGCCTCCGCGACCGCTGCCATGTCGGCGATGCTGCGCCCCGCATAGGAGTGGCCGGCATGGCCGAGCACGCCGGCGAAGCGGGAGCCCAGACGCTGCGCGATGGCCACCACCCGGTCGTCATCGGGCGCGAGGCCGCCGCGCCGCTCGCCGACATCCACCTCCACGAGCGCCCGCACCGGGCCCGGATGCGCGGCGATCGCGGCGGCGACGTCGAGGTCGTCGGTGATCACCTTCACGTCAGCGCCGCTTGCGTTCAGCGCGGCGACCGCGTCGAGCTTCTGCGGCGTGATGCCGACGGCGTGGATCTGGTCGCGGAACCCGGCCTCGGCGAAGTGCCGCGCCTCGGCGAGCGTGCTGACGGTGATCCCACCCGCCTGGCCCTCGGTCGCGAGCCGCGCCACCTCGACCGACTTCGCCGTCTTGAGGTGCGGGCGCAGCGCCACGCCGTGCCGCGCCACCGCCGCGGCCATCGCGGCGAGGTTCCGCCTGAGCTTCGGCAGATCGAGCAGCAGCGCCGGCGTGGGAAGCTCGTCGAGCCGCATCAGCGCCGGCGGATCTCGTGCGCGAGGACGCGGCCGTCGTTGACGGGCGTCACCGCAAGCCCGCCCGAGGCGGCGAAGAAGGTCGCGTTCGCTGCAGCGCCACCTCCGTCCGGACGCCGACGCGCGCCCACATCTGCGCGATCGCCTGCGCCGCGCCGGAGAGCAGCGCGGCGGTGCGCGCGGTGTCGTCGGAGATGGTGCGGACCGAGACGCGTGCCCACCGGCTCCGCCCGCCCAACCAATGCGGGTTCGGAACGAGCTCCATCGTCTCGCCCGGCCGCCACGTCTCCGGTTTCCAGGGCCCTGAGAAGCCGGCCCTGCGGATGTCCTCGCCGGGCGAGGCCGGCAGGATGAAGATGCGCGCCATGTCCACCGGCACGAACGGGTAGGGCTCGCGGGTGCGGATGCGCACCGTGCGCGGATCGACCACCTCCACGCCCGCGATCGCGCGGGTGAAGATCACGTGGCTGCCAGGGCTGCCCTCGATCCGCGGCACGCGCGCGAGCGCGCAGGCGACGTCCTCGGCGGTGACGGGCGAGCCGTCGCTGAACCTCGTCTCGGGCCTCAGCGAGAACTCCCAGGTGAGCGGATCGACGAGCCGCCAGTAGAGATGCTCGAGCGTGTTGTCGGTCTCTCCCGCGAAGCGGACATGCGGGTCCATCGACGAGGGCCCGAGCTTGATCCCGATCGCCGGCGTTTCCGCCGGGGCTGCGCCTGGCAGCGCGACGGCGCCGGCAAAGAGGGGGCGGCGACGAGGGCGGCAAGCGGCGATGTGCGGCGCTTCATGTGGACGTCCCCGACACTGGTCTTTCTGAGGGCGAGTGTGGCGCGCCAGGGCTCATGCGCGCAAGGCGGGTGGCGACCAGGTGACGTTCTCGTCGAGCGGGATGACGGGCCGCGGCAGCCGCTTCCAGGCGAAGCGGGACAGGATCGGCGAGGTGAGGCCCGGCGCGTCCACCTCGGTGATCCGGTCATTGCCGAAGAACTCGTCGAAGCCGCCGCGGAAATGCCCGCGCGACTTCACCACGACCGACCGCGCGGCGCGGATGTCGAGGCCGAGCATCTCGAAGAAGGCCGGATCGGCGCACTGCGTCCTGTAGGAGACGACGACGATCGTCAGCCCCGCCACGCCGAGTGCCGCGGAAGGGCCCAGCCGCATGTCGCGGCCGGCGAAGATGCCCCGCCGGCCGGTCACCCGGCCGTCCGACAGCGCGAGCACCGACGCCTCGGCGACGAGCGGCTTCGAGAACTCGTTCGTCTCGGCGGTGTTGAAGCGGGCGGTGAAGGTCGCGCCGACGCCGAGCCGGTGCGCCTCTGCCGCGAGCGGTGCGTCGTTGACGATGCCGACCAGCGCGCCCTGGACGCCCGCCTCGAGGAACGCCTCGATGATCCACATCGTGTTGCCGCGGCCGCCGCCGCCCGGATTGTCGGCGACGTCGGCGAAGCACTGCGCTGGCTTGCCGGGATCGGCCCCGGTGGCGAGCGCAAGCGCGGTCGCGTCCTCGAGGCTCGTCAGGCGGGCGCGGAACCGCTCGCGGTTCATCCAGCCGAGCTCGGCGATCTCGACCGCGAGCGCCTGGGCCTCCTCCTCGTCCCCCTCCCTGGCCGTGACGACGACGGCAAGCCCGTTCTTGGCCGTGTCGGCGTAGGCGAAGCCGCCCATCACCGAGACGTTCATGATGCGGCCCGCACAGTCGCTCTCGGCGGCACGCCGCTGGCCGAGATCGATCATCTCCCCGTAGGGGCGGTCGGTCGCGTCCATGCCGGTCAGCATCGTCACAGTCGGCGGAACGATCGGCAGGCGGATGAAGCGCCGCACCGTCCGCGTGCCGCGCAAGAGCGCGCGCATGTGCACCGCCGCCTCCTCGCCGCGCTCGCGCATGTCCATGTGCGGGTTGGTTCGGTAGCCGACGAACACGTCGGGATTGGCGACCATCGCGTCGGACACGTTGGCATGCAGGTCGAGCGTCGCGACGATCGGCACGTCCGGGCCGACGACCGAGCGCACCAGGGCGCAGAGGTCGCCGTCGGGGTCCTCGCGGGCGGTGGTCAGCCCCGCTCCGTGCAGGCAGAGATAGACCCCGTCGAGCGGCATCGCCGCCTCGAGCCCCTTCCTCCAGATCGCCATCATCTCGGCGAACAGCTCCTCCTCGACCGGCCCGTTCGGCTCGGCCATCGCGAGCAGGATCGGCACGGGCTGCCACGGCCCGGTCGCGTCCATCGCGGTATAGAAGCCCGGCGTCTCGGGCAGCGCGATCGGCGCAGCGGAGCGCGCGTCTGCGGTGATCGCGTCGCGTTCGAGCCAGACGCAGCCCTCGAAGTCCGCCCGCGTCGCGGGCGGGGCGAAGGCGTTGCACTCGATCGAGAAGCCGAGCACGGCGATGCGCGGCGGCGGTCCCTTCGCCATGGCCTCAGACCTCCATGCCCATCAGCGAGCCGATCCGCTGCGTCGCCTTGAGCCCGGTGCCGGTGAGCACGAGCACGGTGGTCTCCTCCCGGCGGATCGTTCCGGAAGCGATCAGCGTCGCGAAGGCGGCCGCGGCGGTGGCGCAGGTCGGCTCCACATAGATGCCCGTGCGGGCGAGCGAGAACAGCGCGGCCTCGATCTCCTCCTCCGTCACCGTCACCGCCGCGCCGCAGGAGCGGCGGATCGCGCCGAGCACCTCGGCGAGGCGGACCGGCTGCGCGATCGCTGTGCCCTCGGCGATGGTCGGCGCGATCGTGCAGGGAACCGGCGCGTCCGTGCCGGCGGCGAAGGCTGCGGCGATCGGGGCCACGTTCGCCGGCTGCACCGCGAACAGCCGGGGCAGGCGCGCGATCTCGCCCGCCCGCAGGAGCTCGCCGAAGCCGAGGTCGCAGCCGAGCACGTTCGAGCCGGCGCCGCAGGGGATCACCACGTTGTCGGGGGAGCGGAAGCCGAGATCCTCCCAGAGCTCGTAGGCGAGCGTCTTCGTCCCGTGCAGGAAGAACGGGTGCCAGTTGTGGCTCGCGTAGAAGATCGTCCCGGCCTTCGCGGCGGCGGCGTCGGCACAGTCCTGGCGCGTGCCGGGAACGAGCTCGATCGCCGCACCCGCGGCCTTCATCTGCACGATCTTCGCGGGGCTCGTCGAGGCCGGCACCATGATCGTCGCCGCCATGCCGGCCGCCGCCGCGTAGGCAGCGACCGCGGCGCCGCCGTTGCCGGAACTGTCCTCGAGCACCGCCGCCACGCCCTGCGCGCGCAGGCCCGTGAGCATCACCGAGGCGCCGCGATCCTTGAAGCTGCCGGTCGGCGCGAACCACTCGAGCTTGAGATGCGCGGGCGCTCCGGCGATCTCGCGGGCGATCAGCGGCGTGCAGCCCTCGCCCATGCTGACCGGCGTCACGTCCGCCGCGAACGGCAAGGCGCGGCGGTAGCGCCACAGGCTTCGGGTGGTGCCGTCGATCTCGCGCCGCGTGATGCCGGGAAGCGGAGTGAGCATCAGCGGCGCACCGTCATCGCCGCGCCAGCGCGGATGGTCGAGCGGCCAGGTTCGCCCCGATCGCGGATCGAGGTAGCGCGGGGAAGTCGTTGTCTCGGGGGGCATGCGCGGGGAAGGCTTGCCCAACCGGCGGCCGCTTGCAAGGCTTGGGCAACGCACGGGGACCCCGCCATGACAGATGTCGTCTCGCTCGCGCGCGAGCTGGTCGCGCTCGACAGCCGCTCCACCCTCTCCAACCGCGCGGTCGCCGACCGCATCGAGGCGGAGCTCGCGGGCTTCGCGGTGGAGCGGCTCGACTTCATCGACCCCGCAGGCGTCGCCAAGCGCGCGCTGGTCGCCCATCGCGGGCCGATGCGCCCGGGCGTGGCGTTCAGCGCGCACATGGACACGGTTCCCGGAACCGGATGGACGACCGATCCCTGGTCGCCGGCGATCATCGACGGGCGGCTCGTGGGGCTCGGCGCCTGCGACATGAAGGGGCCGCTCGCGGCCAGCCTCGCCGCGGCGAAGGCGGCCCCCGAGGGGCTTCCCGTGACGCTGCTCTACACCTTCGACGAGGAGACGACCAAGGCCGGCGCGCGGCTGATCGCCGAAGAGAGCGCGCTCGCGCGCAAGGCGGCGCCGAAGGGGATCGTGGTGGTCGAGCCGTCGGGCATGCGCTGCGTGCGCGGCCATCGCGTGCACGTGCAGTTCACCGCGACCGCGCTCGGCGAGCAGGCGCATTCCTCGACGGGGAAGGGGCTCAACGCCAACCTCGCGCTGATCCGCTTCCTGCACGCCATCCTGCCGGTGCACGACCGGCTGCGCACCGACCCCGCCTGGCAGGACCCGGCCTACGCGCCGCCGTTCAGCGACTTCAACATCGTGATCGACAACCACGGCACGGCGGCGAACGTCACCGTCGCGCGCGCGACCGCGAGCATCAAGTTCCGCTACTCGCGCCGTGTCGACCCGATGCCGATCGTCGCGGCGGTGCGCGAGGCTGCCGCCGCGCACGGCGTCACGCTCGAGGAGGCCTGGGAGGGCTCGCCACCCGAACTCGCGGAGGACCATCCGCTGGTCGCCGCCGCGGTGGCGGTGACGGGCAGCCCCGCCGTCACCGCCCCCTATGGCACGGATGCCTCGGAGCTCCAGGCGATCGCGCCCTGCATCGTGCTCGGCCCGGGCGATGTCTCGGAGGCGCACAGGCCCGGCGAGAGCGTGGCAGTGGCCGACCTCGAGGCGGCGCCGGCGACGCTGCTCGCGCTCGCCGAACGCGTGGCGGCGCTCTGACCTGCGGCGGTCAGAGCCAGCCCTTGCGGCGGAAGTACCAGAGCGGGGCGACCGCGGAGAAGACCATCAGCCCGAGCGCGAAGGGGTAGCCGAGCGTCCATTGCAGCTCCGGCATGACCTCGAAGTTCATGCCGTAGATCGAGGCCACCAGGGTCGGCGGCAGGAACACCACCGCGACGACCGAGAAGGTCTTGATGATCGCGCTCTGCTCGATGTTGATGATGCCGAGCACGGCGTCGAGCAGGAAGGTGGCCTTCTCGTTGAGGAACTTGCTGTGGTCCATCAGGCTGCGCACGTCGCGCGCGAGCGTCTTCACGCGGCCCTTGTTCTCGCGCCGGATGCAGCTGTCGCTCTCGGCGGCGATGAAGGCGAGGATGCGCGAGAGGCCGAGCAGTGTCTCGGAGGTGCGCGCGGTGATCTCGCCGACCGTGCCGAGCGCGATCAGCGCGTCCTTCAGCTTGGTCTCCTTCTTGGAGGCGCCCTCCTTGCTCTTGGCGGCTCGGAAGGCGGCCTGGCTCGTGCGGTCCATGTCGGCGCCGACGCGCTCGAGGATGTCGGCGAGCCTGTCCACCACCTGCTCGAACAGGCCGAGCATCACCCCGTCGGCCGTGCCGGCGAGGGAGGGGTTCTTGGCGGCGCGGGCGGCGAACACGCCGAAGGCCTTGGGCGTGGCGTAGCGGATGGTCACGAGGCACTGGGTCGTCAGCACGAAGGTGATCGGCGCCGAACCGACCTCGCCCGTGTCGGCCCCGTGGAGGAAGTTCGCGGTCATGAACAGCACGTCGCCTTCGCGGTAGAGGCGCGAGGAGGCCTCGATCTCCTGCATCTCCTCCCGCGTCGGCAGCTCGACGCCGATCAGCTGTTCCACCAGCCGCTCCTCGTGCAGCGTCGGCTGCATGAGGTCGATCCACATCGGCAGGGCCGGCGGCGGAGCGCCGGCCTCGCCTGGCCCCGGCACGGCCGGCAGCAGGTCGCCCACGCGCATCTGCCCGCCCTCGACCCTGTAGGTGGTGATCATCGCGAGGATCCCCTGCTGTGCCCGCCCCGGCGGATATCTTCTCGCCGGGCGCGCCGCGGTGGGTCAAGCGCAGCCCGGGAGGCGCCGCCGCACCGTCACAGAAGCTCGGCCACCGCCTTGCCGAGGCCGATGATGGCGAACACGATCGCGATGTCGATCGTGATCGCGGCCAGCATCACCACGACCGCGATCAGGAACATCCGCCGGTCGGCCTCGATCAGCGCCACCGAGGTCAGCACGATGGCGAGCGCCGGGGCCGGGTTGCCGAACGGGATCGGCAGGGCGAGCAGGACGGCGTTGATGGCGATCAGCAGCGCGGCGGGGAGCTCGACGGCGCGGCTCGGCAGCCTGAGCGTGCCGGGCCGCGTCACCCCCTCGAGCCTCTTGAGCCAGGGCTCGGCCCTCAGCATGACCGCCTCGAGCCCGGCGCGCGGGAAGGAGCGCTCGCGCACGAGCCTCGGCAGCACCGGTTCGGGATAGCCCGCGAGCATCATCAGCGCGAGGATGATGATCGGCGTGCCGAGGATGCCGGAGAGGCCGGGGATCGGCACCGGGATCAGGTTCGGCAGGGCGAGTGCGAGCATCACGAGGCCGTAGCCGCGATCGCCGAGCGCCGTCAGCAGGTCGCCGATGCTGATCCGCTCCGCCGGCCAGGCGCGTGCGAGGTCGAGCAGCAGCGCCGAGGCGCGCCGCCGCGGCAGCGCGGCCGAGGGAGCCGGCGCCCCGCCGGCGTCAGGCTGGAGCATCGCCGCGCCGGCCTGCGCGCCTCTGCCAGAGCAACACGGCCCCGCCGATGGCGACGCCGGCGAGATCGGTGAGCCCCTCCGGGACGATGCACATCAGGGCAGCCGCGGCGACGAGGAGCCGCAGCGGCAGGGCGAGGGGGCGGACCATGAACCCCTCGGTCGCGAAGGCGAGCAGCACCACCCCGAGCGCCGCCGTGACGAAGGCCTGCAGGATGTCGGCGAGCGGCCCTTGCGCGAGCAGCACGGGGTTCATGTAGAACATGTAGGGCACGAGGAAGGTCGCCATGCCGAACTTCAGCGCCTTCAGGCTGGTGCCCCAGAGGCTGCCGCGCGCGAGGCCGGCCGCGGCGAAGGAGGCGAGCGCCACCGGCGGCGTGATCGCCGACAGCACCGCGTAGTAGAAGATGAACATGTGGGCGACGAGTGGCTCGACGCCCATGCGGATCAGGCCGGGTGCGACCACCGCAGCGGCGATGGCGTAGGCAGCCGTGGTCGGCACGCCCATGCCGAGGATCAGCGCGACGACGGCGGCGAAGGACATCGCGAGGATCGGCACGTCGCCGCCGAGATCGAGCAGGATCGAGGCGAAGCGGCCGCCGATGCCAGTGAGCCCGATCACGCCCGCGACGATGCCGGCCGTCGCGCAGACGGCGATGAGCTGGAGCGCCTCGCGCGCGCCGATCGCGAGCGCGTCGGCGATCGCGTGGAAGAGCTGCACCGTGGCGCCCGCGACCGCGGCGATCGGGTTCTGACGCTGCAGCGCGAGCCGGTGCACGAGGAACGTCGTGCCCATGATCACGAGCGTGGCGGCGATGCCGAGGCCCGCGGCGCGGAACGGCGAGAAGCCCGACAGCAGCACCACGATGAGGATCACCAGCGGCGAGAACAGGTAGAGCTTCCTGAGCAGCGGCACGAGCGGCGGCAGTTCGTCACGCGGCAGGCCGCGCAGCTTCGCCTTCAGCGCGTGCAGGTCGGCGTGGCTGTAGCAGGCGACGTAGTAGAGGACGGCCGGGATGATGCCGGCGATCAGGATCTCCTGATAGGGCCGGCCGAGCACCTCGGCCATGATGAAGGCGCCCGCGCCCATCACCGGCGGGGCGATCTGCCCGCCGGTCGAGGCCGTCGCCTCCACCGCGCCGGCCGTGTCGGCGTCGTAGCCGGCGCGCTTCATCATCGGGATCGTGAAGGTGCCGGAGGCGACCACGTTGGCGACCGACGAGCCGGAGACGGTTCCGAACATGAAGGAGGAGATCACCGCCACCTTCGCCGGGCCGCCGCGTGCCCAGCCGACCAGCGACATCGCGAGGTCGTTGAAGTAGTCGCCCGCCTTCGATGTCTGCAGGAAGGCGGCGAAGGTGACGAACATGATGATGAACGTGGCCGACACCGAGGTGGTGATGCCGAAGATGCCCTCGGTTCCGGCGATGAAGTTCACCGCCTCGCGCCAGGGCACGCCGCGGTGGTAGAGCGCGCCCGGAAGCAGCGGGCCGGCGAAGATGTAGGCGATGAAGACGCACGCGATGACCGGCATCGCGAGACCCGCGGTGCGCCGCGTGAACTCGAGCAGGATCGCGAGAGCGGCGAGCCCGACGACGGTGTCGCGCTCGTTCGGGCCCATGAAGGCCCGCATCTCGATGCCATCGGCGTCCAGCATGAAGTGGAACACCACGCCGATCGACGCCGCGATCAGCAGCCAATCGTACCAGGCGATCCGGTCGAGCCGTGAGCGGGTGGTGGCGGCGAAGGTGGCAAGCCCGATCGCGGCGCCGCAGAACACGTGGATGGCCCGCGCCGTCAGCGGGTCGATCGGCGAGACGAGCAGGATCCAGAGGTGGAAGGCGACGAAGACGATGCCGCACCAGCGGAGCGCGAGGCCGATCGGGCCGCCCAGCACCCGGCGGCTCGAGGCGAACTCCATGTCCTCGATCCGCTGCGCCTCGGCAGCGGTCACCGCTGCGCGGGCATCCTGGCCGGGCGGCGCGCCTCCAACCCCCATGGACGTGTCGCTTCCCATCCGCCCCCCTTCGCCGGCTGCAGGGTCCACAGCCGTGCCACACGGACCTGGCGGCAGCCGGGCCCCTGCACTCTTGACGTCAGACTAGGGGGGCGAAGGGCCCGGGCGCAACGCGCACGCGCGGGCCGTGGCGGCGCCTCAGCTCCGCGGGGCGGAGGAGGTCTCGGTCGTGCGCGCGGTGGTCTGCGCCTCGGGGCCGGCGAGGCTGCCGGCGGGCTTCTGGTCGGCCGCGGTGTCGGCGGGCTTCTCGTCTTCCTTGATGTTCTGCTTGAAGGACTTGATGCCCTTCGCGAGGTCGCCCATCAGGCCGCTGATCTTGCCGCTGCCGAACAGCAGCAGGATGACCAGGAGCACGACAAGCCAGTGCCAGATGCTGAAAGTCCCCATCGTGCGTGCGTCCGTCCCGCGCCGTTTGTCTCGTGGTGGTCCGTCCCGGCCGGTCCCTGCCGCGCCTGGGGCGAGATGTGGGGGGGACAGTAGCGGAAAGGAACCCCCTGGCAAAGAGCGGGCGCGAGCCCGTCGCACCCGATGCCCGGCGCCTGCTGGGGTTGCTACGGCCGCGGCGGTTCACCACCTCGCGAGCGTGGGTCCGGGCCCCTCTGGCGGGAGGGTCCGGCGCGGCCGCTGCGCCCAGGCCGTGCCCGGCAACCGCGATGTCGGACCGTCTGGCGGGACACCACCCCCGCCCTGTGGTCGATCCGTCGCGGCGCGCTTGGAGAGTGGTCCCGTGTCGGCACCCTGGTGGTTCTGGCTCGCCTTCAACGCGTTCATCCTGCTGCTGCTGCTGCTCGACCTCGGCGTGCTGACCAGGCGCGACCGGCCGATCCCGGTCAAGGAGGCGCTCTATCGCTCCGGCGCGTTCTTCGTGCTGGCGATGATCTTCTGCGCCGGCGTCTTCGCCTTCTATGGCGAGACGCCGGAGGAACGAAGCCGCAAGGGCTTCGAGTTCCTCACCGGCTACCTGATCGAGTGGTCGCTCTCGGTCGACAACATCTTCGTCTTCGTCCTGATCTTCAGCCATTTCCAGGTGCCTGCCGCGGTGCAGCACCGGGTGCTGTTCTGGGGCATCATCGGCGCGCTGGTGATGCGCGGCACGCTGATCCTCGTCGGCACGGCGCTGATCCAGAACTTCCAGTGGATCATGATCGGCTTCGGCATGTTCCTGATCTGGAGCGGCTGGAAGATGCTGAAGGCGGTCGACGAGGAGCCCGACCTCGACAACAACCGCATCCTGCTGTGGATGAAGTCGAAGTACCGGGTGACGGAAACCTACGTGAAGGACTATTTCTACGTTCGCCAGAACGGCGCCTTCTACTTCACCCCGCTTGCCCTGGTTCTCATACTCATCGAGACGACCGACCTCGTCTTCGCGCTCGACAGCATCCCGGCCATCTTCGCGATCACATCAGACCCGTTCATCGTCTACACGGCGAACGTGTTCGCGATCCTCGGCCTGCGCGCGATGTACTTCGCGCTGGCGGGCATCATCCACAGGTTCCACTACCTGAAATACGGGCTCTCGATCGTGCTGATGGTCGTCGGCATCAAGATGATCGGCAACTACGTCTGGAAGGTGAACGGCTGGGGCGAGAAGTTCCTGCCGGTCGAGGTGGCCCTCGGCATCACCGCGGCGCTGATCGGCGGGTCGATCCTGATGAGCCTGATCCGCACCGCCGAGGAAGGCCCGATGGCGCGGGCGCGGCACGCCTGGCAGGGCTGGGTGCCGCTCTCCGGGCGGAAGCGCCGCCCCGGCGAACAGGGCTGAACGGCCGAGATCTGCGCGGGACGGGGGGCGACCGTTCCTGCGTGGGATCGAATGCTTGACCCTGCGCCGCGTTCGGGCGAAACCTCCCGCGTCGCTTCGCGGTGCAGCACGCCCCGCGCGGCGAGGGAAACCGGTCGGAACGGGACGAACGATGCGGGCTGTGACGCACTGCCGCCGAGTCTTCGGGGTTCTGGGGGGGGCGGCCGCGGTCGCGGGCCTCGCCGGGTTCCTCATGGCCGTGGGCCCGGCTGCGGCGAGCACCACGGATCTCGGCGCCCCGGTGCCCTGGGGCATGGGCATGCAGGCCTCGGCAAGCCCGGTGAAGGACCGTATCCACAGCCTGCACGACCTCCTGCTCGTGATCATCACCCTGATCACGATCTTCGTGCTGGCGCTGCTGACCTACGTGGTCATGCGGTTCCGTGCCGCGCGGAACCCCAGCCCGTCGCGCACGGCCCACAACACCACGCTCGAGGTGGTCTGGACGGTCGTGCCGGTGCTCATCCTGGTCACGATCGCGGTGCCCTCCTTCCGCCTGCTGTACTTCATGGACCGGGCGAAGGAGCCCGACATGACGCTGAAGGTGACGGCCTTCCAGTGGGCCTGGGAGTACGAGTACCCCGACCAGGACGGGCTGAAGTTCGAGAGCTACATGATCCCGTCCGACCAGCTTCGCCCCGGCCAGCGCCGGCTGCTCGAGGTGGACAACGAGGTGGTCGTTCCGGCGGGCAAGGACATCCGCGTTCTGGTGACGTCCCGCGACGTGATCCACTCGCTCTTCGTGCCCGCGCTCGGGGTGCAGAAATACGGCATTCCCGGCCGCACCCTCGAGACCTGGTTCCGGGCGGACCGGCCGGGCGTGTACTATGGCCAGTGCAACCAGATCTGCGGCGTGAACCACGCCTTCATGCCGATCGTGATCCGGGCGGTGCCTGAGGCGGAGTTCACCGCCTGGGTGGCGGAGGCGAAGCGTCGGTTCGCCAACGACAACACGACGCCGCGGCCGGCGACCGCGGCGGCCGACGGCGAAGCGGCGGTGCGGCTTGCGGACGGGAGCCGCGGCAGCACTTCCCAGTGACGAGGAACGGCGGGGGCAGGCCCCCGCCGGCGGAACGGAGCGGACATGGCCCAGGCTGACGCGCACGCGCACGAGCACCACGACCACAAGCCAGGCTTCGTGGCCCGGTGGCTCTACAGCACCAACCACAAGGACATCGGCACCCTCTACCTGATCTTCGCGGGCTTCGCCGCGTTCATCGGCGCCTTCATGTCCGTCCTGATGCGGATGGAGCTTCAGCATCCGGGGATGCAGATCTTCGCCAACGGGCAGATGTGGAACGTCATCGTCACGGCGCACGGCCTGATCATGGTGTTCTTCTTCGTCATGCCCGCGCTGATCGGCGGCTTCGGAAACTGGTTCGTGCCGATCATGATCGGGGCGCCCGACATGGCGTTCCCCCGCCTGAACAACATCTCGTTCTGGCTTCTGGTGCCGTCGTTCCTCCTGCTGCTCGGCTCGGCCTTCGTCGGGCAGGGCGCCGGCGTGGGCTGGACAGTCTATCCGCCGCTGTCGAACTCGACCTTCCAGTCCGGCCCCTCGGTTGACATGGCGATCCTGTCGCTGCACCTCGCCGGCGCCTCGTCGATCCTCGGCGCGATCAACTTCATCACGACGATCCTGAACATGCGGGCGCCGGGCATGACGCTGCACCGCATGCCGCTGTTCGTCTGGTCGATGCTGGTGACGGCGTTCCTGCTGCTGCTCGCGGTGCCGGTGCTCGGCGGCGCGATCACCATGCTGCTGACCGACCGCAACTTCGGCACGGCCTTCTTCGACGCGGCCGGCGGCGGCGACCCGGTGCTCTACCAGCACCTGTTCTGGTTCTTCGGCCACCCCGAAGTCTACATCATGATCCTGCCGGCCTTCGGCATCATCTCCCACATCGTGTCCACCTTCAGCCGCAAGCCGGTCTTCGGCTATCTCGGCATGGCCTACGCGATGGTGGCGATCGGCGTCGTCGGCTTCGTGGTGTGGGCGCACCACATGTTCACCTCCGGGATGGACGTCGACACCCGCGCCTACTTCATGGCAGCGACCATGGTGATCGCGGTGCCGACAGGGGTGAAGATCTTCTCCTGGATCGCCACGATGTGGGGCGGCTCGATCGAGATGAAGCTGCCGATGATGTGGGCGGTCGGCTTCATCTTCCTCTTCACCGTCGGCGGGGTGACGGGTGTGGTGCTCGCCAATGCCGGGCTCGATACGGTGCTGCACAACACCTATTACGTGGTGGCGCACTTCCACTACGTCCTGTCGCTCGGCGCAGTGTTCGGCATCTTCGCGGGCTTCTACTTCTGGATCGGCAAGATGTCGGGCCGCCAGTACCCCGAGTTCTGGGGCAAGGTGCATTTCTGGACGACCTTCGTCGGCGTGAACCTCACCTTCTTCCCGATGCACTTCCTCGGGCTCCAGGGCATGCCCCGCCGCTACCCCGACTATCCGGACGCGTTCTGGGGCTGGAACATGCTCGCCTCGATCGGCAGCTACATCAGCTTCGCCTCGGCGATCGTGTTCCTCTACGTGCTCTGGCTGACCTTCCGCTCGAAGGAGCAGGTGGCGCCGAACTACTGGGGCGAGGGCGCGACCACGCTCGAGTGGACGCTCTCCTCCCCGCCGCCCTTCCACGCCTTCGAGGAGCTGCCGCGCATCCGCTGAGCCGGGTGCGCCGGTGCGCTGGTGCGAGGGGTGATGCGCGAGTCGTCCGAGGCAACGCTGCGGGCTGTCGAGCCCGGCCTCCCCGAGGCGGGAGACGCGGCCGCGCTGTCCGGCTCCCTCCCGGCTGACTGGATCGCGCTGCTCAAGCCGCGGGTGATGACGCTCGTGGTCTTCACCGCCCTGGTCGGGCTGATCGTCGCGCCCGTGCCGATGGACCCGGTGCTCGCCTTCGCCGCGATCCTCGCCGTCACCATCGGCGCCGGCGCGTCCGGGGCGATCAACATGTGGTACGACCGCGACATCGACGCGCTGATGCGGCGAACCGCGTCGCGGCCGATCCCGAGTGGCCGGATCGGCGCCGATGCAGCCCTCGGCTACGGCATCGCGCTCGCGGTGTTCTCGGTGCTGCTGATGGGGCTTGCCGCGAACTGGGTGGCGGCGGCGATCCTCGCGCTCTCCATCGGCTTCTACGTGTTCGTCTACACGATGTGGCTGAAGCGGCGGACGCCGCAGAACATCGTGATCGGCGGCGCCGCCGGCGCCTTCCCCCCCGTCATCGGCTGGGCGGCGGCGACCGGCACGGTCGAGGCCGCGCCGCTCGTGCTGTTCGCCATGATCTTCTTCTGGACGCCTCCGCACTTCTGGGCGTTGTCGCTGTTCGCGCACGCAGACTATGCCCGCGCCGGCGTGCCGATGCTGCCGGTGGTGGCTGGCGCGCGCGAGACGCGGCGGCAGATCGTGCTCTACACGGCACTGCTCGTGCCGCTGACGCTCGCCCCCGTCGCGACGGGCTTCGCCGGCTGGGTCTATGGCGCTGCGGCGGCGCTCCTGGGCGCGAACTTCCTCCGCCACGCGCTCGCCGTCCTCAGCGAGCCGCAGGACGAGACCGGCGCGAGCCGGCTGAAGGACGCCGCCGCCAAGGCCTGCTTCCGCTTCTCGATCACCTACCTGTTCGCCCTGTTCGGCGCGCTGGCGGCCGACCGGCTGCTGGCAGCCGCCGGGCTCGTCACCATCTGATGGTGATGGCGACGGAGGAGCGCGCGGGCGGCACCGGCCCGATTGGCCACGGCATGGTCGGCCCTGGGCGGCATGATCCGCAGGCGGTGACGCGCGCCCCCGACCTCACCCCCGCGCAGACCGCGGCGCTCCGGGCGCGGCAGAAGGTGCGGAACCGGGTGATGCTGGTGGTGCTGCTCGGCCTCGTGGCGCTGTTCTTCGCCATCACCATCAGCCGCATGTCGCAGGTCCAGGATCCACGCGAATGGTCACGCCCAGGCGGGATCGCTCCCGTTCCAACCGCGCCATCGCGCTGAGCCTCGCCGGCGTGGTCGCCGGCATGGTCGGGCTCAGCTTCGCGGCGGTGCCGCTCTATGACCTGTTCTGCCGTGTCACCGGCTTCGGCGGCACGCCCATGGTGAACGCCGCCCTGCCGGCGGAGCAGGACCCGCGGTCGATCCGCGTCGAGTTCGTCGCCAACGTCCAGGCCGGCATGCCCTGGACCTTCCGCCCCGCCCAGCGGTCGGTGACGCTGCACGGGGCGGAGGAGGGGCTCGCCTTCTACACCGCCCGCAACGACGCCGCCGGGCCCGTCACCGGCATCAGCACCTACAACGTCACGCCCGAGAAGGCGGCGCGCTACTTCAACAAGATCGCCTGCTTCTGCTTCACCGAGCAGACGCTCGCGCCAGGCCAGGAGGTCGAGATGCCGCTCGCCTTCTGGGTCGACCCGAAGCTGTTCGACGACCCCGCCACGCGCGACCTCCGCGTCATCACCATCAGCTACAGCTTCTTCCGCTCGCTGGCCGATGCCGAGCGCGCCGGCGCGCTCGCCTCCGCCGGCGCGCATGTCGGCGGCTTCACGCCCAACACCGCTCCCCCCGGTCCGGGCGCCCGCGCCGTCCGCTGAGGCTTGCGCGCCGCGCGCCGCTGCCGCCACACTCCCGCCAAGGGCCGGGCGCCAAGCACGGCCGCACGGGAGGATCCGAGATGACCGATCGTCCGACGCAGCGCCTGCCCCGCCGGGCCCTGCTCGCGGGGGCAGGCGCCCTGGCCGCCCCCCTGGCCGCCCCCGCCATCGTCCGCGCCTCGACCTTTCCCGACCGGCCGATCCGCCTGATCTGCCCCTGGACGGCAGGCGGCTCGACCGACCTGCAGATGCGCGCGATCGCCGAGGCAGCCGGCAAGATCCTCGGCCAGCCGATGGTGGTCGAGAACCGGCCCGGCGCGGGCGGCACGCTCGGCGCCACCACCCTCTTGCAGAGCCGGCCGGACGGCTACGTGCTCTCGCAGCTGCCGATCACCGTGTTCCGCTACCCGTTCATGCAGGCGAGCCCGGGCTGGAACCCGCTGACCGACTTCACCTACATCAGCCACATCACCGGCTACCTGTTCGGCGTCGTCGTCCGCGCCGACAGCGAGTTCCGCACCTTCGGCGATCTGATGGCCTGGGCCAAGGCCAACCCCGGGAAGCTGACCTACGGCACCCCCGGGGTCGGCTCCTCGCTGCACATCACCATGGAGCAGCTCGCCCTGAAGGCGGGGGTGGAGTTCCTGCACGTCCCCTTCCGCGGCGTCGCCGAGAACCAGACGGCGCTGCTCGCCGGCACGGTGATGGCGACGGCCGACAGCTCCGGCTGGGCCCAGCTCGTGCGCGACGGGCGGCTCAGGCTGCTCGTCACCTGGGGTGCGCAGCGGGCGAAGAGCTTCCCCGACGTCCCGACCCTGACGGAGCTCGGCTACGGGATCGTCTCCGCCTCGCCCTACGGCTATGGCGGCCCGAAGGGGATGGACCCGGTGGTGGTCCGCACGCTGGACGATGCCTTCCGCCGCGCCATCGACGACCCCGGGCACGTGGCGATCCTCGAGCGGTTCGACATGGCGCCGTGGTATCTCAACAGCGCCGACTACGCAGCCTTCGCCGCGAGGCAGACCGAGGAGGAGAAGGCGATGGTGCAGCGGCTCGGCCTCAGGCTGTAGCGCGCGGGCGCCGGCCGAGCGGCGCGCCAGGATAGGACCTGGCAGACCGGCAACATGCCTGACACGCAACGAATGCGCTCCTCTCCGGCGGGTCGGCTCGTCTAGACAACCGGCCGACCACGAACCCCTGCCTCCCGGAGCGCCTCCATGCGATCGGCAACCCGCATCGTCATGTTCGTCCACGACCCCACCGGTTCCGGCGACCTGCTGCCTGACCGGCGCATCCTCGACCTGCTCGCCGCGCAGACGCCGATCGTCTGGCCTGACCGGAACGGCCCAGGCCGCACGCTGATCTATGAGCTCGACCAGCGCGACATCCTCGCCGGGGCGCAGCGGAAGGCGTCCTGATCAGCGCCGCGCGGCGAAGAAGGCCCTGAGCAGGGAGGCCGCCTCCCCCTCCTCGACGCCTCCCACCACCTCCGGCCGGTGGGTGCAGGTGGGCTGAGAGAAGATCCTCGGTCCGTGCTCCACCCCGCCGCCCTTCGGGTCATAGGCGCCGAACACGAGGCGGCGGACGCGGAACAGCGAAATCGCCGCCGCGCACATCGGGCAGGGCTCGAGCGTGACCACGAGGTCGCAGTCGGGCAGCCGCGGCTCGCCGCGCGCCGCCGCGGCCGCCCTGAGCGCGAGCA
>Ga0272446_1000718_pt1 | contig 50602 bp, 51 predicted proteins | sample YNPCB0061_FD_194587 | JGI IMG/M metagenome (GOLD analysis project Ga0272446, IMG submission 194587) | Hot spring microbial mat communities from Yellowstone National Park, WY, United States - YNP-CB-006-1 | ecosystem: Environmental > Aquatic > Thermal springs > Hot (42-90C) > Sediment | place... | reverse complement strand
CCACCGGGGGCGGGGTCTGGAAATCCACGGATGCGGGCAAGACCTGGCTGCCGGTCTCGGACGGCTTCTTCCGCACCGGCTCCGTCGGCTCCATCGCCGTAGCGCCTTCGGACCCGAACACCGTGTATGTGGGCATGGGTGAAGGCTGCATCCGCGGCAACGTCAGCCACGGCGACGGCGTTTGGAAGTCCTCCGATGCCGGCCGCACGTGGAAGCACGCCGGCCTCCCGCTTTCGCGCCACATCCCGCGGATCCGTGTCCACCCGAAGAACCCGGACATCGCCTGGGCCGCGGTGCTCGGCGCCATTTTCAACCCTTCTGAAGAGCGCGGCGTGTACAAGACCACCGACGGCGGCAAGAGTTGGCGCAAGGTTCTCTATCGAAACGACCGCGCCGGGGCCGTGGACCTCGCGCTCGATCCATCCAACCCGGATGTCCTTTATGCCGCGCTGTGGGACGTGAAACGCACGCCCTGGTCGCTCGAGTCCGGTGGCCCAGGGTCGGGCCTTTTCAAGTCCACCGATGGCGGCGAGACCTGGACGGAAATCACGCGCAACACCGGCCTCCCCAAGGGCATGATCGGCCGCATCGGCGTCTCCGTCTCCGGGGCGAACCCCGACCGCGTCTGGGCGCAGATCGAGGCCGTAGACGGCGGCTTGTTCCGGTCTGACGACGCCGGCAAGAGCTGGCGCCGCGTCAACGACAACCGCAATCTTCGCCAGCGCGCCTGGTATTACACCCACATCCACGCCGATCCGCAGAACCCCGACCGCGTCTACGCCCAGAACGTGCAGTTCTGGCGCTCGGATGACGGCGGCGCCACGTTCCGCCCCATCCCCACGCCGCACTCCGACAATCACGACCTCTGGATCGACCCGGCGGACAACAACCGCCTGATCAACGGCGACGATGGCGGGGCCAGCGTCTCCACCGACGGCGGCCGCACCTGGACCAGCCAGGATCAGCCCACGGCGCAGTTCTACCGCGTCGCGCTCGACCGCGACTTCCCCTACAACATTTATGGCGCCCAGCAGGACAACACCACCGTCCGCATCCCTTCGCGCTCGCCCGACGCCTTCATCACCCGCGAGCACTGGTGGCCCGTCGGCGGCGGCGAATCCGGCTGGATCGCGCCCTCCCCGAAGGACTCCAACATCGTTTTCGCCGGCTCCTACGGCGGCTACCTCACCCGTTACGATCACCGCACGCGCCAGACCCGCGCCGTCAACGTCTGGCCCGACAACCCCATGGGCTACGGCGCCGAGGGAATGAAGTATCGTTTCCAGTGGAATTTCCCCATACTTTTCTCTATTCACGACCCAAATGTTCTCTACACCGCCGGAAATATTATTTTCAAATCGACAAACGAGGGCCAGAGTTGGGAGGCTATTTCTCCGGATTTGACCCGAAACGACCCGTCCAAATTGGGCCCTTCCGGCGGCCCCATTACCAGGGACAACACTGGCGTCGAGTACTACTGCACCATCTTCACCGTCGCTGAGAGCCCGCTCGCCCGCGGGCTGCTCTGGGCCGGCTCCGACGACGGGCTTGTCTGGGTGACCGAAGACGGCGGCAAGAACTGGCGCAACGTCACGCCTCCCGCCTCGCAAATGCCGGAGTGGATCCAGATCAACTCCATCGAAGCATCCCCGCACGATCCGAAGAAGGCCTATTTCGCCGCCACCATGTACAAGCACGGCGACTTCCGGCCCTACCTGTACCGCACCGCCGACGGGGGCAAGACCTGGAAGCAGATCACCGCGGGCATTCCGCCGGACGCCTTCACCCGCGTCATCCGCGAAGACCCGAACCTCGCCGGACTCCTGTACGCCGGCACGGAGACCGGCATGTACGTCTCTTTCGACGACGGCGCCTCCTGGGAATCGCTCCAACTGAACCTGCCCGTGGTCCCCATCACCGACCTCGCCGTCCACAAGGAGATGAAAGACCTTGTGGTTGCCACGCAGGGACGCTCGTTCTGGATCCTCGACGACTTGCCCGTTCTCCACGAGTGGAAGCGCCGCGGCAACGGCTTCTTCCCCGTGGAACCCGCCTGGCGCATGGAGTCCGGCCACGCGCCCGTGCGGCCGGGCATGGCCGCGGGCGAAAACCCGCCCGCCGGCGCGGTGTTCCATTTCTGGCTCGATGAGGCGCCGGAAGGGGAAGCCGCTCTCGAAATCCTTGACGCGCGGGGCAAGGTCATCCGGCGCTTCTCCTCCCGCCAGGCGCCGGAGGAGGGCGGCGGGGAAGCCGAGGAAGGCCCCAGGCGCGGCCAGCCCGCGGCGCGCTTCCAGCCGGCCAAGGGTTTCAACCGCTTCGTCTGGGACCTGCGGCACGAGGATGCGAAGTCCATTCCGAACCTCATCCTGTGGGCCGGCTCCGTGCGAGGGCCCAAGGCCGCGCCGGGCCGCTACCGCGCCCGCTTTTCCGCCGGCAAGGTGTCGTTCGAGACGGAATTCGAAGTCCGAAAGGATCCCCGGCTGGCCGATGTCACGCAGGAAGATCTCGAAAAACAGGAGCAATTCCTCCTGCAAATCCGCGACAAACTCACGGAAATTCATGAGTCGATCCTGAAAATCCGCGAGGTCCGCAACCAGGTGCAGGCCTGGGGCAAGCGCAGCCAGGCGCTCGAAAAGCCCGCGCGCGAACTGGCGGCGAAGCTCACCGCCGTCGAGGAAGAGCTGTATCAAACGAAGAACCGCTCCTCTCAGGACCCGCTCAATTACCCCATCAGGCTGAACAACAAGCTGGCCGCCCTGGCATCCATCGCCGGCTCGGCCGAGTCCCGCCCCACGGCGCAGAGCTATCAGGTCTACGAGGACCTGGCCACGCGCGCCAACGCGCAACTGCGCACGCTGGAAGGGCTGCTCAAGAAGGACCTGGAAGCGTTCAACCGGCTGGTGCAGGGCCAGAACCTGCCCGCCGTCGCCATTCCTTGAACATCAGCCGCCGGCCGCACAGGGAATCCAATCCGGGCGGCCGGCTCAGCGCAGCGCTTCCACGATCATCCGCTCGATCTCTTCCCACAACTCGGGCACGTACTCGATCCGCGCGTGCTCGTCGAGGAAGAAGCGCTGCAGCCAACTGTGTTCGTCCGCCTCCACCTCGTCCCGCTTCTTGAACGTCATCTTGCGGTTGAACAGGATCTGCGTCTTCGCCGGATCGGCCGCGCGCAGCTCCGGCGCGCCCTTGATGTAGAGATGTTCCCGCTGGTAGTAGTTTGCGGCGCGCCGCACGTTGGGCGGGACCTCGTAGGAATCCCGGCCGAAGCTGTCCACAGTGACGAGCAACGGCACCGCCACTCCCCACTCATGCAGCGTGCGGCTCAGCCGCAGCGCCGCGCGCCCGCCGAGGCTCTGTCCGTAAACGACCACCGACGCCTGCGCCGCCTCGTCCGGCTCCAGCTTCCCGTCGCGGTCGAAATCGAACGCCTTGCGAACCAGCTCTTCGGCCAGCTCCAGGCTGTGGTTTTCCACGGTCTCCACATGCACGCCGGGCAGCCGTTTGCGCTTGATGGCGATGGCCGTGCGCCGGACGGCGCGCGTGGGATTGTCCCAGCGCTCCCATCCGCCCACGATTCCGATCACCAGCCGGTCGCCCCGCTCCACCGGCAGCGGCGTGGTGAAGTCGGAGAACTCCTGTTTCCGGCTGTCGCCGCGCGCCGCGGGAGCCGTCAGCGCCGCGGCGGCAAGGATGAGACTCAGGCCCCGCATCGGTTCAGTCCCGTTGTAGCAGAAATCGCGCGGCGCCAGCGGGATTTCGGACAATAGCAGGCATGGCTCTGGATCCGACCCGGGTGACGCCAGCCGAAGCCGGCTTTTCCATGCCCGCCGAGTGGACGCCCCATGGCGCCACCTGGCTCGCGTGGCCGCAGAAGGAAAGCGACTTCCCCGGCAAGCTCGACGCCGTGCGCTGGGCGATGGCGGACTTCATCGCCCGGCTCAGCCGCGGCGAGCGCGTCCGTCTGCTCACAGGCTCCGCGCGCGCCGAGCAGCAGGCGCGGCTGTATCTGACCCGCGCCGGCGCCGCAATGCAACGCATCGATTTCATCCGCTGCCCTGCAGACCGCGGCTGGATGCGCGATTGCGGCCCCGTGTTCGTCACGCGCCCGGCGGGCGCGCCCCGCCGCGCCATCGTGGATCTTCACTTCAACGGTTGGGCGAAGTATCCCGACTGGCGCAAGGATCACCGCGTGCCCGCGATGGCGGCCGCGCGGCTGCGCCTGCCGCGCTTCGACGCGCGCTGGAACGGCCGGCCGTTCGTTTGCGAAGGCGGGGGCATCGAAGTCAACGGCGCGGGCACGCTGCTCTCGACGGAAGAGTGCTATCTCGATCCGAAGACGCAGGTGCGCAACCCCGGCTTCACGCGCCGCGACTATGAAGCCGCTTGGCGCGCCTGGCTCGGCGCCACGAATGTGTTTTGGCTCGGGCGCGGCATCGCCGGCGACGACACCCACGGCCACATCGACGACCTCTGCCGCTTCACCGGCCCGCGCACGCTGGTGCTCGTCAAAGAGGACAACCCGCGCGACGCCAACTACCGCCCGCTGGCCGAGAATTGGGAGCGCATCGCCGGCCTGCGCCTGGAGGACGGCTCGAAACCCGAGGTAGCGCCCCTGCCCATGCCCGCCCCCGTGGTTTTCGACGGGCAGCGCCTCCCGGCCAGCTACGCCAACTTTTACATCGCCAACCACGCCGTGTTCGTGCCGACGTTCAACGACCCCAACGACCGCGTGGCGCTGGGCATTCTCGGCGAGCTGTTCCGCGGCCGCCCCGTCATTGGCATCCACGCGCTCGATCTGGTCTGGGGGCTGGGCACGCTGCACTGCCTCTCGCAGCAGGAGCCGCGCGCCTGAGCGGCCGCCTGGATCCAGCACGGCATAGAATGGGGAGCCGGAGGCAGGCATGAATCCTCAGGAAATTCTGGCGAAGCTCGGCATCGGCGCATCGAATTCCGGCGCTTGCGGCGCCGCGTGGATCGAGCACCCGGGCGGAGGCGAACTCGTCAGCTACAACCCTTCCACCGGCCAGCCGCTGGCCAGCGTCGCCATGGCGTCGGCCGATGATTACGAGCAGGCAGCCGCCGCCGCGCACGAGACGTTCCTGCGCTGGCGCATGCACCCCGCGCCGAAGCGCGGCGAGGTGATCCGGCAGATCGGCCTCGCCCTGCGCGAACACAAACAGGAGCTGGGCGCGCTGGTCTCGCTCGAGATGGGAAAGATCCTGGCCGAGGGCCTGGGCGAGGTGCAGGAGATGATCGACATGGCCGACTTCGCCGTCGGCCTCTCGCGTCAGCTCTACGGACTCACCATGCAGAGCGAGCGGCCGCAGCACCGCATGTACGAGCAGTGGCACCCGCTCGGGGCGGTGGGCGTGATCTCGGCCTTCAACTTCCCCGTGGCCGTCTGGAGCTGGAACGCCTTCATCGCCGCCGTCTGCGGCGACACCGTGATCTGGAAGCCGAGTTCGGAGACGCCGCTGTGCGCCATCGCCGTGCAGCGCATCTGCCAGAAGGTGCTCGAGGACAACGGCTGGCCCGGCGTCTTCACGCTGGCCATCGGGCGCGGCTCGACGGTGGGCGAGCGGCTGTTGGCCGACCGCCGCGTGCCGCTCGTCAGCGCCACGGGAAGCTGCCAGATGGGCTACCGCGTCGCCGAGGTCGTCGGCAAACGGCTGGGCCGGACGATTCTCGAACTCGGCGGCAACAACGGCGTCCTCATCGAGCCGGACGCCGATCTGGACCTCGCCCTGCGCGCCGTGCTCTTCGGCGCTATCGGCACCGCCGGGCAGCGCTGCACCACCATCCGGCGCATCTTCCTGCACCGGGACATCGCCGCCACGTTCATCGAGAGGCTGAAGCACGCCTACTCGCAGATCCGCATCGGCGACCCGCTCGACGGCCATACGGTGATGGGGCCGCTGGTGAACGCCGCGGCGGTGGAGGAGATGATGGACGGGCTGCGGCGCGCCGTCGAACAGGGCGGCGAAGTGATCTGCGGCGGCCGCAGGCTGGAACGCCCCGGGCACTTTGTCGAGCCGGCGCTCGTGCGCGCCCGCGCCGACATGCCCATCGTCCAGGAGGAGATCTTCGCGCCCATCCTGTACTTGGTCGAGTACGGCGGTCTGGAGGAGGCCATCGCCTGGCACAACGCCGTGCCGCAGGGGCTGTCGTCGGCGATCTTCACGCGGAACCTGATCGCCGCCGAGACGTTCCTCTCGGCGCGCGGCTCCGACTGCGGCATCGCCAACGTCAACATCGGCACCTCGGGGGCGGAGATCGGCGGCGCTTTTGGAGGCGAGAAGGAAACGGGCGGCGGGCGCGAGGCCGGTTCGGACGCCTGGAAGGCCTACATGCGGCGGCAGACGGTGACCATCAACTGGTCGCGCGACCTGCCGCTGGCGCAGGGCATCCGGTTCGAATTGTGAGAAGAAATCGCGCGCCGGGGCACTGATTCCATGTGAAGGTGCCTCGCAGGGCGCTGATCGTCTCGTTGCTGGCCGGGTGCCTGACCGGCAAGGCCGCGGCCGACCCGCCCCCTCCCCAGGCGTGCGCCGACGAGGCGGACCGGATCACATCGCTCATCGAAGAGCTCGGGCAGGTCAAAGCGCAGTTGGCCGACGCCGAATCCCGTCTGGAAAAGCTGATGCGGGCGCTCAGCGAACAGCGCGGCGCGCTGCAAAACCGACCCTCCTTCGACGCCATCAAACAGAACTTGGAATCGGCGGCGGATGCGCCCGACCCCAAGCCGCCCGTGGTGCGTTGCGCCGCCATCACCTCGAGCGGCAAGCGCTGCACGCGAGCCGCCGTGCCCGGCTCGCGCTATTGCCGCCAGCACCAGCTCGCCCATCAAAAGTGAATTCTGTTCAACCCTGCATCCGGCCGTCCGATAAGAGGGCGAGGTTTCTTCGATCCCTATGGCTCTCATGGAATGGACCCCCGCATTTGAAGTCGGCGTCGAGCAGATGGACCGGCAGCACCGGCAACTGGTGAAGATCCTGAACGAGCTGCACCGGGCCATGCTCGCCGGCAGCCAGCCGCGCGACATGATGCGCGTGATGGAGGAGCTGATCCTCTACACGAAGTATCACTTCACCACCGAAGAACGGCTGATGGACGAGTTCGCCTACCCCGGCGCGGCGCTGCACAAGCAGAAGCACCAGGCGTTGACAGCAAAGGTGGAGGAATACGCAGAGGAAGTGCTCAAGGGCCGGGCAATGGTCTCGCTGAGCATTTTGCAGTTCCTCAAGGACTGGCTCAACAAGCACATCCTCGGCACGGACATGGAGTTCGCCCGGTTCGTCCAATCCCGAAAGGCCGCGTGAGCCGCCGGGCCGCTTTGTACCGCCCCTTGAATCCTGACCACGTATAATTGAATCAAACAGCCAGCCCATGGCCGGCAGCGGCGCCGGGTTCATGCAATGCGCCGCCAGCCGCTGCGGAGAGGGCTGAAGAACTGGGAGGTTCGATGATGACTGCGTGGCTGAAACTGGGCGTGTTTTTCGCCGGCGCCGCAATGATGGGCTGGGCTGCGTCGCCGTCGATTCAGGCAACCGGAATGTATGTCGAGGCGCGGTCGGCTGATGTCAACGCCGGCTCCTGCTTCATCAACAGCGAAGTGCAACTCGTCGGCAACCTGGCCGTCTTCGGCTGGCAGATCGAGCGCGGCGAGGTGAACGGCGTCAGGATCGACGGGCTGAAAGTCGCCGCCGCCGTGAAAGCCGCTTCCACGCTCGGCGACCTGACGGGCGAGCCGTATCCCGTCTTCGCGGTGCTCATCTATGACGAGCGCGCCTCGCTCGAGCAGCGCCAGGCGCTGAAGCTCTTTGCACAGCGCATGACCGGCGACCTGCTGGAGCGCGTGGTGCGCGAGTTCGTCATGCCCATGGAGTTCCGCGTCGACGGAGACTCCATCCACGAGCGGCGCGTCTCCTTCACCGCCGGTACGCTGGCCGCCATCCGCACGCGCGCCATTGAAGAGGGCGACAAGGTGTGCGGCCATGAAGAGACCTTCTACCCGCCGCTCGCGAAGACCGACCACGCGATGGCCGCCTATACGCTGGAAAACCGCTACGAAGCGGATTCGCGCGAGGGGCTGAAGGCGCGCTGGTCCCTGCCCTACAAGCGCAACGCGTTTGTGGCCACCTTCCACGTGAACGAATAACAGGCGTCCGCGCCTGAATCAGCGAGCGGCCCGGCGGAGCACTGCCCCGGGCCGCTTTGTATTGGAGGTTTGTCGCCGCCGGCGCGCGGAGCGAGAATGGGGGCATGCATGTCCGGACCATTCTGCTGTGGGCCGCGGCGCTGGGCTGGACAGCCCCTGCGCAGGTGCTGATCCTCCACAAAGGGGACGACTCGCTCGGCATCTATGACGAGGCGAGCGGGAAACTCTTGCAGAAGATCCCGACCGCCGCCAAGCCGCACGAATTTGCGGTGAGCCGCGATGGCCGCTTCGCCTTCGTCAGCAATTATGGCGTCGACTCGTGGACGGAAGAAAAGCAGGGCGGCAACACGCTGACCGTGATCGACCTGGCAGCGCGCCGCCCTGCCGGCGAGATTCCGTTGCGCCAGTATCACCGCCCGCACGGGATCCATCTGGGGCGCAGCGGCCGCCTCTATGTGACGTGCGATTTTCCGGCGGCTCTCGCCGTGGTCGACAGCCGCAAGAAACAACTGCTGTACGGCATCCCCGTCTCCGGCAAGCTGCCGCATCTGGTGGCGGTGACAGGCGATGAGCGGCAGGCTTGGACGGCGGACTCGGGCTCGGGCACGGTGAGCGTTATCGACCTGCGCGCGCGGCGGCAGCGCGCCTCCGTCGAAGTGGGTGGCGTGCCCATGGGCATCGCTCTGACGCCCGACGAGAAGACGCTGCTGGTGGGCACTCGCACGGGCAATCAGGTGGTGGTGGTGGACGCCGTCACTAACACCGTCAAGCGCCGGATCGGCGTCACCGGGCAGCCCTCCCGCATCACAGTATCGCCGGACGGGCGGTTCGCCTACACTTCGCTGGGCGAGTCCGGCGAAGTGGCGGTGATCAATCTCGCTTCACTCGAGGAGGTGAAGCGCGCCCGCGTGGGAGGCCACTCCGAGGGCATCCGCCTGGACGCCGAGGGCGGCACGCTGTTCGTTTCCGCGCAGGGCGACAACCGCACCGTGCGCTTCCGCCTTCCGGATCTGGAGGTGATGACCGTGTATGAGACAGCCGCCAAGCCGGATCCCGTGTTCCTTCTCCGTCAGGTCTCGAAGCCGAAGAAGTAGCCTGCGGCAAGCGCCAGCAGCGACAGAGCCGCGATGATCGCCCAAAACAAAATGTAGGCTTTCCGTGTCCACCGCCACCGCCTCTCAGCGATACTCTCCCCAGCCTCCGGCGCAGGACGGGGCTGCAGACTCTCCAGCGTCTCTTCCGCCGCCTGCGCGCATTGCTCGAAGGCGCGCGCGCAACCGGCCAGCCTGCGCCGCGCCTCGGCAGGCGACTCGCGCCAAAGGCGGATCTGCTCTTCGGCCGCCTGGACTGCTTTGCCCATGCTGTTCCAATAGTGGGCGGCGGGCGGCGGAGTTCGCAGGCAAACTCCCCGCATGAAGCCGCGTTCAGATTCCGGGCGCGCCCCGGACGGTAGAATACGGGTACGATGACGAATTCGCGACTCTTTCTGGCGGCCGCCGTGCTGGGCTTTGCGGCTGCCTCCGCGCAGCAACCCAAGCTGCCTCCCCCTTTTCATACGCCCTCGGCGTCCAACCCGCCGCGGGTGATCGAACAGCCCGATGGCGCGCGGCTGCAAGTGCCCGCGGGCTTCGACGTCCAGGAGTTCGCCACCGGCTTCGAGCGCCCGCGTTACATGATCCTCGGCCCGTCCGGCGAGATTCTGCTGTCGGACTCCACGCGCCCGGGGCGCGTTTATGCGCTGCTGGACCGCAACCGTGACAACCGCATCAGCGACGACGAAAAGAAAGAGATCCTGAACGGACTCGATCGCCCGTTCGGCCTCGCGATTTGGAAGGACTACCTGTACGTGGCCGAGACCACTTCGGTGAAGCGCTACAAGTACGACTCGAAGAAGCTGGAAGCCGCGCAACCGGAAGAAATCGTCCCGCTGAAGGAAGCCGCCACCGGCCACTGGACGCGCACCATCCTGTTCGATCGCAAAGGCGAGAAGTTTTATCTGGCCGTGGGGTCGCAATCCAACGTCAGCCCCGGCGAGCCCGAAATCCGCGCCGCGATCCTGCGTTTCAACCCCGACGGCACGGGGCGCGAGTTCATCGCCACCGGCACGCGCAATCCCATCGGGCTGGATTTTTATCCCGGCACCGACACGCTGTGGGCGGCGGTGCAGGAGCGGGACGGCCTCGGCGACGACCTGGTGCCCGATTACTTCACCGCGATCCGCCCCGGCGGCTTCTATGGCTGGCCCTACGCCTATATCGGCCCGAACGAAGACCCCCGCAACAAGGGCCAGCGGCCCGACCTGGTGGCGAAGACGATCGTGCCGGATGTGGTGCTGCCGGCGCACGTCGCAGTGCTCGACGCCCGCTTTTACACGGGCAAACAATTCCCCGAGAGATACCGCGGAGGTGCGTTCCTCGCGTTTCACGGCTCCTGGAACCGCGCGCAGAGGATCGGTTATTCTGTCGTCTTCATTCCCTTCAAGAACGGGAAACCGGCCGGTCCTCCAGAGGATTTCCTCGCCGGATTTCTGATCGACCCGTCGAAAAAAGAAGTCTGGGGCCGCCCGGTCGGCCTGCTGGAAATGCGCGACGGCAGCCTCCTGGTATCGGATGACGGAGGCAACCGTCTATGGCGAATCACGTACTCAAAGCCCTGATTCTTCTCCTCATTCTCGCGGGCGCGGCAGCGGCGCTCTCCGCGCCCCGCAAACCGTTCTCCCACAAATACCACCTGAAACAGGTCACATCCTGCGAGAATTGCCACAAGGATGCGGCCGCCTCGACTAAGGCGGAGGACAACCTCCTGCCGGACAACATGGCCTGCGTCACCTGCCATGACGAGGTGGAAATCGGCGAGCCCAACAAATCCGGCGTGGACAAATTCAATCACTCGATTCACGTCGAAATGGGAAATATTGCCGCGCTGATCTTGGGGGCCGTGAAATCGAAGTCTTACCTCGGAGACCACCCTCCTTCCGTGGAAGCGTTGGCGAAAATCCAGGATCCCTGCACAGCCTGCCACCGCGGCATTCCGGAAAGCGACGATGTGCGGCACGGCAAGAAGACCGCCGCTCATTTCCCGCACATGGCCGACTGCCTCGTCTGCCACGGCGAGATCAAGCCGCCCGAATCCTGCACGAAGTGCCACGTCGAATCTGCGCCGAACTTTCGCCCGGCGGACCATACGGCGGAGTTCTCCGACAAGCACGGCGACAAGAACTTCCTCCGCCAGGGCTGCGCCGTCTGCCACGGGCGCAAGTTCACCTGCAAGGGCTGCCACTAAGGCTGCGCCGTTCCAGCCGTGCGCCGCTGCTGGTATCATCGGACGCATGAAACTGCGCTCTATTGCCGCTTTGCTGTGCGCCGTTGGGGCGGCGGCCCTTCTTTCCTGCCAGCCTGCGCGCGACCACAGGATGGAAGGCGGCTGGCGCGGCGAGATGCGGAACGGCTGGATTCCGGTCCGGCTCTCCGGCTCGCCCGAGCAGATCGGCTACCAGCACGGCTATCTGCTCGCGAAAGAGATCGAAGACGCGCTCGCGGTTACGCGGCTGAACCTCCAGCACGATACGAAACGCGACTGGCAGTTCTTCCGCAAGACCGCTCAGGAGATCCTCTGGCCGAAAGTGCCGGAAGAGTATCAGCGCGAGATCCGCGCCATGAGGGAGGGTCTGAAGCGCGCTGGCGTGGCCGCGGATCATCTGGATCTCACCGTCCTCAACGCCAACATTGAACTCGGCTACTACGTCGCCTGGCTCGACGGCAAAGGCAAGTCCGCCGCGCCGGACCGCTGCAGCGCCTTCGTCGCCACGGGGAGCTGGACGCGCAACGGGCAACCGGTGATCGCGCACAACAACTGGTCCGGCTATCTCGAAGGCGCGCGCTGGAACATCATCTTCGACATCCGCCCGGAGCGCGGCCACCGCATCCTCATGGACGGCTTCCCAGGCTTTATCCACTCGGGCGACGACTTCGGCATCAACTCTGCGGGGCTGGCCATCACGGAGACCACCATCACCGGCTTCCGCGGCTTCGACCCCGAGGGCGTGCCCGAGTTCGCGCGCGCCCGCCAGGCGATGCAGTACGCCTCCTCGATCGACGAGTTCGCCGCCTTCATGATCCGCGGCAACAACGGCGGCTACGCCAACGCCTGGCTCGTCGCCGACACGCGCCGCAACGAGGTGGGCCGGCTCGAACTCGGCTTGAAGAACGTCGTGCTGGAGCGCACCCGCGACGGCTACTTCGCTGGCGCCAATTTCCCCGTCCATCCGAAGCTCGCCGCGGAGGAGACCGTGTTTCCGGTCAACGATCCCGGCGTCAGCGCCAACGCGCGGCGCGCGCGCTGGGAGCAGTTGATGGCGGAGTTCAAAGGCAAGATCGGTCTGGACGAGGCCAAACGCTTCATGGCCGATCACTACGATGCGTACGAAAAGAAGCCCGATTCGCCCAGCGAGCGCACGCTGTGCGGCCACGTGGACCTGAGCCCGCGCGGCATGAAGCCCTGGCAGGACGAATTCGGCCCCGCCGGCGCCGTGCAGTCGAAAGCCGCCGATGCGCGCATGATCCGCGCCATGGAGCTGGAAGCCGCCATGGGCCACTCCTGCGGCATCGGCTTCCGCGCCGAAGAGCACCTGAAGAAGCACCCGCAGTTCGATTGGATGAAGCCGCTGCTGCGCGACCTGCCCTCGCACCCCTGGACCCGGTTCCGCGCCGAATGACGTGCCCCGGCAGGCGAAGCCTGCCATGAGAAAAGAACGGCCGCTGACCCGCGCCTACATCAGCCGCCCGCCGAGCGGCTCGAACCGCGCCTGGAAAAAGCGCAGGAACTTCGGCTCGAATGTCATCCGCAGGCCCCGGATCCGCTCGCGCTCTTCGTAAACGCAATAGACGCTTTCCGCCGTCACATCCATGTGCGCCTGCGTGTAGACGCGGCGCGGGATGGTGAGCCGCACCAGCTCCAGGCGCGGCTTGCGCTCCTCGCCCGTCTGCGGGTCGCGGCCCGCGCTGACGATGCCGCGCTCCATGGCGCGCACGCCGCTGTCCAGATACAGCGCCGCCGCGAGCGCCTGCGCCGGGTAATGCTCCTGCGGCACGTGCGAGAGGAACTTTTTCGCATCGAGAAACACGCCGTGCCCGCCCACCGGCAGCACGATCGGGACGCCCCATCGCCGCAGTTTCTCGCCGAGGTAGAGCACCTGTCCCACGCGCGCCCGGATGTGATCGTCCTGCACGGACTCTTCGATCCCGATGGCCACGGCTTCCATGTCGCGCCCGGCCATGCCGCCATAGGTGTGCAGCCCCTCGTAGACGACCACCAGATTGCGCGCCTGCTCGGCAACGGATTCATCGTTCACGGCGAGGAACCCGCCGATGTTGGCCAGCGGGTCCTTCTTGGCGCTCATGGTGCAGCCGTCGGTGAGCGAACACAGCTCGTGCACGATCTGCGCCACGCTCCTGCCCGCCTGTCCCGGCTCGCGCTGCTGCAGGAACCAGGCGTTCTCCGCCACGCGCGTGGCGTCGAGAATCACGCGCGTGCCGTAGCGGTCCGCCAGCGCCCGCACCTGGCGCAGGTTCGCCAGTGAAACCGGCTGCCCGCCGGCCATGTTCACGGTCGCCGCCACGCTGATGTAAGGTACGCGCCCAGGGTTGTCTTTCAGCACCCGCTCGAGCTTTTCCAGATCCACGTCGCCTTTGAACGGGTGCTCATTCTCCGGATCGTGCGCTTCATCGATGATGACGTCGACAAACGTGCCGCCGCTCAGCTCCTGATGCAGCCGCGTCGTGGTGAAGTACATGTTGCCGGGGATCACATCGCCGGGCCGGATCAGAATCCGCGACAGGATGTGCTCCGCGCCGCGCCCCTGATGCGTGGGGACCACGTGCCGGTAACCGTAATAGCGACGGACGGCGCTCTCGAGGTGGTAGAAGTTCTCGCTGCCCGCGTAGGCCTCGTCGCCCAGCATCAGTCCCGCCCACTGCCGGTCGCTCATCGCCGACGTGCCCGAGTCGGTCAGCAGATCGATGTAGACGTCGCGCGATTTCAGCAGAAACGTGTTGTAGCCGGCTTCCCCCAGCGCCTGGTCCCGCTGCTCGCGCGTCGTCATGCGGAGCGGCTCCACCATCTTGATCTTGAACGGCTCGGCCCAACTGCGTCTTTCCAGTGGCATGACTGCATGATAGTCCCGGCGGGCGGCGGCGGGAATCGCGCATGGAACATTGCTGGCCGCTTTCTGTTAAAGAATGGTAGGCGGAATGGCTGTTGGAACTGCCAAACGTCTGGACCCGGTCTCCCGCCGCATCCTCGCCGAGCTGCAGCGCGACGCGCGGCTCTCCCTGCGCGAGCTCGGCCGCCGGGTCCGCCTCTCCACCCCCGCCGTCGCCGAGCGCGTCCGCCGGCTTGAAGCCGCCGGCGTCATCCGCGGCTATCTCACGCGCATCGACCCGCGCGCGGCGGGGCTCGGCGTGCTCGCCTTCATCCGCATCCGGCTGGCCGGCGCGGAATCCGCGGCGCGGCGCCTGGTGAAGCTGTGCGGCGCGCTGCCCGAGGTGCAGGAATGCCACCGCTGCACCGGCGAGGAATCGTTCATCCTGAAAGTCCGCGTCGCGTCGGTGGCTCATTTGGAGAAGCTGATCGACCGGCTGACGCAGTTCGGCATGACCTCCACGTCGCTCGTGCTCTCTTCGCCGGTCGAACGCATGGAAGTGCCGCTCGACCTGCTCCCGCCGCTCGAGCCTTAGCCTCCACTGTTGCAGCGCCCGCGCCGCCCATGTAGATTCACGTTCATGCGTCAGGCATTCGCTCTCCTGTTTCCGCTGCTGCTCGCGGCAGCCGCCCCGCTCGCGGCCCAACCCGCGGTGGTCCATGTGGTGCCCAACACGCACGGCACCATCGGCGGCTGGCTCGTCGATTTCGACACCGAGCGCAATTACGTGCTCAATAATTACCTCGAGCATCTCGATCTGGCCGGGCGCGCTCCTTCCTACCGCTTCGTCTGGTCCGAGGCGCCGAATCTGATCAGCCTGCTGGAACTCGAACCGCAGCGCGAGCCGCTGCTGCGCAGCCTCATCCGCAGCGGCAACGTGGATCTGGTCAACGCCTTCTTCCTCGAATCGGACGTCTTTCTCGCGGGCGGCGAAACGCTGGCGCTGCAAGGCATCGAAGGCATCCGCTGGCATGAGCAGGTCTTCGGGCTGCGCCCGCGCTTCCTTTGGGCCATCGACATCACCGGCGCGCACCGCCAACTGCCGCAGTTCGCCGCGAGGCTCGGCCTGGACGCCGTCGTCTTCACGCGCAACAACCCCGCCGGGCGCACCGCCTTCTGGTGGCGCGCCCCGGACGGCTCGCGCGCGCTTGCCATCACTGCGCCGCACTACATGGAGCTGCGCGAACTCTTTCAGGCCCGGGACCCGCGCGATGAAAAGGCCCATGCCGCCTTGCGCCGCGCCATCGAAGAGCGGCTCCTGTACAGCCCTTCGCCCCGTCTCGCGCTCTTTATCGCCGGCGCCAGCGATTACAGCCTGCCGCCCGCCATGGGCGCGCGCGTGGAGGAGTTCCTCAAGGCGTGGCGCGAGCAGCACCCGGATGTCGAAGTCCGCTTCAGCACCATGGCCCAGTACCTGGAGGCGCTCAAGGAAGAGATGCGGCGCGGCGCGCCGTTGCCTGAATACTCGGGCGACACGGCATTCTGCTTCAACGGCTTCTGGAGCAGCCTGCCGGAGGTGAAGCGCGCCTTCCGGCGCACGGAGGCCTTGATGCTGGCGGCGGAATTGAGCTCCGCCGCCGCCAGCCTGCAACGCGGCCAGCCCTACCCGGCGCGCGCGCTGCGGGAGGCGCGGTTGTTGTTGCTCATGAACATGGACCGCAACACGATCTGGGGCGCGGCCGCCGGCGCCGTCTTCCGCTCGAAAGAGCACTGGGATGCCCGGGACCGCTTCGAGGGCGCGCAGGCAAGGCTGCTCGAAGCCGTGAGCCAAGCCGCCGGCAGCCGGGGCCAGGCCCCTGTCATGCTGTCGCCGTTGAACTGGACGCGCCACGATCCTTTTGAAATCCGCCTGCCTGAGGGCAAGACACTCGCCGGCGCGGCTTGCACGGCGGACCCGGCGGACCCGGCCGCGGCGCGCTGCCGCCTGGCGCTGCCGCCGGCCCAGGCGGCCGCCGTGAAGCTGGCCGCCGGCCGTCCCGCGCCGATGGCGCCGGTGGCGCCGCCCGCGGAAATCCGCACGAACAATTACACCGCGCGCATCGATCTCCGCACGGGAGAATTGGCCGCCCTGTTTTCCTCCTCCGGCAAGCCGGTTCTGGCTTCCGGCGGCGGGCGCGTGCAATTGGAGGAACCGCCGGAGAAGATCGCCAAAGTGGCGGCCGATTTCATGGCGCCGCGAAAACACAGAAAGGCGCTGTCCGGCTGCCCCGAGGCCGCGAGGGTGCGCGGCTGGCAGGGGCCTCTCGCCCTGGTGGTTGAATCCACCCAAAATTGCCCCGATATAAAGATTGAAAGACGCATCTGGTTTTATCCGGATTTTCCGAGAATTGACTTCGACATTACAGTGGAATTGCGGCGCAGCGATGTGCTGGCAAGCGCGGACTTCCCCTTCGCCGGCCGGGTGGACCGCCGCACGCGCGGCATCCCGTTCGGCTTCAGCGAGGGTCCGCCGGAGGAAAGCTGGCTGGAGCCGCAGCCCTATTTCCTGGCCCGCGGCGCCGAGCACGCCCTGCTCGGTTACAGCGCCGCCGTGCTGCCCGCTCTGGGCTGGTCGGACTACCGGCTGGCCGCGGGCGGAGGGCTCGCCGTGGTCGAAGACGGGCTCCCGATGCACGAGTTCGCGACGGACCGCCTGACGCTGGGGCTGCTCAACGCGGTCAGCCAATACCGCGGGCTGCCCAACGAGGACCTGCGGGGCATCGGCGTGCACAGGTTCCGTTTCGGGCTGATCCCGCATGAGGGCGATTGGCGCGCCGTGGAGGCGCCGAAGCGGGCGCGCGAGTTCAGCATACCGCCGCTGTTTTTCGAGCGCGGCGCCGCGCTGCCGCCGCTCGTGCGGACTTCGGGCAACCTGATGCTGGAAGCGTTGCGACGCGACGGCGGCGACCTGGAGGTGCGGCTCAGCGAGTGGCGCGGCGAGCCGGGCATGGCGTGGGTGGAGTGCCTGGCGCCGCACAAAGGCGCGCGGCGCACCAACCTGCTCGGGGAAGACCCGAGCCCGTTCCAGCCTGCCGCACGCTACCGGTTCGCCGTCTCGCCCCTGGAGATCGTGACGTTGCGCTTCGCGCTTGCGAGCCGCGTGGAGGATCCGGCGCCGCTGCGCGCCTGGGCGCCGCTGGTTCCGGAAGCCAAGCGCGGCGCGTTGCGCGTGCGCCTCCGGGAAAAGGGCCACCCGCCGCGCCCCTTCTGAGCGCGTCTGTCAGCCGGACTGCCGCCAGCGGCGGCCGAGGTTCAGTTCCTTCTTCGCGTATTCCAGCCCGCGCTCCACATGGTCCCGCTGCTGGTGCTGGATGGCTGCGCGGAACGCCTCCGGCAGCGGGCGTCCGGGGATGTCCTCCACCACCATGCGGCCCTCGTAGGGCCGCCCTTTCCGCGCCAGATCGAGGAACTTCGCCAGCTCGGCGGCGCGCGCCCGCGGAAACATTTTCCAGAAGTCCTGTTCCAGATACGGGATCACCGCCGGCGGCCGCCCCGTGATCGGCTTGTTGTAGACGTGCACGCGCGGGCATAGCTCGGCGAGCCGTTTCACGAATGCGCGGAAATCGATCACCCCCTCGCCCAGCGGCACCCACTGCACGGCCACGCCGCGCGGATGCTCATAGACAACCGAGTCGCGCAGGTGCGCCGACTCCACATACGGCGCCAGCGTCTCGAGCGTGGTCATCGGATGTTCGAGCACGAACACGGGATTGCCCGTGTCGAGATACACGCCAACAACATCCTTGCCCGCGGCCTCGACCACTTCGCGCAGCTCCCAGGCTTGCAGGTCCTTGTGGACTTCGATGATCGCTTTCAGCCCGCGCCCGAAGAGCTCGGGGCGCACCGCGCGCAGGATCTTCACCGCCCACTCCATCGCCTGCTCCACCGGCACGGGAAACGCGGCGCGCTCGCTTGCCAGCACGCAGCGCACAAACGGCGACCCCATCGCAGCGGCGCGCTCGATGTGGCGGCGCAGCGTGGCGATGCTCTGCTCCATGTCCCCGGCGCGCTTCGGCAGAATCCCGCCGCCGCCCGTCTCCAGGTGCAGTTCCAGGCGCCGCGCCATCTCGCGCACTTCCTGCCAGTGCGCCGGCTCCATGGCGCGCGGGTCGAGCGAATCCTGCAGGAAAACCGCGTCCAGCCGGTGCTGTGCGGCGAACTCCAGCAACTGCGCGTCGTTCCATCGCAGCGCGCGCAGGCAATAGGTGTTGTAGCCGAGGGGAAGGGGCTGTTCCGCCATCAACGCCATCATAGCCAACGCCGCCCGCAGCGCTGTTGTATGTTGGGGCTGTGATGAGAAGGCGCGACTTCCTGTGGGCGGCGTTGGCGCAAGCCCCGGATGCAGCATCGGTGATCCCCGGCTCCGTGCTCGTGCACGAGCACATCCTGGTGGACTTCGGCGGCGTGAAGAACCCGTCGAAATACGACCGCGGGGCCGTGCTGCGCATGGCGCGGCCGCATCTGGAGCAAGTGAAGAAACACGGCTGCGTGCGCCTGCTCGAGTGCACGCCGCAGGGCCTGGGCCGGGATCCGCTGCTGATGAAGATGGCCGCCGACCTCGCCGGGCTCGAGATCTGGACCAACACCGGCGTCTACGGCGCGGCCAACCGCAGCGGCGTGCCCGAGTGGGCGTGGGAGGCGAACGCGAAGCAGTTGGCGCAGCGGTGGATCGGGGAATGGAAGAAAGGCGTCGACGGCGTGCGCCCGCGCTTCATCAAGACCGCCGTCAACGGCTATCCGCTCGAGGAACTGGACCGGCGGCTCATCGAAGCGGCCGCGCTGACGTCGCTTGAGACGGACCTGACTATCGCTTCTCACACCAACGGCGGCGGCAAGGCCGCCGAGGCGCAGCTCGATATCCTCGACAAGCTCCGCTGCCCGCTGAAAAAGTTCGTCTGGGTGCATGCGCAAAACGAGAAGGACCATGCCTTCCACGCGCGCGTGGCCCGCGCCGGGGCTTGGGTCGAGTTCGACGGCATCGGGCCGAAGAGCCGCGACTGGCACCTGGAGTGCGTCCAGTTCATGGAGAGCCAGGGGCTGCTGGAACGCACGCTCGTCTCTCAAGACGCCGGCTGGTATCATGCCGAAATTCCGGGCGGCGGCGAGTATCGCGGCTACACCTGCATCTACACCGATTTCCTGCCGGCTCTCCAGCCTGCAGCGAGCCGCCGCCTGCTGGTGGAGAACCCGCGAAAAGCGTTCGGCGGCTGAGCCGGGCCGGCGGCTCAGGACTTTCACTGAGAAAAACCGCGGCGGAGCGGCACTGTCTCTCTGACAGGGCTGCTGCGATGTTCCAACGATTCCTGACAGCATGCGCGGCTTGTCTTTGCCTTTCTGTCGCCTTGCCAGCGGCGACTCTTTCCTTCGGTTCGGATCTCGTCAACGAGTGCAACAGCATTACGGGCGTCAACGTGGCGATTCAGCCCCACCAGGCATGGGCCAGCCTGGCGCCGTGGCAGTGGATCTCCTATGCCAACACGGGCGTGGGGCCGGGCGCCGTTTCCCCGCCCAACACGAACGCCAACAAAGGCCCCACGGCGAGCTTCTTTGAACTCCTCCCGAACACGGCCTATTTCGTGCGCCTTACCGTTTTCGCCGACGATACGGCAGCGGTGTATCTCATCGATCAGGACAACCCTTCAGGGCGGCTGCTCGCGCCGGCCAACTGGCGTAGCGACGGCGCTTGCGCGGCAGGGCCTATCGGTTGCCAGCCGGGCGAAGGACTGCTGCTTGAGTTTGCGGTGAACCGTTTCGGCCCCGCGTTGCTGCGTTTTGACGTGTTCCAGCGCGGCAACGGCCCGTTCGGCCTGCTCTATGGCGGAAGTGTGGACGTCGTGCACATGCCCGAAGAAGCGACGGTGGCGCTGGTCGCGGCGGGGCTGGCATGGCTTTGGTGGCGGCAGAGGAAGCAACGGCGGGCCCGGGGCGGCGAAGGGCGATCTTTGCTCCGGCAGGCGCCGGCGCCGGCTTCCGGACGTTGAACACGGCGGCGGCCGTGTGCCGCGGGAGAAGCATCTCTCCGCAAAGCACTGATGCAACTCCGGCGCCTGCAAAGAGCCGTTTCGCTTTACCCGGCGGTCTGCAGGAATCGCGTCTCGGGGTTGATGATCCAGACATTGGCGAGGCGCTCTCGCAGCTCGCGCGGCTGAGGCACAAGCAAGCCCGCGCGCACCGGCGCCAGTGATTTACGCAGAGCCCCGTTGGGCCGAACGGGGCTTTGTCTTTTGCCCCTCGCCCGACTTGGGCCTTCCGTACCCGCCGCCTCCGGGCGTTTCGATCCGCAGCCGGTCGCCAGGTTGCGCGTCGAAGCGAATCTTGCCGGGCAGCGGCATTGCTCGCCCGCGCCGGATGAGCCGGTTCCTTCCCCGCTCGCCCGGTTCGCCGCCGGCCAGCCCATAAGGCGCGTGCACGCGCCTGTCGGAGAGAAGAGTGACTTCGGCCGGCGCGCGGAACTCGAATTCGCGCACGAGGCCGTCGCCGCCGCGATGCCGGCCCCGGCCGCCGGAGCCGCGGCGGATATGATAGGCGCGCACGAGCACGGGAAAAGCTTGCTCGAAAGCCTCCACCGGCGTGTTCCACGAATTCGTCATGTGCGTGTGCACGCCGCTCTGGCCGCCGGCGCGCGCCGAGGCGCCCATGCCGCCGGCGATCGTCTCGTACCAGGCGAAGCCCGCCCCGCCGAAACTCAGATTGTTCATCGTGCCCTGCGATGCTGCGGGGATGCGTTCCGGGATGGCCTGCGCCAGCGCCCCCAGCAGCACATCGGTGATGCGCTGCGACGTTTCCACGTTGCCCGCCGCCATCGCCGCGGGCGGCAAGGCATTCACCAGCGTCCCCGGCGGCGCGATCACTTCCAGCGGTTCCAGCAACCCGGCGTTGGCCGGCACATCCTCCCCCAACAGGCAACGGAACACGTAAAACACCGCCGCCAGCGTGATGGCGTAATTGGCATTCACCGGGCCCGCCGCCTGCGGCGACGTACCGGTGAAATCGACCACCGCCTTCCGCCGGCCCAGCGTGACGGCGGCCCGGATGCGCTCGCCCTCATCCAACCGGTCCTCGAACTCGTAGCTGCCTTCAGGCAGCGCTTCCAGGCAGGCCCGCATCATCGCCGCCGCATACTGCCGCAGCGCCTCGATATTGCGCGTGAGCCGCTCCATGCCAAACGCAGCCACCGCCTCTTCCAGCCTCTGCATGCCCCGCCGCATGGCCATCCACTGCGCCAGCAGGTCGCCCTCGCGCTCTTCCGGCGTGCGCACGTTGGCCAGGATCATTTGCAGAATCCCGTCATCGAGACGCCCCTCGCGCACCAGCAGCAAGGGCGGAATGCGCAGCCCTTCCTGATAGATTTCGCGCGCCAGCGGCATCGACCCGGGGCTCATGCCGCCGACATCGGCGTGATGCGCGCGCGCAGCCACGTAAAACGACGGCGCGCCGTTGCCCGTCCACACGCCCGACACTGCCGTGATGTCGGGAAGATGGGTGCCGCCGCGGAAGGGATCGTTGACAATGGCCACGTCGCCGGGTCGGAGTTCGAGAGCATCGAGCACGGCGCGCACGCTCAGGGGCATCGCGCCCAGATGCACCGGCATGTGGTCGCCCATGGCGATTGTCTCGCCGCGCGCATCGTACAGGGCGCAAGAGTAATCGCGGCGCTCCTTGATATTGGCCGAAAACGCCGTGCGGCGCAGCACCGCGCCCATCTCCTCGGGAATCGACACGAGGAGCTGGCGGAAAAACTCCAGTTCGACGGCGTCTGTCTGGCTGCGTTTCATGGCGGCGGGACCTGCTGCGGCGCCGGAGGCTCCTCCGGCTCAGGCGCCGGCTTGCACTCGCCGAACCGAACCGGGAATCGCGCCACAGGCGTGTAGCCTTTGCCCGTGTCGCGCTCCACCAGATACTGGCGCGCGCGCACATCAGTGCGGATGCGCCAGCCGGTGGCGCGCGGCCTGGGCGGCGGAAACGGCTTGGGACCCGCCTCGCGCAGCATCCACGATTCGCCGCCGGTCATCGTTTCCCACCTCTGATACCGCTGCCGCGGCTCGCCCCGGCGCTGCAGGTACAGCACGCCCTGCGTCCGTGATTCGAAACGGAACCACTCGATCGCCCCGTAAGTGGACTCCTCCAGAACAGGAATGCGCCTCCATGTTTTGCCGCCGTCGATCGTTTTCAGCAGGAACGGGTCGCGCGGCAGCGCCCCCGCCACATGGCCGGAAACCCAGCCTGTCTCCGCATCGATGAACTGGATGTCGTCCAGCACGATGCCGCGCAGCCGCGGGTGGGGCTCCGTCCATGTGCGGCCCTCGTCTTCACTCATCAGCAGCAGCGACCACAGCGTCGCCGCGCCCGTGTGGAAATTGCCGGAAAGAAAAAGCCGCCCTCCCGCCTGCTCGACGCCAGCCAGATCCAAAAACAGATTGCAGGCATCGCGGAGCGAGCACTCGAGGCCGAACTCCGCAATCTCGGCGTCGCCGCACACCGGCGCTGCGATCTGCGCGGCCGCGGGCGGCTGCGCGGCCTGGAGCAACAGGAATGCGGCCCAGAGGTTCATCGCCTCACGCCGATTGTAGCCCGCGGCGCGGCCGCGCCGCGCTGCCACGCCTCCGCCCAATGCTCCAAATCGGCCAGCAACGCGCGGGTCTGGATTCCCCTGTATTCAGGCAGGTAGCCGGCGAGCTTCCGCATCGCCCGCCGGGCCTGCAACACGGCCCCTTCGAAGTTCCCATGGGTTGCGTGGTGCCAAGCCACGGCGCAATGCACCAGCGCTTGCACGAAGAAGCGTTCGCGCCGCGCCGCGTGGTTCCAGGCTTCTTCCAGCACCTCGTGCGCCTCGTAATAAAGCCCTGCTTGAAACAGCTCAACGCCCTGCTGCAGGCGCGGATCGCGATCCGCCATGATTGTAGTGATGCGCGCCGCACTGCTTGGGTTGTTGCTTCCTGCACTCGCTCTCGCCGCGGAGCCCGTGCGCCCGTCGAAAAAGATCGCACTGTTCAATGGCCACGACCTTTCCAACTTCTACGTGTTCCTCAAAGACACCGGGCGCGAGGACACGCAGCGCGTCTTCACCGTGCAGGGCGGCATGATCCGCATCTCCGGCGAGGCGTGGGGCGGTCTGACGACCGAACAGGAATACGCCGACTACCGTTTGGTGGTCGAGTGGAAATGGGGCGGCAAGACCTGGCCGCCACGCGAAAACAACGCCCGCGACAGCGGCATTCTCCTGCATGGAACCGGCGCGGACGGCGCGGCGGGCAACGGGTGGCTGGAGTCGATCGAGTACCAGATCATCGAGGGCGGCACGGGCGACCTGATCCTCGTGCGCGGCGCCGCGCGGCCGCAGGTGACGGTGGAAGCGGAGAAGCGCGCTGACGGGCAGCTTTACTGGAAGCCCGGCGCCGAGCGGGTCACGCGCGATCAGGGCAGGATCAACTGGCACGGGCGCGACATGCAGTGGCAGGACAGGCTCGGCTTCCGCGGAGCGGCGGATGTCGAAAAGCCGGCGGGCCAGTGGAACCGCAGCGAGATCCTCGCGCGCGGCGGCGAGCTGACGTTCTACCTGAACGGGCGCATCGTCAACCAGACGCTCGATTCCAGCCACCGGCAGGGCAAGATCCAGATCCAGAGCGAGGGCGCCGAGATCCTGGTCCGCAGGATCGAACTGCACCCGCTGCCGCGGAGCCGCAAGCCATGATCTGGTGGCGCAGGCTCTTCCAGCGCCGGGAGCCGCCGCCGCTGCGCGGCGCGCCCGCCGTGCGCCGGCAGAAGAACTACTCTGCGGCCAGCGGCTACGCTTACGAATACTTGTACGAGGGATTCCGCGAGGAGGGCGGCTGCCGCTGCCATGTCTTCTCCGTGAGCGCGGACCGCAAAACATGGTTCGAGCTGATTGTTTCCGTCGAAGACGGGGCGATCGATGCCTGGACGGCGGCTCACGGGCGTTCGCTGGCTGACAACGAGCGCTACGCCGTCGCGAAAATGGCTTTATTCGAAGCCTTCGACGAGCGCCCCGATCCGCGCGCCATGCAGGCCCCGGTGCGCGTCGCCCCGGAGGACGCCGAGCGGCTGCTCGGCCGCCTTGGCATCCTGTAGCGGCTGGGCTTCCGCCCGGCGCGTTTTCATGCGCGCTGGCGGAACCATGCCGTGGCGGAGTCAGAAAACGCGGCCGAGGCGGAGAAACATGCGGCGGTCGCCGCGGTCGCCCACGCCTCCGCCGAAGTAAACGACGCCGAACGTGGTTTCGCCCATCAGCCCGAGCGAGCCGCTGTAGCGGGGCAGAGGGTTCATGCCGGAGCGCCAGGCGTTGCCGCTCTCGGCGGCGGCGAACAGATAGAAGCGCCCGAAGATGCCCAGGCTCTGGTTGTTGAGGGAGCGCAGGAGCCGCGTGCCGCCGTAGTAATAACGGTTGCCGGTTTCGCGGCCGCGGCCGAGTGCGTCCAACCGCGCGACGCCCCCAATGGAGAACCGGTTGTTTAACGCTTCATCCCAGCCCGTGAAGCCCGCCGCCGTATCCATCAGCAGCGACCACCGCGGGCTGAAGGGCCGGGCGTAGCTGAAGGAGAGGTCCGCCACCGGCGGGCGCCCTTCCACGCCGGGGTGGTTCAGAAGCCAGGAAGCCGAAACTGCAGCGCGGATGCCGTTTCGCGGCACCAGAGCGCTGTCCTGCCCTTCATACGCCCAGCGGAGGTGAAGATCCGTGAAGCGGCCCTGGAGCGGCTCGAGCAACTCCGGCCCCTTGGTGACGGCGATCCGCGTCCGGCCGCTGGCCGCGCCCACGCGCAGTTCCTGGAACCGGCCGAAGGCGTAGCCGAGATCCAGCGCGGCGCCGGCCTGCTTCGAAATGAAATCGGCGATCTGGTCCGTGCCGCGGTAGACAGGACGGCTGTCTTCCAGATAAAAAGCGCGCGGCGCGAGGAACCACTTTCCGCCCGAGATCCGGTAGTAATACTCGCTGGAGGCGCGGTTAATCTGTCCGATGGAGAGGTCGGTGCGCCATTCCGAAGCGGGGCCGCCGAAATCCAGAAAAGTGAGCCGTCCGCCGATGCCGAAGCGGAACCCCTCCTGGCGCGAGGCGTCCAGAAGAAAAGACAGGTTGAGGAACGGGGGCCCGTGGATTTTCTGGTGCGGCCGGATGAGAATGCCCTCTGTATTTTCGTGCTTCAGGAAGGAATAAGAGACCGAATCATAGCGGCCCATTCCGGCGATTTTGTTCAACTCTTCTTCCAGGCGGGCGCGGTCCACAGGCCGGGCGGGATCGGCGGCCAGCGCGTCGACGAGGGCCTTGCGGCGCCTCTCCGCCAGCCCGCCCTCGACGACGATCAACTGCGGCCGGACGGCATCCGGCCGGATGCGGCGGGCGCGCTGCTCGAGATAGCGCCGGTACTCCGGCTCAGGCAGGGCGAGCTGCCGGAGCCAGAGCGCCTTGCGCTCCGCAGCGGCGCGCCCGCGGAGGACGAACTCCTCGAGGCGGGCGTAATCGCCAGTGCCGAGCCCGTCGAGGTCCGGCATGATCACGAGGTCGGCGAGCCCCATGCTGCGGCGTTCGTTGGCTGCGATCATGATCGAGATGCTGCGGCCGGCGACTCCAAGCAGCGAGTAATATTGCTGCTCGTCCGGGGGTTTTTCCAGAGCGACGGCGATGACGATCTCCGCGCCCATCGCCTTTACCACGTCGACGGGGAGGTTGTTGAGAAGCCCGCCGTCGACGAGCATCATGCCATCCGTCTCCACCGGGGCGAAGAGCGCGGGGAGGCTCATGGAGGCGCGCAACGCCATGGTGAGAGGGCCGCGGGAGAAGATCACTTCCCTGCCCTGCTTGAGGTCCGTGGCGACGCAGCGGAAAGGCGTGGGGAGCTGATCGAAAGAGTCGAGCTGATCGTAGGAAGCGGCGAAACGGCTGATGGCGAGCGCGGCGCCGTGGCCCGCGCTGACACCGGCGGGGAGTTTGAGCCCCCGGCCGACGCCGAACTCGATGGTGGAAGGAAAGTCGCGGCGGTCTTCCTTGCGGCGGTAGGCAAGGTGGCGGAAACGAACCGAAGGAGCGAAGGCGGCTTCCCAATCGACTCCTGCCGCGAAGCGCTGGATCGCCTGCCCGTCCTTGCCCGTCGCGTAGAGCCCGCCCACGATGGCGCCCATGCTGGTGCCAGCGATAAAATCGACGGGAATCCGGTGTTCCTCCAGCCATTGGAGGACCCCGATGTGGGCAAGCCCCAAGGCGCTGCCGCCGGAGAGAGCGAGTCCGATTTTCTTGCGGGGCGCGGCGGCGGCAGGCTCCTGCTGGCCGCAGAGAGGCGCAAGAAGGGCGATGCAGGCCGCCATGGCGCGGAGGCGCATGAGTCTCCTAATGCTACCCTGAAAACAAATGGGAGTTGACTGGTCGCCGGATTCGTGGAAGCGATTCCCTGCCTTGCAGCAGCCGGAATACCCGGATCCGGGGGCGCTGGACGCGGTTCTGCAAGAGCTGGCCGCCCTGCCTCCGCTGGTGACAAGCTGGGAAATCGTGGCGCTGAAGGAGCACTTCGCGCACGCCGCCGAGGGGCGCTGTTTTGTGCTGCAGGGCGGCGATTGCGCGGAGCGGTTCGCCGACTGCAACTCCCGCCGCATCGCCAATCAGCTCAAGGTGCTCATCCAGATGAGCCTGGTGCTGGTGCAGGGGACGCAAAAGCCGGTGGTGCGCGTGGGGCGGTTCGCGGGGCAGTACGCCAAGCCTCGCTCGGCGGATTTCGAAGAAGTGAACGGGCAGCGGCTGCCGGCGTTCCGCGGCGATCTGGTCAACCGCGCGGAGCCGACGCCGGAGGCGCGCACGCCGGATCCGCGGCTGTTGCTGCGCGGCTATGAGCGGGCGGCGCTGACGCTGAACTTCATCCGGGCGCTGGTCAAAGGCGGCTTCGCCGACCTGCACCATCCCGAATACTGGGACCTGGACTGGACGCGCCATTCGCCGCAGGCGGACGAGTATCACCGGATGCTGCGCTCGATCACGGAGAGCCTGCGGTTCATGGAGAACATCCTGGGCACGAGCGCCGCGGGCAGCGACCGCATCGACTTCTACACTTCGCACGAGGCGCTGTTGCTGCCGTACGAGCAGGCGCAGACGAGGCGCGTGCCGCACCGCCCCGGCTGGTTCAATCTCTCGACGCATTTCCCCTGGGCGGGCATTCGCACGGCATCGCCAGACGGAGCGCACATTGAATACCTGCGGGGCATTTCGAACCCGGTAGGCATAAAAATCGGTCCGGGACTGAGCGTGGAGGACATCTTGCGGATCGCCGAAAAGCTGAACCCGGACAACCAGCCTGGGCGGCTGGCCTTCATTCACCGTTACGGCGCGGCGCGGATCGCCGAAGAATTGCCGCCGGTGATCGAAGCCATCCGGCGGGAAGGGCGCCGGGTGTTGTGGATCTGCGACCCGATGCACGGCAACACGCGCCGGACGCTGAACGGCTACAAGACGCGGAGCTTTGACGACATCGAGAGCGAGCTGAGCCAGGCGATCGACATCCACCCGCAATGCGGCTCGATTCTCGGCGGGATGCACATCGAGCTGACGGGCGAGAACGTCACCGAATGCACAGGGGGGGCGCGCGGGCTGTGCGAACAGGACCTGGCGCGGGCGTACGAAAGCGAAGTGGATCCGCGGCTCAACTACGAGCAGGCGCTGGAACTCGCGCTGCTGGTGGCGCGGCGGTGGCGGACCAACGGGCACTGACGCGGGGGCGCGCTTCTCGGGTAGGATGAGGGCGTGCTGAGCGAGCTCCTGTTTCTGGCGGCATGGCAGGCGGCGGCGCCGTGCGCGCTGGCGCAGTGGGCGATGGGGCGCGGGGAGAAGCCGGCGGTGCTGGACGTGGCGGTGATGGAGGTGGAAGAGCGCGGCGCGGGGCCGGCGCGGCTGGCATGGCACGATCCGGACGTGGAGATCTGGGTCCGCCCGCTGAACGACGGCGAGACCGCGCTGATGCTGGCGAACCGCGCGCGGCGGGCGGTGAGCGCGGACGTGATCTGGCGGGAGCTGGGGCTGGGAGAGAAACGCGCGACGCTGCGCGTGTTCGACGTGCTGAAGCGAAGAAACCTGGGCAAAATCCAGGGCGGGTTTGCGCACCGGCTGGAGGCGGGCGCATGCTCGCTGTTCCGGCTGGAGCCATGAAACAAAAACTGGCGTTTCTGTTTTTTGCAGCCGCCTTCGCGGCGGCAGGCGCGGACGTTGTGCTGCCGGTGTCAGTGTGGTACGGCGGGGGCAAGGCGCGCGCGCCGATGCTCGAGCCGGACCCGCGGGCGAGGAAGGAGCAGTGGCGGGAGGATATCCGCAAGATCAAGGGGCTCGGGTTCCGCGCGTTCCGCTGCTGGGTGGACTGGGCGTCCGCCGAGCCGGAGCCGGGGCGGTACGATTTCTCCACTCTCGACGTGCTGCTGGAGCTGGCCGAAGAGGAAGGGATGCGCGTGTTCGTGCAGGTGTACATGGACTCGGCTCCGGAGTGGGTCGGGCGGCGGCATCCCGATGCGCGGTTCGTCTCCTCCAACGGGCAGGCGGTCGACCCCGAATCTTCGCCGGGCTATTGCCGGGACCACCCGCAAGTGCGCAGCGCGGACAATGCGTTCTACCGCGCGCTGGCGCTGCACGCCTCGCGCAGCAAGGCGCTGCTCGGGTGGGACCTGTGGAGCGAACCCCACGTTATTAATTGGGCGAATCCCACCTATATTCCCAATCCCGAATTTTGCTTTTGCGCGAATACGAAGCGGCGTTTCCGCGCGTGGCTCCAGAAAAAATACGGCTCCATCGAGGCGCTGAATGCTGCCTGGTACCGCCGCTACAAGGCGTGGGATGAAGCAGAGCCCAACCGGCTGTCGACGATCCTTGGCTACACCGATTACATCGACTGGAAGATGTTCATCGCCGACAAGCTGGGCGAGGACCTGCGGGAGCGTTACGAGGCGGTGAAAGCGGGAGCGCCGGATCTGCCGGCGACGAGCCACGCGGCGGGCGTGGGTCTGTTCGCCTCGCCGCACTGGTGGGAGGGGCAGTCCGACGACTGGACGATGGCGCGGCAGGTGGACTACTACGGCACGAGCTTCTATCCGAAGCACTCGGCGTTTGTGGACCGCGATCCTATGTGGCGCGGGGCGCTGCTGGATTTCACGCGCAGCTTCGGCTTCGGCGAAGGGCGGCGCGGATTTATGATCGGCGAATTGCAGGCAGGCTTCGGCACCATCGCCGTAAATGTGAGTCCGGAGGTGACGGCGGAGGATCTGCGGATCTGGGCGTGGTCTGCCTTGGCGCGGGGAGCGAAGGGCATTCACTTTTACGCGTTCTATCCGATGAGCACGGGGTATGAGTCGGGCGGGTTCGGGCTGATTCATCTGGACGGCACGCTGACGGAGCGGGCGCGCGAGGCGGGACGTTTCGCGCAGATCGTGGCGAGGCATGAGAGGCTGTTTTTCGAGGCGCGCCCGCCGCGGGCGGAGGTGGCCGTGGTCTACAACCCGCTGGCGCATTTCGTGGGCGGGCGGCAGCGGCAGACCGCGTATGGGGGGCCGCAGGGCGAGGTGGCGGGGATCGAGAGAGACTCTCTTCTGGGCGTGTATAAAGCATTATGGCCGGAGAATGTTCCGGTGGATTTCGTGCACGCGGGCTCACTTTCAGCCGAATCGCTGGCGCAATACCGGCTGGTCTATCTGCCGTACCCGCCGATGCTGCCCTCCTATCTTGGGGATGTGCTGCGCGAGTATGTGCGCCGGGGCGGGCATCTGGCAGCCGAAGCGCGCCCCGGATGGAACAGCGAGAAGGGGCGGGCTTCGGAGATCATTCCGGGCATGGGGCTGCATGAGGTCTTCGGGGCGCGCGAGGCGGCGGTGGAGACGGCGCCGGGCGGACGGACGGCGCTCGTGTTCGACGGGGGGCGGAAAGTGCCCGCGAGGTGGTTTCGCGAAGAGCTCGAACCGCTGGGCGGCCGCGCGGTGGCGCATTTTGAAGACGGCGCGGTGGCGGCGGTGGAGTCCTCGTTCGGCAAGGGCAAGGCGCTGCTGGTGGGGTCGTATCCGGCCGCGGCCTATCATACGGCGCCGTCCGAGGATGCGCGGCAGTGGTTCGTGTCGCTGCTCGACTGGGCGGGCGTGCGCAAGCCGCTCGAGGCAGAGGGCGGCGTGGAGGCGCGGTGGCTGGAAGCAGGCGCCCGGCGCATCGTGTTTGTGTTCAACCACGAGCGGCAGGCAAAGACTGTGCGGTTGCGGTGGCAGGAGAACGTGCCGTGGAGAATCGAGGACCTGGTCGAAGGGGGAGAAGAGCGGGCGGAGTTCCGGCTCGGCGGGAGGGATGTGCGGGTTCTGTTGTTCGAGAAGCGATGAGAAGGATACGCCCGCAATCCAGACTTTGGTATCCTGATATCGCATGCATCCTGCCAGGCTCCTGATCCTCCCTGCGGCGCTGTGCTTGCTTGGTTCCGTTCCGGCGCAGGCCCAGCATGAGAACCGCGAGAGCGAAGAGATCCACCGCCACCATTTCGCCGTGCTCGCCGGCGGCAGCCACAACACGAAGAAGGACGGCGGCACGATCGGCGCCGACTACGAATACCGCTTCCGCCAACGTCTGGGCGCGCTGGCCAGCTTTGAATACGTCAGCGGGGATTTCCGCGAGGACGTGTACGCCTTCACCGCCGCCTGGCATCCCTGGAAGGGGTTGCGGCTGATCGCCGGACCGGGGTTCGACCGCGAGCTCAAGCGGCAGGAAGAAAGCGGGCACGCAGAAGTCGCCGAACACCACGGCCAGTACCGGGCGTTGTTCCGCACCGGGGCGAGCTGGGAGTTTCACGTCAAAGAGCACTTCACCATCGGCCCGGAGATTGCCGTGGACGTCCTGAAAGGGGAGAAGGTGTTCGTGTACGGCATCAACTTCGGCTGGGGCTTCGGGCGGCGCTGAAGGCGCGGATCCCGTTACAATCGTGCCATGATGTTTGCGTTGCTGACGGGATTGCTGTTTGCGGCGGCGCCGCCTTCCGGGCTGTGGGACGCGGCGCTGGATGCCGACGGGCGGCGCGTGGATTTCCGGATGGAGCTGGAAATCTCCGGCGGACGTGCGCGGGGCGCGATTCTCGACGGCGAACGGCGCATCTGGTCGACGTCGGGCAGTTGGTCCGGGCAGCGGCTCGAGCTTGTCTGGGATTATTTCGATTCGCGGTTGGAAGCGGAGTGGGACGGGCGCGAACTGCGCGGCGCCTATCAGCGGCGGACGCGGGCGGGCGTAACAAAGCGGGTCTTTTCCGCCGTGCCCTTCCAGCCGAAACCTGAAAACGGCGGGGAAAGCGCGGCGCAGGTGGCGGGCGCGTGGCGGATCCAGACCAACGCGCAGCGCGGCGTTCGTGTGATGAACGGCTATTTTGCGCAGTCAGGCTCCGCGGTGAGCGGAACGATTCAGCGGCTGGACGGAGACTTCGGGACACTGACGGGGCGGATGGAAGGGCGGCGGCTGCGTCTGTCGCATTTCGACGGCATCCGGGCGACGCTGATTGAAGCGGAACTGCAAGCGGACGGGACGCTGAAGGGCATCATGGACGGCAAGACCGAATTCACGGCGGCGCGCGTGGAAAAAGCGGCCGAGATGGGGCTGCCCGAGCCGCCGGACCCTTCGCGCTACGTCTCGGTGAAAAACCCGCTCGAGCCGCTGCGGTTCCGCGCGGCGGACCTGGACGGGAACCCCGTGTCCTCGGAGGACGCGCAATTCCGCGGAAAGCCCATCCTGCTTACGATCATGGGTTCGTGGTGCCCGAACTGCCACGACGAAGCGGAGCTGCTGGTGGAGCTGCACAAGAAGTATTCGGCCAAAGGGCTGGCGGTGGCGGCGCTCGGGTTTGAGTACACGGGCGAATCCGAACGCGACCGGAACCAGTTGCGGGCGTTCGCGCGGCGGCACGGCATCGAATACGCCATCCTGTATGCGGGCACGACGGAGGAAGGCGAAGTGCAGCGGGTGTTGCCGCAACTGGCCAATTTCGGCGGATTTCCCACGACCATATTCCTGGACCGCCAGCACCGGGTGCGGTCAGTCCATGCGGGCTTCGCGGGACCGGCCAACGCCCGGGAGCATGCCCGGCTGAGGGAAGAGTACGACCGGCTGGTCCGCGAACTGCTGGAAGAGCGATGACGACGGAAAGCCCGGAGGCTTCCGCGGACGGCGCCGCCGCCGCAGGGCAACCGGATCGCCGTGGCGCGGCGGCGCCTGCCGCAGCGGCTCAGTGGTAGAACTCCTGGCGGGCCTTGTCGCTTTCGAATTCGATCTCTTTTCCGGATTTCAGGGAGAGCATTTTCATCGCGCTCCGGTTGATTTCCTTGCCGAATTCGACGACGAGGCCCTGCGGCTTGCCCTGCTCGTCGGTGTAGCCGATGGTGGCGAAATGGCGGCGCTTCCTGGAAAGCAGCATGGGCAGGGCGGCGACGCCCAGCGTGGTGACGCCCCAGCCGATGGTGGCGCCGATGCGGCGCCCCACCTTCTGGCCGTATTCCAGGCTGGTGATGGCCGAATAGGGCAGCCGGTGCTGCCTGCCCTCGAAGATGAACAGGGCTGCGTCGTCTTCCAGGCGGATCGCGCCTTCCATTCCTTCGCGGACATCGCTCCATACCCCTCCCAGATAACGGACTTCCTTCTTGCCCACTCCGGCGAGGGCGGCAGCGGGGGCAAGCAGCAGGAGAGGAAAAACGGCTCTGCGGGTTGTCATTGGATGGATCGAAACCTCCTTCACCCGCAGTATGGGAAGGTGGCAGGCTCACCCGATGAGCCTGGATGGAAATTATTCGTCCCGAGTCTGCGGCGAGTCCGAGCCGCGCATGGACCGCCAATCCAGCTCGCGCAGGAAGCGCTCGTTTTCTCGCCAGTTTTCGCTGACTTTCACAAAAAGCTCAAGGTAGACTTTCCTTCCGAAGACAGCTTCCAGCTCGAGCCTGGCGGCGGCGCCGGCTTCCTTGAGCCGCGAGCCCCGCGCGCCGATCACAATGGCCTTCTGCCCGGGGCGCTCAACGTGGATGGTGGCGAGAATCCGCAGCAGGCGCGGCTCCTCCTTCCACTCGTCGATGAGGACAGCCACCGAGTGCGGCACCTCCTGCCGCGTCAGGTGGAGCACTTTTTCGCGGATGATTTCGGCGGCGAGAAAGCGCTCGGGCTGGTCGGTCAGATGATCGGGCGGGAACCAGGCGGGGCCTTCCGGGAGGCGCGAGACGATGGCCTGGCGCAAATCATCAAGCCCGTCGCCGGCAAGGGCGGAAACGGGCAGGTACTCCGCGAATTCGTGCCAGCGGCTGTACTGGTCGATCAGCGGCAGCAGCAGCGATTTCGGCTTGACCGCGTCGATCTTGTTGAACACGGCGATGGCGGGCGCCTTGGCCTTGCGGATCAACTCCACGCTCTGCTCGTCGGCGGGCGAGGGGTTGCGCGTGCTGTCAATGACCAGCAGGAGCAGGTCGCGCTCTTTCAGCGCCTCAAGCACGGAGTCCATCATCCAGCGGTTGAAGCGCGTTTCGGCGTCGTGGATGCCCGGCGTGTCGAGGAAGACGACCTGGGAGGAATCCGTGGTCCAGACGCCCTGCACGAGGGTGCGCGTGGTCTGCGGCTTGTCGCTGACGATGGCGAGCTTGGCGCCTGTGAGCGCGTTGAGCAGGGTGGACTTGCCCGCATTGGGGCGGCCGAGAATCGAAACAAACCCGGAGACAAATGTGCGGCGCTTGCCGCGCGCGGCGGTATCACTTTTCGCTTTCACGGTCTTTGTTCTCCTGGCTGGAAGGCGCGGCGGCGCTCACGCGGACCCGGTCCACGCGGTAGTCGTCGGCCGAGAGCACCTCGATGCGCAGCCCCTCTCTCTCGACCACTTCGCCCGGGCGCGGCACGGAGCCATGCCATTCGCTGACGAGCCCGCCAATGGTGGTGGCTTCGATCTCCTCGCCGGGGCGGAAGCCGAAATATTCATCAAGGTGATCGAGGTCGAAAGCGCCGGACACGGTGATGGAGCCGTCCGGGTTGCGCTCGACGTCGTGCTGCGGCTCGTGCTCGTCGCGGATTTCGCCGAACACTTCTTCGACCAGATCTTCCATGGTCACCAGCCCGGCCACGCGGCCGTATTCGTCGACGACATAAGCGATGTGGATGCCGCGCTCCTGCATTTCGCGCAGCAGGAGGGGGACGGGCTTGGTTTCCGGCACGGCTTCGATGGGGCGCATCAGTTCGCGGATCGTCTTGCTGTGGCGGTGCTCGTCGTCGACCTCGAACAGGTCGCGCACGTGCACGAAGCCGATGATGTGGTCGATGTCGCCCTCGTAAACGGGAATGCGCGAGAACTGCTGCTCCTTGGCGAGGCGCCGCAAGTCTTCGAGCGAGGCGCTTGCGTCCAGGGCGACAATGGCTCGCCGCGGCGTCATCACCTCGCGGACCCGCTTGTCGCCGAAGGCGACGATGTTCTGGATGAGGCGAGAGTCTTCCCGCTCGAGGATGCCCTCCTCCTCGCCCGCGCTGATGAGGGCTTCGATTTCCTCCGTGGCGGAAGCGGGCGCCTCTTCTCCGCCGGCCTCGCCGAGGGCGAACAGTTTTTCCAGGAAGCCGAGGGTGAGGGTGGCGGGGCGGAAGAGCAGCTCCAGCAGCCGCAGGAACGGGATGAGCGGGGACAGCCACCGCCCGGAGGAGCGCCGGTAGAGGACTTGCGGCAGCACGTAGGAAGAGGCGACCATCACGAGCCAGGCGGCGGCGACAGGCTCCAGCCGCGCCAGCCACCCCGCGCCGGAGGAGGCGAGCACGAGCGAGGCGCCGCACAGCACCAGCAAGGTGTGCTTGACGAAGGAAAAAACAAATGCGCCCCGTTCTGTTTCATAGCCGAGCTCTTCCTGCAACCGCTCCTTGAACTCGGCCAGCGCCGGGGTCTCGCGCGTGCGGAGGCGCAGCGATTCCAGATACAGCAACTGCACGAACCCCACCACGGTGAGCAGGGCGAGAAACAGCGGAACGAGCAGGAAGATCATCGCCGGCTCCCGGCCCGCGCGGTGAGCGAATGCGGCAGGCCGAAGCGCGCGCGCCAGCGCTCTTCGGCGCGGCGCATGCGGCCGCGGTCGGTTTCATGGTCGTAGCCGAGCAGGTGAAGGACGCCGTGCAGCAGAAGCACGCGCAGTTCGACATCGGCGCTGTGGCCGAGCGCCTGCGCCTGGCGCCGCGCGTAAGGAAACGCGATGGCGATGTCGCCCAGCGGGCCGATGCCGGCGCCGGAAGGGAAGCTCAGCACATCGGTGGGATGGTCGTGGCCGAGGAACCGGCGGTTCAGCTCGCGGACCTCGCGGTCGGAGGTGATGCGGCAACAGAAGGCGCGCCCGCCGGCGAGTTCGTCGCGAAGGCGGGCGGCGAAACGGCGCAGCGCGGCGCGGTCCACGCCCGGCGTGGCGGCGGAGAATACCAGCAGCGGCTCTTCGTTCATCCCTCTTGGGCGGCGGCGTCTGGCCGGGGTTCCAACGGCGGCTGATCGAGCTTGAGCGACATCTGGCGGCCCGGCCCCATCAGTTCATTGTATTGCTCGTAGGCGCGGACAATGCGCTGGACGAGGGAATTGCGCACGACGTCGCTCTGGTCGAAATAGACAACCTGAACGCCCTCGACGCCTTTCAGGATCTCGACGGCTTCGCTGAGCCCGCAGCGCTTGCCGGGCGGCAGGTCGATCTGGGTGAGGTCGCCGGTGACCACGGTCTTCGAATTGAAGCCCTGGCGCGTGAGGAACATTTTCATCTGCTCGGCGGTGGAGTTCTGAGCCTCATCGAGGATGATGAAGCTGTCGTTGAGGGTGCGGCCGCGCATAAAGGCGAGCGGCGCCACTTCGATGACATTGCGCTCGAGGTACTTCTCCACGCGGTCGGTTTCGAGCATGTCGAACAGGGCGTCATAGAGCGGGCGCAGGTAGGGGTCGACTTTCTCCTGCAGCGTGCCGGGCAGGAAACCAAGCCGCTCGCCGGCTTCGACTGCCGGGCGCGTCAGGATGATGCGCGTGACCTGCTTGGTGAGCAGCGCGGAAACGGCCATGGCGACGGCAAGATAGGTCTTGCCCGTGCCGGCGGGGCCGATGCCGAAGACGAGATCGTAGCGCTCGATGGCATCGAGGTAAGCGCGCTGGTTGGGGGTTTTCGGAACCAGCGACTTCTTGCCGAAGTTGCGCGCGCGCCCGCTCTCGAACAGCGAGCGCAACGTGACGGTCTCGTCCGCTGTAAGCACGCGCAGGTAGCTGTTGACATCTCCGGCAGAAATCTTGTGGCCGGACTCAGTGAGCGAGATGAAATCGCGGACGATGCTTTCGGAGCGGGAAACAGCATCAGGCTCGCCCTCGATCTCGAAGGCGTCCGCGGTGAGGCGGGTGGCCACGCCGAAGCCGGATTCCAGAAGACGCAGGTTTTCGTCCCGGATTCCGAAGAAGCTCTCGAGGCCGCGAATGAGGGGCAGGCGTACCTTCATGCGGCGAGAGCGGCGCCGCGAGCGAGTGCCTGGGCCGTCATCTACTCCCTACTATAGCAAGGAAGGCAAAGGACGAACCGAACTCAACTGGTAAGCGTGGCCAGGCCCATCAGCCCGAGGTGCTTCTGCATGCGGGAGCGGAGTTCGAGCCGCGCGCGCAACAGGCGGCTTTTCGCAGCAGCGACCGAGATGCCGAGCTTTTCCGAGATCTCTTCCATCGGCCGCTCCTCGACGTCGCGGAGAAGGATCACTTCCCGCAGCAGCGGGGGAATGCGGCGGATTTCGGTTTGGAGCACGGCGCCGAGTTCCGTCCGCCCAAGAGCGTCCTCCGGGGAGGGGGTCAGGTCCGGCAGATCGAGCCGCAGATTGTCTTCCGCGCTGACGGGTTCGTCGATGGAAACCGTGCGCGCCCGCTTGTCCTTCCGCAGCCGCATCAGGCACTGGTTGACCACGATGCGCGACAGCCACGTGGAGAACTTGGCGTCCTGCTGGAATTGCCCGATGTGCTCGAAAGCCTTCCAGAGGGCGTTTTGCACTTCGTCCTCCGCGTCTTCGGCGTTCTTGAGAATGGACAGCGCGAGGCGCCGGCAGGTGTTCCGGTGGCGCTCGATCAACTCGGCAAAGGCCTCGTTGTCACCCCCTTGGGCAAGCACGACAAGATCTGGATCTTCGAGCCGGCTGTGGGCGGTGTGGGACTTCGGCATGGTTCTCTCCTGTGTCCGTCTTCTCCATCTTCCGGCTTCTCTAAAATTTATTCAAGTGATATTGAAAACTGACTTCAGCCATGATAATATAAATGCAGATCTTTTCAATGTCACTAAAACAGGATCGAGCAATCCCCTCGGAGACGGGGCCCGAGACCATCCAGCGCGTCCTTGGGTCCTATCAGTTGGGCGAAAAACTGCGGCGGCTCCGCCTGAAGAAGAAGATCGGGTTGGTGGATCTGGGCAAGCACACGGGGCTGTCGCCGTCGATGCTCTCGCAACTGGAGAACGGCAAGCTGGTGCCGACGTTGCCGACGCTGGCGCGCATCGCGATGGTGTTTGACGTGGGCCTCGAGTACTTCTTCACCGACCGCAAGAAGCGCGGGCTCTTCTCGGTTGTGAGGAAGGGCGAGCGGATGCGCTTTCCGGACCGGCCGGACGTGCCGGCGCCGGCGTATTGGTTTGAGGTGCTGGCTTTCTCCGCGCAGGAGAAGTCCTTGCAGGCCTATCTGGCGGAGTTCGAGCCGCGGACGCCAGGGCAGGTGCAGGACCATGTGCATGACGGTGCGGAGTTCCTGCTGGTGCTGGAAGGGGATCTGGGCCTCCGGTATGAGGAACAAGAGACCCTGCTGCATGAAGGGGACAGCGCGTATTTCGACGCGTCGCATCCGCATGCCTACCGTTCTGCGGGCAAGGGCAAGGCGAAAGCCGTGGTCGTGACGACGCCGCCGAGGCTGTAGGCCGGATGTCGGGGCAACGCGGACGGGGCGGGCCGCGTCCGTTCGGGTGGTGATATTCTGGGCGGTGGCCGCTCGCGCGGCCTTGATCTTCAAACAAGGAGCACTGACACCCCCCATGAAAGGTCTGCGACTGATGATTCCGATCGCGGCGGCAGCCGCGCTTGTGCTGACCGGAAGCGCCTTCGCCACGGTCGAGCTGAGCAAGAAAGAGAAGAAGCCTTGCACGACCTGCCACGAGAAGGGCAAGCCGACCAAGGAGAATCCGCTGCTGAACGCGATCGGCAAGTATTACAAGGAAAAGGGAACGCTCGAAGGCGCGCCCAAGAAGTAGTCTTTCTGATTCCAGAACGCGGGGGCGGGAGGAGGGGATTCCGCCCCGAGCGGCTTTCTTTGCCAGAGCAGACTTTCTTCTGCTGAGGGGAGAGGTTGGGAGGAGTCTTCTTGCGTCTTTGGCCGCTCCAGGGCCATTCCGCCCATCCCTTGCGGATCCTTTGAATCTGTTGGACGGCTGATCCGGCGCTTGTGCTCTCCCAGCCGCCTCGCCACGGCGCGGCCGGGACTCGGGAACCGGCCCGCCGGCAGAGACCGGCATTCCTGGTGAGAGCTTTGCCGCGGCAGGACCACTTGTCTCACAGTGGAGTCTCTGCTTGGCGTGATCGGTTGGCTGGACCGGCAAGGGACGACCGTGTTGCTGCCGGTGCTTGAGTTGCTTGCGGTGTATATCCTGTTGAGCGGGCTGGATGACGCCGCTTTGGATCTGGCGTGGCTGTGGCGAAAGAGGCGGGGCCGGGCGGCTGTGGCGGAGACGCCTGCGCCGGAGAAGCGCATCGTCATTTTTCTGCCTCTGTGGCAAGAGGCGGAGGTGATCGAGACGATGCTCGGGCACAACCTGGCGTCGATCCGGTACGGCAACTACGAGATTCTGGCTGGCGTCTACGCCAACGATGACGGGACGCGGGCGGCGGTGGAGCGCGTGGCGGCGCGCGACGCGAGGGTTCGCGTGGCGGTGGTGCCGCATGACGGGCCCACGTCGAAGGCGGACTGCCTGAACTGGGTTTTTCAGCGCTTGTTGGAGCAGGAGCTGCAGGGACGCCCCGCGGCGGAAGTGATCCTGATCCACGATGCGGAGGATCTGATCCATCCCGGCTCGCTGGCGCTGATCAACCGTCTTGTGGAACGCGCGGAGATGGTGCAGGTGCCGGTGCTGGCGCTGGCCACGCCGTTGCGCGAGCTGACGCACGGGGTGTACTGCGACGATTTCGCCGAAAGCCAGACAAAGGATCTGGACACGCGGGCGTGGCTTGGGGCGTTCCTGCCGGGATGCGGCGTGGGCACAGCGTTCCGGCGCGAGGCGCTGGAGCGGCTGGCGGAGGCGGAGTCGAACCGTCTGTTTGACCCGCTGGCGCTGACGGAAGACTACGACAACGGCCTGCGCATCCACGAGTTGGGCCTGCGGCAGATGTTCGTGCCTTTGCAATGGAGCGAGGGCGCGCCGCTGGCGACGCGGGAGTACTTTCCCCGAAACTTCAGGGCTGCGGTGCGGCAGCGGACCCGGTGGGTGACGGGCAACTGCCTGCAAGCCTGGCAGCGGCATGGGTGGGGGCTGCGGATGCGGCACCCGTGGCTGCAGGCGTGGTTTTTCTGGCGGGACCGCAAGGTGCTGTGGGGAAGCTGGATCGGGCTGCTCAGCAACGCGGTGTTCCTCTGGTCGTTGACAAGCTGGGTGGCGGCGGCGGGCGGCCAGTGGCGGCTGGGGCAGGCGATTGCCGGGCACACATGGCTGGCCTCGTTGCTGGCTGCGAATCTGGTCTTCTGCTGCCAGCGGCTGGGGGTGCGGATGTATTGCTCCGCGCGGATCTACGGCTGGCGGTTTGCGGCGGGCGCGCCCGTGCGGATGGTGTGGGGCAATCTGATCAACGCGGCAGCCGCGGCGGGCGCTGTGTGGCAGTTCGCCAAGTCCAGGTGGACGGGACAGCCTTTGCGCTGGCTGAAAACAGAGCACTGCTATCCTTCCCTCGAAAGCCTGCGGCCGCAGACGGAAGCCGGAGGACTCTTCGCCGCCGCGGCAGCCGCGGCTGGTGGCGGCGCCCTGCCGGTATCTGCGCCCTTTGAGTCGGGGGAAGCCGGCCGGGCGGGGTGTGTTTCGCTCGAGGATCTCTCCGATAGATCCTGGCCGGAGAGGCGTGCTTGGCCGACGGCCTCTCCAATGCGTGCGGACCGGCGGATTCTCAGAACCCTGCCCGCCGATCTCTCCGTCAAGCTGGGTGTCGTACCCGTGGGATTGAACGGAGATTGTCTGGAGATCGCCGCTGCGGAGGAAATCCGCCCGGAAATACGCCGCCAGATCGCATGGCGGGTCGGGCTGCCGGTGCAGTTCGTCCGCGCTTCCGAGGAGACTTTGCGGCGGCTGCGGGATGAACGGGACGCCCCGCCCGCACGGGGATGCCCCGGCAGTCTGCAGCGAATCCAAATGCCCTATCTGCCAGGCGGCTTCCCGCACAGGGTGGCGCCGGGCGGGGAAAACCGTCCGCCCGCTGCCGGGCGCGATCCTCTCCAATGACTTCGCAACGCCACTGAAGGCACAGCTTCCGCCGCCAGGGGGAGGCGGCCGTTGCTCTGTTCTGGTGCTGTCCGCCCGCGAGCCATCTCCATGGTTTGATCGAAGACGGCCGCCTTGACGTCAATGCGGGGATTCGCGGGGGCAATGCGTTCTGGCGCGGGCCACCGGGCCGCCTGGTTCGCGGCACACGGGCTATCGGCATTGCATCTCTTGCCGTCTGGGCGGCGCAGATGTGCTGTGCGTGAAAAAGGGGCCTGCCGCGATTCTGCCGAGCGCCGCTACGCTTCGGATGCGCAGGATATAAGGCAATCGGAAGCGAGTCCGGGGCAGGGCGACAAAGCGGGGCGGAGCCCGGTGTCAAGCACCATGGACCGGGATCCGCCCCTTCCTCCGATTCAGGCAATGAATGAAGATGCCTTCACGCAGCTATAGAACCCGGCATGGAAACCACCTGCATCAGTTTCCGCACGAGCTTCGCTTGCGTCCGCGCACCCACTTTCTGGTACAGCCGCTTCAGGTATGTCCTCACTGTGTGGACCGTCACGCCCAAAGCCTCTGCTGCTTCCGACGGGCGGCGACCGAGCAGCAACTGCTCCGCCAGCCGCAATTCGGCAGGGGTGAGGCGGTAAGTGGATTGAAGCACCTTGGTGGCAGCCAGCGACTGCCATTCCGGGTCGAAGACAAAGCAAAGGGCCATGCCGTTGCGTCCGGACGCAAACTCCGCAAGGGGGGTCAGCCAGACCACAAGGGGAGGACGGTTGTCACTGCGATGAACAGGAAAGAGTGCAGGCTTTGCCGATCTGTCAATCCGCTGGTGGATCTCAGTGTGGAGGCGGACCCACTCCGGGGACTTCATCAATTCGCAGGCGACCGCGTTGACGGCAATCGGTACAGCATCTTCCTTGAGGAGAATGGCGGCGGCGATATCCATGGCCGAATTCTAACCGCCACTCCCAAATTTGAGCAACGTTTAACCCGTTACAGATCGCGATTGTTCGCTTTATTTCGCTTTTCACCGCATGAATTGGTGAATGCGACCGGCGGCTTCCAGCAGGTTCGAGAGCGAATTTGCGTAACTGAAACGAAGATACCCGTCGCCGAACTGGCCGAACGCCGTTCCGCTGAGGCAAGCCACCCCCGCCTGGTTCAGGAGTGCATCGGCCAGAGGGCGGGACTGCCAACCCGTCCCTTGAATATTGGCGAAGGCATAGAAGGCGCCCTGAGGGATTTCGCAACGGATGCCGGGTATACTGTTGAGACTTTCAACGAAGGCGTCGCGCCGACGGCGAAACTCCTGCACCATGGCGGCAACCGGGGTTTGGTCGCCGGTCAAGGCTGCAATCGCGGCTCTTTGGGTGAAGGACGCGGTGCAAGAGTTGGAGTTCACCATCAGCTTGTTCACGGCATCCACAAGAAACGAAGGAAAGACGCCGTAGCCGATACGCCAGCCGGTCATAGCAAAAGTCTTCGAGAAACCGTCGAGGATGATGGTCTTGTCCAGCATCCCGGGTTCGGAAGCGATGGAGGCGGGTTCGGCGTCGTAGCAGATGCGGCTGTAGATTTCATCCGAGAGCACGACGACGTCCCGGTCCCGGAGCCATCCAGCGATAATCCGAAGATCCTCCCGGCTCAGTACGCCGCCGGTCGGGTTGGCGGGCGAGTTCAGGATGACCATTTTGGATCTGTCCGACAGCCGGGACCGGAAAAGATCGAGATCAAAAGCAAAGCCTCGCTGCTCGAGCAGAGGCACCGGCACCGGGGTGGCGCCGCAGTAGCGGATCATGGACTCGTAGATCGGGAAGGAGGGGTTGGGATAGATGACCTCGTCGCCTGGCTCCAGCAACGCGAGCATCGAGAAGAAGATGACCGGTTTGCCGCCGGGAACGACACACACTCTGCCAGCGTCGACCGCAACGCCCCGCGTCCGCGAAACGTAGGCCGCGATGGCCTCGCGGAGTTCGGGCAACCCTTGGGTGGGGCCGTAGTGGGTCCAGCCCTCGTCGAGCGCTGCTTTGGCGGCGTCACGGATATGGGCAGGCGTGTCGAAGTCCGGTTCGCCGATTTCCAGATGAATGATGTCCCTGCCCTGAGCCTCGAGCTCGCGGGCGCGGACGAGCACCTCGAAGGCCGTTTCCGTGCCGATCCGGCCCATCGCGGAAGCCAACTGCATGGTTGTAGTCCTTTCGCCGTGGAAAGTCTTGGCCGCGTCATGGCGGCCGGGAGCGGCCGGTTCCTTTTGCCGCGCCGCTCTCTTACAATTTGAGCATACAGCCGATAGACAGGTATGCACGCCGGCGGACCCGACAGCGTCATGAATAACAGGAATGCATCGGACTCCGGCACAACAGGCGACTGCGCGCGCCATGGCGGCGGGCTGGAGGCGTGCCGGGATGTCTGACCAGGACCGGTTGCGCGCCGACGAAACGGGAGAACTCTGGCAGAACGAACAGGAACAGTTCGTCCAAACGCACCTGAGGCGGATTTACCTTCTGATTTACCGGCTGGTCGGCAACGCGGCCGACGCCCAAGACTTGACCCAGGAAGCCTTCATCAAGGCGCTGCAGCGGCAGGAGCAGCTTCGGGACGCGGAGAAGGCGGCCCACTGGCTGTCGCGGATCGCCACCAACACGGCCCTGGACCACCTCCGCCGCCGCGGCCGCCGGGCCGAGTCGGATCTCGACGGATTGGCCGGACCGATGCCGGCTCTGGACGAAGAGAGTCCCGAGGACCGCCTGTTGCGGGCGGAACGGGCCGCGCTCCTGGAAGAAGGGCTCAGCCGGCTCACCCCCAGAGAGCGCGCCGCGCTGGTGCTGCGCGATCTGGAAGGGCTGCCGGCCGAAGAAGTGGCGCGACGGCTGCAATGTGGCAAAGCCACGGTGCGGTCCCACATCGCGAACGCGCGGATCAAGTTCCGCCGCTTTTGGGAGAAACGGCAGCCATGAAGCGGCATCCAGCGGAAGCGGATCTGGCTCTCTACGCGGGCGGCGATCTCCCGTTTTGGCAGGGCCTGCGGATGGCCTGGCATTTGAGGGCCTGCGAATCCTGCCGCCACGAAGTGGAGCAGTTCCGCGCGGCGCTGGCCTCCATCAGGGAAGAAGAGACAACCTCGGCGGTTCCCGATTGGGAGTCTCTGGAAGCGGAAATGCGGGCCAACATCCGGCTCGGCTGGACGGCGGGCGAGCTGGTGCGGCCTGAGAGGCAAAGAGATGCGCTGCTCCGGCATGACTGGCGCTCCCTCGCCGTCGTATCCGCAAGCCTGGCTGTGGTGGCGGTGGTGGGCTGGACCCTCCACCGGCCGGGCGGCGCTGCGATATCCCGGGCGCCGGAAACAGGCATCGCCCTCCAATCGACGGCGGAAGGCTTCTCCGTGCGGTGGAGCAAGGAAGACGCCGCGTGGCTGGGTTCGGGACGCGCGCCGGTAGCCGCCGCGGTGAGCTGGGATGGCAGCGTGCGGGCGCCGTTTGTCGACGAAGAAACGGGACAGGTGACGATTTACAATGTGGCGGCGCAATAACAGGCTCGCGCTCCTGCTGTGCACGGCGGCAGCGGCCGCTTGGGCGCAGCCCGCGCCGTTCCGCGCCGTGCTGCCGGAAGGCGGACCCGTGGAGCTGGTCAGCGCCGACTGGGGCGCCTCCTCGGCGACCCCGCGCGGCGGCGCTTTGCTGGTGGATATGCATGCCTCGCTCACGCTGCGGAACCGTTCGCCGCGCCGCATCCGCGCCGTCACTTTGCAGGTGGTGGCGCAGGAGCTGGCGCCGGGCGGACGCGGCGCCGTCACCCGGCCAGCGCTCGACGTGGCATCCGGCGAGGAATTCACTGTCAGGATCGACCTGCGCCTGATGCGGCCGCTGGCGCCGCAGTCGGCGGTGCTGGCGGAAGTGGCGCTGGACGGCGTGCTGTTCGACGACCTGACGTTTTTCGGCCCGAACCGCATGAACGCCCGCCGCACGATGCTGGCGTGGGAGATGGAAGCGCAGCGGGACAGGCGGATGCTGGCGCGGCTGCTGGACAGCGGGGGCGAGGAGGCCTTGCGAGCGCGGCTGCTGGAGACGCTGGCGCGCTCCTCCGCCGGGGCCATGATGCCGGTGCAGGTGGTTCGCGGGGCCGCGCCGGCGACGGCGCTGGAGCCGGGCCGCGCGGTGGAACTGGCCGCCTTGCGGCTGCCGGAAGCCCCCGTGGAGGTGCTGTCCGGCGCCGCTCAGGTGGCAGGCGCGGAAGTGCGCGCGCCACGGGTGGAGATTGCCAACCGCAGCCGCCGGGCGGTGCGGTTTGTCGAACTGGGCTGGCTGGCGCCCGATGGCTCGGGGCGCCTGCTGCCTGCGGGGACTCTGCCTTCGGAGATGCACTTGCCGCCGGGGCAGCGCTCCACGGTGAGGACGGAAACGCTGGTGCGGTTTGCGCGGCCCGTGGATGCGCTGCAAGTCTATCCCGCTCTGGTGGAGTTCGAAGACGGCAGCGTCTGGGTGCCCACGGCAGCCGCGTGGGCGCAGCCAGGCCTGCGCGAGGCGCTGCCGGTTTCCGGCGAGATGGCGCGGCTGGCCGAACTGTATCGGAAGAGGGGTCTGGAAGCCGTCATCCAACAGCTCCGCGCGATGCGCTAAGATTTGGAGCGATGGATACGGCGAAGCTGATCGGGCGCGCCCCGGAACGGTTGACGTTGGAAGAGCGCCGCCAATTGACGGGCTGGTGGGTGGCCTTCGAGGTATACACGCCGCAGACGCTGCCTCTGAAGCGGATTGAAGCCGTCGGCCGAGATGTGCCAGCCTGCGTCACGCAACTGGAATCCCGCGGCCTCGATCCGCTGCAATTCGAGTTTGTGCTTTTCCAGCCTTGATGTCGGCGCGTCCGCGAGGGGGACACGCCCGGGCCGCGTGCGAGAGCGGCTTGGGAAAGGTTCTGTTTCTTCCGGTTTTCCCGGCAAAGCCGCCCGCGCTTTTCGATTGCCGGAGGACATCCTCCCGGGAGCGCATTCCGGCGCCACGAGGCTGCCTGTACGGGATCCGGCACGCAGCAGGCGCTGCCCGGAACACCGCTTGAGGGAATTCAAAGCCATCGGCGCAGGGCGCCTGGCGGGCATGAGGCTGAGGCTCGAACCCGCGGGCGCGGTTTTGCTTGCGAGGTTCTGTCCCTGCAGCGCCCCCGGCGAGGTGGCGCTGCAGTGCCGCGCTTCCTGAACCGCTCCTGCCCGCCACAGCAGCAGAGGCGCCGGCACGAACGGCAGCTTGTCAGGCGCCGGCTTGCTTGCCCGCCGGCGCCAGCTTCCTCCGCGCCGCAGTCAGCTTCTCAAACGCCATTTGATACGCCGAGGCAAACAGGGTCTTCGCTTCCGGCTCGGCCAGCGTGCGGGCGCCGATCATCTGCTTCAGCTCCTCCGGCGCTCTGCCCGTTTCGGTGACGAGCCGGGCCGCTCCCGCCGCCGTTGCAGCGGCTGCGCGTTCCGCCACTTCCTGCGGGAGCCCCGCCTGCACGGCGGCATCGCGCAGAGCTTCCAGCACCGGAAAGAAGTAGGTCGGTCCCACGGCGGTCAATGCCGTGGCTGCTTCCATCAGCGGCTCTTCCAGCCGGATGGTCTCGCCGAACACGGCGAGCAGGGCATCGAGGAACGGCAAGTCTCCTGCCGCGACGGAGCGTCCGAGGCAATGCGGATTCATCCCCGCGCCGGCGAGCGATGGCGTATTCGGAATGACGCGCACGATTTTCACGGAGGCGCCGGCACGCTCCTCCATCCAGCTTGTCTCGATGACCGCCGCCAGCGAGACGATCAGCGCGCCGGGCCGCAGGGCGTTCCGCACCTCGTCGAGCACGGGGAGCACGGCGTTGGGCGGAACGGCCAGAAAGACGACGTCGCCGGCGGCGGCAGCCTCGGGGTTGCTCCGGGCGGGCCGGATGCCGAGCCGCGCCGCCAGCGCGGCGGCCTTCTCCGCGTCCAGATCGGAGGCTGTGATCCGCTGCGCAGGCACCCCGCCGCCGCGAATCAGCCTTTCGGCAAAGACGCCGGCAATGATGCCCGCGCCGAGAAATGCGTACTCTCTGTCGCTCAAAATCACGGGACTCATTCCGCGTCTCCTTTTGCGCTCGCGGCCTCTTCCCGCTCCTGGCCGGATGCCTCGCCCTGCGGATGCGGAGGCATGAGCAGCACCGGTACGGGCGCATGACGGATGACATGGTGGCTTTCGCTGCCCAACAGCGCTTCGCGAACCAGGCCTTTGCCGCGCGCGCCCATGACAATCAAGGTGGCGCCCTGCACGCCTGCGCAGCGGAGGATTTCTTCCGCCGGCTTGCCCGAGGTCAACACCGTTTGTGGTTGCACCGCCGATTCGGCCCGCAGCTCGGATGCCATGCGGTTGAGCCGCGCCTCGTCGATGCGGCCATGCTCGCCGGGCTTGGCGCCTGAGGCGGGCGGCCCTTCCGGCTGGACATGCAGCAGCGTGACCCGCTCCGCGCCCCCTGCGGCGAGAGTTTTCACCAACTGGAAGGCCAGCTCGGCGGTGTCGCTGAAATCGGTGGGATGGAGGATGTGCGCGCCGATCCACGCGCCGGTTTCGCGGCAACAGTTCCAGTGCGGGTCTTCATCGCGCGCCTGGAGCACCAGCACCGGCGTCCCGCTCCGGCCCAGCACGTCGAGCACGGTGCTGCCCAGGAGCAGGTCATGCACGAGCGAACCGCTCCGCGTCGCCATCGCAATCAGGCCGGCGCGGAAGCGCGCGGCGGCGGCCACGATTTCCTCACAAGCCTTGCCGGGCAGGATTTCAGCCGCGGCCTCGATGCCGGCCCGCTCGAGGATCTCCGCCTGGGCATGAAGCCGGGGCTCGACCCAAGGCTCCACGACCGGCCTCATATCCCGGTAATAGCGCATGCAAAGAGCATGGACGAGCAGAGCGCGTCTGGCTCCGAAACGCTTCCACCCGGCGATGCAACGGACCAGATGGTCCGAGGCCGCCGAAAGGTCCGAGGCAACCAGGATCCGTTCCAGCATCGTGATTCTCCGGCGCCGGCGCCCCCGGCGAGGGCGCGGCTCGGCGCTGTCACACGGTGACGCCGTATATGTGAACGAGAGCCATGTAAATGCCGGCGGCGATAAAAACGCCTCCGGTGGCCAGGCGCGCATATCGCTCCACCTGCGCCAGCCGGTCGAACGCTTTGCCCAGCGACCGGGCGCCAGCCGCCAGCAGCCATGCGAAAACGATCACGGGCAACCCGGTCCCGGCCCCGTACAGCGCCGGCAGAACCATCGCCGACTCTTGCCGGATGGCCAGCGGAATCAGGCTGCCGAAAAAGAGGGCTGCAGACACCGGGCAAAAAGAGAGCGCGAAAAGAATGCCCATCAGGGCTGCGCCCCACAGGCCCATGCCGCTGAACCGGTTCTCGAGCGACGCGGTGGAAATGCCTCCGGCGAACCGGAAATCCAGCAGCCCCAGCAGGAACATGCCTACAAGGATCAACACGAGGCCGAGCCATTTGTTGATGTGGGACTGCAAAGCCTGGGACAACTGCGGAATCGACATCAGGCTGGCCACCACGGCCGCCGCGATGCCCACATACGCGGCTGCCCGCCCTGCGGCGTATAAAAGGCCGGCGGAAAAAACCAGGCGCGGAGAGCCGATGCCTTTTGTCAGCCAGGAAATGGCTGCAATATTGGTGGCCAGCGGGCAGGGGCTGGCCGAGGTGAGGATGCCCAGCCACAACGCGGCGCCGGCGGCGACCATGGCCTCAGGAATCATAATTTCCTCAGGTACGCCCGGATTTCCTCTTCGAGATACCGCGAAAATGCTTTTTTGTCCTGCACCAGTTCCCAGACTTTTTCCAGGTTTTTCCACTCGGCCTGCCCTCCGTCCTTGATGCGGACGATCACCACGGACTTGGTGAACAACTCATAGTCGCGCACGAAATGACGGTTCTGGGGAAGCTGCACGTTGGTCGGCAGCCACTCGATCAGGCCGCTGTCGAGGGCGCGGGCAAAGGCTGACTTGACGGTCTCCTCGGCCTGGGCCTCGATCTGCCGGCAGGTGGGACACCGGACGGAGGTGTAGAAGTAATACACGCGGACCTTGTTTTCCTTCGGCGCCGCGTGGGTTGCCGGCTCCGCCTGGCTGCGGGCCTCCGGCGCAGGCGGAGGGGCGCCGGCAGCCTCCGCGCCGGACGCACCGGCACGCAGTTGCTGCCACAAGATCGTGGCTGCGCTCACCGCTACAAAAGCGAGAAGCGCGTTCCTGAACAGCGGCTTCCAGGACATGATGCCCATTGCCTCCTCAAGCAAGGTGCTGTGCGAGGACCGACATCAGTTCATCCGGCGGCGGCACGCGTCCTTCCACCGCCACCTTGCCATCCACCACGAGCGCGGGCGTGCGCCGGATTCCGTAACTCATCATTTCCTTGATGTCGGTGACTTTCTCCAGTTGGTAGGGCACCTCCAGGTTCCTGGCGGCGGCTTCGGCGTTTTCCGCCAGCCGCTTGCAATTCATGCAACCAGGCCCCAATATCTTTAACTCGATGACTTTTGCGTTCTCGTGCACGATGCCGTTTCTCCTCAGGAAGTGTGTCCCACTGCGGCCGAGCCGTCCCGGGCGCGGATGCCGGAAACCGTCTCGGCGCCGCGCAGCAGATCGATGACATCCGGCGCGATCAACCGGTAGAAGACCTGCACACCGCGCCGTTCGTCGGCCACCAAGCCGGCCAGGCGCAGGTGCGACAGGTGGCGGGACATGGTGGAGTCGTCGGTGCCGCTCATGCGGGCGAGTTCGCAAACACAACGCTCGCCGGAGGCTGCAAGCTCCTCCAAGGCCCATATGCGAAGCGGATGGGCCATGGCTTTCAACACCCGGGCCATCCTGGCTGCACGGCGGCTGGATTCAGACATGCCTGCCTGCAACTCTACCACTGTCCTTGCGTATTTGCAAGAAGTAGCATTCGGTTAGCTGAATCAATGAATTATACGCACTGAAACGGAGACCGCCCTCATGGCGGGCATGCGCGGCGGAGTCCGTATCCGGCAGCCATTGGCTGGCCACGCCGCACTGGTCGCCAACCCGGGCTGGCTTCGACGGGTTCTGCCGACAGTTCGGCAGAAAGGCGCCTGGCGCTGCGAATCGGACACCAAGGAAGGGCTTGACAGGGCTAAACTTTGGCAGTATTATACGTATAGGCGTATACATGAATAACAGGATGCAGCCCTTCCACAGAATCCTCCGTGCCTTGGCCGACCCGAACCGGCTGAGAATCGTGAATTTGTTGTTGGCTGAACCGTTCTGTGTCTGTGAATTGGAGATGCTTCTGGGGCTGCCGCAGCCCCTGTTGTCGCGGCACCTCGCTTACCTGCGGGGCGCCGGCCTGGTGCTCGACCGCAGGATCGGCGCGCGCGTTCAGTACTCGCTTGCCGAAGGTCCGGAAGCATTCAACCGGATGAAGCAATGCCTGGAGGGCGTTCTTTCGAGCGAGGATGTCTATCGCGAAGACAGGCGGCGCCTTCTTGAGTGGCGCGGCGGCTGCTGCTCAGCCCGGGAGGCTGCGCCGGAAGTTTCCGCGGGAAGGATTATGACGAAAGGAGCCTGAATCATGAAAATCAAGGTCCTCATGTGCAACTGCAAAGGGTTGTGCGATTCCTTCAAGAACACCAACTTCAACACCCTGCCCTTCCAGGTGGAGAGCGAACTCGATGTCGCCTACGTCGCGCTTCACCCCCAGAGCTGCGGGCAGGGCGGCAACGAGATGCTCGCCGACCTGATGAAGAGCGCCGACGGCGACACCTGGATCCTCAGCGCCGCCTGCGCGCCCGCGGCACAGGAAAAGCTGTTCCGCAAGGTCATGCGGCA